>Ga0065714_10064954_pt1 | contig 14951 bp, 13 predicted proteins | sample MisRhiReplicate2_FD_59101 | JGI IMG/M metagenome (GOLD analysis project Ga0065714, IMG submission 59101) | Miscanthus rhizosphere microbial communities from Kellogg Biological Station, MSU, sample Rhizosphere Soil Replicate 2: eDNA_1 v2... | ecosystem: Host-associated > Plants > Roots >...
TAGGTCACGCGGTCGAAACCGGCCTCGACCATCATCGACTTCAGGGTTTCCTGGTTCGGGTGCATGCGGATCGATTCGGCCAGGTAGCGATAGCTTTCCGAGTCGTTGGTGATCAGCTTGCCCATCAGCGGCATGAAGGCGAACGAGTAGGCGTCATAGGCCTTGGACATCAGCGCGTTGGTGGGCTTGGAGAACTCCAGCACCAGCAGGCGGCCACCGGGCTTGAGCACCCGCAGCATCGAGCGCAGGGCATCTTCCTTGTGGGTGACGTTGCGCAGGCCGAAGGCGATGGTCACGCAGTCGAAATGGTTGTCGGGGAACGGCAGCTTTTCAGCGTCGGCCTGGACGAACTCGACGTTGCCGGCCACACCCAGGTCCAGCAGGCGGTCGCGACCGACCTTGAGCATGGATTCGTTGATGTCGGCCAGGACCACCTGGCCGGTCGGCCCGACGATGTGGGAAAACTTCTTCGTCAGGTCGCCCGTGCCGCCAGCGATGTCCAGCACGCGATTGCCGCTGCGCACGCCCGACAGTTCTATCGCGAAACGCTTCCACAGGCGGTGCATGCCGCCCGAGAGCAAGTCGTTCATCAAGTCATACTTGGCGGCTACGGAGTGGAAAACCTCAGCGACTTTTTCCGCTTTCTGGCTTTCCGGCACGTTCTTGAAGCCGAAGTGAGTGGTGGGTTCGGCATCGCTGCCTTTGCGCTGATCAGTCATATCGCGGTCACCAAAAAAGAATGCGGGACATTCTAATCCCGGTGGAGGGCTTTGTCTTGGCAAGGCTGAAGGTAAGATGGGCTACCGCCGGGACGTTTTGACGCAGCCAGGGTCTGAAACGTTCAGGCAAGTCCCGATAAAACAGGAGTCACCCGATGGCCCGTATAACTGTTGAGCGTGCCCATGGCCTGGGCAAGGAAGTGGCGCGAGAGAAAGCCGACAAGCTGGCGCAGAAGTTGTCCGACAGCTATGGCCTGGAGCCGCAGTGGGAGGGCGACACCCTGAAACTCAAGCGTTCCGGGGTAAAGGGCGAAGTGCATGTGGGCGACGACTCGATCCGCGTCGACGTGGAGCTGGGCATGTTGATGTCGGCCATGAGCGGCACGATCAAGACGGAAATCGAAAAGGCGTTGGATAAGGCGTTGGCTTGATTGATTGAAAGGGTGGGTGGAATGCATGACTCAAGTTCACCACCTGTCCACCTGTGGGAGCGAGCTTGCTCGCGATAGCGGCGAGTCATTCAACATCAATGTTGCTGGTCCACCGCAATCGCGAGCAAGCTCGCTCCCACATGGGAAGTCATCGCCCTCAGGTTTTGTGTCAGTTGTTAGGGTGCCCTTTCTAATTATTCTCACTACTTTGTGCCTGAGCCCGTCCATGTGCGGGCAGTTCCTCAAACCTTTTTTCGAGTGAGGTGCACCATGGCCAAAGTTATTCTGAAGAAAAAAACCGACGTTGAATCTTCCACGCTCAGCGACGTGAAAACGTACGCGCGCAAGATCTGGCTGGCGGGCCTGGGCGCCTACACGAAGGTCGGCCAGGAAGGCAGCGAGTACTTTCAGGAGTTGGTAAAGGCTGGCGAAGTTATTGAAACCAAAGGCAAAAAGAAAATTGCCGGAAAACTTGAAGCGGCCAACAGCGAATTGATTGAAGCCAAGAGCGACGTCAATACTTTCAAGGCCCGGGTTGAAGTACAACTCGATAAAGTCGAGAAGGTATTCGATGCCCGTGTTGCAAGTGCCTTGAATCGTATCGGCATTCCGTCTAAACATGACGTTGAGACACTCTCTGCTAAGCTCGATGAGCTGACAGCATTGCTCGAACGTGTCGCGCGTAAACATTAAGGAGAACGGGATGGCTGGCAAAAAAATCACAGAAAAAGAGGGCAGCTCGTGGGCCGGGAAGATTGAAAAGTATTCCCGCAAAATCTGGCTTGCTGGTTTAGGCGTGTACTCGAAGATCGACACTGACGGCAGCAAGCTCTTCGAGTCCCTGGTTAAGGACGGCGAAAAGGCCGAAAAACTCACCAAGACGGCAGTCGGCAAACAAGTCGATGCAGCCAAGGACTCTGCCGAGTCCGCCAAGTCGCGAATCGGCGGCGTGAAGGATCGTGCACTGGGCAAATGGGACGAACTGGAAGGGGCTTTCGACAAGCGCCTGAACAGTGCGATCTCGCGCCTGGGTGTGCCGAGCCGTAATGAAGTCAAGGCACTGCACAGCAAGGTCGACACCCTGACCAAGCAGATCGAAAAACTCACCGGCGCCAAGGTCGCACCGGTGGCGACCAAGACTGCAGCGGCCAAGCCGGCTGCTAAAACGGCGGCCAAGCCACTGGTCAAGGCTGCGGCGAAACCCGCTGCCAAACCTGCGGCGAAAGCAGCGGCCAAGCCCGCGGCTAAAACTGCTGCGGCCAAGCCTGCTGCCAAGGCGGCGGCCAAACCGGTAGCGGCCAAACCTGCGGCCAAAGCGGCAGCCAAGCCTGCGGCCAAACCTGCGGCTAAACCCGCGGCTAAAACGGCAGCTGCCAAACCGGCAGCGAAACCCGCCGCCAAGCCTGCGGCAAAAGCGGCGGCCAAACCTGCTGCGGCGAAAAAACCGGCCGTGAAAAAACCGGCCGCGCCGAAAGCCGCTGCACCGAAGGCGCCGACCGCAACCGCCAAACCGGCGACCCCGACGAGCCCGGCGAACTCCGCCGCCGCTCCGACCCCGGTCGCCACGCCAACTCCAGCGCCGGCTCCATCGACGCCTACCACCCAGTCCTGATTCTGCGGGACATGCAAAAACGCCCGGCCTCTGAAGGTCGGGCGCTCGTTCCCACGCTCCCGCGTGGGAATGCCTCCGGGGACGCTCTGCGTTCCGCTGTTTGGGACGCGGAGCGTCCCGGGCTGCATCCCCACGCGGAGCGTGGGGACGAGCGTCACACTGGGTTACTCGTGTTCTTCCAGGTAGCGCAACGCCAGTTGCTCAGTCGCGACCTTGGTCGCGGGCGGCAGGTGTGGGGCGACCAGCATCATGATCTGGTAGACCACCAGCCGAACCTCGCCCTCGCGGTCCAGGATCCGCTGGTAGTCCAGGGAGAACAGCAAGGTCATGGTGATCTGCTCCACCAGTTGCCCCAGGGCCTGGGTATCGCTGACCAGCAATCCCTGGGCCTTGAGCTGTGCCAGCAGTGAGGCGAGGGTGCGCTTCAGGGCATTGAGTAACTGACGGATGCCCTTGGCCAGCTTCGGCAGGCGCCCAGCCAGGTTCGACAGGTCCTGGAACAGAAAGCGGTACTGCGCCAGGCGCTCGACGATCAAGTGCAGGAACAGCCAGTAGTCTTCCGGCGCCAACTGCACGTCCGCCGGAGGGTCCAGCAGCGGCGCCAGTTCGCCCTGGAATCGCTCGAACAGCCCGAGGATCAGCGGTTCCTTGCCATGAAAGTGGTAATAGAGGTTGCCCGGGCTGATGCCCATTTCGTTGGCAATTTCCATGGTGGAGACGTTCGGTTCGCCCTTTTCGTTGAACAATTGCAGGGCACATTCAAGGATGCGGTCGCGGGTTTTCATCCGGTCTTCTTAATGATCAAGTCATGCCACGGCCAATCGCCTGGCCGTGGGGTAAGGCCTTCAGCGCACGCGAACATAGGTGCCGGGAGCTGCGTCCAGAGGCGGGTAGTTCGCATTGCCCAAGGTCATCTGGGTTTCGTGCTGGGCGCCGGAACGCTCCTGGATCCAGCCCAGCCATGGGGTCCACCAACTGCCTTCGACGTGCTTGGCGTCGTAGTACCAGGCCCGTGGGTCGCTGCTCAATTTTGCGCTTTCGATGAAGTTGGCCTTGGGGTTGCCCGGCGGGTTGAGGATGCTCTGGACATGGCCGCTGTTGGAAAGCACGAAGCGTTTTTCGCCACCCAGCAACAGGGTCGAGCGATACACCGCGTCCCACGGCGTGATGTGGTCATTGATGCCGCCCACACTGAAGCTGTCCACCGTCACTTTCTGCAGGTCGATGGGCGTGCCGCACACTTCCAGGCCGCCGGGATGGGTCAGCGGGTTGTGCTTGAAGAAGTCCAGCAGGTCGCCGTGGTAAGCCGCCGGGAGGCGGGTGCAGTCGTTGTTCCAGTAGAGGATGTCGAAGGCCGGCGGCTCCTTGCCCAGCAGGTAGTTGTTGATGAAGTAAGTCCAGATCAGATCGTTGGGGCGCATCCAGGCGAACACCCGGGCCAGGTCGCGGCCATCGAGGATGCCTTTCTGATAGGAGCGGCGCTTGGCGGCTTCGAGGGTCTGCTCGTCGATGAACAGCGAGGCCTGGCTGTCGATCTGGCTGTCCAGCAGGCTCACCAGGTACGTGGCACTGGCGACCCGACGCAACTGGCGCTTGGCTTGCAGGTGGCCTTGCAGGGCGGCGATGGTCATGCCCCCGGCACAGGCACCCATCAGGTTGACCTCGCGGGCGCCGGTGATCGCCCGGCAGACGTTCATGGCTTCTTCCACGGCCTCGACATAGCTGGACAGGCCCCACTCTCGGTGGCGTACGTCGGGGTTGCGCCAACTGATGATGAAGACCTGCAAACCGTTTTTCAGGGCGTACTGGACGAAGCTGTTGGAAGGGCTCAGGTCGAAAATGTAGAACTTGTTGATCTGCGGCGGCACGATCAGCAACGGCTTGGCGTATTGCTTTTCACTCATGGACCGGTACTGGATCAGCTCGAGCAATTCGTTGCGAAACACCACCGCGCCGGGAGTGGTCGCCAGGGTCTTGCCGACTTCAAAGGCATGGGGGGTGACTTGTCGCGGCAACCCATCGTTGTGCAGCAGATCGTCCACCAGATGGCTGAGGCCTCGAACCAGGCTGGTGCCGCCGGAGTTGAACAGCTCCTTGACCGCCAGCGGGTTGAGCAAGGTGTTGGACGGCGAAACGGCGTCGTTGAGCAGGGCGAAGGCGAAGTGGGCGCGGGCGCGGTCATCCTGGCTCATGGTGCTTTCATCGATCCAGCTCGTCACCTGCTTCTGCCAGCTCAGGTAGGCCTGCAGGCTGCGGCGGTAGAACGGATTGAGCTGCCAGGTGGGGTCGGCGAAACGCTGGTCGTTGGGGTTGGTGGGGTGCAGGGTCTCGCCCAGCAGCACTCGGCCCAGTTGACCGCCCAGCTTCAACGCGTGCCGGGCACTGTGCACCGGGTTGCGCAAGCCGTGTACGGCAACGCTGCGCAAGGTGGACAGCAGGTCCCTGCCACGCAGGCCGGTGACCGCACTTTGTGCGTTGATGAAGCTGGCAGGGGCGGGCATGGAACCCTTCGCCGGTTTGTCGCGCATGAGTCAACTCCTTCGTCATCAGGCTAAAAACAAACACACCGAACCAGACAACATAGTCGCTGTTTCGGGTCGCTGCGCGGTCCGGCGTCCTGCCAGGCGCTAATGGGCGGTTTCAGCCGCCCAGTGGTGAGGGGTGCGGATGCATCACCGCACGCTGACGTTCTTCCTCCAGGAATTTCATGATGATCGGCGCCACCGCCTCGGCCCGAGTGATCAGGAACAGATGGCCGTCATCGATGATGTGCAATTGGGCGTTGGGAATGCGCCAGGCCAGCATGCGCATGTTGATCAGCGGGATCAGCGGGTCGTCGTCGCCGGCCAGCACCAGGGTCGGCTGGTGGATCTTGTGCAGCCAGTGGATGCTGGTCCAGCCCAGCCCGGCGAACAGTTGCCAGTAATAACCGAGCTTGCCCGCCGAACGAACCTTGGCCGCATGGCTGGCCGCCAGGCTCGGGTCGCGACGGAACGAACCGCCGTAGATCAGCGGTGCGATACGCATCACATGGGACGGTTGAATGTAGCGCCGGGGGCTGGCCATCATCCACAGCACCTTTGGTTTGCCCGGCACCATCACCGCCCCGGCCGCCGTGGCCGCCAGCACCAGCTTCTTGCAGCGCTCGGGGTAGTCATAGGCAAACTGCTGGGCCAGGGCGCCCCCCCAGGACACGCCGATCACATTGACCTGTCCGTAGTCCAGGTAATCGAGCATTCGCGCGGTGAGTTTGGCCAGGCCAGGAAAGCGATACGGCCGGTTGGGCGTCGATGAACCGCCGACACCGGGTACGTCAAAGGCGATGACTTCCAGATCCGGGTCCAGGGCCTGGATGAACGGGAACACCAGCTCGAGGTTGGCGCCGATGCCGTTGAAAATCAGCAGCGGCGTCAAGTGAGGCTTGCCGGGACGTACCGCGGTGCGCAAGGTCTGGCCATCCAGATCGACGGTACGGAAGATGTACGGTTGCGGCATGCTTCAAGCCCTGTGGGTTGGGTCGCTGTCTTTCATTTTCCCCGATCCCCTGTGGGAGCGAGCTTGCTCGCGATTGCGATGTGTCAGCACATACAGGTGTTGAATGTGCCGCCGTCATCGCGAGCAAGCTCGCTCCCACATGGGATCTGCTGTGAACATGAGTTTTATGTTCGCCAGCGGTGCGGGCCTTGCATTAATGTCGGCTGGCGGGATGTATTCGTGAGCAAGCCCACTCCCGCGCCAGACGAGTTGCATCCATTACCGCTCATGCACATAAGTGCCGGGCGCCGCTTCACCGGCCGGGTAGGCCTTGTTGCCCAGCACGGTCGGGGCTTTTTTCAGTTTGCCCGAGCGCTCGGCCTGCCAGGCCTGCCAATGCAACCACCAGGAGTCGGTGTGCTTGGTTGAATTCTCCTGCCAGTCCTCGGCCTTGGCCGGCATGTCATCACTGGTCATGTAGCGCGACTTGGGGTTGCCTGGTGGGTTGAGGATGCTCTGGATATGCCCGCTGCTCGACAGCACGAACTCCACCTTGCCGCCAAACAGCTGCGCCGACTTGTAGCAGGACTTCCATGGCGTGATGTGGTCGTTGGTGCCGGCCAGGGAGTAGATGTCGGCGGTGACCTGCTTGAGATCGATGGGCGTGCCGCACACTTCCAGTGCATTGGGACGGATCAGTGGATTGTTCTTGAACATTTCGATGAGGTCGCCGTGGAACGCCGCCGGCAGCCGCGTGGTGTCGTTGTTCCAGAACAGGATGTCGAACACGGGCGGCTCGTTGCCCAGCAGGTAATTGTTGACCCAGTAGTTCCAGATCAGGTCGTTGGGGCGCATCCAGGCGAACACCTTGGCCATGTCGCGACCTTCGAGTACACCGGCCTGGTAGGAGTGGCGCTTGGCCGCTTCCAGGGTCTGCTCGTCGACGAACAGCGCCACGTCGGTGTCCAGGGTGGTGTCGAGCACGCTGACCAGCAGGGTCAGCGCATTGACCTTTTTCTCGCCGAGGGCGGCGTAATGGCCCAGCAGCGCGGTGCAGGTGATGCCGCCCGAGCAGGCGCCGAGCATGTTTATGTCCTTGCTGCCGGTGATGGCCGTGACCACGTCCACCGCCTCCTTGAGCGCCTCGATGTAGGTCGACAGGCCCCACTCGCGCTGCTCCTTGGTGGGGTTGCGCCAACTGATGACGAAGGTCTGCACGTTGCTGCGCAGGCAGAAGCGCGCCAGGCTCTTGTCCGGGCTCAGGTCGAATACGTAGAACTTGTTGATTTGTGGCGGCACCACCAGCAGCGGTCGCTCGTGGACCTGCTCGGTGATGGGCCGGTAGTGGATCAGCTCCAGCACGTCGTTGCGAAACACCACGGCGCCTTCGGTCACGCCCAGGCTCTTGCCGACCTCGAACGCACCCATGTTGACCTGGCTCGGCATCCCGCCGTTGTGCACCAGGTCCTTGGCCAGGTGGGACAGGCCATCCAACAGGCTCTTGCCGCCGGTTTCGAAGAAGCGCTTGACTGCCGCGGGGTTGGCCGCCGAGTTGGTCGGGGCCATGGCTTCGGTCATCAGGTTGATCACGAAATGCCCGCGGCTGATGTCCGCGGGCGAGAGGTTGCTGTCATCGATCCAGGCGTGCAGCTCCTTGCGCCACGCCAGGTAGGTTTGCAGGTAACGTTTGTAGAGGGGGTTCTGGCTCCACGCCGGGTCAGCGAAGCGACGGTCGTCGCCGGCCGGTTGCAGTTCGGATTTACCGAACAGGACATTCTTGAGTTCGACGCCGAAATGGGCGACGTGCTTGACGCTGTGCAGCGGTTGCTTGATGGCCTGGGTCAGCACCATGCGGGCAGAGGCCAGCAGATCTTTTCTGCGCAAGCCGACGACGGGATTCAACCCCAGGGTATTTTCCGAGGCTTGATACTTCAGGTCATCGTTGTTCTTGTTGCTCATCTACGACGCTCCATTGTCCTTCAGACGAGTACCCGGATCGTGTGCCGCAAGCCACACAGCCAATACCAGGTACGCTGCTCGGGTGACCGTTAATTCCGCATCGAGGGCCAATGAGGAAACGTATGCCAGGAACTTGTCGGTTCCTTTGCAGGGAACTTGCCAGCTCCATTGGTTACCCGAGTTTAATTTTTTTCGCAAGCAGGCCAGTCATTGACGTTGCCGCGCGGGCATTCAAGCAGATGAGTCTAGAAAATTCGCCCTAAAGCGCCAGCCCTTGAGCTAGAGCATCAGCTTGACGACGGACTCGTTCGGATCGCGGGTTTTTCCGGCGGCCTTGAGTTCGCCAAGATAATCGTTCCACAAGTCTTCCTGACGCACCGCCAGCTGGTAGAGATAGTCCCAGGTGAACAGCCCGCTGTCGTGGCCGTCGTCGAAGGTCAGTTTCAGTGCGTACTGGCCGGCCGGTTCGACCTTTGTCAGGGCAACGTTGAGCTTGCCATATTGCAGGATGGGTTTGCCGTGGCCCTGGACCTCGGCGGAAGGCGAGTGCACCCGCAGGAACTCGGCGGGCAGGTGATACTCCTCGTCCGGCGCGTATTTGAGCGTCAGGGTCTTGGAGGCTTTGTGCAGGTTGATGGCGGTGGGGAGTTTGGTCATGGCCTGTGATCCGTCTCGGAAGGACATCTTGATCTATAAAACGACACCGTCAAATGTGGGAGCGGGCTGTGTGGGAGCAAGGCTTGCCCGCGATGAAAACGCCGCGGTCTCTTGAGGACCGCAGCGCCTGGATCGCGAGCAAGCTTTGCTCCCACATAGCCCGCTCCCACAGGTCCGCGTTTTCCTGTAATTGTGGGTTACAGGATATACCGCGACAGGTCTTCGTTCTGCGCCAGCTCGCCCAGGTGACTGTTGACGTACTCGGCGTCGATGAGGATCGGCGCTTCGTTGTGGGCGCTGGCCAGGTCGCCGGCGCTGAACGAGACTTCCTCGAGCAAGCGTTCGAGCAGCGTGTGCAGGCGACGGGCACCGATGTTCTCGGTCTTCTCGTTGACCTGCCAGGCGATCTGGGCCAGACGCTTGATGCCTTCGGGGGTGAACTCGATGTTCAGGCCTTCGGTCTTGAGCAGCGCGCAATACTGTTCGGTCAGCGACGCGTGGGGCTCGCTGAGGATGCGCTCGAAGTCTTCCGGCGTCAGCGCCTTGAGCTCGACACGGATCGGCAGGCGACCCTGCAGCTCCGGCACCAGGTCGCTCGGCTTGCTCAGGTGGAACGCCCCGGAGGCGATGAACAGGATGTGGTCGGTCTTGACCATGCCCAGCTTGGTGTTGACCGTGCAGCCTTCGATCAGCGGCAGCAGGTCGCGTTGTACACCTTCGCGGGACACATCGGCACCGCCGACATTGCCGCGCTTGGCGACCTTGTCGATTTCGTCGATGAACACGATGCCATGCTGCTCGACTGCCTCCAGCGCCTTGGCCTTCAACTCTTCTTCGTTGACCAGGCGACCGGCTTCCTCATCGCGCACCAGTTTCAGCGCTTCCTTGACCTTGAGCTTGCGGTTTTTCTTCTTGCCCTTGCCCATGTTGGCGAACAGGCTCTGCAGCTGGTTGGTCATCTCTTCCATGCCTGGCGGCGCGGAAATATCGACGCCGGCCATTTCGGCCACTTCGATCTCGATTTCCTTGTCGTCCAGCTGGCCTTCGCGCAGGCGCTTGCGGAACAGTTGACGGGTGTTGGAGTCCTGGGTCGCGGCGGCGTCAGCGTTGAAGCCCATGCGCGCCGGTGGCAGCAGGGCGTCGAGGATGCGCTCTTCGGCGGCGTCTTCGGCGCGATGGCGGACCTTGGTGATTTCCTGTTCGCGCAGCAGCTTGATGGCGGCATCGGCCAGATCACGGATGATCGACTCGACGTCGCGGCCGACATAGCCGACTTCGGTGAACTTGGTGGCTTCGACCTTGATGAACGGCGCGTTGGCGAGTTTGGCCAGGCGACGGGCGATCTCGGTTTTACCGACACCGGTCGGGCCGATCATCAGGATGTTCTTGGGGGTCACTTCGACGCGCAGTTCTTCGGGCAGTTGCATCCGGCGCCAGCGGTTACGCAGGGCGATGGCGACGGCGCGCTTGGCATCGTCCTGGCCGATGATATGGCGGTTGAGTTCGTGGACGATTTCGCGGGGAGTCATGGACATAATAATGGGTGGTCCTCAAGCAAGAATGGGCCGTGGCGTGGTTCGCCTGGACAGGCTTATTCCGCGAGGTCCTGCTCCTCAATGGTCTGGGTGTGGTTGGTGAAGACGCAGATGTCGCCGGCAATGCCCAGGGCTGTCTCGACGATCTCACGGGCCGACAGGTCGGTTTTTTTCAGCAGGGCGCTGGCCGCAGCCTGGGCGTAGGCTCCGCCGGAACCCATGGCGATCAGGCCATCCTCGGGCTCAACGACGTCGCCGTTGCCGGTGATAATCAGGGAGGCGTCCTTGTTGGCGACCGCGAGCATGGCTTCGAGGCGGCTCAGGGAGCGGTCGGTACGCCATTCCTTGGCCAGTTCCACGGCGGCACGGACCAGATGACCCTGGTGCTTCTCAAGCTGGCCTTCGAAACGTTCGAACAAGGTGAAGGCGTCGGCAGTGGCCCCGGCGAAACCGGCGATGACTTCGCCGTGATACAGGCGGCGGACTTTCTTCGCGTTGCCTTTCATCACGGTGTTGCCCAGTGAAACCTGGCCGTCGCCGCCCATGACGACTTTGCCATGACGGCGGACTGAAACGATGGTGGTCAAGGGAGAGTCTCCACGCAGCGGGGCGAAAATGCCCGGATGGAACTCATATGGGGGTGGCGCGGGGTTTTTCAACTGCGGGGGTGCAGAGGGGACGAGCGGCCCCCCGATGATCGTTCCCATGCTCCGCGTGGGAACGCCTCAAGGGACGCTCCGCGTCCAGTGACGCGGAGCGTCACGGGCTGCATTTCCACGCAGAGCATGGGAACGATCGGTGTGCCTAGCGGCTCTGGCGTTGTTGTAACAACAGATTGCTGAAACCGCTGCCAGCCAGTTGCTTCTGGGCCTTGGTCAGTTCCTCGCGGTTGCTGAACGGCCCGACCAGTACCCGGTACCAGGTTTCGTCCTTCACGGTGCCGGACTCCACCGACACGGACTGGCCCAGCAGAATGATCTGCGCCCGGACCTTGTCGGCGTCGGCTTCCTTGCGGAACGAACCGGCCTGCAGGAAGAACTTCGTCACCGGCGCGGCTTTCTGCACCGGAGGGGCCGGCGGTGGCGTGATGCCGGCCAGGGCCGCCTGGGCGCGAGCGGTGTCGATCTTCGCCGCTTCGGCCGGGGTCACCGGCGTGGTGGGCACTTGCGGCGTCGGCAGGGTTTTCTCCGGCACGGCATCGGGCGGCACGATGACTTCCGATTCCGGCAGCAAGGTGTAGAAGTCGTACTTCGGCTTCACCGGTTGCGTCGGGCTCGGCGGGGTCTTGTTGGCCTCGGCGATCCGCGTGGCTTTCTGCTGCTCTTGCCGGACGCGCTTGACGTCATCGCCCTGGCCCGGCTCCAGCTTCATCAGAAACACAATGAAAGCGCCGACGGTCAGGCCGATGGCCATCCACAACCAGCCCGGAATCGGTTTTTTGGCTGGAGGCTGGTAACGACTGGCGCCGCGTTTGGGTGCAGGTTTTTTCTTGGCGGCCAACTTACATGCGCTCCAGGGTTTCCAGGCCCAGCAGTTCCAGGCCTTGCTTGAGCGTACGCCCGGTCAGCGCGGCGAGGCGCAGGCGGCTCTGCATTTGCTCTGGGGTTTGCGCGTTGAGGATCGGGCAGTTCTCGTAGAAGCTGGAGAACAGGCCGGCGACATCGTACAGGTAGGCGCACAGGGTGTGCGGCGTGCCCTTGTCGGCGACGTTGTTCAACACTTCACCGAACTGCGCCAGCTTCGCCGCCAGCTCCTGTTCGTGAGGGGCCTCAAGCACAATCTGGCCGTCCACTTCATTGAAGCTCTTGCCGAGCTTGCGGAACACCCCCGCCACGCGGGTGTAGGCGTACAGCAGGTACGGCGCGGTGTTGCCTTCGAAGTTGAGCATCAGGTCGAAGTTGAAGCTGTAGTCGCTGGTGCGGTGCTTGGACAGGTCGGCGTATTTCACCGCGTCGATGCCCACGACCTTGGCGATCTTGCGCAGTTCGTCCTCGGCCAGCTCGGGGTTCTTGCCCTTGACCAGGGTGTAGGCGCGGTCCTGGGCTTCGGTCAGCAGGTCTATCAGCTTCACCGTGCCGCCATCGCGGGTCTTGAACGGGCGGCCGTCGGCGCCGTTCATGGTGCCGAAGCCCATGTGCTCCATCTCCATTGGACGGGTCACGAAACCGGCCAGGCGCGCGACTTCGAACACTTGCTGGAAGTGCAGGGCCTGGCGCTGGTCGACGAAGTACAGCACCCGATCGGCCTTGAGCACGCTGTTACGGTAGCGCACGGCTGCCAGGTCGGTGGTGGCGTAGAGGTAGCCACCGTCGGCCTTGACGATGATCACCGGCAGCGGCTCGCCATCGGCGGTCTTGAACTGGTCGAGGAACACGCACTGGGCGCCGTTGCTTTCCACCAGCATGCCCTTGGCCTTGAGGTCGTTGACCACGTTGATCAGGTCGTCGTTGTAGGCGCTTTCGCCCATCACGTCGGCCATGGTCAATTTGACGTTCAGCAACTCGTAGATTTTCTGGCAGTGGGACAGGGAGATGTCCTTGAACTTGCTCCACAGCGCCAGGCACTCGGCATCGCCGGCCTGCAGCTTGACCACCAGGCCCCGGGCACGGTCGGCGAACTCGGGCGACTCGTCGAAGCGTTGCTTGGCGGCGCGGTAGAAGTTCTCCAGGTCCGACAGTTCGTCGCTGGTAATGGGGTTTTCCTGCAGGTAGGCCATCAGCATGCCGAACTGGGTGCCCCAGTCGCCCACGTGGTTCTGGCGGATCACCGTGTCGCCGAGAAACTCCAGGACCCGGGCCACGCCGTCGCCGATGATGGTCGAGCGCAGGTGGCCGACGTGCATTTCCTTGGCCAGGTTGGGGGCCGAGAGGTCGACCACGGTGCGCTGCAACGGACCGGCCTTGCGTACGCCAATGCGCTCGTCAGCCAGGGCCGCGTCCAGGCGCGAAGCCAGGGCCTGTGTGTTCTGGAAGAAGTTGATGAACCCGGGGCCGGCAATGTCGGCCTTGCTGACGTTCTCGTCGGTCGGCAGGGCGGCGATGATTTTCTCCGCCAGGTCCCGGGGCTTCATGCCGGCCGGCTTGGCGAGCATCATCGCGATGTTGCTGGCGAAGTCGCCGTGGGTCTTGTCGCGGGTGTTTTCGACCTGAATCGCCGGCGACAGGCCTTCTGGCAGCACACCTTCAGTGACGAGTTGGGCGATGGCTTGCTGGATGAGCTGGCGAATGGTGTCTTTCATGGTCTTCTCTTTCAACCGCAGGCGCGGCGGCGCTTCGATGCGCTGGTGGAAAAACTGGGCATTATCCGTGGCGAAGACGGGCTTGCCAACTGTAGCGGGTCGGTTGGGGATGTGTGGTGACTATTCGAGCGTCATCGCGAGCAGGCTCGCTTGTATGTTTAGACTTGAAGGGGTGGGCGGGACTAAAAGCTCGATTCCGACTCTAGCCAGTACGGACCGTGGGAGACTTCTCGTCCCGCCCTTTCTACCCGAAGCGCCGATAAGGAATTCATCGGTAAACCAACCGACGATAGAGGCAAGCCAGCGCAAGGGTAAACCCCGACAAGCTCTTAAACCCTAGCCCCGAGGATTCGTCATGACAATCCTTACCTCGCCAACGGTAATCGGTATTGATGTGGCCAAGGCCGAAATCGTCGCTTACCGCGAAGACGAAAAAACCACTGAAGCCGTCAACAACGATCGGGAGACGCTTGGCCGTTGGCTCAAAGCGCTGCCTGCGCAAAGCTCAATTGCTTTGGAAGCCACCAGCATTTACCACTTGGACACGGTTGAACTGGCCCACGAAATGGGACACCGGGTTTACGTTGTGGATGCTTATCGGCTAAGCCACTACCGCGAAAGCATTGGTCAGCGGGCGAAAACCGACCCTTGTGATGCGCGCCTGCTGGCGCGTTACCTGTCTAGCGAGCAGGAACGACTGCGTCTCTGGAGTCCACCTCCGCAGGCCTACAAGGTGTTGAAAAGTCTGCTGCATAGACGCGCAGAACTCATCAACGTGCGTGTGGGCATCACGCTGAGCTGGTCGAGCGAACCGCTTCTGAAAGATGAATTGGCCCGGCAATTGAAGTCCTTCAAACAAGCTGAGCAGGCTATTCAGAAATTACTGCACAAAGTCAGCAAAGAGGCCGGCATCACCGAGAACATCAAGCGTTGCAAAGCCATTGAAGGGATCGGTGAGCTTACGGCTATGGGCTTGGCGACCGCCTTCATGCGTGGACACTTCGCCAACGGCGATGCATTCATTGCTTTTTTGGGGATGGACTTGCGAGCAAAGGATTCAGGCAAGAAGAACGGGCCTCGCCATCTGTCCAAAAAAGGCGATACGGAGTTGCGGCGCTTGGCTCACAACGCGGCAATGGCGGCTTGTCGATCTCCAATCTGGAAACCTTTTTATGAGTCCTATCTGGCCAGAGGCCTGGCAAAAACCCAAGCCCTGGTCATCCTCGCGCGCAAGCTGTGCCGGGTGGCATTCGCTCTCATGAAAAACCAGAGCGAATACCAGCCAAATTTAAGGCTGCAGGGTTCCCCTGCAACATAGAATCTCCC
>Ga0065714_10064953_pt1 | contig 14947 bp, 14 predicted proteins | sample MisRhiReplicate2_FD_59101 | JGI IMG/M metagenome (GOLD analysis project Ga0065714, IMG submission 59101) | Miscanthus rhizosphere microbial communities from Kellogg Biological Station, MSU, sample Rhizosphere Soil Replicate 2: eDNA_1 v2... | ecosystem: Host-associated > Plants > Roots >...
ATCGAGAGGCCGAGCCACAGCGAGGCACCGAACGCCAGGGGCAAGAGCGTTTGGTTACTTTGCGCTTTGCAAAGTGACCCGCTGTAAGAGCGGAACCCTAAGTGGCCGTTACCGCAGGAATGGATATGTACTCCGTCCGCTGTCACGCCGCCATCGCCAGCAAGCCGGCTCCTACAAATATGGGTCAAAGACCGTATGATGTTAGCTTCATCGTCGATAAGGAGATCGCCATGTCGCCGAACAAGGCGTGCCCCGTCATTCTCTCCAGCATTGCTGACCCGCGCATCCTTCTGTTCCGCCATCCCCTGGCAGGCGTGCAACTGGTCAAAGGCACAATCGAGCCAGGAGAAACACCCGCAGAAGCCGCTCTTCGTGAATTGAGCGAGGAGTCTGGAATAGACGACGCCTCGGTTGTCAGTGATCTGGGTTGCTGGAACGCCGAACATCTCGAGCAGGTATGGTCGTTTCAACTGTGCCACGCGCAGGCGCCGCTGCCGGAACAATGGACCTACCAAACACTCGATGACCATGGCCACGCCTTCAGCTTTTTCTGGGCCCCGCTTGATAAGTTGCCGATTGCCGATTGTCATCCGGTCTTCCGCCGGGCACTACGGCACCTGACAGCCACGCTTTCGGCCTGAAACACAGGAGTGTTGATGAATGAAGACATTCAAGATTCGCGAGCTGAAAAGCAACGACACCGAAGCGTTGCTCGCATTCGAAGTCCGCAACCGTGAATGGTTCGAATCCCATATCGATGCCCGCGATTCTTCTTTTTACTCATTGCAGGGCGTCGCCGAGCATATCCAAGGCTATCTATCCGGTTTCGCCGTCGGCGCCTGGCATCCGTTGGTAATCGAAGACGCCAGTGAAAGGATTGTCGGTCGAGCCAACCTCAAGAGCATCGACCCGGCGAAGGGTTGCGCCGAAGTTGGCTATCGGATCGATCGCGACGCTTGCGGCCGGGGCCTGGCGACACAGGCGCTCAGGCATCTGATCGAGCAGGCGCAGCACCGTTGGCAACTGACGCAACTGGTGGCCTATGCCTTCAGGGAAAACCTGGGGTCGAGAAAAGTACTGGAGCGCTGCGGATTCGTTTGTGAACGATCCCCCGGTAACGAAGAAGCCGAATGCAGATTTGTCCTTGCAGTTACTCCAGGCACTGAATGCACGGTGATCGCCCAGGTGATAAACCCTGCAATGGCCGTCGTACAGGTCAAGACATGAGTGCAGATATCTTCATTCAAACTGACCGGCGACTTCTTTTAGTTCAGCTCATGTCCCGTCAGCCAGCGCAGTCACCACCTGTTTCTCTATTTCCTTCTCGTCCAGCCCTCGCCCGAAGTGCTTGAGGTAGCGACCCTGGCTGTCGAGTAAAAACAGGAGGGTCGAGTGGTCCATCATGTACTGGTCCGGTTTATCGCCGGTCGGCACTTTCTTGTAATAGACGTGGTAGGCATCGGTGATGCGAGTGATCTCTTGCGCAGAGCCGGTCAAGCCGACGAAATCGCTGGCGAAGTATTTCACGTAGGCCTTGAGCTTCCCGGGGGTGTCACGCTCCGGGTCGATGGTGACGAAGACCGGCCGCACCTTGATGCCTTGCTGTTGTTGCAGTTGCCGGCTGATGCGGGCCATTTTCGCCAGGTCAGTGGGGCAGATGGCGGGGCAGGTCATAAAGCCGAAGTAGAGCAATACCGGTTCGCCGAAACTTCGCTCGTTGACCCGCTGGCCATTCTGGTTGGTCAGCTGGAAGGACCCGCCAATGTCGCCGCGGGTGGCGGCGCCGGTAATGCCTGCCAGTGCCATCAACAGCAGTGCTGCTGCCGCGCTTAACCACCTCATCAATCAGTATCCTCCGGAATAAGTCAGCGCCAGCCCGACCAGTTCGGACATCTGGCCATCCTCTTTCTGGGTGCCGGCGGACAGCCCGAGCTTGATCTGCCCGGTGATGTTGTAGGTCAGGCTCAACTCGTTGAGGTAATCCTGACGATCCGCGCCCCCCGTCGATTGGCGATGCTTGTCAGTGCGGGTCGCGCCCAGGGCCCAGTCGCCGAAATCGAAGGTCAGCGAGGTGGTCAGGTAGCGGGTGTCATTGCCTTTGATGCCGTCTTCGTTGTCGACATCGGCGAACTCGACGAAGGGCACGATATCGAAGTAGCGCCCGGCCAGCGTCGGCTCCAGATCGGTACTCGGCGCATAGGCCCAGATGTAGCGGGCAGAAGCGATCTTGATGGTTTCATCGTCTTCGCCAGGTGGATCGGGCTGCGTCTGATCCTCGGCCTGTTTGTTGAACATGTAGCCCGCCTGCATTTCCAGATAAGGCACCGCTGGAATGGCGATCCAGTTCACCGTCACGGCGTAGGAATCGAGCTTGCCGGTGTTCGACGGGCCGCCGTCGCTGCGCTGCAGTTTCTCGCCATGGCGCAGGTACGGCCGGCCGAGGAACGAATTATCTGCGGTATAGACACTCAGGTTCGGCTCGATCATGCCCAGTTGCTGATCGAAGAACCGATACGCCACGGTGCCGCCGAGCATGCCGTCGAGATCGTAGGTGGCGACGTAATCGTTAGTGTACAGACCCGGTGCCTGGTCCTGGGCACGACCGAACGGCACGTGGTACTTGCCGACCGAAAACGCCGAGTTGGCATTGTTCTGGTAGTAGTTGAGGTCGTTGATCACCAGGCCTACGTCTTCGAAAAAGCGCTTCTGCCCGGGCTCCGGTCCGTCGACGGGATTGATCTCGGTGGACAGCTGGATCTGCTGGTCATGGGTGAAGCGAAAGTAGAAGGTGCTGTTGATGTCCGGGTAGGCGTCCGTGCTGTTGCGATTGCCGCCCTGGGGCACGTCGGCATGCACATGGTCATACTGGAAGGTCGCGTCGTAATCCATGCCGACATTGGGGTACTGGCCGTCATCGGCCATCGTCGCCTCGACGCCGCACACCGATCCCAGCAACAACACAGCCAAGCGATAGTTGCTCATGGCGGCCCCCCCTTTACTTGATGAGCGGGCTGGACGCTTTCGTGTCCTGTCCGGTGTTGCGCAGGTAGGAGCACAACTGGTTGTTTTCACCGTACAGGCCGCCAAGGGGTTCGAGCTTGACCGCCTGCTCGTAGTCCTCGGGCTTGACCACCTGGATTGCCTGCATCATGCCGCCGTCCTCGTGCTCGAGGATGTGGCAGTGGTAGACGAACTTGCCGAGGATCACCGGGTCGCGAAACGGGATGCGCACGGTGATCGAACCCGTGGCGGGGATGAACACGTTGTCGCGATAGCCGCTGAATTGCACCGGTTTGCCGTTGATCTCGGTGACCTGGAAATCCACCTGGTGAATATGAAACTGGTGCAGTTCCTGGGACGGATTGAACAGCCGCCACTCTTCGACGTCACCGAGCTTGACCGTGGTGTTGACCCGGTCCAGCTCGAAGCGCGTGCCATTGATCAGGAACGCATTGGGGTCGGTGTCCGAGTCCTGAAAGGCGAACTGGCGCGTCTTGTTCACCGCGATCTTGCTGAAGTCTTCGGCTGGCGGATAGGCGCTGGTGATCTGCCGGGTCGCGACCCGTTCGCCGCTGGAACGTAGCACGGCAAGCTTAGCCGCCGGGTAATCATCGCCCGCGGGGCCTGTGTTTCCGGAACCCGTTTCGACTTCGTAGGAACCGGCCGGCGGCCCGACCACCAACACACTGAAACGTGCCGACGGCCCGATCAGCACCTGGTCGGCGTCGACCCGGCGGGTCACGGTATTGCCGTCGCGGGACAACACCTGCATCGACTGGCCATTGATGCGGATGCGGAAGTACTGGTTGGCGGCAATGTTGATGAAATGCCAGAGCTGGGTCTCGCCGGGCCTGATGTCAATGACAGGCACTTCCTGGCCGTTGATCGTGCGAATCGAAGGAGCGCTGGTGATGATATCGCTGGCCACTTTGCCGGTCAGGGTCTTCTGGAAGTTGCGCAGGACCAGCACCTGTTCCTTGATGCCCTTGAGCTCGGGAAACGGATCGAGCATGCCATCGACCAGGATCGGCCCGGCAATCCCGGCCGACACCTGGCGCTGTGAACCGCCGTGGAAATGGCTGTGATACCAATAGGCGCCAGGGCTATGTTCGAGCGGCAGCTTGACGTTGTACTCAGCGACCTGATGCGGCGGGGTCACGCGGAAAATGTTGTCCCCCTGGTCCAGGGGCGACACCTGCATGCCATGGAAATGCAGGTTGGTGATCTCGTCCATGCGGTTGTCCAGGCGGATCGCCATGGTGCCGCCGGGGCGCGTGCGAATCAGTGGCGAATCGTAATCGCCGTTGAACACCAAGGACACGTAACGTTCATTGCCCACATTGACCTGCTGCTCGGCCGCGGTCAGCGTGGCGTGGGTCACGCCGCGGGCATCGTAGGTGTATTCGGGGTTCTGTCGCAGAGCAGGGGACGCCGGTCCAGCGGAGTGCCAGGTCGCACAACCGCTCAATGCCAAAGTGACTGCGCTCGCGCAGAGTGCAAGGAAACGGACGCTGAAAGCTCTGGGCATGATCGCGACCTTCGGTGACTTGGCGAGGAACGACCCGGGCAATGCGTTAGGCCACGTCCGCTGTGGCCCTCAGTAGTATTTGCGAATCTTTCGCAGTGTAGAACAGGCCGGGTGACTCGCAAGTCTTTTGGATCCAGCGTTGTGCCCAGGCGATGAAGTGCGTGCCCGTCAGAGATCCTTTTACGCTTCTTTATCCAGATGCCGATCTTCCTTGTGATTTCCAATCCGTTGGTCTTTCTGCGCCGATGCAAGCCTCACCCTCTGGCCCGGTGCCGCAAGCGCGAGTATGAAATCAGCATGCTGGTCAGTTCCTGGGTCATTTGGGTGAAGGGCGACACTCGACGGCTGATCAGGCACACCTCACGGGACTCCAGGGGCTCGCCAATCTCGATGCAGACCAGCGCCGAGGAAAACAGCTTCGTGTCGGCAAGTATGCCGGGCTCGATGGTCAGGTAATCCGTCTCGCAGATGATTTGCAGGATTTCCAGGAGCGATTCGGTGGTGATCGCGATCTTCGGCGGTGGCAAGCCCTGGGCGCGGAACAACTCGAGCAGATGCTTCTCCGTGCTGCCTGCAACCCCGGCCGGGCGCACGCTGACCCACTGGCAATCGACCAGGTCGTGCACCGAGCGCGCATTCGCCAGGGGATGCCCCTTGCGCGCAATGACGCTGGCCTTGGATTGATAGAGCCGCTCGATGTGCAGGTCGATGTCGCAGACGTTGGGTGTAAGAGGGCACATCACGAAGTCGAGTCGGCCAGCGCGAATCATCTCGATCAGCGTCCTGGTCTTGCCACTGGCGACGTGCAGATGCACCTGGGGAAAGCGGCGGGTAAAACTGCTGAAGACCGGCATCAGGCACGCCGCCAGGGGCTCTGCGGTAACGCCCAATGCGATCTGGCCTTCGTGCTGGCCATTGCACTGTCGCACGTCTTGCACCGCGCGATCGCAATCGACGACGATCGAGCGCGCCCGGGTCAGCAAAACCTTGCCAGCCGGGGTCAGGCTGATGCCTTGATTGGAGCGTACCAGCAAGGTGGCGCCCAGTTCTCTTTCCAGGCTTTGAATCGACTCCGTCAACGTGCTTTGGGCAATGTCCAGTTCCCGTGCCGCCGAACGCAAGCTGCCCCTGTCGACCACTGAGCAGAAGGCTCGAAGCTGGACCAGTTTCATGCGGCACAGCTTCCAGTGATCCAGTTGTTACCGTTGTGGCCATGGCAAGCGTGATCGGTAGGACTAAACATTTTGTGGTGGTTACTCATGGCCAAATCTCAAGGGATAAATGACGTTAGCGATTAGATCGTACGCGATTAATACTCAAGCAAAGATGCGATGAAGTCAAAGCCAATGTGTTGATCTGGCGACCAGCGGAGGTGGACGGAAAAGGCGAAGGTGATCGTTTTTTCCGTTCTATTCGCACTGGGGGCGTCCCTATAAAATCAATCCTGTCAGTTAGATAGCTGACTTCGTTAAACCTGAATCTCAAAAAATCCATTAACAGCAGCCAGTCAAAAGTTGGCTCTGCGAATCACTTCGCGCCCAGGAATCTTGACGTTATGAGCAACACTCCAATAAAAACAGACATACACCCCTTCCATTTTTACGCCCCGGAAGCCGAACTCGCGGAGTTGCGCAGGCGTATTGCCGCCACCCGCTGGCCGGACCAGGAAACAGTCAATGACGCTTCCCAAGGCGTTCAACTGGCGACGATCCAGAAACTGGCCAGCCACTGGGCAACCCGCTATGACTGGCGAGCCATTGAATCGAAAATAAACGCCGTTCCAAACTTCATCACCCATATCGATGGCCTGGATATCCATTTCATCCATGTCCGCTCGAAACATGAAAACGCCTTGCCACTGCTGATGGCGCACGGATGGCCCGGCTCGGTGATCGAGTTAATGAAAGTCATCGGGCCACTTACCGACCCGACGGCCCACGGTGGCAGTGCCGACGATGCGTTCAGCCTGGTCATTCCATCGATGCCTGGTTACGGTTTTTCGCAGAAGCCGACCGAGGCGGGCTGGAATCCCGAGCGCATCGCCGATGCCTACATCGAGCTGATGCAGCGTCTGGGCTACACCCGGTATGGGGCTCAAGGCGGTGACTGGGGTTCGATTGTCGTCGACCTGATGGCTGTCAGGGCGCCAGCTGGATTGATCGGCATTCACTCGAACATGCCCGGGGTCATCCCGCCTGAACTCGATGCGGCGCTGTTTCGCGGCGAACCGGTACCCGCGGGTCTTTCCCAGGAGGAGACGCGTGCGGCGGATCAACTTGCCTTCACCTACAAGCACATCGGCTACGCGATCATGATGGGGGACAGGCCGCAGTCGCTGACAGGCCTTGCGGACTCACCCGTTGGCCTGGCGGCCTTCATGCTCGATCACGACCCCAAAAGCTACGACATGATCGCGCGCTCCATCGACGGGCAACCGGAGGGCCTTACACCTGATGACGTCCTCGACAACATCACTCTGTTCTGGCTGACCAACACGGCCATTTCCTCCGCCCGGTTGTACTGGGAAAACCGCTCGACCTTCTTCGCGGTCAAGGGCGTCAAGATCCCGGTGGCGGTCAGCGTGTTCCCCGATGAACTGTATGCGGCGCCGAAAAGCTGGTCGCAGCAGGCTTATCCCAAGCTCGTGCACTACAACGAAGTGCCAAAGGGCGGGCACTTTGCCGCGTGGGAGCAGCCGGCGCTGTTCTCGCGGGAAGTGCGGGCCGGATTCAAGTCGATGAGGTAAGCGACGATCCTGTAGGAACTGCCGCAGGCTGCGATCTTTTGACCTTGATTTTTCTGGATCAAAAGCTTGTAGCCTCGTTTCGTTCGACAGCTTCTGCAGGGTAGGGGTCAGGTGTGTTCGAACAAGCGCATGCTGTCGCGCCCACCACGCTTGGACTGGTAGAGCGCCGCATCACATTGCTCGATCAATGCCGCCAGGCTGGCTGGCGGATGGTCGAACAGGTTGGCGCCGATGCTCAGGGTCACCGCTGCGGGTGTGGCGAATGTCTGTGCGGCAGCGTGCTGAAACTGCTCACGCAGCGCGCTGCCCAGCCCGACGATTTGCTCATTCGAGGCGTTGCGCAGCAGGATCACGAACTCGTCACCGCCCAGCCGCGCCGCCAGTGCACGGTCGGGCAGGACCGAACGAATCATGTCGCTCAGCGTGACCAGCAGTCGATCGCCCGCCGTATGGCCGTACAGGTCGTTGACCTGTTTGAAATTGTCGATATCGATCAACAGCAAGGCGCCGGGGCGCGCTGGCGAGATGTCTTCGAGCAGACGCGCTGCCCGTACTTCGAGGGCGCGGCGGTTGTACAGGGCGGTCAACGGATCGCGCGCGGCCAGCCGGGCGATGCGCTTTTCGCGCCTGTAGCGTTCGGTACCGGTCATGGACAAGGCAATCAGCATGATCGCCATCGTGCCCTCGACCAGTGAAATCTGAATGATCTCGCCACGAAAGGCGGCAAGATCGATCAGTGTGCCGGGAACGATCGCCGTTATCGACTTGGCCAGATAGAACAGCCCATGGACCAGCAGCACATAACGCAGTTGCACCGCGCCCACGCTCAACGACTTGCCATGGGGGCGCAGGAGGAAACTGGCCCTGAGGGTCACCACCGCGACCAGCAGCGAATTGGCCAGCAGCATGACCTTCGACCACGACGGCTCGTCCGGCAACAACAGCAAGGCCATCCAGACCACGAAGATCAGGTACCAGGCACGTGACAGGCGCGTTTGCGTGAAGCGCGCGACACCCAGCAGGAAACACCAGTGGGCCACCACCAGCAGGCCATTGGCGAACCAGATACCGACCAGCAAAAGGCCGATCCCGCGCAGCAAGGCGAGTGTCGACCCCAGGCTGATCGTTGCAAAACCCGCACTCCAGAACAGCAGCGAGGGCTCGCGAATGCTGCGCCATTCGATCGCCAGGTACAGCGCGGCGGCCGCTGCGAGGGCGATCGAGAGTGTCAACATCGTGGGAGGATCGAGCGCCATAACCTGTAAAACCTTTCTGATCTGCGGTGAAAGGCGTGATTGTAGATGTTTGAGCCGGTTTTTCGCAGATCCTGGCGCTTTGGAAAAAGGGGGCTGCCTGTCAGTGATTCAGCGGGCCTGCCAATCGCGCAGCCATTGCAAACCTTCGCTGGTGTTGCCGCGCGGCCGATACTCGCAACCCACCCAACCGCTGTAGCCCAGCTTATCGATCAGCTCGAACAGGTAGGGATAATTCAACTCGTTGTGCATGTCCGGTTCGTGGCGATCCGGCACTCCGGCGATCTGGATATGACCGATGCCGGCGAAATCCCGACGCAGCTTCGTCGCCACGTCACCCTCGACGATCTGGCAGTGGTAGATGTCGAACTGGACCTTGAGATTGGCCTTGCCCACGGCTTGGCAGATAGCCTGTGCCTGATGCTGGTGGTTGAGGAAAAAGCCCGGAATATCACGGGTATTGATCGGCTCCAGCAACACGGTGACGCCGACTTTGGCCGCTTCTGTTGCCGCGTGGCTGAGGTTTTCCAGGTAGGTCTCGTGGTGTCGGGCACGGTCTGCTTCGCACGCCAGCAGCCCGGCCATGACGTGGATACGGTCATTGCCCAGGATCGCGGCATATTCCAGGGCCTGGTCGAAGCCGGCGCGAAACTCCGCTTCACGGCCAGGCAAGGACACGGTGCCTTTTTCGCCTGCCGCCATATTGCCCGGTGGCGCGTTGAACAGGGCCTGGACCAGGCCATTGTCGTCCAGACGCTGTTTCAATTGTTGCGCGCTGTAGTCGTAGGGGAACATGTATTCCACCGCCTGGAAACCATCGGCGGCGGCCGCGGCGAAGCGGTCCAGAAATTCATGTTCCGGGTAGAGCATGCTGAGGTTGGCAGCGAAACGAGGCATGGAGACTCCTGAAAGCAAAAATACAAGCGTAAGGCAAAGGGGGTTACCACTGCACGCCAAAAACCTCATGCAGCTCATTCAATGCCGCCTGGTCGAGCGGGGCCGGTTTGGGGTTACTCATCAACCAGAGGCGCGCCGTTTCTTCCAGCTCCTCCAGGGCATAACTGGCCCTCGACACCGAGCTTTCCCAGACGACCGGCCCCAGCCGTTCGAGCATGACCCCGCGCACGCTGGTGGCCAGTTGCGCGACACGCTCGGCCACTTTAGGCGAGCCGGGACGTTCATAGTTGATCAACGGGATGTGCCCGACCTTCATCACCTGGTAGGGGGTCAGCGGCGGCAAGATGTCATCCTGCTGCCAGACCCCGGCCAGCGTCAGCGCCACCAGGTGCGTCGAGTGGGTGTGGACCACGCCGCCGACACTCGGGTTGCGATCATAGACCTGACGGTGCAGGGCCAGGGTCTTTGACGGTTTGTCACCGCTGACCCATTCCCCTGCCAGGTTGACCTTGGATATCGTCGCCGGGTCCAGGCGGCCCAGGCAAGCGTCCGTGGGCGTGATCAGCCAGCCATCGTCGAGGCGGGCGCTGATGTTGCCGGCACTGCCGACCGTGTAGCCGCGGCTGTACAACAGGCCGCCGACGTCACAGATTTCTTCGCGCAGGGCGTTTTCATTGGTCATGCTTGAACTCCCGCCAGGTGCTGGAGTGCCTTGGCGAAGAAGTCAGGGCCACCGAAGTTGCCGGACTTGAGCGCCAGGGCCATGGGTTCTCCGGGCGTGCTCACGCAGGCGGGCACCCCCGGGTCAATTTGCCCACCGATCTGCAACAGTTGGATATCCAGGGCTTGTACCACGGCCCCGGAGGTTTCCCCGCCGGCGACCACAAAGCGCCGCACGCCGGCCTGGTGCAGCCCGCTGGCTATCCTGCCGATGGCCTGCTCGACCAGGTGCCCCGCGCGTTCGCTGCCCAGTTCGCGTTGCACCGCCTTGACCTGCTCCGGCGCGCTGGTGGCGTAGATCAGTACCGTTTCGGCATGGTCACCGGCGAAGGCCAGTGCCTGCTCGATGACCGGCTCTCCCGCTGCCAATGCCAACGGGTCGATCCGAAAGGCCGGGCGACCTGCCTGCAGCCAGCTTGCCACTTGTCCATTGGTGGCTTGCGAAGCGCTGCCCGCGAGCACCACTTCGCTGCCTTCGACTGTCGGCACTTGAGCAGCGTCCAGGTCGCGCAGTTTACCGGCACGGCGGAAATTATCCGGCAAGCCCAGCGCCAGCCCCGAGCCCCCCGTCAGCAGTGCAAGGCCTGCGCAGGCTTCGCCCAGCAGGTGCAGGTCCGCATCGGACACGGCATCGGCGACCGCCAGGCGCACACCTTCGGCGCGCAGTTGGGTCATGCGGGCGCGGATGCTCTCGACGCCCTGGGTCAGGGTGTCATACCGCAGCAGGCCGACTTTGCCTTGGCTCTGCGATTGCAGCACCCGCACCAGATTCGCGTCAGTCATCGGTGTCAGCGGGTGATGCTGCATGCCCGACTCGTTGAGCAACTGGTCCTGGACGAACAAATGCCCGCGAAACACCGTGCGGCCGTTTTCCGGGAAAGCCGGGCAGGCGAGCGTGAAATCACTGTCCAGTGCCTCCAGCAGGGCTTCGCTGACCGGGCCGATGTTGCCGGCGGCGGTCGAGTCGAACGTCGAGCAGTACTTGAAGAAAATCTGTTCGCAGCCACGCTCACGCAACCAGCGCAGGGCTTCGAGCGACTCCTTCACGGCATCGGCGGCGGGTAGGGTCCTGGATTTGAGGGCGATGACGATCGCGTCGGCATCGAGGTGCCCGGCGACCTCGGCAGCGGGTATGCCGATGCTTTGCACGGTGCGCATGCCGCCGCGCACCAGCATGTTGGCAAGGTCGGTGGCACCGGTGAAATCGTCAGCGATGCAGCCCAGCAGAGGGCGGGCAGGGGCATTCAACATGTCGAGCTCCTTCTTGGGGTTCATCCGGGCAGATATTCAGTCATGAACTGCTCGATCACGGCGCTGAAATCCTCATCCGCCGTGAACCCCAGGTCCCGGGAGTAGGTGGCGCAGAAGGACCCGGGCCATGAACCGACGATGCGCTCGATCGCCGGATTGCGCTCCAGGCGAATCCGTGCGGCCACTTCCTCGCCGGCGATCTGGCGCAGGGCATCGATCATCCGTTCGACGGTAATCGACAGGCCTGGCATGTTGATCACCCGGCCCTCGGTCAATCGCTCGCTTAAGAGCTCATGACCATGGATCAGGTTTTCAATGGCCAGCGCTGGCGACATCAGCCAGAGCCGCGTATCGAGGGCCACCGGACACACGCTGGGCTGGCCGTTGAGTGGTTCGCGGATGATGCCGCTGGCGAAGCTCGAAGCGGCCAGGTTGGGTTTGCCCGGGCGCACAACGATGGTCGGCATGCGCAGGCTGCGGCCGTCGACGAAACCGCGTCGGCTGTAGTCGGCGAGCAGCAGGTCGTTCATGGCTTTCTGCGTGCCATAGGAACTCTGAGGAGCCCAGACCTGATCGTCGCGGACCTTTTCAGGCAGTTGCCCGCCGAACACCGCGACGGAGCTGGTCATCACCCATTTCGGGCAGGTGCCGAGCAGGCGAATGCGTTCGAGCATATCCTGGGTCGCGGTGAAGTTGATGCGCATGCCCAGTTCGAAGTCGGCCTCCGCCTGGCTGGAAACCACCGCAGCCAGATGGAAGATGCTGTCAGTGCTGGCATCGATCAGGCTGTCCAGCACTTCAGGGTCGGCGATATCGCCACACACCACGGTTACCCGCGGATCATCGATGCCCTGGAGTGCAACCATGTCGAAGGCGACGATTTGCCTGATGGGTTGGGACTGGCCGGCGCGGTCGGTGAGCGAACCACGCGACAGCAGGGCCTGGATCAGGCGGCGGCCAAGGAAGCCGGCGGCACCGGTCACGAGAATTTTCATGAGTTACTCCAAACGTCAACGGTTGACGAGTTTTCCGGGAATTCTGAAGACCAGCAGGGCACCGAGGAACAGCGCGCTTGCCATCACATACATGCCGATCGTGGTGCTGTGGGTGGTGTCTTTGAGGAAGCCCATCAGGTACGGCGAGACGAAGCCCGCCAGGTTGCCCCAGGAGTTGATCAGGGCAATGCCGGCAGCTGCTGCGGTACCGCCGAGGAACGCGGTCGGCAGGCTCCAGAACAGCGGCAGGGTGCTCATGGCGCCCATGGAGCCCAGGGTCAGGCCGATCATGGACACCGTGAAGTTGTCGCTCCAGGTGGCGGAGATGAACAGGCCGATACCGCCCAGCACCGCGGTCAGCGCCAGGTGCCAGCGACGCTCGCGCAACCGGTCGGCGCTGCGCGACACCAGGATCATGGTCATGGCCGCGGCGGCATAAGGGATGGCGGTGAGCATTCCCACCTGCAGTACATCGCTGACGCCGGCCTGGCGAATCAGCGTCGGCAACCAGAAACCCACGGTGTAGAAGCCGGCGATCATGCAGAAGTAGATGGCCGTCAGCAGCCAGATACGCGGCTGCAGGAACACCTCTTTCAGGCTGTGGGTTTGATGGCCAGCGGTTTCGGCGTCGATGCGGGTCTGCAGCAGGTGTTTCTCTTCGCTGGTCAGCCAGCTCGCCTTGGAGATCCGGTCGCTGAGGCAGAAGATCACCAGGATGCCGACGGCGATCGAAGGCAGCCCTTCGAGAAAGAACAGCCATTGCCAGCCGGCAAACCCATGGTCACCGTTGAACGCACTCATTATCCAGCCGGACAGGGGCGCACCAATCAGCCCGGACAGCGGCACTGCCGTCGCGAACAGGGCGTACATCTTGCCGCGGCGATGGGTCGGGAACCAGTAGGACAGATAGAGGATGACACCCGGGTAGAACCCGGCTTCGGCGATCCCCAGCAGGAAGCGCATGATGTAGAAGGACATGGGCGTGCTGACCAGGGCCATGGCCGAGGAAATGATGCCCCAGGTGATCATGATGCGCGCGATCCACAACCGCGCGCCGACGCGATGCAGGATCAGGTTGCTGGGAATTTCCACGAGGAAGTAGGCAATGAAGAAAATCCCTGCGCCAAGACCATAGACGGCTTCGGAAAATTGCAGATCGTCGGACATCTGCAATTTGGCGAAACCCACGTTCACCCGGTCCAGATAGGCGACGAGGTAGCACAGCAACAACAGCGGCAGAATTCGCCATGCGACCTTGCGATACGCCAGGTCCTCGAAGCGATCGGCGGGCGCGATGGCACCGGTTTGAATCACTGATTCAGTCATGTGTTTCCCCCATCCTTATTTTTGTAGTGGGTGACGTTTGTTTTTATCGGATTAACATGAAGGTCGGTTTTTTATCATAATACGTCATACGAATTCAAGGAGCAGAAGTCAGGGAGGACGACGGGTCTAAAATGCAGTACCGTTCACCGATTTGAGCCCAGAGATGCCTATGCCCACTCCTGACAAAACTCCCTGTTCCGCCGAGGCGCTGGCCGTTCTGAAGGACTCCGCCAAGGGCACGCTGTCCGACCAGGTGACGGCGGCCCTGAAGGCCTATATCGCCAATGGCGAGGTGCTGCCAGGTGCCCGCCTGCCCACGGAGCCCGTGCTATCGGAGCGTTTCGGGGTCAGCAGGACGGTCATCCGCGAGGCGATTTCGCGACTGAAATCTGCCGGTCTGGTCGAGGTTCGCCAGGGCAGCGGCACTGTCGTCAGCGAAGGTGCGCACATCAAGGCGTTCACCATTGACCTGGATGTCAGTGGGTCTATCGAGGCCGTATTGCGGGTTACCGAGCTGCGCCGCGGTATCGAAGGGGAGGCGGCGGCACTGGCGGCACAGCGGCATTCGCCAGCGCAGCTGGAGGCTATCCACCAGGCGCTGAAGGCCATCGATGCCGCCGAGCAGGCGGGGCGCGATGGCGTCGAGGAAGACCTGGGGTTCCATCACTCGATTTCCAGGGCAACGGGCAATCCGCTGTACCCATCACTGCACGAATTCATCGCGCAGTACATCAAGGAAGCGATCCGCATCACCCGTTCCAACGAGGAGCGCCGCCGCGACCTGGCCAAGACGGTGCGGGTCGAACACTTTGCCGTGTACGCCGCCATCGCCGCACGCGACCCTGAAGGCGCGCGCCACGCTGCGCTCAACCATATCAATAACGCGGTCGAGCGGCTCAAGAGTGCCGATCCCGCGTTCTGGCAGAACCCGGGGGCGCGAACCTCGTAGCTCCGCGCGCGTTCACCGCGGACCTGTAGGAGCCCGGCTTGCCGGCGAAGGCGGCCTCGAATATTGCGTTGACCTTAAGGGCCTCTTCGCTGGCAAGCCAGCTCCTACAATGTTTTGTGTTGGGCGTGGAGGCGTGGGCACCGCGGACCTGTAGGAGCCCGGCTTGCCGGCGATGGTGGCCTTGAATGTTGCGGTGGTCTTTAGGGCCTCTTCGCTGGCAAGCCAGCTCCTACAATGTTTTGTGTGGGCGTGGAGGCGTGGGCACCGCGGACCTGTAGGAGC
>Ga0065714_10064949_pt1 | contig 14942 bp, 16 predicted proteins | sample MisRhiReplicate2_FD_59101 | JGI IMG/M metagenome (GOLD analysis project Ga0065714, IMG submission 59101) | Miscanthus rhizosphere microbial communities from Kellogg Biological Station, MSU, sample Rhizosphere Soil Replicate 2: eDNA_1 v2... | ecosystem: Host-associated > Plants > Roots >...
AAACCCGCCGCCTGGCCGACGATCAACGGTACCGCGACGATGCCGCCGTACATGGTGAGCACATGTTGCAGGCCGTAAGCCATGTTGGCGGCGACGCCGAGATTCTCATCTTCTGGCCGCTGCGGTGACGCCTTCGGGATAGTCATGGTGAGGGGTTCTCTGTTTTTGTTGTGCGGCCACTGTATGCAATGTTTGGACTGGATGTCCATAGAGTTGTATACAATCAATCGAACAAGATACCCTCCATCGGCGTTACAAAAACAATCCGGCCGTGATGAGCCAGAACGCCAAAGGACCCAGAACAATGAAAAAGGCATTACAGGGAGCGACCGTTGCACTCACCCTCCTCGGCGGTGGGGAGGCCGTCGCAGTGGAATGGATGAACAACAGCGTAGGATTTCGCTACGGCCAGCAGTTCACTAATCCGAACAACCCCGACGAATTCAGCAAGCGCATCTACAGCTTCACCCACGCCAGCGGCTACCGGTACGGCAGCAATTTCCTCAACCTCGATGTGTTCCTGTCCGACAGCCGGGACCCGCGCAAGGGCACCGATCATGGCGGGAGCGAGGTGTACGCGGTGTACCGCCACCAAGTGTATGCATCGCGGGTGTTCGACGTGCCGCTGGGCAGCGGGCTGATCAAGGATTACGCACTGACCCTGGGTTTCGATGCCAACCGCAACAACAACTTCGCCTCAGCGAAAAAACGCGCACTGGTGGTGGGCCCGACCTTGAAGTTCAACACGGTCGGCGTGCTGGACCTGAGCCTGATGTACTACAAGGAAAGGAACCACACCGGCATCCCCGGCGCGCAGGAGTCGAACCACACGTTCGACGATACCTACCTGCTCAACCTGACGTGGATGCGCCCGTTCGAGATCGCCAACCACGCGGCGAAATTCCAGGGCTTTATCAATTATGTCGGGGAAAAAGGCGAGGACTACCACGGCCGCGACACCGCGCCGGAAGCCCTGATGCGCACTGCGCTGATGGTGGCAGTGCGACCGGGCAAAAGCGTCAAGCCGAACCTGTACCTTGGGGTGGGCTACGAGTACTGGCATAACAAGTTCGGCGTAGACGGCGGCCGGGGGAGCCGCACATCGACGCCGACGGTGAACATGGAAATCACCTTCTAACCGGAGAAACCCAATCAAACGGTGGGCGCAGGCAAGCCAGCTCCCACCGTTTTGATCGCATTGTCATTTCAGCTCCGGTGCCAGCGCTGAAGCGTCGGCTTTCGGCCGCGCCAGCCAGTAGCCCAATACGGCCAACGGCGCAGTCGCCAGCATCACGATCACGGTAATCAGCAGGGGCTGGTCGAGCATCGACGACACCAGCAGGCTGCTGAGAAAGCAGAGGCCCAGTTGCAGGGTGTTTTGCAGGGCCGCCGCCTTGCCGGAGTTTTCCGAAAAGGGCATCAGCGCATTCGCCACCACGATGGGGTAACTGGCACCGTTGCACAGCGCCATCAGGCAGAACGGAATCAATAAGGTGGTGAGCGTCGGCACGGTCAAGGTGGCTACCAGGTACAACGCCACCATGCTGATGCAGTACGCCAGCAGCAACCACGGCAGCAGCGTCTTGCCCGGTAAGTGCTGCAAGGCACTGCGGCAACTGTAGCCACCGATCAGAAAGGCCAGGGTCGGCAGCACGTAGCTCAGGCCGATGTCATTCGGGCTGTAGCCCATGCCGCCGAGAATGAACGGCGACGCGGTCAGCCAGGCGAAAAAACTGGCCGAGCAGGCGGCGAAGATCATCACGTTGCCGGTAAACACGCGGGACGTGAGCAGTTGCCCATAACCGAGACGTACCGGTTTGCGCTCCTCCGTAGGACGTTTCGGCACGCCGCGCAGAAATACGGTCGGCAGCAGCAACAGCACCGAGACGCCCAGCAATACGCCGAAAATCGCCTGCCAACCGAAGTGATTCAGCACCATTGCGCCCAACAGCGGTGCGAGCGCCGGCGACAACGACATCAGCGGCATGATGCTGGCGAACACACGATGGGCCTTGTCGGCCGGGTAGCGATCGATCACCAGGGCCTGCCAGCTCACAGCGGCGGAACACACGCCGATCGCCTGAATAAAGCGCAGCGCCAGCAGTTGCGGTGCGGTCTCGACCCAGAACATGCCCGCGCAGCCCAGTACAAACAGGCTAAGGCCGGCGAGCAGGATCGGCTTGCGCCCCAGGCGGTCGGACAACGGCCCCCACAGCAACTGCCCGACCGCGAAGCCCGCGAGGAAAATACTCAAGCTGGCGCCCACCGCGCCAGCGCCAATGTGCAACTGCTCGCCCATGGCGCCGAACGCCGGCAAATACATGTCCATTGCGAGGTAACCGAGCATGCTCAGCCCCGCCAGATACCACGTGAAACCAAAAGAATTTTTCATTGAAGCCTTGCTGACCTTGCCATCAAACTATTTGCTGACTGGCGCCCATTATGAAGCTGACAGTTTGTGTGTGAAGCGATAATAATTGGACACTCTTATCAATAAATTTGAAGGCAACCACAATGTGGTCCGAATATTCCCTGGATGTCGTCGATGCCGTTGCACGGCATGGCAGCTTCAGCGCAGCCGCCCAGGAACTGCACCGGGTGCCGTCGGCCATCAGCTACACGGTGCGCCAGCTTGAAGAGTGGCTGGCGGTGCCGCTGTTCGTGCGACGCCACCGCGACGTCGAGCTGACACCCGCCGGTCGCCTGTTTATCGACGAAGCCCGTGGCGTGATGAAAAAAATGCTTGGCACGCGGCGCCTGTGCCAGCAGGTCGCCAATGGCTGGAGTGGCCAGTTGAAGGTGGCGGTGGACTCCATCGTCAAACCCCAGCGCTGCCGGCAGCTGGTCGTGGATTTCTATCGGCAGTTTCCCGAGGTCGAGCTGTTGCTGGAGTACGAGGTGTACAACGGCGTGTGGGATGCGTTGGCGGATGAGCGCACTGACATTGTGATCGGCGCCACCAGCGCGGTGCCGGTCGCCAGTCATTTTACCTTTCGCGATATGGGCTTGTTGAACTGGCTCTGCGTGGTCAGCGCGCGGCATCCGCTGGCAAGCGTCGAAGGCTTGCTGAGCGACGATCAATTGCGCCCCTTCGCTTCGCTGTGCATGACCGACACCTCGCGTAATCTGCCCAAGCGCGACACCTGGACCCTGGATAACCAACGCCGGCTGGTGGTGCCGAATTGGTCCTCGGCCCTTGATTGCCTGCGTGACGGCCTGTGCGTCGGCATGGCGCCGGCGCATCAGGTGTTGCCGTGGATCGAACGCGGTGAGCTGGTGGCACTGCAACTGAGCCGGCCGTTTCCGGCCAGCCCGTCGTGTGTGGCCTGGGCGCAGAGCAAGCTGTCGCCGGCCATGGCGTGGTTGCTGGAGTACCTGGGGGATACCGAGACCATGAACCAGGAATGGCTGAACGGGCCAGATCTATGAAAATCACGTAGATCGAATGTGGGAGCGGGCTTGCCCGCCAAGGCGGCGTGTCAGGCGCTACATTTGTTGCTGACCCACCCCATTCGCGGGCAAGCCCGCTCCCACCGTGTGATTGTATTTCAACTCAACAGGCGGGCAATGGCCCGCACAATCATCTCGACTTCCTTGGCGTCCAGGGTCAGCGGCGGCAGCAGGCGAATGACCTTGCCGCGCGTCACGTTGATCAGCAGCCCGTGCTCCTGCGCGGCACGCAGGGCCAGGTCACGATAAGGGCGCGCCAGCTCGATCCCGATCATCAAGCCCTGGCCACGAATCGCCAGTACCTGCGGGTGCTCGCTCAACTCCACCCGCAACCGTGCCAGCAAGCGTTCGCCCTGCTGCGCCGCGTTCTGCAGCAAGCCTTGTTCTTCGATGATTTCCAGCACCGTGCACCCGACCCGGCACGCCAACGGGTTGCCGCCGAAGGTGCTGCCGTGGCTGCCGGGTGTGAACAACTGGGCCACCGCGGCACGGGCCAGGCAGGCGCCAATCGGTACGCCGTTGCCGAGGCCTTTGGCCAGGGTCATCACGTCGGGGAGAATGCCTTCATGCTGGAAGGCGAACCAGGCGCCGGTGCGGCCGATGCCGGTCTGAATTTCATCGAGCATCAGCAGCCAGCCGTGGCGTGTGCAGTGATCGCGCAGGGCTTGCAGGTAGCACGGCGGCGCCGGCAGTACGCCACTTTCACCCTGGATCGGCTCCAGCAGGACCGCTGCGATCCGCGAGCCAAATGCTTGGGTGATCGCTTCTATCGCGGCGATATCGCCAAACCCCACCTTGAGAAAATCCCCCGGCAACCGTTGGAAACCCAAGCGCACCGATGGCCCATCGCTGGCGGCCATCGTGCCCAGTGTGCGGCCATGGAAAGCGTTTTCCATGACCACCACCAAGGGGGCTTCAATGCCCTTCTTCCAGCCATGCAGGCGCGCCAGTTTCAGCGCTGTTTCGTTGGCCTCGGCACCGGAATTGTTGAAGAAGGCGCGGTCCAGGCCAGACAGTTGGGTGAGGCGCTGGGCCAGCCGTTGCTGCCAGTCGATGCTGTAGAGATTGGAGGTGTGCAACAGCAAGCCAGCCTGCTCGCTGATTGCCGTCACCAGCCTGGGGTGCGAATGGCCGACATTGGTCACCGCCACGCCGGCCACCGCGTCCAGGTATTCGCGCCCCTGCTGGTCCCACAGGCGTGTGCCCAAGCCGCGGGTGAAGCTCAGGGCCAAGGGTTGGTAAGTGGTCATCAGGCAGGCGGCGGTCATGGTGCGAAGCTCCAGTGCATCGTAGGGATGGCTGCAGTATCGTTAGCCACCCAAGCTGGATAAACTGCACATTCCTGCAATGACTTTAAACCAGGGCTTGATAATGGATCTGTTCCAGGCAATGTCGGTGTACGTGAAAGTGGTCGAGACCGGCAGCCTGACGGCGGCAGCCCAAGCCTGCGGGTTGTCCACGACCATGGTCGGCAATCACCTGCGCGCCCTGGAGCAGCGCCTGGGTGTCAGCCTGCTCAAGCGCACCACACGCAAACAAAGCCTCACGGAATTTGGCGGGCAGTATTACCAGCGCTGCCTGGAAGTGTTGGGGCTGGTGGCCGACTCCGAGCAACTGGCCGAGCAAGCCCATAGCGATGTGCCCAAGGGCACCCTGCGCATCACCGCGCCCCCCGTGTTCGGCACCGAACGCCTCACACCGGCCTTGAGCGAGTTTTCCCGGCGCTACCCGCACATCAACCTGTACGTGGTGTTGAGCAATGAGCGCATGGACTTGGTCGACAGCGGCTTCGACGTGGCGATCCGCCTTGGCGAACTGGAAACGTCGAGCCTGATCGCCAGGCCGATGCAGGACTACACCCTCACGCTGTGCGCCTCACCTGCCTACCTGGCGCGACGCGGCACCCCGTCAAAGCCCGAGGACCTCAGGCAGCATGACTGCCTGGCGTTCGCCTACCCGGCGAATGACAATTGGCGCGACACTGAAAAACGCTGGCGCATGACCGACGATGCCGGCGAGGTGGAAGTGCCGGTGTCCGGCTCATTGACCATCAACAGCTCGCAAGGCTTGCGCCAGGCGGCCGTCAACGGCATGGGCATCATCATGCTCGCCGATGCCCTGGTGCAACCGGACCTGGACAGCGGCAGGCTGGTGGCCTTGCTCACCACCTATCGCCTGCCCAGCCGCCCCATGCACCTGCTCTACGGCCAGGACCGGTATCGCCTGCCCAAGCTGCGCGCCTTTGTGGATTTCGCCATGGAAAAGTGGGCGCGCTAGAACTCCACGCCCATTTCGTGCAGGCGCGCCGCCGTACTGTCGGCCGACACGTGGTGAATGCCCTGCCAACCCAGGGCAATGGCCGCCTCGATATTGCCGGCGACATCATCGATGAACACCACTTCAGCTGGCTGGATATCCGGCAGGTGGGCACGTACCTGGCTGAGGCTGGCGTGATAAATCGCCGCGTCTGGCTTGATCAGCTTCAACTCGCCGGACACCACGATGTCGCGAAAGCACTGCAGGAATGGGTAATTGGCCCGCGCATACGGGAACGTCTCGGCAGACCAGTTGGTAAGCCCGAACAGCGGCATGTCGGCCTGGTGCAACGCCTTGAGGATCGCCACGCCGTCCGGCAACACGCCACGCAGCATTTCGTGCCAGCGGTCGTAATAGGCCTGGATCAAGCGCTCATGATGGGGGTATTGCTCGATGAGACTGAGGGTGCCATCGGCCAGGGTGCGGCCCGCGTCCTGTTGGGTGTTCCAGGCCTGGGTGCAGATATTATCGAGAAACCATTGCCGCTCATGGTCGTCGGCAATCAGCTTGCGATACAGGTGATGCGGGTTCCAATCGAACAGGACACCGCCGAAATCAAAAACTACTGCACGAATCGTCATCAGATCCTCCGTTAGCGTGAGTGATAGCGGATGAAGTCTGGCAGATTCTGGAAGGCAGGAGGCGAGCGTTGACGCCCAAGAGGAGTCTGAAACCACGCAGATCAAAGGTGGGAACAGGCTTATGTGGGCGCTGGCATGCCTGCGATACCATCACCTCGGTGCATCAGATACACCGAGGCGCCTGCATCGCGGGCAAGCCAGGCTCCCACAGCGAGCCAGTTCCGACATTGTCGAGCGTATTCAGGCCTGGATCAGGCCATTGATCTTAACGGTCGGGTTTACATCGGCCTCGTAGTCCACGCCGTCGATTTCAAAGCCGAACAGACGCAGGAATTCCGCCTTGTAGCCGGCGAAATCGCTGATCTCGTTGACGTTGTCGTCGTTGACCTGGTTCCACAGGGCTGCCACGGCGTCCTGGACTTTAGGTTCCAGCTCGGCCAGGTCGGCACGCAGGCGACCGTCGGCGTCGAGCTTCGGCTCTTTGCCGTACAGGCTGTCCTTGAACAGGCCATACACCTGCTCGATGCAACCTTCGTGGGTGCCCTGCTCTTTCATCACTTTGAACAGCAGCGACAGGTACAGCGGCATGATCGGGATGGCCGAGCTCGCCTGTGTCACCACGGCCTTGAGCACCGATACACGGGCGTCGCCCTTGAGTGCCGCGAGGTTGTCGCGCAGGGTCAGGACTTTTTTGTCCAGGTCTTTCTTGGCTTCGCCGATGGAGCCGTTCCAGTAGATGTCCTGGGTCAGCTTTTCACCGAGGTAGGTGAACGCAGTGGTCTTGGCGCCTTCGGCCAGGACGTCGGCGTCACGCAGGGCGTCGATCCACAGCTGCCAGTCTTCGCCGCCCATGACTTTCACGGTGCCGTCGATTTCTTCCTGGGTGGCCGGCTCAAGGGTGGTGTCGACCACAACGCCTTTGTCGGTGTTGATACCGCGCAGGGTCACGGCCTTGCCGATCGGCTTGAGGGTGGAATTGTGCACCACGCCTTGCGGGTCGGTACGGCGAGGCGCGGCCAGGCTGTAGACAACCAGGTCGATCTTGCCCAGGTCTTTCTTGATGGTTTCGATGGTCAGGCGCTTGATCTCGTCGGAGAACGCGTCACCGTTGATGCTCTTGGCGTACAGGCCTTTTTCGACGGCAAACTTCTCGAACGCAGCGCTGTTGTACCAGCCGGCGGAGCTCAGCTTGCCTTCTTCGCCTTCTTTCTCAAAAAACACGCCCAGGGTGTCGGCGCCGCAGCCAAACGCAGCACTGATGCGCGCGGCCAGGCCGTAGCCAGTGGAAGCGCCGAGGACCAGCACCTTTTTGGGGCCGCCTTCGATGGCGCCGTGCTCAGTTACGTAGTCGATCTGCTCCTTGACGTTCGCTTCACAGCCAACAGGGTGAGCGGTCACACAGATAAAGCCACGAACCCGCGGTTTGATGATCATAAAATTTCTGCCTCTTCCAAGGTGCCGAAGGCCAGTGGTGGCCATTCAACTTCAATCGTACCGGTCTATGACGTCCAAAAAACCGAAGCGTCACGATAGTCGCAAATCTTCCGTTTACAAAATCCAATCCACACCGCTCGGCAAGGGTTAAAAACTGTGTAGAGCCTTCACAATTTCGCAATATTTAAAACGCCTATCCAGCGCAGAACGTCTTATCATGATGCAGTTGTTTCAATATGTTTCAAAACCCCACCACTCGAAGCCACGGATCCGGACCTGTCGAATGGCGTCCTGCTGGAGCTGAGTTACATGAACAAGCCTGCTTTGCGTAAAAAAGCGGTATCGGTCGCCTGGGTACTCGGTGTGCTGCTGATTATTGATATCTTCCCCGAGACCACACTGGTGTTCCTGGGCCTGGTGGTGGTCTGCGGTATCTACGACTTCCTGCGCAATGGCCTGTATGACGCGGGCACCCTCAAGAAATATTTTATCGGCAGTGGCCGCAACACCTGGCTGCTGGCGCCGTTCAATACCTTGTTCGACCTGTTGAGCTCGCGCAATCGCCACGTTTATACAATGCGTGACCTGCCGCCGGCCTGGCGCGAAGACCTGCAACAGGTCATCGATGATGCCATGGCCCACAAGGACGAAATCATCGATTACCTGGACGCACGCATGGCCGAGAAGAAGCGCGGCATGTTGTTTTTCCAATGGTATGGCCGGCCCATCGAGACCGCCCTGGACATTCCGACGCTGCGCGAAAAGCTGCCGTTCGTGAAGACCATCGGCGTGTCGGTGTTCAATGAAAACCGCTCGACGTCGTTTCACTTCGGGCCCCTGCGCATGATGTTCCGCGTGCTCTACAACATGGCACCGGCGCCCCATCACGAAGGGGTGTACATCCAGGTGGGCAAGCACAAGCACTACTGGCACGACGACCCGCTGTTCATCTTCGATGACACGTTGATGCATGCGTCCTTCAACAAAAACGATGCAAAGCGTTACTGCCTGTTCATCGACATCGTGCGGCCCACCCCGCTGCCTTCGGTGCTCAACGCCGTGATCGCTGGATTTGCCGGCATGGTCTTTACCCTGCGTCGGGTTTTCTACAAAAACTGGAAGCTGATTCAGTAAGTTCTGCGGCATGATGGTGCTGGACGGTGTTTGCGCTCGGCCTTGTGCCTGAGGTAAATAACGTGCTCGTGCGACCGAAATCGGCGCCCATCATTCTCAAGCCATCGCGGCCCCTTGCGGGTGCGGTGGCTGCGCTTTCAAGGAATCAGAATGCCCCAACGTCATGTCATCAATGCTTCCGTCAGCCCCAAGGGCAGCCTCGAAACCCTGTCACAACGTGAAGTCCAGCAACTGAGCGAAGCCGGTACCGGCAGCATCTACACCCTGTTCCGCCAATGCGCCCTGGCGATCCTCAACACCGGTGCGCACATCGACAACGCCAAGACCATTCTCGACGCCTACAAGGACTTTGAAGTACGCATCCACCAGCAGGACCGTGGTGTGCGCCTCGAACTGCTGAATGCCCCCGCCGACGCATTCGTCGATGGCGAAATGATCGCCAGCACCCGCGAGATGCTGTTCAGCGCCCTGCGCGACATTGTCTACACCGAGAACGAACTCGACAGCCAACGCATCGACCTGAGCAACTCCCAGGGCATCACCGACTACGTGTTCCACCTGCTGCGCAACGCCCGTACGCTGCGTCCAGGTATCGAACCGAAAATCGTCGTGTGCTGGGGCGGCCACTCGATCAATACCGAAGAATACAAATACACCAAGAAAGTCGGCCACGAACTGGGCCTGCGCAGCCTCGACGTGTGCACCGGCTGCGGCCCTGGCGTGATGAAAGGGCCGATGAAAGGCGCGACCATTTCCCACGCCAAGCAGCGTATCACCGGTGGGCGCTACCTGGGCCTGACCGAGCCGGGCATCATCGCCGCCGAAGCGCCAAACCCGATCGTCAACGAGCTGGTGATCTTGCCGGACATCGAGAAACGCCTGGAAGCCTTCGTACGCGTCGGCCACGGCATCATCATCTTCCCGGGCGGTGCCGGTACGGCAGAGGAATTCCTGTACCTGCTGGGCATCCTCATGCATCCGGACAACCGCGACCTGCCCTTCCCGGTCATCCTCACCGGGCCGAAACACGCCGCGCCGTACCTGCAGCAACTGCACGCATTCGTCGGTGCCACCCTGGGTGAGGCTGCACAGGCGCACTACCAGATCATCATCGACGACCCGGCCGAAGTGGCACGCCAGATGACCGCCGGCCTCAAGGCCGTGAAGCAGTTCCGCCGCGAGCGCAACGACGCGTTCCACTTCAACTGGCTGCTGAAGATCGACGAGGGCTTCCAGCGCCCGTTCGACCCGACCCACGAAAACATGGCCAGCCTGCAACTGAGCCACGCGCTGCCGCCCCACGAACTCGCCGCCAACTTGCGCCGTGCATTCTCGGGGATCGTGGCGGGTAACGTGAAGGACAAGGGTATTCGCCTGATCGAGCAGAACGGCCCGTACGAGATCCACGGCGACCCGGCCATCATGAAACCGCTGGACGAATTGCTACAGGCGTTTGTCGCCCAGCACCGCATGAAGTTGCCGGGTGGCGCGGCGTATGTGCCGTGCTACCGCGTGGTGCAATGAATTAGCGTTGTACTGCCACACATTTGATTTCCACCAACAGACCGGGGTGTGCCAGTTCCGACACCCCGATCGTGGTCCAGGCGCAATGCCCGCGTGGAAACAGGCGGTTTTTCACTTCGCGAAAAACCGCCATGTGCTGGCTCATGTTCACGTGGTAGGTGGTCATGTCCACCACGTCGTCGAAGGTGCAGCCGCCCTCTTCCAATACCTGCCGCAGGTTCTCCCAGGCCGCGACGAATTGCGCCTCGGGGTCCTCGATCACCGCCAACCCTGCCGTACGCCCGACCTGCCCTGCGCAGTACAGCGTCTTGCCAACTTTGACCGCGGGCACGTAGCCGGCGCGCTCGACGATGGGGTGCATGGCAGGAGGGATGATGAGGTGGCGGTCGGTCATGGTTTGTATCTCTTTTAACCCAGTGGGCGAGCACAGTTCGGACGAGTGTTTTACCTGTTCCGACTCACCCGCACCAGATGAGAGACCTATGGACCAACGCCTATCCTCCTCTGTCACTCCTTAGCCTAAGGTAAGGCATATAGCGATTGAGATGTTCACCATGGCGACCGCCCTTGGCCTGGAAACAGGTGACCGGGCCGAATTTGTTGAAATGGAAGGCGGGCAGTTTTCCATCATTGCCGCAAGCCACACGGTTCAAGACCTCAAGGGGTTGATCCGTAAACCCGTCAGTCCGGGCTAATCGAATCACTGCCTCCGCCTCGCCAGGCTTCGTCAGCATGGTTTCCATCGTGGCGTTGGTCTGGGTGCTGCAAAGCTGCTACCCGTCGGCCAGGAGCGAGGCGTGACGGTACTGGAACCCCTGCTCCGTACCCGCGAATTGACCGTAGAACATGCGGAGATTGTCTGGCAGGCACCGCGCAAGTTTGTGGCCAACAAGGCTGACGTTGCAGACGGCCCGATCGAGCGCTGCGGCCATGCCGCTAGCTGCAAGTACACGGCCACCTTCGTCCTCAATGCGATCAAGACCACCGGCATGAAGCGGCTGGCCTGAACCGCCGCGTTGCGACAGCGGGCGGGCTTTGGTAAAAAACGCTTCCAACCTTGATCGAGAGAAAGACTGACGTGCGCATGTTTCTACTCGCAGCCTTGGCCACGGCCTCCATACCCGCCCTGGCCGACACCATCACTTGGCCGGACCTGCCAAAAACCTGCTTCGTCAGCGGCCGCTCCGCCACCAGCGCAGATGTGGATACCGGTTGCGCCGCCTTCCTGATCAATGTGAAAGGCCAGGCGGCGGGTACGCCGATCAAGCTGGATATTCCCCAGTACGCCATGCACGTGGACGAAGCCACCGGCAAGGAAACCCCGGTGATCCTCATCCAGGCGGAGGAGAATGGCGAGGTCAAGGCAGTAGGCTACAGGGAACTGGGCACCGATCAGCTCGGTGCCGCGCTACTGCGGGAGGTGCGGCTGCTGGGCACCCAGAAGCCTATTTAGCCGCTACTCAGCGAACCCAGCCGCCACCCTGCCAGTGGTAGCCATCATTACGCTGCACCCAATGCGGATGCACATAGCGATAGCCCTCGCGCACCGGCTCCCAATGGCCATGCACCGCGACATAGCGCCCGCCTTCCCAGCGCCAGTAACCGCGTGACCATATATAGCCGTAACGCACCGGCGGCTCGACTTCGATCACTTGCACCGGCGGCGGTTGCGGCGCGACGACTTCGACATACTCACGTTGCACAGGCCTGCGCTCATGCACGACGCGCTCTTGCACACACCCGGATGCCGCGACGACCATGGCCGCCAATGCTGCGTAACGTAGCAACATACAAAACCCTCGGGCGCTGGCGCCCAACACTTACACCGGTAAAAAATGCCCCCTTGTTGCAGCCTCGCTCCTGCTTGGCATTGGGTATTTTTAACAGGTGGTGTCTGTCAGCTTGCTGAACCTGCGGTGCTCAAGTCGCGCACGCGACGGTCGGTCGTCGCCATAGGTGAGCGTTCAAGCCGGACCGAAGCGCACCAGCACCGCCTCGACAAATCGCCGCAACTTGGCTGTACGCTGCCGATTGGCGGTGTAGACCAGATGCATCGGCCGGCTCGGCGCCTCGAAATCCGGCAGCACCTGCACCAGCTCCCCCCTGCCAATCGCCGTACCCAGGAAGTCCAAGGGGCCGAGGACAATGCCAAAACCATCCAGCGCTGCCGACATCAACGCCCTGCTTTCGTTGATCTGCAGACGGCTGGTCACCTGAACGGTGTGCTGCGTCGAACCTTGATAAAACATCCATTCGCGGTCCGCAGGACGTGACCAAAAGGCGTAGCCCAGGCATTCGTGCTGCTCAAGGTCGGCCGGCAACTGCGGCGTACCCCGCGCCGCCAGGTACGCAGGGGAAGCGCAAGCCACCAGGCGATAAGGCGCCAATGGCCGAGCCGTCAGGCCAGTGGTGGCCAAGGGGCCGATGCGAAAGGCCGCTTCGTATCCCTCTTCCACCAGGTCGACAAAACGATCCGTCAGGTGCAGGTCGATGTCCACGTCCGGGTTATCGCGCAGGAACGCAGTAATCAGCGGCATCAGGCTGTAAGAGCCGAAGGTCACGGGTGCAGTGAGTTTCAGCTTGCCGCGCGGCGTGTCATTCATGATCTGCGCCAGGGAGTCCGCAGCCTCGGCTTCCGCGAGGATATGTTTGCACCGCTCGTAATACGCGCCCCCCAACTCCGTAAGGCTTTGCCTGCGCGTGGTGCGATTGAGCAAACGCGCGCCGAGACGCTGCTCCAGCGCGGTCACATGTTTGGCGACCATCTGCGCCGACATGTTCAAACGCTCGGCCGCGCGGGCGTAAGAGCCCAACTCGGCGGCGATCACAAAGGCATTCATGCTCGATAGACGATCCATCATTCCCCACTCCCAGTAACAATACCCACGCCGGAACGCTTATTTATCACCCGCTGGTTGCCAATCATCATAGCCGCTCCCCCTTTCGAAAGGAGCAAGACCATGAAAATTGGCGTGATTGGAGCCGGTTTTATCGGACGTGCCGTGGCACAACTGGCGCTGGCCGCAGGGCATGAAGTGATGCTGAGCAACTCGCGCGGCCCGCAGACCATGAGCAGCGTGGTCAGCGGCATACGCGGCGTCAAAGTGGGCAGTGCAGAAGACGCTGCACAGTTTGGTGACGTGGTGCTGGTGGCGATTCCGTTTGAACACTACCGCAGCGTCCCTGCGCAGTGGTTGGCAGGCAAGACCGTACTGGACGCGAACAATTACTACCCGGAGCGTGACGGGCACTTCCCCGTGCTGGATCGCTTTGAAGCCACCACCAGCCGGCTGCTCGCCGAGCATTTTTCCCAGTCAACGGTGGTCAAGGTGTTCAACGCGATCTTCGCCGCAGACCTTATCGATGATGCCCGCCCCCACGGCGCACCTGACCGCCGCGCATTGCCGGTGGCGGGCGCCGAAGCTGTCGCTAAAGCGCTGGTGATCACCCTGCTCGACGAACTGGGCTTTGACGCAGTCGATGCCGGCAGCCTGGATGAAAGCTGGCGGTTCGAGCGTGCCAAGCCCGCGTATTGCGTGGCGCTGGACCAGCCGGGGCTGAAGGCTGCCCTGCAAGCGGCCGAGCGCACGGTCGAGTTGCCTCCGGTCAACCGCGAGCACACCCACGCTTAAACACACGCCCACAAAAAAGCCCGCTGACCGTGACCGGTTCAGCGGGCTTGTGACATCGACTCGTTACTGGGCTTACAGCGCCAAGTCAGAAGCCGGCTTGCTCGGCGCAGCCGCAGGCTTGGCAGCCTCGGTGGCCTTTGGCGCGGTCACTTGCGGGATCGCAGGTGGCGGCGTCAGTTGCAGGATACCGGCGGTGTAGGCCCATTCCTTGGCAACAGCCTCAGGATTGTCGTTCAGCTTGGTGCCGTAGCTCGGTACGATCTGGTGCAACTTGGTCTGCCACTCAGGGGTCGCGACCTTGTCCTTGAACACTTTCTGCAGCACGGTCAGCATGATCGGAGCCGCGGTGGACGCGCCTGGCGATGCACCCAACAGGCCAGCAATGGTGTTGTCGGCGGAGCTGACCACTTCGGTACCGAGTTTCAGGACGCCGCCCTGCTCTTCGTCACGCTTGATGATCTGCACGCGCTGACCGGCCTGCCACAGGCGCCAGTCTTCTTTCTTGGCGTTAGGGAAGTACTCTTGCAGTGCCTTGAAGCGGTCGTCATCCGACAGCATCAGCTGGCCGGCAAGGTACTCGACCAGTGGGTATTCACGAATACCGACTTTGGTCATTGGCCAGATGTTGTGGGTGGTCGTGCTGGTCAGCAGGTCCAGGTACGAGCCTTCTTTGAGGAACTTGGTGGAGAAGGTTGCGAATGGGCCAAACAGGATCACGCGCTTGCCATCCAGCACACGGGTGTCCAGGTGCGGAACCGACATCGGCGGCGAACCGACCGATGCTTTACCGTAGGCCTTGGCCAGGTGCTGCTCGGCCACGGTTGGGTTATCGGTCACCAGGAACGAACCGCCCACTGGGAAGCCCGCGTAT
>Ga0065714_10003276_pt1 | contig 14932 bp, 6 predicted proteins | sample MisRhiReplicate2_FD_59101 | JGI IMG/M metagenome (GOLD analysis project Ga0065714, IMG submission 59101) | Miscanthus rhizosphere microbial communities from Kellogg Biological Station, MSU, sample Rhizosphere Soil Replicate 2: eDNA_1 v2... | ecosystem: Host-associated > Plants > Roots >...
CTTCGTTACCACATAAACCATCCGGTTTTACTGTATACAAAGAGTCTGTCACCTTACGAACAATATCCGCTGTTTTCCATGGCTTGCCTGCAAAAGCATACAGATAAGGAATATGATGATTTGGCTCATTACCATGTGCATACTGACCAATTAAACCGGTAATATCGGGAGAACTACCTTCAGTCATTTCAGAGCTTATGCTAAACAAAGAATCCAGTTTACTAATAAAACCTTTCTCGCCGCCAAACAATTTAATTAGGCCTTTAGGATCCTGAGGTACCAGCCAGGTATACTGCCATGCATTTCCTTCCGTGTAATCATCCTCTCTATGCTTAGAAGCAACCGGATCAAATGGTGTACGCCAACTGCCATTATCTAACTTACCACGCATAAATCCTGTCTGTTTATCAAAATACATGGCATACAAACCAGCTCTTTTACTAAAATAAGCGTAATCTTCAGTTTTCCCCATGCGTCTTGCCATTTGGGCGATACACCAGTCATCGATTGCATACTCAAGTCCTTTAGCTACAGCCTCAATTACTTTATCTGCCGGAATATACTTCAGTTGTTGTGCATAGTCTATACCATCAACTTTTTGCATTGCGCTATGTTTTGCAGCTTCATAAGCAAGATTTACATCAAACCCCTTAAAGCCTTTTAAATAAGCATCAGCAATAATTGGAACAGCATGGTAACCGATCATAGTATTTGTTTCATTCCCCATTAAATGCCACACAGGAAGTTTTCCCTGCTGCTTGTAAATTGCAAGAAAGGAGTTAACGATGTCTGATACCTTTTCCGGATGTAAAATGGTATACAAAGGATGAAAAGCCCTGTAGGTATCCCATAAGGAGAAAGTAGTATAATTGGTAAAATCAGCTTTTGGATATACCTTTTTGTCTGTACCTCTATAGTCGCCATTCACATCATTAAACAGCGATGGTGCGAACATCGCATGATACATTGCTGTATAAAACTTTTTAAGTGTCGCCGGATCAGCTTTGATCTCTATTTTACTCAGCTCTTTATTCCATTTACGATCTGCAGTTGCCCTTACTTTATCAAAATCCCAATGAGGAATCTCTGTATTTAAGTTTAGCAATGCATTTTCATAACTCACAGGTGAAAGACCTACTTTAAGCTTTAACACACCATTATTGATGGTGTTAAAAGTTATCACAGCTTTAATCCGCTTACCTTCCCCTTCGCTACCACTTACTGCAGTAAGGCTATCCGTTAACTTTATACCGGAAAGTGGTTGAGATAATTTAACGGCAAAGTACAAGCGCTGATCATTTGCCCAGCCTTTGGAAAACCGGTACCCAACCAGCGTAGTTGCATCGATTTGTTTTACATAGGTCTTTGTAGGCACGTCCCAACCCAAACCTGTATTTAAATCCAGCATGATATGCGGATTGTCCTGCGCTTTAAAGGTGTACTGATGAAAGCCCACCCTTTCAGACGCTGTCAGCTCAGCCTTTATCTGGTATTTNTCTAGCTGTACNCTATAATATCCGGCGCGACTAACCTCATTCTCATGCGANAAAGTAGAAACATAGTCGGACTGTGCAGGACCGGTAGCAGGCATAATCAAAATATCNTTTAGGTCGCCTATCCCNGTTCCACTTAAATGNGTATGGGTGAAACCTGTTATGGTGTTACTTACATAGTTATAACCACTGCACCAATCCCATCCGCCAAAAACATTGGCAGGNCCCAGCTGCACNGCCCCAAAAGGAACGTTAGCGCCTACAAATACATGTCCATGTGCCGCAGAGCCTATAAGTGGATCCACATATTTGGTCAGATTTGTTTGCGCAGTTGCACAAAAATTGACGACAAAACTACAAATGAGCGTAAGGGAAAATATCTTCTTCATCTTATATGCTAAATTGGAATTAATGACCTGAAGAGGTTGCCTTTTCTAATTCAAACTCAGTAGTCTTAAATTTCTTCATGCAGAATAAACCGAAATAGGTAATGTATACGTAACAAACTACCGGTATCAAAAAGGAAAGTTGGATACCTACGGTATCGGCCAAACTACCTTGCAATGGCGGAATTACTGCACCACCCAAAATAGCCATAACCAATAAAGAAGAACCCTGACTTTTGTACTCACCCANACCTGAAATAGAAAGGGTAAAAATGTTAGACCACATGATTGAATTGAACAATCCAACACCAACAAGNCACCACATNGATAANGCGCCGCCAGTCATTACTGTAACCAGTAACAATAGGATATTGACGGTAGCAAATAACGACAACATTAAAGCCGGGCTAGATTTACCGATAGTAAAACCAATTAAATTCGCTGCAATAAATAACAGGAACCATTGCATCTGTTCGAAACTAAGGTCAACAATAGCATAGATCAAAACGAACAATCCAACACAAACCAACACCATATACAGCATTTTTTTGGCTTGACTAAGTGCATCACTCATAGATATTGCACCAAGGAACCTACCGATCATTGCCCCACCCCAATACAGAGAAAGGAAGTTTTTTGCAACTGTTTCTTTCATTCCGGTAATATCGCCATGCTCTAAAAAGCTGATCATAAAACTACCAATGGTTACTTCAGCACCTACATAAAAAAAGATTGCAAAAGCACCTCTTTTTAACTGCGGGAAACGCAAAGCGCCCAAACCATCTAATTCCGACTCATGACCTTTAAAGGCAGGTAATTTCACTTTATAAATGAAAAACGTAAGCAATACGAAAACACCGAAAAAGATAAGGTATGGAATTTTGGTAGCTTCTGCCGACAATGTGCCTTCTGTAGCGAAGAAATGAAAAATTAAATAACCACCCAATATTGGTGCTATGGTAGTACCAAAAGAGTTAAAAGCCTGTACAAGGTTTAACCTACCCGAAGCTGTACTTTCCTTTCCTAATAAAGAAACATACGGATTGGCCGTGATTTGCAATAAGGTAAATCCTAAACCAAGTACAAAGAAAGCCGCTAAAAATAACCCATACACAGAAAGTGTTGCTGCCGGATAAAACATCAAACAACCAAGGGCCGAAATAATTAAACCTAGTAACAAACCGTTCTTATAGCCGATTTTATTNATCGGATCTCCTTTAAANTAAGAGATCAGAAAATAGATTANTGAACCGGTAAAATAGGCNCCAAAAAAGCAAAACTGAACTAGCATTGCCTCTAANTAAGACAATACAAACAGNCCCTTTAAATGCGGAATTAAGATATCATTCATGCAGGTAATGAACCCCCACATAAAGAATAAAAAGGTTAAAGAGATTAATGGTGTAGTATAACTTTGCCCGGTTTGAACCGTTTCATTTGATTCAGAATGCTTCATTTGTATATAATTTAAATCGTATTATTATTAAATCAGTAAATTTTGGTTTTACTCCTCAGATAACGAATAAGGCTGATCTGAAATTGCAGTCCCCCTGTTTAGGTTTGGTTTGGCCGACATATTGAAATTTAATGTACCTCCATTTAAAAGTATCGAATGATCTAACCAATTCTTTGTCCACAGCTTTCCATTTAGTGTCATACTGCTTACATAAGGCGTATTCGCCCGATTATTTTCAGCAGAGATAGTCAATTTTTTCCCATTTTCTAGAGTCAGGGTTACTTTATTAAACAAAGGCGCCCCGATTACATACTGACCTGCGGCCGGACATACGGGATAAAAACCCATTGCCGAGAAAACATACCAGGCAGAAGTTTGCCCGTTGTCTTCGTCTCCACAGTAGCCATCTGGTGCCGAATTGTACAGCTTGTTCATGATTTCTCTTGTCCAATACTGAGTTTTCCATGGTTGTCCGGAATAGGCGTACAAATAGGGAACATGCTGGATGGGTTGGTTTCCATGTGCATACTGGCCCATATTCACAATCTGCATCTCTCTGATTTCATGTATGACCTGTCCATAATAACTATCGTCAAAAACAGGAGGCAGTATAAATATAGAGTCAAGCTTGGCGTTGAATTTCTCTTTACCCCCCATCAGGTTAATAAGGCCTTTCACATCATGAAAAACACTCCACGAATAATGCCAGCTATTACCCTCTGTAAAAGCGTCTCCCCATTTAAAAGGGTTAAAAGGAGTGACAAAAGAACCATCTTTATTTTTACCACGCATTAACCCACTTGATGGGTCAAATAGTTTTTTATAATTCAAACTTCTGCTTTTATACAGATCTGTTTCTGCTTTTGGACGCCCTAATGCTTTCCCTAATTTATAAATAGCAAAATCATCATAGGCATATTCCAGTGTCCTTGCTGCATTTTCGTTGATCCCTACATTGTACGGCACATAACCCAATTCATTATAAAAAGGGGCTCCTCTTCTCCCAACAGCATCCATTGGACCTTCGTTATTTGCTCCGTGAATCAATGCGTCATATAACGTATTGATGTCATATCCTCTTAATCCTTTCAGATAAGCTTCGGCAACTACTGAAGCAGAATTATTACCAATCATTACATTGGCATAACCTGGGCTCGACCATTCCGGCAGCCATCCACCTTCTTTATAACAGTTAACTAAACCTTCCTGCATTTCCTTATTTATACCAGGGTATACCAGATTTAGGAATGGATATAGCGCACGGAAAGTATCCCAGAAACCCGTTCCGGCAAACATACGTCCGGGAAGCACTTTTCCGTTATAAGGACTGTAATGAATAGGCTCTCCTTTTGCATCAATCTCATACAACTTATTTGGGAACATCAGCATCCTGTATAAGCAGGAATAAAATGTACGGGTTTGTTCTTCCGTTCCACCTTCAACAGCCAAACGGCTCATGGACTTATTCCACAAAGATTTTGCTTTTTGCTTAGTAAGACCAAAATTGTCTTTACTCAACTCTCTCTGTAAATTGAGTTCAGCCTGTTCCATACTTACAAAAGAAGATGCCACCTTTAGGTTAACTTTTTCTCCCTTATTGGTTTTAAACCCGATTACAGCGAGGGCATGTTCGGCCGAAATCTCCAATGATTTACCCTCTTTTTTATCGGCATAAGTTTTAGCCAGACTGAAAGCCTTATCAGAATAGATGACAAAGTAATTTTTAAAATTGGTTAATGGACCAGAAGCATACTTAGTAGAATAACCAATAATTTTATTCTCCGCAGGGATAATCTTGATGTATGATCCTTTATCAAAAGCATCAATTACCACAAACGAGCTATCACTTTTAGGGTAAGTAAACCTAAATTGAGCTGCACGTTCTGTTGGGGTAAGCTCGGCGGTAACATCGTAATCGGCCAGGTAAACACTATAATAATAAGGTTTAGTAACTTCAGTTTTATGAGAGAACCAACTTGCCCTGTCATCCTGATTAACCTTTAAGCGCCCCGTAACCGGCATAATAGAAAACTGACCGTAGTCGTTCATCCATGGCGAAGGCTGGTGCGTTTGCTTAAAACCCCTGATGCGATAAGCATCATAAGTATACTGCCATCCATCCCCCATTTTACCGGTCTGCGGTACCCAAAAATTCATGCCCCATGGAACTGCGACTGCAGGATAGGTATTCCCATTGGATAGCTGGTAGCTTGAGTTGGTCCCCATAAGGGTATTTACCCACTCTTCGGGCTCGTTGGTTTTTAATCCCTGCGCATTGGAGTGTATTGTAGTACCTAAAAGCAGAGCTGTTATGGCAATTTTTATCTTATTCATCTTAACAATACTCATTATAACTATCCTAAAAGCTGAGGTGTTTCTTTAAAAACTTTCCATAAGAACTCACCATAAATGGTATTTGCCCATGCAAACCAACTTCTGGTAAATTTAGATGGGTCGTCTTTTTGGAATGACTCATGCATAAAGCCCGTGCCTGCATGTGAAGCTTTTAACATTTTAAGGCAATGTTTAATTTCCTGTTGATCGGTGCTTGTTAGTCCTCTGGCAATGATACTTAGTGGCCAGATCATATCGGCTTTACCTACGTGAGGACCTCCAATACCTTCAAATTTTTCTCCCTTATAGAAGAAAGGATTACTTTGTGAAAGACAAAAACGACGGGTATTCTGGTAAACAGGATCAGAAACCGGCATGGCATCCAGGTATGGCAAGGCCAGCAGACTTGGGATATTGGCATCATCCATTAAATTGTGGTTACCATATCCATCTACTTCAAATGCATAAATTTCACCGAATTCAGGATGTTTATATGTAGCGTGTTGTTTTAAAGCGCTTTCCACTTCAGTGGCTAAAGCCAACAATTCTTTACTCAATGCTGTCTCTGAAGTTAAGGCCGTCACCATTTCTGCCGCCTGTTTCAAACTGGTTACAGCAAAAAAGTTAGAAGGAATCAGGTAAGGATAAATGGTCGCATCATCACTTGGTCTGAACATAGAGCAAATCAATCCGGTAGGTTTAACCGGGAAACCATAACCATCCATTGGAAGGCTATCTGTAGGTTTTGCCGTCTCGCGCTGAAAACGATAAGGTCCGCGATCTGTTTTCCTTTGTTGCTCTTTGAACGTCTGTAAGGTCAGTTTGATAGCCGTAATCCAGTTCGCATCAAATGGTTCTTTATGCTTTGTTTTTTTCCAGTAAGCATAAGCCAATCTTATCGGATAACACAAGGAATCTATTTCCCATTTGCGTTCATGGATACCCGGTTTCATATCGGTCAAATCAGTTTTCCATTCACTTACCATAGTTACATCCTTATAAAAGGCATTGGCATAAGGATCTTCTATAATGAATTGCGTTTGTCTGTTTACCACACCTGCTATTAAGTTGGCTAATTTTTCATCCTTATGGATAAAAGGTATGTATGGCCAAACTTGCGCACAACTGTCACGAAGCCACATCGCATCAATATCTCCTGTGATCACATAGGTATCTGGTCTTTTATTGATCGTACTGTGAAAAACAGTTGTATCCAGGGTATTGGGAAAGCAGTTTTCAAACAACCATCCTTGTTCCTTATCTGCAACTCTGGCTTTAAAAGCTTTAATCGCCTCTTCTACAGTTTTACTTACAAATTTTCTTTGCGCAAGAGGTGTCCTTACTACAGGAAAGTCGTCTCCCATAGCAAACAAATGTGATGGATTGTATAGCAATGCTGCTCCCATCAGAGCTGTATTTTGTATAAAATTTCTTCTTTTCATGATTAGGTTCAGTTGATGGACTAATTAATATTTACTGATAAAAGCTGTTCCTTAACATTCCANCCATATACCTGGATGCTTACCGGGACATTGGNTTGAGCAGGAAAATCTATCTGGATCGTTTTCTCTTCGCCTGGCAATATGGTAACGTAGTTATCAGAGAAGAATGCAGGTAAAATTCTTTCCCCAGTTTTTGAATTGACTAATGCAATACGGTTAAAAAAGGCTACCGGATTGGCTTTATCATTTTTTAAGGTAAGCTCGATATTTCCTTTTGCTACTTTACGGGTTTCAACCTTTAAAGCTGCATCTTTCATGCTTTGCAATCCGCTGTGCTTACCATCTGCTCCAGGCAACCAGTATAAGTTTTCACTTAGCACCTTTTGGTTTGCATTTAATAATTTCAATACAACAAATGCACCGTTTTTAATCTTTTTAAGTGGCTCGTTGATAGGGAAAGTCCGTTGTGTAGTGGATGCGGCCACTTCTGTAAAGGCTTGAATTTGCTGTTGCAGTTTTCCATCTATAGTATACACATTGGCTTGTACCATTGTGTTACGTTCAATACCAAAGCCATTGTTTACGATAGTAACCATGCTATCTAATGGGTTCATCATAATATGCAATGGTTCTCCACCCTTCCTTAAGCCATACAAACATGCATTTACATCCAGATAAGCATCATACATTTGGCCACGCATTGCGGTCCATGGATTTTGCGTTTTCCAGATCATCACGCCTGTATACCAATCCCACATGTGTGCGGAAAAACCTTCCATTAAAGAACGATACTGGTCATAGTTCACCAATTGTGCTTTCATGGCAAAATCTTTAGCATTTTTTGCCTTGCCGTAAGGATCTACATGGTGATCGTAAGGGATATATTTATGATAAGCCCAAACAGAATCCGGCTCTTGTCCGTTTTGAGGAGCGATCAGATTTTTTTCAGGAATGAAACGTTTTAATGAGGCATAATCACCTACCCCCACAGATCCAACTTCCGAATTGTATGGGTAAGTTTTAAAGGACCAAAAAATTTTAGGGTCTTGTATAGTATAAGGTCCATCGCCGTTTCCACCTAAAAAATTATACGACATGTCGTTGGAGTTGGAGTAGTCATAAAAATATCTGGTACCATCTAATTCCGGAAGAATCCTGTCTTTAAGTGCGAACAAAATATCATCTGGTGGAGTAATCTCATTACCTCCGCACCAGAAGGCTAACGATGCATGGTTTCTGATCATTTTAATTTGATCTTCTGCAGCCGTTAATACTAACCCGTGGTTATCCGGATATTGTCTCCGGGTCCATTGATCATCCTTTTTCAAAGGATCGGTCCACTTCCCATTACAGTCGCCACTGAACCAGAAATCCTGGAACACCAACATTCCATATTTATCGCAAGCTTCGTAAAATTCCGGTCTCTCGATAATTGCACCGCCCCAAATCCTGATCAGATTTAGGTTCATGTCACGGTGGAAGCGAACTTCTGCATCATATCTTTCATCTGAAAAACGCAACATGGCGTCTGAGATTACCCAGTTCCCCCCTTTAATAAATATTTTTTGTCCGTTAACATAGTTTTCTCTACTTCTGGTACGTTCGTTCCATTGAGTAGTAATTTCTCTGATGCCAACTTTAACAGTTTCTTCATCTAATAATTGTCCTCCAGCCGTTACAAACTGCATGCGAATGGTATAAAGGGGCTGCTCACCATAACCGCTAGGCCACCATAATTTCGGGTTTTCCATCTTAAAATCAGGAAGCTTAACCACTCTTTTTTCTCCGGCTTTTAACTGTACTGCTGTTTTTGTCAATTTGCCTTCAAGTGTATATTGCAAAAAGCCATTCACAGTTTTATTTAATGGGTTTTCAATTTCACCTGAGGTACGGATTACCGCAGCTTCCTGCTTACCAGTAGGCAAGCGTTTACCAGGAACCAAAGTAATAATATGAGGGTTTTCCAGGTTTACCCCATTGGTTTTTTCAATGAATACTTTATCCCATATACCTGTATTACGATCTCTTATTGGCTGTATCCAATCCCAACCGGCTGTATATTGTGTTGTTAAGCCTTTGGCGATTGTTCCATCTCCACCCTGACCCCCATTTGGCGCTCCCGGAAAGTCAGGTGGATAAACCAATACAGCTAATCTATTTTGTCCGTTTGCAGCCAGCAGTTTAGTAATGTTATATTGTTGGCGAAGGTGCATCCCTTCATGTGTTTGGGCATTCACTTTATTACCATTCAGGAATAGCTCGCATTTATAATTTACTCCTCTAAGTTTTAACCAGATCTGCTCGTCACCTTTGGCCGTTTGCTCAAATGATTTTACAAACCAATAAGTATACTGCGCATTTCCGGTTACATAAATATCTTTAATCAACTGGTTGTTCATCCCGTAGAATGGATCGGGCACTTTCTTGTTGTTTAACAATGAGGTAAGTACCGTCCCAGGGACCGTTGCCGGCATCCAGTCTAACATATTATACCCGGGTTTTGTTATGATTGCACCAGAGGCATTCACCTCGTTTAGTGGCTTGCATTGCCAACCGGAATTCAGTTCATATTGCTGCTGTGCATTCAATTTCATACCATATACAACAAGAACAAGTAGTATCAGGTAAGGAGTTTTACAGCTCCGGGAAAAATATAGTAAGGATTTTCTCATTTGTTAGTGGTTAATCTATTGTGTGTTATTGGCAATTAATTAGTTGTATCAATTAATCACCTTTACTATGTCTTTTAGTACCAATTCTCGACTTGAAGGTCCAATCATAATTCTGAAGTCACCAGGCTCTATAACTGATTTCATCTCTGCATTTAGCATGCTAAGCATTGCAGGTGTAATTTCAAATGAGATCTGCTTAAGTTCCCCTGCTTTCAGCCTGATCCGCTTAAAGCCCTTCAATTCTAAAACCGGCCTGGCCACACTGGCGAGCATATCTCTGAGATATAACTGTACCACTTCATCGCCATCGTACTCCCCTGTATTTTGTAAGGTAAAAGTAGCCGTAATCTGTTCTGAGGCCTTAATCACCTTTTTGCTTAACTTAAGATCTTTGTATTCAAATTTGCTATAACCTAGCCCAAAACCAAAAGGAAAAAAGGGCTCTCCGCTTAAATTGTTATAATCATCGCCTCTCCCAGTTGGCTTATGATTGTATACCAAAGGCAGCTGCGATTCGTGAATTGGATAGGTAATTGGCAAACGACCTGCTGGATTGTAATCACCAAATAAAGTCTCTGCAACTGCATTCCCGCCTTCTTCACCCGGGTACCAAACATTTAAAACAGCAGCCGCACCATCAAACCAATTGTTCATGGTGATTGCACTACCTCCTACCAATAAAACAATTACGGGTTTCCCAGATTGTATCATTGACTGAATAAGTTTTTCCTGATTACCAGGCAAATTCAGCATTGCCCTATCCAGAAATTCACCTTCTTTTATCCCTGCTGTCACCACAATAACATCAGCGTTTTCGGCAAGTTTAATAGCGTCAGACAACTCCTTCTCTCTGTTATCTGGCACTTCGTAATTCCAGATCAGCTTAATATGTGCATTGCCTTTAGACTCTTTAAATTCTACCTGAATCTTATAAGACTTGTCCCGATCAAAAATAAAAGGAACCATTAGAGTATGGTAAGACCTCTTTTCCCATTGATCTATTAACAACTTGCCATCCAAATAGAGGCGAAAACCATCATTTCCTTCCAGACCAATCTGATAAGTCCCGGATTTTGGAACACTAATCTCGCCCTTCCATCTTACAGAATACTGGTCTTTTTCCAAACGGTCGTCCGGAGATGAAAGCGTCCACATAAAATCGATATGCTTATCTACTCTATTCAGCAGGGGGCTTCCTGCTAGAAAAACGTTATTAAAATATTCAGCATGAAGACCATTTGACTTATCCGATTTTAAATACTGGCTGTCTACCGGTACATATAATACCGGGCTACGACTACTCCCTTTACTATAAACCACATTTATCTTCCCTTCACCTTTCTTTTTCAATCCATCCAGGATACTGACTTTACCATTACCAGTACCGCTGTACCCACCCAAACGGGCTTCTACGGCATCTTCACCAACGACCAATATATTTTTTATATTTTTCAGAGGTAAAACCGATTTTTCATTTTTCAGCAACACAAAGGATTGCAAAGCAGCTTTTTTGGCAATGGCTTTATTACGTTTATCATTTACTGCTTTTTGAGCCGCCTTTTCAGAAACATAAGGATTTTCAAAGAGCCCCAATTCAAATTTAGCTCTTAAGACTCTTGAAACGGCATCATCTATTCTATTTTTAGGAATAGATCCGTCCAAAAATGGTGTAATAAACAATTTATAATGTTCATATTCTGTTTGAAAAATCACATCAAGGCCACCTATGATTGCTTGTTTTGTGGCGTCAGCATAGTCACTGGCAGTATAGTGCAATACATTTGCACCGCCCACGGCACCCGCATCAGAAATGACAAAACCTTTAAAGCCCCACTCTGTTTTAAGCTTCTGGGTAAGAAGATAAGGATTAGAAGTAGCGGGGACACCATCAAAACTATTATAAGCGGTCATTAGCGATCTGCTTTTACCTTGTTGAACAGTCGCCTTAAACGGAGGAAAATAAATCTCTTCCATTAAACGGCTGTTATAATGTATGGGATAGCTATCCCGCCCCCCATCACCTACATTGGCCACAAAATGCTTGGGTGTGGTAATAATGTTACGAGATTCAAACGCATTAACAAAAGCTAGTCCCATTTGTGATGAAAGAAACGGATCTTCACCATATGTTTCCTCGGTGCGCCCCCACCGAACGTCAGATGCGATATTTACAACAGGAGTTAAAATATCTCTTATTCCCCTAACCTTCGTTTCTTCTGCAATAGCACTGGCCACCTGCCCCATCATATCCACATCAAAACTTGCAGCAAGGCCAATAGCTTGTGGGAAGGCTGTAGCACCTTGCCTAACCAATCCGTGAAGGGCTTCGTCAAACGCTATAATTGGAATACCCAAACGCGTTTCTTTTACAAAGTATCTTTGTATTGCATTTATTTTTTTGGCAAGTGTATGCGCATTTTCCTTGGTATTATAGCTGAGCATCTGCCCTGCTCCGCCACCACCCTGGGAAACCGCACTAACCTGTAACCCAAAAATGCCATTCTTATACCGGTTCTTATCCACACCGTCCAAATCCCCGGGAATCATAAACAACTGCCAAAATTTTTCTTCAGGCGTCATTTTAGACAGAAGGTCTTTTATCCTTGCCTCAATATCAGCGTTTGGATTCTTATATAGGGGAATTTCCTGCTGACTTTTACGGCCATTTTTTTTGCCTTTCCTCTGGTGATCATTTGCAATCGCCCCGTAAGAAATCAACAGGCATAAAAACTGAATAAAAATAAACTTGATCATGATACTCTTCATCAACTACATTTTAAAGAACCTATATTTATGTTAATTGGCGGGTTTAAATTCGAAAGCCAAAGCGATGTTGCTAACGTTGATACCAGCAGGTAACTGTATGGTAGTTGTTCCATTCACTTCTTTCCATATCACTTTTTTGCCGGTGGAAAGCAATGTAACAGCGGTCCCTTTTTTGGGTGTATTTCCAGTCCAGCTGATCTTCCCGGACATGGGTTTATCCGCATCAACACAGTATATGGCATAACGGGATTTCCCATCTTTACTTTGTGTGAACCAAGTGTCACCTTGATGATAGTCTTTAGTGATTCGTGTGCCATAAACTGCTTTTCCGTTCAGGGTAGTCCACTTGCCTATTTCATTCAGTTTTGCAGTCACTTCTTCGGGGAATGTCCCATCTGCTTTTGGGCCCACGCCTAAAAGCAGGCTGCCCCCTTTAGCCACCACTTCTATGAGTGTATGAATCACCTTAGCCGCCGATTTATACTGATCATTTGGGACAAAGCCCCATGCACCACCCAGGGTCATACAGCTTTCCCAGGGATGGTCGAGTTGTTTTTCGGGTACTTTTTGCTCAGGAGTTTGATAATTTTCATAAGGGCCATGTACAGTTCTGTCAACCATCAATAGTCCAGGTTGTGCTTTACGAGCCATTTCTGCAATTTTCGGCATATTGATGTCCTGGCTCCATTTTGGAATTTCTGCTCCCCAGGACAGTACCTCTTCATTGACAGTTTCCAGAGGCCTCACCCAGCCACCATCCAGCCATAAAATATCAATACTGCCATAATTATGCATCAACTCCCCGATCTGGTTAAAGGTATATTGTTTGAACATATTCCATCTCCATGGATTTTTCTTAATGTCATAATTATTATTTCTGTTAGGCGTTGCATATTTCGACCACCAGTAATATTGCGAATGCCAGTCAGGCTTTGAAAAGTAAGCACCGATCATGAAGCCCTCTTTACGAAAAGCATCAAACACATATTTTGCTACATCGGCCTTTGGATTGTCCTTAAAGGGTCCGGCCGAAATTTTGAAATCTGATTCTTTGGTATCAAACATACTAAAGCCGTCATGGTGCTTAGTGGTGAATACAAGGTAACGCATTCCCGCACTTGCACCTGCTTTAGCCCATTGTTCAGGATTAAATTTTACAGGATTAAAGCTCTTGCTTTGATCCCAATACCATTTCTTATAATTGTCATAGGTAATGGTACTGTCCCGTTCAATCCAGTCTTCGGAACATATAGACCAGGATTCTATGATCCCAGGCACTGCATAAAGTCCCCAATGGATAATCATCCCAAACTTCTGATCCTGCCATTTGTCCAGTTTTTGTTTTACCAGCGGGTCTTTGGGCCATTCATAAGTGGTCGACTGATGATGAACACCATGATCCTGTGCATTCACATTGCTAAAAACACCTATCAACAAGACTGCAATTTTGATTATCTCTCTTTTCATCACCATATTTTTATGATTATAAAGTACTCATTATTATAGGCATTATGGGTATTTATAAAATTGTCCTGGCTACAGAAGCAGCCAGGACAATTTTTATAAATTTCTGAACCATTAAACCTAGGTTATGGTTGCCAGAATATTTTAGTTTTACGTGTATCTTTAGGCTGAACAGCCTGATAGTTTACACTGTTATAAGTCATCTCACTTGCAGGATAAATCAATCTGGTAGGAGGCGTATCAAAACCGGCTAATTTACCATTTGAAGGGAAAGTCAAAACTGGATATCCTGTTCTTCTGTATTCCGACCAGGCTTCCATAGACTGCAACACACCTAGATGTGCCCATTTTTGAATGTAAATTTTAGCCAATTTGTCCGTAGCCGTACCAGTATAACCAGCCGATGCTGAATTTACCCAGGTATCGATTACACTGCTTGCCGGCATAGGTACATTTACGTAACCTCCACCTTGATTCAAGTTATTCAAATAATGATAGAAGGTAACCGACTGTCTTAAAGCAATGTCATAAGCCGTTTTTGCAGCGGTAGTGCTTCCCCATCTTTCAAATGCCTCTGCCTTTAAAAAGTTTACCTCAGATGCAGTAATCACAATCCCTGGCAATTTCTGATTAAAAAGGAAAGTCGCAGAGTCCAATACGGAATAATCAGGGAAACTGTTATCCTGTTGGGTAGTGGTAAATGTTACCGGCATTGCCTTGTAGGTAAGATTAGGTACAAACACATCTTTGCCATTAATCTTAACTGTTCGTCCGTACTTGTCATAAATCACCGGGATACGCGGATCATTTGCAGGGAGCATTACCGTATTCAACATATAGTCTGTTGCATACCAGCTACCTTCGAAAAAGGCGTCATGCAAATCACTTGTACTATTTGTAAGGGGCTGAAGTAGAATAT
>Ga0065714_10064956_pt1 | contig 14930 bp, 15 predicted proteins | sample MisRhiReplicate2_FD_59101 | JGI IMG/M metagenome (GOLD analysis project Ga0065714, IMG submission 59101) | Miscanthus rhizosphere microbial communities from Kellogg Biological Station, MSU, sample Rhizosphere Soil Replicate 2: eDNA_1 v2... | ecosystem: Host-associated > Plants > Roots >...
ATTTTTAAAAATTTTTCTAAAATCTCAAATTTCTCAAATTTAATTTAAAATAAAAAAGTCTACCGAAAAATTCAGCAGACTTAAAAATTTATATTTTAAAATAATTATTTATTGATTGCAGCAATACCCGGAAGTTCTAACCCTTCCAAACTTTCTAACATTGCTCCTCCTCCGGTAGACACATAACTTACTTTATCAGCATAACCGAATTGTTTTACGAAGGCAACACTGTCTCCACCTCCAACTAATGAGAACGCACCTAATTTTGTAGCTTCAGCAATACTTTCTCCTAAAGCTTCAGTTCCGGCAGAGAAATTTGACATTTCAAAAACTCCGATTGGCCCATTCCATAAAATTGTTCTTGAATTCAATAAAACATCATTAAATTGTTCACGAGATTTTGGACCTGCATCCATTCCCATCCATCCTTCAGGAATTTCATAAATATCAGCTTCTTTTCTATCCGCATCATTACTGAAACTTTCAGCGATAATCGTATCAGAAGGCAGATATACTTTCACATTATGTTCTTTTGCTTTTCCTAAAATTTCAAGAGCTAAAGGCAATTTATCTTCTTCTACCAAAGAATTCCCGATCTTACCACCAAGTGCTTTAATGAAAGTAAAAGCCATACCTCCACCGATAATTAAATTGTCAATAGCAGGTAAAATATTTTCTATAATGGTAATTTTAGTTGAAACTTTAGAGCCTCCAAGAATAGCTGTAACCGGTCTTTCACCACTTTTTAGAACTTTATCAATAGCTTTTAATTCATTTGCCATTAATAAACCGAAAAATTTAGTTGATTGAAAATAATTAGCTATAACAGCTGTAGAAGCATGTGCTCTATGTGCTGTTCCGAAAGCGTCATTTACATACGCATCACCTAATTTTGAAAGCTGTTCTGCAAATTCTTCATCTCCTTTTTCTTCTTCATTATGAAAACGTAGATTCTCAAGTAACAAGATTTCTCCGGGTTGTAGATCAGAAGCAGCTTTTTCAGCCTTTTCTCCTATTGATTCTTCTACAAACTTCACCTCATGACCGAGAACTTCAGAAACTTCATTGACGATATGTTTTAAAGAAAACTCATCTTTAGCCTCCCCTTTTGGTCTTCCAAGATGTGTCATTAAAATTACAGCGCCTCCGTCATTAAGAATTTTATCAACCGTAGGTTTAACCGCCGATATTCTGGTATTATCAGTAATTTTTAGCTGGTCATCCTGAGGAACATTAAAGTCTACTCTTACCAAAGCTTTTTTATCTTTAAAATTGAAATCGTTGATTGTTTTCATATACAGATTTATATTTTTTTTTGACCCCGATGAAATTAAAGTATTTAACAAATTAACTTTCTTAAACTTTTCCTATTTCATCAAATTGAGTTTGATTTTTTTGTTTCACAAATGTAAGATTTTAAACTTTTGGAAAAGATTCAAAGAGATAAAAGTTTTCAAAAAAATTCCCACAAACCCTTCATTCACTAATCAACATTAATTTCTTTATTATTAAAAAAAAGAATGATAGTTGTTGTTGAGTGTTGTGAGTTTCGGGGATAACTTTTTTGATAAAACTTCATAACATACAGTTTGAATTCAATTCATATTTAATTCACAATGTAAATTATTGAAAGTGTGAATAATTTAAGACTTATTAACAAATATGGATAACTTTTAAACACTGGCAATTATTAGTTTCTCTGCTATGGAGAAAAGTCAGATTTCTCACAGGAAAGATTTTGAAAGTTTTGATGATAATTTTTGGAGGCAACTTTCGGTAATGTTTTATTTGAATTAGAAAACATTTAGTTCAGAAAAGTTTTCCACAGTTATTCACACAGCTTTTCACATTTTATGAGTGAGTAAATCACAATTTGTATTTTAATACTTAAATTTGTAAAATAATCTAAAGTATAACTAAGTAAAAATGAAATCGCTGTCATTTGAAAATATGAAAACCTATGACCGTTAAGCGATTACGTATATCATTTGAAAAAATTTGAAAAGTATATGAAAAGAAAAATTGCTATTGCCGGAGATCATGCAGGTTTTGAATACAAAGAGATCCTGAAAAAACATCTTGAAGAAAACTTTGAAGTGCAGGATTTCGGAACTTTTTCTACAGACAGCGTAGATTACCCGGATTTTGTACATCCTGCAGCAACTTCAGTTGAAAACGGAGAAAACGAATTGGGAATTCTCATCTGCGGAAGCGGAAACGGAGTACAGATTACAGCAAACAAACACCAGAAAATCCGTTGTGCACTATGTTGGATGCCGGAAATCGCAGAATTGGCAAGACAGCACAATGATGCAAATATGATTTCTATCCCTGCAAGATTTATTTCTAAAGAAGTAGCCATTGAAATTGCTAATAAATTTTTGTCTACCGATTTTGAAGGTGGAAGACACCAGACAAGAGTTGATAAAATAGCATTATGCTAAAACATAAAGGCTTGTGATTCAGTTTACAAGCCTTATTTATTTTTTATTTCTTATATTTGCATCATCAAACAGAAGTTACCAATCTGTTTATTCCAACTTGAACCTTATAAAAGTCGAAAGATATTATTAACAGGTTTTTCTCTCCTCTTCTCCTTTTTTGTATTAAATTTATACAAAACTAAAATTTCAATTGTTATAAATTATTGGAACAACGCTTAACTCAATATCAAAACAATATAAATCTCGTACCGATGGTATGAGTAAATAATAAAGAATTATCAGAGAAATTTGATAATTATATTAAATTTAAAAGAATAAAATGCCAAAAAAAAATAAATACATAAGTCAGAAAAATGACTCAAAACTCTTGGAAATTGGAAGACTGATTCTCCGTTTTATGAATCAGAACCAAACCAAAATATACAATTACAAACAAATCTCAGACGGAATCGATTACAAAAATCCAAGACAGCGTGAATTAGTGATTCAGGCTTTGCATAAGCTTCTGTCAAACCAGAGAATTAAAGAAACCGATAAAGGTAAATACAGTATTAATCTTAATATTGAAGGTACTTTGACAGGAATTATCGATTTTAATCAAAGCGGAAATGCTTATGTGAATGTTGAGAATTTAAAAGATGATGTCTTCGTTCACGCAAAAAATGTGAAAGATGCGTTACAGGGTGATAAAGTTCTTATCGTAACCTACAATTTTAAAGGTAAAAAAATGGAAGGCTCTGTGCTTGAAGTTTTAGAAAGAAGCCGTACAGAGTTTGTAGGAACTTTCCAGCTCGTTCAGCATAAAGAATTCGGATTTGTAGTTTGTGATAAAAAGACGATTAACACAGATATTTTCATACCGAAAGGTAAAATAAACGGTGCAGAAAACGGCGATAAAGTTGTTGTAAAAATGCTGGAATGGAAACCCGGAGATAAAAATCCAGATGGGGAAATTATAAAAGTCCTTGGAGCTCCAGGAGAACACGAAACAGAAATTCATTCTATTTTAGCAGAATACGGTTTACCCTATAGCTTTCCAGAAGAAGTGGAAGCAGATGCCGATAAAATCGACAGAAGAATTACTGATGAAGAAGTTGCAAAACGTAGAGATATGCGTAAAATCTGTACGTTTACGATAGACCCGAAAGATGCAAAAGACTTTGATGATGCCTTATCAATCCAAAAATTAGACAACGGAAACTGGGAAATCGGAGTTCACATTGCTGATGTTTCACATTATGTAGTTCCGGGAACAATGTTGGATGATGAAGCTTATGAAAGAGCAACTTCAGTCTATTTGGTTGACCGGGTTGTACCGATGTTGCCGGAAGTTTTAAGTAATGACGTTTGTTCGCTTCGTCCAAATGAAGATAAATTCACGTTCTCAGCGGTTTTTGAGATGAATGATAAGGCTGAAGTCGTGAATGAATGGTTTGGTAGAACTGCTATTCACTCGGACAGAAGATTTACCTATGAAGAGGCCCAGGAAAGAATTGAAACTCAGGAAGGTGATTTAACGGAAGAAATTCTGACGCTGGACAGACTCGCAAAAATCATGCGTGATCAGAGAATTAAAAACGGTGCAATTACTTTCGACAGAAGCGAAGTTCGATTTAATTTAAATGAAAAAAGCGAACCGATTGGAGTTTACTTTAAAGTAAGCAAAGATTCAAATCATTTGATTGAAGAATTCATGCTTTTGGCCAACAGAAAAGTTTCTGAATTTGTCTCGCTGAAAAAAGGAAGACCAAACGGAAATACCTTCATTTACAGAGTTCACGACGATCCGGATCCTGCAAAATTGGAAGCTTTGAGAGATTTCGTATCAACATTCGGATATAAAATGGATCTGGCAAACACCAAAAAAGTTGCCGAATCTTTGAATAATTTACTTCAAAATCTAAAAGGCAAAGGTGAAGAAAATATGATCGAAACTTTAGCAATGCGAAGTATGAGCAAAGCAGTTTATTCTACTGAGCCTATCGGTCACTACGGTCTTGGGTTTGATTATTACTCACACTTCACCTCTCCTATCCGTCGTTATCCGGATTTATTGGCGCACAGATTACTTCAGCATTATTTGGATGGCGGAAAATCTCCTGACAAAAATGAATTGGAAGAAAAAGCTAAGCATTGCAGTGCAAGAGAGCGTTTGGCTGCCGATGCAGAAAGAGATTCTATCAAATTTATGCAGGTAAAATTCATGGAGAAACATTTGGGAGAAACCTTTACCGGTGTAATTTCCGGAGTGGCTGAGTTTGGTTTCTGGGTGCAGATTCCTGAAAACGGTGCTGAAGGTTTGATTAAATTACGTGATTTGATGGACGATTCTTACACGTATGATAAGTCGACACACGCTGTTTATGGTTCAAGAACCGGTAGAAAGTTTCAGTTGGGTGAAGAAGTTCAGATTAAGGTGGTAAAAGCCAATTTAATTCAAAAGCAATTGAATTTTAAAATTGTTGATTAAATTTTAAAAAATAAAATATGAAGACTGTCCGAATGCGACAGTCTTTTTTTGTTTGAAAAGTTTTTAAAAATACAATTTCTGCTTAAAAAAATCATTTTTAAACTCAAATAAAAATATAATCTTTAAATTTGAATTTGAAACAAATTATAAATGTTTGAACTTGTATTGTCGGCCGTTGGTCTGGGTTTTATGTTGAGCCTGGTTTTCATTGGGCCTATTTTTTTTCTCTTGATAGAAACCAGTTTTACAAGAGGTCCGAGACATGCTTTAGCGCTGGATTTCGGTGTTATTACAGCAGATTTATTGTGTATTATAGCGGCTTATTATGCAAGTGCAGATATTGTAAGTCTCATCGACAAACATCCTGGTTTTTATAGAATTACCTCTATTCTGATTCTCTCATATGGGATTATTATGTTGGTTACCAAAACCAAAATGCACTTACCAGGCGAAGAAAAAATCATCAGCCAGAATTACATTAAAACTTTCCTTAATGGCTTTCTTCTAAATCTTTTGAATGTGGGAGTTGTCCTTTTTTGGCTCGTAACCGTTATAGGTGTCAGAAACCAATATCCCGATACAGGAAATATGGTTCTTTACTTAGGTTTGGTGATTTCTACGTATTTAATGATTGATTTTCTTAAAATTTTTCTGGCAAAACAATTCCATGACAGGCTTACACAAAAATTGGCAAACAATATAAGAAAAGGTGTCGGTGCAGTCTTAATTCTCTTCAGCTTTTTTATTTTCCTTCAGAGCTTCAAAAAATTTAATCAGTTTGATAAAAAACTCGAAGAGGCTGAGAAAAAAGAACTTATCTACAAAAAAGAACTATAAAACAAGTTGGGTTTAAATTAAAAACATCAGTTGATCAATGAAAAAAATATTTCCGAAATCCCTTAAAAAAGGTGATAAAATTGCCATTATTTCTCCTGCAGGAGCTGTAGATCCCACTCAACTTGATAAAGGTTTACAAATAATTAAAAGCAAAGGTTTTGAACCTATTTTAGGTGAAAATTTGTATAATAAATTTTTAAACGGATACAACTATGCCGGAACTGAAGAGCAAAGAACAAAAGACATCAATTGGGCATTAAACGATCCTGAAATTTCTGCAATCTGGGCTTCTCGTGGAGGTTACGGTTGTCAACATTTAGTTGAAAATCTAAATTTAAAAGGTTTTGCTAAAAACCCCAAATGGTACATCGGTTATTCTGATAATACCGTTATTCAAAGTTATTTATTGAAAAAAGGTTTTGCTTCGATTCACGGACAAACCATTAAAACCTCAAGTTTTGGGGTTACGGATGAAAGCTATGATCTTACTTTTAATATTCTAAAAGGAAAACCTCTAAAATATACTTTAAAATCGAATCATTTTAACAAAGAAGGTAATGTGGAAGGCGAATTGGTGGGAGGGAATTTAGCTTTAATTTATGCACTTTTAGGAACGAAATATTCTTTTGATTTTAAAGATAAAATATTATTCATCGAAGATATTGGCGAAAACTTTTATGCACTCGACCGAATGATCATGAGCTTAGAATTAGCTGGAGTTTTCACAAAAATAAAAGGCTTAATTATTGGCGGAATGACCAATATGGGCGACGAAAAAGAAAACAAACAATATGAAGAGAGTTTTGATGAGTTTGCCAATAAATTGATTTCAGACAGAATTTCAAAATACAATTTTCCGGTTGTTTTTGGTTTCCCAAACGGGCATATTCGTGACAACAGACCATTAATTATTGGTTCAGAAGTTTCCCTGAAAGTTGGAAAAACAATTTCATTAAATTTTAAAAAGTAAATGTTTTACTCAAAATTTGTACTCGCATTTTTCCTGATTGTAGCAGGGGTTTTACATTTTGTGAAACCTCATATTTTCATGAAAATCATGCCCGATTATATTCCTTCTCATTTGAAAATGGTTTACATAAGCGGATTAGTAGAAATTTTGTGTGGCATTCTTCTTCTATTTCCGGAAACTCAAAAAGTTGGAGCTTATCTTTGCATCGCTTTATTTATCGCAGTTTTTCCGGCAAATATCGAGATGGCAAGAAAGTTTTCTCTGATTCATCATAAATATTTTTGGCTGACTATTTTGAGACTTCCTTTGCAGATTGTGTTGATTTGGTGGGCTTATCAATTTAGAAAATAAAATGGCAGATCACAACGATTTAGGAAAAAAAGCAGAAGATTTATCGGCCGAATATTTAGTGAAAAACGGCTATAGAATTTTGGTCCGAAATTTTAGGTTTAAAAAAACTGAAATTGATATTATTTCTGAAAAAGACAATTTGATTATTGTCACAGAAGTTAAAGCCAGATCAACCGATTTTTTTATTCTGCCTCAAGAAGCTGTTACGAAAGGAAAAATCAAGTCAATTGTTACCGCAGCCAACCATTTTATGGAAGAATTTAATAAAAATCAGGAAGTGAGGTTTGACATCATCTCTGTACTCCCTGATCAAAAAGGAAATTTAATAATAGAACATATTCCGGATGCTTTTCAGGCATTCGATGCTAATTAATATCGCTGCAGGCTTTTATCTATTAGCCAATTGCCAACAGCCAAATGCTAACAAAAATATGAAGACAATACTCATCACCGGAGCAACTTCCGGAATCGGAAAATCCACCGCAGAACTTTTCGCAAAACAAGGCAACAGAATCATTATTTGCGGAAGACGTGCAGAAGTTTTAGAATCTGTAAAAACGGAATTATCAGCTTTCACCGAAGTTTTTACGCTAAAATTTGATGTCAGAAACCTTGTAGAAGTTGAAAATGCTATCAATTCTCTGCCAAAAGAATGGAAAAACATTGACGTTCTCATCAACAATGCAGGCAATGCGCATGGTTTAGAGCCACTTTCAGCCGGAAACACTTCAGATTGGGATTCTATGATCGATGGAAATGTAAAAGGACTTTTATATGTATCCAAAACGCTTATTCCGATGATGAAGGAAAGGAATTCAGGACATATTATCAATATCAGTTCGGTTGCCGCAAGACAGACTTATGCAAACGGTGTTGTGTATTGCGCAACAAAAAAAGCTGTTGATGTTATTTCGGAAGGAATGCGAATTGAACTTACCGAATTTGGAATCAGGGTAACCAATATCCAACCTGGAGCGGTAGAAACAGATTTTTCTTTGGTTAGATTTAAAGGAGATCAGGAGAGAGCCGCAACCGTTTATGCAGGTTACGAAGCTTTAAAAGCAGAAGATATTGCAGATGCCATTGCTTATTGTGTGAATGCCCCGCAACACGTTACCGTTTCAGATATGACGATTTATCCGAGTGCTCAAAGCGAACCGAGAACGATTTACAGAAAAGGATAATCTGAATGAAATATTTAGTTTTCATTTTTTCCTTCTTCTCTATTTCTGCACTTTCTCAAAGTTATTCAAAACATGAAAAAGCAGTTCTATCAGAAGCAAAAAGGCTTGATTCTCTCATGCAGAATAACGATGACAAAATTATAGATCTTTTGTGTTCAGAGGTATCTTTCGGACATTCCAACGGTTGGGTTCAGAATTTGAATGATTTTAAAAAAGATTTCTCATCAAAAAAAGTGATTTACAAAGAAATCAGACAGTCTGAAGTTTCTGAAATTAAAAAATTAAAAAACACCATCAGTCTCAGAAGAATCATCAAAGTTGCAGGTCTCTACAAAAATTATGATTTTGAAATGAAGCTTGCAGTGCTTGAAATCTGGATCAAAAAGAAATCCGTATGGAAACTCTGGAGTCGACAAAGTGTGGAAATAAAGCCATAAATTTGCAAAAAATATTAATTCTTTCTTGTGCCGAAAGTCCTATGGAAAGACAAACTAAACGGATAGATTTTATTTAATATGAAAATTTTATACCTGGAAACCTCTTCAAAAAACTGCTCAGTCGCTATTTCAGATGACGAAAAGCTATTGTGCGTATGTGAAGAAGTTTCAGAAAATTATAAGCAGTCGGAAAGTCTTCACTCATTTGTAGAATGGGCTTTAGAAGGAGCTGAACTGTCCATGAAAGATATCGAAGCCATTTCCCTAGGAAAAGGCCCTGGTTCTTATACCGGATTAAGAATAGGTTCTGCGTCTGCAAAAGGTTTTTGCTACGGACTGAAAATTCCTTTAATTGCTGTCAATTCTTTGGAAAGCATGATAGAGCCGTTTTTAAATCAAAACTATGATTTTGTCATACCTTTAGTCGATGCAAGAAGAATGGAGGTTTATACTGCGGTTTACGACGGAAATAAAGGAGATGAAATTACGCCGATCGAAGCTAAAATTTTAGATGAAACATCTTTTCAGGAATTTAAAGATAAAAAAATCATTTTCGTTGGTGACGGCGCAAAAAAAGCAAAGGAAATTTTACAGCTTCCCAATGCTGAGTTTAATGAAGATATCTACCCTTCTGCTCAATATTTAGTAAAGAAAACTTTAGAGAAAATCGAGAATAAAGATTTTGAAGATATAGCCTACTTCGAACCTTTTTATTTAAAAGAATTTCACGGAGTTAAAAAGAAAAAAAGCGAAGACTGATCTTCGCTTTTTTGTTTATTTTTTCTGCGCAGGAACTGGTGTTGCCGGCTGTAGTTGTTGAGTGTTGCTATTCATATCCGGTTTCTTAGGAACACTGCTTTGTATGGCATTATTCATGGGTTGTGAACTGTTCGGCAGCGGATTGTTCTGATTTCCCGGAGCGGTTATATTATTTTGTTGAATCTTCTGCGTTGGCTGACTAAATTCAGACGGTTTTTGAGGGATATTGGTAACATTTTGAGAAACAACATTCCCTTTATTATCTGTGGATTGAAACGTAACATCACTTTTAAGATAATTCAGCATTTCTTTTGCCTTTTCGCCTTCAGGAGTTTTACCGTAATTTAAAACGATCTGTTCCAACTGTAGAATCATCACCTCTTTTCCACTTGATTTTCCTGCATTAAAAGCATTCAGAAGAGAAAGTTTAGGAACGAGTGCATCTTTAGGATTTTTCAAAATCGCCTGATCAATGATATTTTGGCTTTCTGCAAATTTCTCAGATTCGAATAAAGCATATGCCATTTTGTAATCATTTTCAGTTTCCGGAGATGATTTTACAAATGTATTGTTTTTGGGGTTTCTTGCAAATTCTGCATAAGAACTGTAAGGATAATCTGTCAATAAGATCTGTTTTGCCCTTGCTGAAACCTGCGGATTTTTCTCATAATTCATAGCAAAAATCTCATACAAAGCCTGCAGCATTACTTTTTCTTCAGGTTTTACATCTACCAAATCATACAGCGTTTTTGTTGCTAAAGGTGTATTGGTAAAATAGTTCTGATACATGATTCCAAGACCCAAAGAAGCTGTGTCTCGGTCTTTTTTAAGTTGAGATAATCTGGCTTCATCGTTTGGAATCTGCTCAATATAATATGCAGGTTCAAAACGTCTTGGGTTGGGCGCTGTATTTACACCTAAAGCTTCATTTTTCATATCTTCAATAGATGCCATTTTCTTAGAATAACGCCAGTTATCCACCAATGCTCTGTCTCCCCAAACCTGCTTAAATGTTGAGGTTCCTTTGCTTACGGTTCCTGTATTTCCATAATAAAATCCTTTTGTAGCCGTTCCGAAATCTTCAAAAGAATTTGAACCGTTTGCAAAAAGTGAATTGGCATTATAATCTCCTGTATCAAAGCCTTTGTTTCTTTCTGCGCGCAATCTTTCTAATTCTTCTTTCGCTTCTTTTGCTTTAAGCTTTTCGATATGTTTGGCAAAATATTCTGTTTTCTGAGCTTCAGACATTCTCGCTATGGTAAGAATACTGTCGTTTTTTCTAATCAGATAATAGTTTTTAGAGATTTTCTTAATATTTGCTGACTGATCTTTTAAAAGTATTTTTGAAGGTTCATAAGTCATCGTTGCCAATGCAGAATCATAATATGCACCTGCCCCGATATAATCGTTTTTATCTAAATATCTTCTTCCGATCTCATAATAAGCCAAACCACGTACCTGCGGATCTGAAACTTTTTCCAAAAGAGATTTCCTGAAATATTCCTGTCCTTCTTCCGGTTTTCCGGCTTTGTTTGCCATCAAGCCTAAAGCATAGTAAAACTCATTTTTTCTTGATTCGTACGTTCCTTTTTTACTGATATCTTCAAGGTATTTTTTAGCACCGTTGTAATCACCTTTTCCGTTAAAAGTTTTTGCGATTTCGATTTGCGATTTTACCTCAAATTCAAAATCATTGGCATATTTGTAAGCCGCCATAAAGCTTTCACGAGCTGGCTCATTTCTTCCTAATTCCGTTAAAACCTGTCCTCTCAAAAATGCAATTCTGCTTTTCAGTTTTCTGTTCCCGTTCAGTTCAAAAGCACGGTCAAGCTCTTTTACGGCTTCTTCTTTTTTACCGGCATCCAAAAGGGATTCAGAATAATAAATACTCAGAAGTTTGTCATGATCTTTACTGATTCCTTCGCTTTTCAGTTTTGCAAAAATCTGATCAGACTTGTAGTAATCTTTAAGTTCGGCGTATGCTAAACCTTCATAAACTCTTGCTAAAGGAAGTCTTTTGTCTTCCTTCATATGGGTAAAAACGTAGTTAAGTGCATCAAGAGCCTGTCTTGATTTTCCCTGATAAATACGTGATTGTGCAAGAATGATATAAGCGTCAAAAATAGTTTTGTTCTGCTCCTCCCCTTTTCTGATGACAGAATATTTTCCGATTGCCTTTAAAGCTTTTGCTTCTGCAATTTCGAGGGTGGTTGCACCTTTTCCTTGTGGATTGTTGGGATCTTGTGGCATTCCAGGAACTGAATTTCCAGGAGGAGGCATTCCCGGTGCACTTCTGCTACTATTCGAAGCTGAAGGACGGTTGACATCTGCCATCTTCATCGAGTTTTCTGCAAACGCAGAAGACTGTCCAAGATCACTACCAATCGGCTGTTCTTCGTAGGTAAGGATAGGAATGTGCGGCGCATAAAAATTGTCTTTATGAGCTTTATCTCTGCTTGTAAATTCACTGTTTAATGCGTCTTTTGCATTAAAAAGCGTATTGTAATATGTGGAGAAACCTTTTAGAAATTTAGATCTCGCTTCCGGCTTTTTTACCTTGGTAGTGCAGGAAACAACGATAATCGCTGCTAAAAGGAATATAATATTCTTTTTCATTATTCAATATAACTCTCTAATCTGCTTTTTATTATCTGATCAGATTGATGATTCTGTAAAAATAATAAAATTTTATGGGGAATTTATTTATATTTCTTTTAAAATTTTGTAAACCAAATGGGTAGGAAGTCCCATAATGGTATAAAAACTCCCATTCATTTTTTTAATTTTCGCCATTCCGAGCCATTCCTGAATGCCATAGCTCCCGGCTTTATCGAAAGGTTTGTAATTTTTCAGATAAAAATCAATCTCTTCATCAGAAATTTCTTCAAAATCTACATCAGCAACATCAGTTTCGGTAATTATCTTATCTAAAGTTTTTATAGAAATCCCTGTAAAAACCTGATGTGTTTTCCCGGATAGTTTCTGCAACATGTTTTTTGCGTCTGCCTCATCTTTTGATTTCCCAAGAATCTGATTGTCAATAGCTACAACTGTATCTGCGGTAATTAGAACTTCATCAGCTTCAAGTTTTCTGAACGCATCTGCTTTTAATTCAGATAAATAAGCTGCAGCTTTTTCTATTTCAATATTTTCAGGTAAAATTTCTTCACAATCGATTTTTACGATTTCAAAGTCAAATCCTAAGCTTGAGAGTAATTCTTTTCTTCTTGGAGATTGCGATGCTAAAAGTATTTTCATATTCAATTTTAAACAGATTGCGTGTTGTCATCATGCCATTTTCCCTGAACTTTCATTACCTGTTCAATCACATCACGAACTGCTCCACTTCCACCCTGTTTTGGTGAAATGTAATCTGCAATATTTTTAATTTCGGGAACTGCATTTTCCGGACAGGTTGAAATCGCTGAATTCTGCATCATGTGAAGATCCGGAAGGTCATCTCCCATGGTAAGAATTTCTTCGTTTTTTAAATTGTATTTATTTTTAAAATCTGCATAATCCACCTTTTTATCGTGTGATTTTGCGTAATAATCTTCAATTCCGAGATAATTGATTCGGTGTCTTACCATTTCGTCATTTCCTCCGGTTATTACTCCAATTAAATAGTTGTTTTTTAGAGCTTTAACGACTGCATAACCATCTAAGACATTCATTACTCTGCTCATATTTCCACCAGGCATCAGATAAACGCTTCCATCGGTGAAAACTCCGTCTACATCAAATACAAAGGCTTTTATATTTTTTAATTTCTCTTTATAACTCATTTTTATAAAAAAGTTTAATCTAAATTGTAAGTCAGTCTCACGGTAATTCTCGCTGATTTTGCCTTACTTGAAGTGTCAAAATTTCCACCGTAGCTGTCTTCATCAGTTGAGCCTTTCGCGGTAATTTGAAATACACCCATAGAGGCATCTTTTAGTTTTCCAAGGCTTCCATCCGCGGTATTTACAATTTTTTCTGCTCTCTGCATAGCATCTTTTGCACCTGCTTCGATCAAATTATGCTTCAGTGAAGCAAGATCAGAATAGGTATATTGTGGCGTTCCGGGCTCAAATTGTACTCCGCTGTTAATGAGTTCTGCGGTTTTATCCATCACAGTTTCTATTTTTCTCATCAAAGCCGGATTTTTCTTTGCATTAAATGAAATGCTTTGTGTGGCTTTGTAACCATCAAAAATCTCTTCGGACTTTTCAATACCTTCGGAGTCTTTACTGGTAACAGTGCGGTAGGATTTTGAGAAATTGACGCCGCCAAAAGAAAATTCGCCATTTTTAAAACCTTTGCTCTGAAAAAAAGCTTTTACCTTTTCTTTATCCTGCAAAATTAAATTGTAGGCGTCCTTTGCGTCCATTGCCGATGCATCAAAACTTCCTCCCCATCGAATCTCATCTGATGTGAAATCTTTGGAGCCAAGACCCGTAACAGATATTGTGTCTTGTTTCACATTTCTGTTTTTGAAGCTTGAACCTAATATTAATGCGGTAATAATTACTGCTATTCCAATGATAAGTGAAGGGACGAAATTTGTTTTCATATTCTGTGAGTTTCTTCAAAGATAGCAAATTACGATGCTTTTAATCTAAATCATACATTTTTTTAATAGAATGATTCATTGTTTTATAAATCTCAAGACTTTCGTCTTTCAGTAATTGTTCGTGTAATTTTAAAACTCTTTTATCATTTCTTACAGCAGGTCCAGTTTGTGCTGATTTTGGTTCAATTTCGTGAATTTTTTTGACCGTTTCATCAATCAGTGGTAAAAAATAATCAAATGGAATTTCCTGAGCATCCGAAATTTCTTTAGCTCTGGAAAAAAGATGATTCACAAAATTACATGCGAAAACCGCCGTCAGATGAATGTATTTTCTTTTTTCATGATCGCTTTTCATTACATTTTCTGAAATTCTTGAGGCCAAATCAGTAAGTAATTTCTGATCTTCATCAATTTCGGTTTCTATAAAAAAAGGGATTTTTGAATAATCCAATTGTTTAGATTTTGAAAATGTCTGCAAAGGATAAAAGCTTGATTTTCTGTACTCCCCTATCAGAATTTCTTTAGGCAATGAACCTGAAGTATGCGAAACAAGACAATCTTTTTTAGTGATCAATTTTGAAACATTTTCTACAGACTGATCACTCACACAAATAATGTAGAGATCTGCATCTGAAAGACTTTTTGTAGAGTATGAAATATTTAATTCTTCGGAAATCTTTTTTAGCTCTTCCTCATTTCTTCCAAACACCTGTTTCAGAGGAATATTATGCTGTGTGAAAGCTTTTGCAAGGTGATAAGCTACATTTCCGGAACCGATAATTACAGTTTGCATCTAACAAAGATAAGATTTTGTTATAATTAGTAGAAAAGTGATTTGTAATTAAAGATTAAAGATTAAAGATTAAAGATTAAAGATTAAAGATTAAAGATTAAAGATTAAAGATTAAAGATTAAAGATTAAA
>Ga0065714_10064957_pt1 | contig 14915 bp, 14 predicted proteins | sample MisRhiReplicate2_FD_59101 | JGI IMG/M metagenome (GOLD analysis project Ga0065714, IMG submission 59101) | Miscanthus rhizosphere microbial communities from Kellogg Biological Station, MSU, sample Rhizosphere Soil Replicate 2: eDNA_1 v2... | ecosystem: Host-associated > Plants > Roots >...
AGAATGAAAAAAATAATCGTTATGAGTTTTAAACAAACATCACTCGTCCGTTTTCAGACTAGATATTATGTTTAAATTTCTGTAGTCATTAATTTTTGCGTCAAAAATTTCTGTTGTATAGTAACTGATGTTTACTTTTTTATTTAAAAGAGAATTGTATTCTTTAGGTAAATCAAGATTTGATTCTACATTTGAAACCCAGTAAAATTTAGTAAGGTTATTATTTTCTCCGACAACGTGGAAGATCACAAAGTTGTCTTTTTCAATTTTCTTTAAAGTACCACTAATGAGCAATTGTGACTTAGTAATTTCTTGATCATCTTCAGTAGAAGAAACCATTTCAAGAAAAATATCCGGACATTCAGCGACCAACCATTTTCCAATAATCCCACCAGTTTTTTCCGAATCATCATTAATTACATCAATATTAAAATCTCTTTTCACCTCTTTCGCATAAGGCTGTACAGATTTTAACATACAAACCCCTAATTGAGTTTCAAGATTTTTAGCATTAGGATATTGTGATTTAATTTTTGTAAAGCACTCACAAGTTTCTTTAGCAATTTTACTTGTGTAATCTTGTGACGAAACAATGTTTGAAATAAGAAGCAAACAAAAAGTTAATAAAATTTTCATCATGGGTATTTATAATTTTCAAAGATAAATGAATTCGTAAAAAACATCAAACACAAATATTATATTTGTAAAAAAGTTTAATGAGAAGACCTCCCATCCATAAAAGTTTCATTAATTCCTTTCGGGGCATTTGGATGATGCTTATATCTGAAAGAAATTTCCAGATTGAAGTTGTGGCTTTATTGATTAATCTTTTTCTGATTTTTTATTTAAAACTTTCCAATATTGATACGATTCTAATTTTAATTGTTTCTTTTGGAGTTTTAAGCGCTGAGACTTTCAATACGGCGATTGAAAAAATCTGCGACATCATTCAACCTGAATTTGACAAGAGAATTGGTTTTATTAAAGATATTTCGGCAGGTGCGGTTATTTTGATGACAATCGTTTCTGTTATTGTTGGAATTTTTGTTTACTGGAAGTATATTTTTTAATATTCACAATGTTTGTCATTCCGTAGGAATCTCGACAAAGTGATATTTTAAGTTTTAGTTAAGCCACTTGATTGATTTCAAAAAAAGGACTAAAGCTCATTCCTATTGATTAGAGGTTTACTTTTCACCGCAGATTTGAGGCATTTATGTAATAATTGTATTCATGTTTAAAATTATTTTCTGACATAAATAAAACCTTTTTTTCCAGACTTAAAAGCCGTTTCAATTCTTTTATAATCATCAACTTCATATTCATCAGCCTGAAGAATTTCCTCTTCGGTCACTTCAAATAAAATTCCTCCTATTTCATCTTTAACATCTCCTGAAAACTCTAAAATCGGATGGTATTTTTGACTGCTTTTTCTCAAAACTTCGGGATCAGTGATTTCCAATATTTCAATTTTATAACCTGTTAGAATATCTTTTTCTCCTTGCAAAATTCTTCCGAAGGTTTCGATTTGAACTTGTTCTTTTTGTAGCGTTCCGTAGGAAAATAGATCGGGCATTGATAAAATTGGTTTTAAAAATAAAATAATTTGAACCATTCAGATTCTAATTAATAATTATTGAAATGCTTCGTCAGACTCGTTATGACATCTCTAATACTAAATGCTTATTCTGGTGAAAATAATCAATCCAAAATTATTGTAATTTTTTTATGTGATTCTATAATTTCAATTAAAATTTCGAATAAGGTTTGTCCGTTTCCGCCAATCAATTCATCCAGTTTTTGTTGAATTAATTTTACATTAAAAGGTTTTCCCTGTCTGATTTTATTCACGTAAAATTCTTTAGTTAAATCAAATCCTAAATCTTCTTTTGACTTCTGAGAATCCTTCCAAACAATTTCTAATTCTTCATTATTTTCAAATACACCAAAACCACCATAAAGAATATCATCAAAGCCATCCAGCGTTCCTACTTTCCATTCCACGTCTTTCATTAAGACATTAGAAACTTCTTCGTAGAAACCCTCCAAATTAGAAAAATGGCTGCCATTGATGACAACCATTTTCTTTTTATTATTATTTGAAGTATTCAACTCCGTTTTTGAATATATTATGGTAATTCGCAGTCGGAATATTTTTCATCAAGCCGTCTGCAAAACGTTCAGGGTGTCCCATTCTACCATAGATTTTTCCGTCCGGACTTGTAATTCCCTCAATTCCGAACAATGAATTATTTGGATTGAATGGCATTCCGTGAGCTACGTTTCCATCCAAATCTAAATACTGAGTCGCAATCTGTCCGTTTTCATACAACTTCTGGATTTCCTCTTCCGAAGCCATAAAACGACCTTCACCGTGAGAAATCGGAATGGTGAAAACCTGATCTTTCATTCCTTTCAGCCAAGGCGATTCGTCATTCAGAACTTTCACGTTGACCATTTGAGAAATATGTCTTCTGATTGCATTGTGAGCCAACGTTGGAGAGTTTTCATCCAAATCTTTGATTCTTCCGTAAGGCAGCAATCCGGATTTAACCAGAGCCTGAAAACCGTTGCAGATTCCGATGACCATTCCATCTCTGTCGAGCAATTCGTGAACAGCATTTCGCATCTTTTCATTCTTCAAAACATTCACGATAAACTTAGCAGAACCATCCGGTTCGTCACCCGCAGAAAACCCTCCGGAGAATGCTAAAATTTGCGACTGTTTAATTTCTTCAACCCATGCATCAATGCTTTCATCAAGCAACTGGTGATTGATATTAATCAAAGGCAAACTGCTTACAATTGCGCCTTCTTTTTGGAATGCATTCAGTGTGTCATACTCGCAGTTTGTTCCTGGAAAGACCGGAGCGAAAACTCTTGGCTGTGCAATTCCGTGTTTTTTAATAATGATGTTTCTTGGATTGATTGAGTTGAATTTTTCATCAATTTCAACCGTTAATTTTTCTTTTTCAAATGTAGGGAAAAGATTTTCAAATGTTCTTGTATTAACTTCAAGTAATTTTTCAATTTCAAAACTCAAATTATTGATTTTCAAAACATTTAAATTTTGAACCTCACCGATTAATTGAAGATTAACAGAACTTAGTTCTTCAGTTGATTCTATGATTAAACTTCCAATATTCTTAGTAAGTAAAACATTATCATCTGCAATATTAATTTCAGCACCTAATCTGTTTCCGAAACTCATTTTTGCTAAAGCAACAGCAACTCCACCTTCTTTCACTGTTTTTACAGAAACTATTTTTCCGGCTTTAATATTTTCAAAAATCAATTCAAAAATCACCTTCAAATTTTCATAGTTTGGAAGCCCGTTTTCCTGTGGAATATGATTGAAGAAATACAGTTTATTTCCTGCCTGTTTAAATTCCGGAGAGATGATATTTTTCTTTTCCCCATTAGCACAAGCGAAAGAAATCAACGTTGGCGGAACATTCAGATCCTGATACGTTCCACTCATCGAATCTTTACCTCCAATGGCAGCCAATCCGAAATTAATCTGAGCATCATAAGCTCCTAAAAGAGAAGCCAAAGGTTTACCCCATTTTTCAGGATTTTGACCCAATTTCTCAAAATATTCCTGAAAACTAAATCTGATATTTTTATAATTGCCACCCATCGCAACGATTTTTGCAACACTTTCAACTACTGCGTAAGAAGCTCCCAGCAAAGAATTCTGTTTAGAAATTTCTGCATCAAATCCCCAACTTGCCAAAGAAACTGTTTCAATATTTTTTGCCCCGATGATCGGTAACGTCTGAACGCTTCCTTCCATCAAAGTCTGCTGATATTTTCCACCTAAAGGCATCGCAACCGTAGTCGCACCAATCGATGAATCAAACATTTCTAACAAACCTTTTTGAGAAGCAACATTTTTATCGCTTAATATTTTTAAGAAATTCTCTTCATTGAATGATGGAGTTTCTTCTTTTACTTTATTAAGGTGAGTAATTTTCACCTCCTGGCTTTTTGAACACCCGTTTGTATCTAAAAATTCTCTTGAAAGATCAACAATTTTATCACCTTTCCAGAACATCTGCATTCTTCCTGAATCTGTCACTTTTGCCACCTCAACTGCAACAATATTTTCAGCTTCACAGAATTTAATGAACTGCTCTTTATCTTTTGGTTCAACCACAACTGCCATTCTTTCCTGAGATTCAGAAATTGCAAGCTCAGTTCCGTTCAAACCTTCATATTTTAAAGGTAGGACATCTAAATTAACTTCCAAAGAATCAGCGATTTCACCAATGGCTACAGAAACTCCACCCGCTCCGAAGTCGTTTGATTTTTTAATTAATCTCGTTACTTCAGGATTTCTGAATAATCTCTGGATTTTACGTTCTTCAACGGCATTTCCTTTCTGCACTTCAGAACTCATCGTGTGAATCGAAGTTTCGTCCTGTTCTTTCGAACTTCCGCTCGCTCCACCAACACCATCACGACCTGTCGCACCACCTAAAATGATGATAGAATCACCCGCTTCAGGTTTTTCACGTCTTACCCAATCCACAGGAACCGCTCCGGCAACGAAACCAACTTCCATTCTTTTAGCTTTGTAGCCTTCATCGTAGATTTCAGAAACCATTGTAGTCGCCAAACCGATTTGGTTACCGTAAGAAGAATATCCGTTTGCAGCCTGTTTAGTGATCGTTTTTTGAGGTAATTTTCCCGGTAATGTTTTATCAACCGGTTCCAAAACATCAGCAGCACCCGTTAATCTCATCGCCTGGAAAACATAAGAACGTCCGGACAAAGGATCTCTGATCGCACCTCCTAAACACGTTGAAGCCCCACCAAAAGGTTCAATTTCCGTTGGGTGATTGTGCGTTTCATTTTTGAATAATAAATACCAAGGTTCTTTTTTACCATCGTATTCGGCTTCGATTTGGATGGTACAAGCGTTGATTTCATCAGAAACCACCAAGTTTTCCAAATTGCCTGTTTTATGGAAATATCTTCCGCAAACTGTTGCCAGATCCATTAAAGAAATAGGTTTTAATTCGCGTCCTAAAAATTTTCTTTTTTCAATATAATCATTGAAAATAGTTTCCAATGTATGTTTAAACTGTCCTTCGAATTCAATATTTGACAATTCCGTTTCAAATGTTGTGTGACGACAGTGGTCGCTCCAATAGGTGTCTAGAACTTTTAATTCAGTTTCCGTAGGATTTCTTTTTTCAGTTTTAAAATATTCCTGTATGAATTTCAAATCATCCAAACCTAATGCAAAACCGTGACTGTTAAAGAATTCTTCCAACTGAGCATCATCAAAATTGATGAAATTGTCGTGAATCAAAACTTTTGACGGAGTTTCTTCTGCAGGAATATTCAGCGTTGATAAATCTTTCTCCTGAGATTCCACTTTATTGATCAAAAGGTCTTTGATTTTAGCTAAATCATCTTCAGAAACACCTTCAAACTCGATCAACTTACCGCTTCTCACTTTAGACTTCTCATTTTCAGTCAGTAAAGCGATACATTGTTGGGCAGAATCGGCACGCTGATCGTACTGTCCCGGTAAAAATTCCATTGCAAAATGGATTCCTTCGGCAGGATTTTCTTCATGTAAAATATCAGTAACAGGATCTACGAAAGTGCTGTTGACCACCTTTTCGAATTCACCATCATTCAAATTGAAAATATCGTACACATTGTACACTTTCACATTTTTGATCGACGGAACAACCGCTTTTACTTCATCAAAAATCTTTGGACTTTCTACATCGAAAATACCTCTTTTTTCTACGAAAATTCTTTTGTTATTAGACATTAGATGCCAGATATTTATTAGATTTATTTTTAATTTTTTGACTGAAATTTAATTAATGACAAACCTTCGCAGCCCGACTTGAGCGGAGGTCCTTCGACAAGCTCAGGATAAACTACAAGCGGATAAAGCTGCCCTAATTATTAAATTTCATTTTATCACAAACTTTGCTAATCACACAGATTGAACAAAGTAAAAAATGCAGCCGAAAAGACTGCATATGATTTATACTTTAAGATCAGCTTCTAATCCTATCAGATCTTTGTTTGCATCAATGATCGGCTGAACTTCATTGGCGATGAATTCCTCCGTCTGAATTGGTGCAAAACCGATAAAGTTTTTAGGATCTAAAACCTCTTTTAATTTTGATTTATCTAATTTCAGAGAATGGTCGTTTAAGATTCTTTCGATCAGATCATTTTCTTTACCTTCTTCTTTTACTTTTTTAGACGCTTCCATTGAGTGAACTCTGATTACCTCGTGGATTTCCTGACGATCACCTCCTGCTTTTACTTCTTCCATGATAATGTATTCTGTCGCCATGAAAGGAAGTTCTTCCATAATATGTTTGTTGATTCTGTTCGGATACACCACGATTCCGTTCATGATGTTGTTCCAGATTAATAGAATCGCATCAACCGCTAAAAACGCCTGTGGAATGGTCAATCTCTTGTTTGCAGAATCATCCAAAGTTCTTTCGAACCATTGAGTTGAAGCCACCATTGCAGAACTTGTCGTCAAAGACATTACGTATTTTGCTAGAGCTCCGATTCTTTCGCTTCTCATTGGATTACGTTTGTAAGCCATTGCGGATGAACCGATTTGATTTTTTTCGAAAGGTTCTTCAATTTCTTTAAGATTTTGAAGAAGACGTAAATCATTAGTGAATTTGTGTGCAGATTGAGCGATATTTCCTAATAAAGCAACAACTTTAGCATCAATTTTTCTATCGTAGGTCTGCCCAGAAACTCCGAAAACTTTTTCGAAACCGAATCTTTTTGAAAGTTCTTTATCTAAATGTTTTACTTTAGAATAATCACCATTGAAAAGCTCCAAGAAACTTGCAGCAGTTCCTGTAGTTCCTTTTACTCCTCTGAAACGTAACGTTTCTAAGAAGAAATCTAGCTCTTCAATGTCAAGAACTAAGCTCTGTAACCAAAGTGTTGCTCTTTTTCCAACAGTAGTTAACTGAGCCGGCTGGAAGTGAGTAAATCCTAACGTTGGAAGATCTTTATATTGAATGGCAAAATCAGACAGATTTTTCATTACGTTAACCAACTTTTTCTTTAAAATTAAAAGTCCGTCACGGATTTGAATTAAATCTGTATTATCTCCTACAAAAGCTGAAGTTGCTCCCAAGTGAATAATTCCCTTCGCTGAAGGTGCAACGTCACCATAAGCGTGAACGTGCGCCATTACATCATGACGGAATTTTTTCTCATACTCTGCTGCTTTATCATAATCGATGTTTTCAGCATTAGCTTTCAACTCAGCGATTTGCTCGTCTGTGATGTCAAGACCTAAGTCTTTTTCGATTTCAGCAAGGGCAATCCAAAGTTTTCTCCAATTTTGGAATTTGTTATTATGTGAAAAGTTAAATAACATTTCTTCGCTCGAATAGCGCTCTTCCAATGGATTTTTGTAGGAATTCATTCTTTCTTTTACTTTTTAGATATGCAAAAATACGGTTTTTGATTGAGAGAGAAAAATCGTTTTTTCATATTTGAGTTTAGCAGATTTACTCAGAATTTTGCCGACAAGAAGCACATTTTTTTATCATTCTTAATTAAATTTATTAACCATAATTAAATAAAAATAATTTGGAATCTTTATATATGTTATTTAAACCTTGTAATTCATTTAATACCTCCTCTGCCTCAAAATCAATTGAAAGCCGTATCTTTGCCCCGCAGAAAAAAAACAAGTATGAAATACGCAGAAAATATTCTCGAAACCATAGGAAATACACCTCTTGTAAAGATTAATAAAGTATTGGGAGAAGATTTCCCGGCACTGGTTCTTGCAAAAGTAGAAACTTTCAACCCAGGAAATTCCGTAAAGGACAGAATGGCTCTGAAAATGATTGAAGATGCTGAAAAAGACGGAAGATTAAAACCAGGCGGAACCATTATTGAAGGGACTTCAGGAAATACAGGGATGGGATTGGCTCTTGCAGCGATCATCAAAGGCTACAAATGTATTTTTGTGACTAACGCAAAACAATCTAAAGAAAAGTGCGACATTCTTCGTGCAGTGGGTGCTGAAGTTATCGTTTGTCCGACTGACGTAAAACCTACCGATCCACGTTCTTACTATTCAGTTTCAAAAAGATTGGCTAAAGAGACCGAAAACGGTTGGTATGTGAACCAATATGATAATTTATCAAACAGAGCAGCTCATTACGAGTCTACCGCTCCTGAAATCTGGGAACAAACCGATGGAAAACTGACTCACTTTTTAGTTGGAGCAGGAACAGGCGGTACAATTACCGGATGTGGAATGTACTTTAAGGAAAAAAATCCAAATATTAAGATCATCGGAGTTGATACTTACGGTTCTATCTTAAAAGAAATTCACGAAACTGGGGAGATCAATTTAGGAAATGCTTACACTTACATTACAGAAGGTATTGGCGAAGATATTCTTCCGGAAAACTACGATATGTCGGTGATCGATCATTTCGAAAAAGTGACTGATAAAGACGGAGCAATCTATGCAAGAAAATTAGCAAAAGAAGAAGGAATTTTCTGTGGATATTCTGCAGGAAGTGCGATGGCTTCTTTGGTTCAGATGAAAGATCAGTTCACAAAAGATGATGTGATTGTTGTTTTACTTCACGATCACGGTTCAAGATATGTAGGAAAAATCTACAACGATGAGTGGATGAAAGAAATGGGTTGGTTAGATTAGTTTTTAAATTAATTAGTAATCAGTTTAATAATAAAAAATCAGAGTAAAACACTCTGATTTTTTATTATTGTCTGTAAATGTTTATTTCTGAACATTCTTCTTCACAGCCTGCTTCAGCAAATCAAAATCCGAAGGTTGCATTGATTTTTTCGGAAACATATAATTGAATTTTCCTTCTAAAGCGATAAATTTATCATCAATCTCAGCAGCCGAAAATTCTGTCCAAAGGCTTGTTTCTTTTTCGTTATTAAGATTTACTTTGAAAACCTTCGCATTAAATTGAATTTGATAAATCTCAGCATTTTCAAGCGTTTTCAGATATTTTACCACTTCTTTTTTCCATTTTGAAACTTTGTTGATCGCCAAAGAAAGATACACTGCACACAACAGAAAGAGAAAGCTTACAAAGTATAAGATTCCAAATTTCTCTTTACTCAAATCATCTTTAAAAACAAATAATATCGCCAAAATGAAAGCAACAACTGCGGTCGTAATGAATTTTCCTTTTACGGAAGGCGAGAAAAACAGGCTTCCCTGATTTCCATGGAGATACACCTCTTCAAAATCTTTTCTGTTGATGTGTAAATTGATGATTTTATCGTCGTTCATTTTAAACATGGTATGGATATTAAAAGTTTACAAAACTAAATTAATTATCCGCATATTTATTACTAATTGCTGAAAGTTTATTCATCAGTTCGCGATTTCTTTGTCTGAGATCTTCCATTTTATGAAGCATATCGTGAATGACTTCCAACCCCGGAAGATTGATTTCGAGATCATAGTGCCAATTGACAAACCTTTCCAGAACGTGCAGATCCTGATATAAAAGATACCGGATTTCATTTTCAGTTTCTACATTCAATAAACCATTATCTACCAGTTCATCAAAAAAAGTGATTTCTATATTGTATATTTTTACGAGTTCTTCTCGTGATATTCTTTCACTCATGATTTAAGAATTTTTAAGTTGTTCAAAAAGTTCTTTCTGTCGTTGCGTAAGATTTGTCGGTAACTTCACTTCATACGTCACAAAAAGATCACCGAATTCGCCGTCTTTTTTATAAACGGGAAAACCTTTACCTTTCAGTCTTACGGTCACTCCGTTTTGAGTTTCGGGTTTTACTTTGAGGTTAACGCTTCCTTCCAATGTTTCCACTTTTACATCTCCGCCTAAAACTGCAGTATAAAGATCAATTGTGATTTTGGTTTTCAGATCATTTCCTGCTCTTTCAAAGTTCGGATCAGGAATTATATTGAACGTGATATACAAATCTCCAGTCGGACCGCCATTGAAACCCGGATTTCCATGACCTTTCAGTTTAATCTGCTGACCATCATAAACTCCTGCAGGAATCGTAATTCTTACTTTCTTACCATTGATATCAAAAGTCTGCTGATGCGATTTTGCGGCTTCTCTCAAATTCAGATTCAATTCTGCCTGAACATCCTGACCTTTAAATTTCCCCGAAGCACTTCCTCTTGCGCTTCTTCCAAATCCACCTCCTGCTCCGCCAAACATACTCTGGAAAAAATCTGAAAAATCTTCGCCTTCACCAAAATCGGCACCAGAAAATCCACCTCCGGAATCCCCTCCCTGATATTGCTGTCTTTGCTGTTGTTGAGCTCTTTCATATTGTTCGCCATGCTTCCAGTTTTCACCATACTTGTCATATTTAGCACGATTTTCTGGATTGCTCAGAACTTCATTGGCCTCATTGAGCTCTTTGAATTTCCTTTCAGCTTCTTTATCGCCCGGATTGAGATCGGGATGGAGTTTCCTTGCGAGCTTACGGTACGCTTTTTTGATATCGTCCGGCGTTGCGCTTTTATCTATACCTAAAATTTTATAGTAATCTATATAAGCCATAGAAAAGAATATTTACTCAAATTTAAAGAAATTAGACTAAAAAATAATCTAATAAATTGTTAAAAATAAATCTATCTTTGATAAAAATCACTGAATGAAAGAGGTCTTAAAAAACTATTCCGGAATCATTTTTTTGCTCGCAGGAATTACTGTCGGAAGCATTATCGGCATTGTTTCGCCACAGATTGTGGAATACATAAAACCTTTGGGAGACATTTTCCTGAATCTTCTTTTTGTGAGTGTGGTTCCGTTGGTATTTTTTGCGGTTTCCAATTCCATAGCGTCTCTAGAGCAGCAGTCGAAGTTTGGAAAGATCATTTTCACAATGTCTTTTACCTTTTTACTCTTCATTTTAATCGCTGCGATATTTACGATCGGAATGGTTTATTTATTTCCTGTTTCATCAATTTCAGGAAGCTCGGAAATGCTGATCGAGCAAAGTAAAGAAGAAAATTGGGGTGACCGGATTGTTAGTTTCTTCACAGTAGGAGAATTTTCGGAGTTGTTTTCACGAAAAAATATGTTGGCGCTTTTGATTTTTGCTTTCCTTACGGGTTTTGCAGCAAGAAAATCCGGTGACAGCGGAAAATCTTTCAGAATTTTTATAGCATCAGGTTATGAGGTGATGAAGGAACTGCTTTTAATGATTATGAAAATCGCTCCGATTGGTTTAGGAGCCTATTTTGCGTATCAGGTGGCAACTTTAGGACCTCAGCTTTTCGGTTTTTACGCTAAACCTTTAGGATTATATTATATCGCAGGAATTATTTATTTCTTTGTATTTTTCTCACTCTATGCATTTATTGCCGACCGAAAAAACGGAATTAAAGATTTCTGGAAGAATGCAATCTTGCCAACTTTAACCGCTTTGAGTACCTGCAGCAGCTTCGCAACAATGCCCACGAATTTAGTTGCTGCTTCTAAAATTGGTATTCCGAGTTCGATTGCCAATCTTGTAATCCCAATTGGAACTACTTTGCATAAGAATGGTTCGTCAATGTCGTCAATTATCAAAATTTATGTGGCTTTTCAGATTATCGGAAGAGATTTTTTTGAACCATCAAATCTTTTGTTAGCTTTAGGAATTACTGTTTTTGTCAGTATCGTTGCCGGCGGAATTCCGAATGGTGGTTATATTGGTGAAATGTTGATGATTTCAGTATATCATTTGCCACAGGAAGCTGTTCCTGCTGTAATCATCATCGGGACTTTGGTTGATCCTTTAGCTACTGTTTTGAATGCGGTTGGAGATATTGTAGCTGCGATGTTTGTGAATCGGTTTGTGAAGGTTTGATTATTTATTATATGGATTCATTTTTTAAAAACATAGGACTGTATGATCATTTGAGTTTCAATATTGAGATGAATAAATCTGAATTTGTTGAAAGTTTAAAAAAAATGACCTATGAAACAAATACCAGTTTTATATCTTTAATTCCAGATCATGGAATCCCTACAAGATTCGAATACAGGGGATTAATCAATGCAGACAACTTTATTATAAAAAGAAGAAAACATTTATTTGATATTAATATATTTATCGTTCTATTATAAAAGGAAATATTTTAGAAGAAAAGAATAAAACAGTCATTAAAATAGAATTTACTCCCTTCATTTATCCTTTTATAGCTTCTATTATAGGAATTCTTCTTTTCCTTTTTATCGCATCACAAGAAATTCAAAACAGCGAAAATTATTTCTTAATTGTCATTCCAATATTCATAACAATCGGTCAGTATTTTATTTTAAAAACAAATATAAAAAGATGTAAATACGATTTTGAAAGAGAATTAAATTTTATTGTTCAGAAAAACAATCAGTTTAAAAGCTATCAGTAAGTTATTCACTTCTCTTAACATCTTCCAGATTCTTCAATTCATCTGCCGTGAAAAGTTTGTAATGCACTTTAAATGTCTTCCCCAAAGGCGTTTCCAAAGAAAATCCTCCCGGACCAAAACCTTCCAGAACATCTAAAGTGAAATGTGAATATTGCCAATATTCGAACAGATCACGGTCGATCCAGAATTCGTGTCCGTTGATGGTTCCGATCATTGCATCATTCATTCTTGGAAAGTAACCTCCTTTTTCAAAACATTGCGGTTGTGTTCCTTCACAACATCCTCCAGCCTGATAAAACATCAGTTCACCATGCTTTTTTTCGAGCTCCCAAATGAGTTCGAGAGCTTTTTCTGTGACTGAGAGTCTTGATATTTTTTTTGTTTCCATAATGATATTCTTTTTGTAATTAAAATAAGATTTATAATCTCACAAAGATCATATTTGTCATTCCGAAGGAACCGAAATTCAGAGGTTCAATAAAAATAATTTGTGTCGAGATTCCTCCGGAATGACAAACTTGTATCTTATTTTCAACGGCTTTCTATTGAAAAATTAGAGTTCACATTGTTTAATCTTTTACAGACCCCTTACAAATTTGTTTTGTAAAGTTAAAAAAAGCCTGACAAAACAAGCATTGTCAGGCTTCACATAAACCAAATATAGTGACGTGTTTTTGACACAGCTTTTTCGTGAAGGATAGGAAGGGCGGCGAGGAACGAGCCGGTGCAAAGCACCGAAACGAAGTGCAGCCCTGGATAGCCTGACCGTCTTGCCTCATTGCAAATGAGGCAAACGGACACGCCCTAAATATTTAATAATTAAAAGAAACCTAATTTGTTTTTGTTGTATGAGATCAACATATTTTTCGTTTGACGGTAATGATCCAGCATCATTTTGTGGTTTTCTCTACCGATACCCGATTGTTTGTAACCTCCAAAAGGCGCACCTGCAGGATAAGAATGATATTGGTTGACCCAAACTCTACCCGCCTGAATCTGACGCGGAACATTATATAATTGATGTGCATCTCTCGTCCAAACTCCCGCTCCTAAACCGTAAATTGTGTCGTTGGCAATTTTGATTCCTTCTTCTTCGTCTTTAAAAGTTGTGAACGCTAAAACAGGCCCAAAAATTTCTTCCTGGAAGATTCTCATTCTGTTATTTCCTTTGAAAATGGTTGGCTGAATGTAATATCCCTCATCTAAACCTTCTCCAACATGATTTACGTCTCCACCTACCAAAACTTCAGCACCTTCTTCTTTACCCAATTTGATATAAGAAAGGATTTTATCTTTCTGAATTTTTGAAGCCTGAGCTCCCATCATCACTGTTTTATCTAAAGGATTTCCGACTTTGATCGCTTTCACTCTTTCAATCACTTTTGCGATGAAAGCATCTGCAATATCTTCCTGTACCAATAATCTTGACGGACAAGTACAAATCTCACCCTGATTTAAGGCAAAAAGAACAGCACCTTCAATTGCTTTGTCCAAAAACTCATCATCTGCATCCATTACAGAACTAAAGAAAACATTTGGTGATTTACCTCCTAATTCCAAGGTTACTGGGATGATGTTTTCTGTTGCATACTGCATGACCAAACGACCCGTAACCGTAGAACCTGTAAAAGCAGCTTTATTCACTTTAGGATTTGTCACCAAAGCTCTTCCAAGCTCTGCTCCGAAACCGTTAACAATGTTTACAACTCCTGCAGGAAGAAGATCGTGAATGATTTCCATTAAAACCAAAATAGAAATCGGTGTACTTTCTGCCGGTTTTAAAACCACACAGTTTCCTGCTGCCAAAGCTGGAGCCAATTTCCAGACTGCCATTAGAATCGGGAAATTCCAAGGGATGATTTGGGCAATCACTCCAAGTGGTTCGTGAACGATCAACGAAACAGTATCTTTATCCAATTCGTTATGCGAACCTTCATCTGCACGGATCACTGAAGCAAAATATCTGAAATGATCAATTGCCAAAGGCAAATCAGCCGCTAAAGTTTCTCTTACCGCTTTACCGTTATCGATTGTTTCAACAATTGCCAAATATTCCAGATTTTGCTCGATTCTGTCGGCAATTTTATTTAAAATAACACTTCTTTCAGTTGATGAAGTATTTTTCCAAGTCTGAAATGCTGTTTCAGCTGCATTTACAGCCAATTCCAAATCTTCTTTTGACGAATGTGCCGCTTTTGTAAAAACTCTTCCGTCAACCGGAGAAATGACATCAAAATAGTTTCCGTTTACGGGTGCAGTAAACTGACCGTTAATGAAATTATCATACTGATTTTTGAACTCAGGCCATTGTAAAACTGTACCTGATTGTTGTTCTGTTGCTGTGCTCATATTATTTTTGTTTGATTTTTATCTTCAACCAAATTACACTTAGCTGAAACAATCAGATAGCAAAATCCTACAAAAAAACTGCAAAATCGTGCAGAAGAATGATTTTTATAATTTCATTAACAAAATTATCGCTATTTAATTTCTATATTTGATAGAA
>Ga0065714_10002987_pt1 | contig 14893 bp, 8 predicted proteins | sample MisRhiReplicate2_FD_59101 | JGI IMG/M metagenome (GOLD analysis project Ga0065714, IMG submission 59101) | Miscanthus rhizosphere microbial communities from Kellogg Biological Station, MSU, sample Rhizosphere Soil Replicate 2: eDNA_1 v2... | ecosystem: Host-associated > Plants > Roots >...
CAATCAGCAGTTTAATCAGCTGGATGTCCGTATGGCTAAGGCCTGGAATAATAAGTTTGCTGTAAAAGGTACTTTCTCATTTTTACAGGCAAAAGACTGGCAGGCAGATAACTATAGTAATTTCGATCGTACAGGGCGTAATTTTAAAGCCGGGGATAGAACAACTGATCCTAATTACGATGGCGTAAACGTTTATGGTGATGAGGTTAATGCTAACCTCCTTTTGGTAGGTAATCAATTGCGCTCGAGTTTCCAGGCTCAACAGCCGCTTGCNTACGGNGCATTTAATTCATTGGTTACTAATCCCGGCCTNACTAGCTATAATGCTGTGCTGAACCAGATTAATACTAATCCTGCGTTTGCGGCTTTAAGACCTGCAATGCCCCAGTTGTCTCCATTCCTTGCTTTAATGTACGGTTTACAGCGGGGTGGTATAACCAGCCAGGCAGTTTCAAGAACAGGCTATAATGAATCAAATTTAGTTGATTATGATACCAAGTCGTTAAAGGCTTCGGGATCCCTTCATTACAAATTAACACCTACTATCGAAGCTATTGCACACGCAGCATGGGGTACTGGAACTTCTGTTTATACAGGCTCAGACCGCTATTCGTTACGTAATTTTAGTATCGGTCAGTTTAAATTGGAGTTAAAAGGGCAGGACTTTTTTGTTAGAGGTTATACTACTCAGGAGCGTTCAGGTGATTCTTATATATCATCGATTCTCGGCTCATTTATTAATGAGGCCTATCGCCCAAGCAGTATTCCCGGTCCAAATGGTATAAACGGTTGGTTTGCTCAATATGCATTGGCTTATTCCAGTGCGCTTGCTGCCGGTGGAAGTAATGACGCTGCGCACAATGCAGCCAGAGGTGTTGCTGATCAAGGTAGATTTATGCCTGGAAGTGCACAATTTGAAGCCGCTAAAAATGGCATCGTTAACAATACCATCGCATCTGGCTTAGGTGCAAAATTCGACGATAAAACTAACCTTTACCATTATGAAGGATTGTATAATCTTTCAAATGCATTAAACAATGTTGTGGAATTACAGGTTGGAGGTTCTTACAGAATTTATCAGTTGCGCTCAGGTGGAACTATTTTCGACGATCTTGGTAAAAAACTAAATATCGATGAATACGGAGCATTTGCTCAGGTTGCAAAAAAGATGTTTGATGATAAGTTTAAATTATCCTTATCAGGAAGGTATGATAAAAGCACCAATTTTGATGGGCGTTTTACACCAAGAATTTCAGGAGTTTACACAGTAGCACCGAACAATAACATTCGTGTTTCTTATCAAACAGGTTACCGCAACCCGACTACTCAAAATCAATATATAGATTTATCTGTAGCAGGTGGTCGTCAACGGTTGATCGGAGGTATACCTGAAATGCTGAATAAATACGGAATGCTAACGGATAGNAAACCTTATACNGATGTAAGTTACCGTGCTTATGATGCTTCATTGGCTTCAGGAACGCCAAATCCCGCCTTGTTAAAAACCTATGAATTTGATCCAAGAGGTATCAGACCGGAGAGTGTNCAGTCGTACGAAATTGGATACAAAGGCTTATTGGGACCTAAGTTTCTGATTGATGCTTATGCTTATTATAACCAGTATAAAAATTTTATCACAGCTGTAGAAGTATATCAGCAAAATGGCTCAACGTATCCTTTTCCTAAGTTTGGTGTCCCTGTAAATGCCGTAGGAAAGGTAACTTCTTATGGTGGTGCTTTGGGAATTGATTACCTGTTAGGCAAGAACTATAACCTAAGTGGAAACGTTTCTTATAATGAATTAGGTGATCTTCCTGTTGATTATATCAATGATTTCAATACCCCTAAAGTTCGTTATAACCTGGGATTGGGAAATAGAGAGGTGATCAGAAACGTTGGTTTTAACGTAAATTACCGCTGGCAGGATGAGTTTTTCTGGAATTCGTCATTTGCAGCAGGAGAGGTTCCTGCCTTCACTACTATAGATGCACAGGTTAACTTTAAGATCCCTTCAGTGAAATCAATGATCAAAGTGGGTGGTTCAAACATCTTAAATAAATATTATATTACTTCATATGGTAACCCTGCAGTAGGTGCACTTTACTATGTGTCGTATACATTTAACCCATAGCATATTTCTTTTTTAAAAGTTAAGGCTCTGATGTTCATATCAGAGCCTTTTTTTTGCGCAAGTTATATCTTATATAATCCTTGGGTTTTAGCAGAAATTTTAACACCTTAGTTGTATAAAGTACACGAAGTAGCTGCTTCGTGATTGTTTACCTAAGGGGATTTTTATGGAAGAGTTAAATGAACAACAACATATAGGAAACGAGGAAGTAAATACCGGGATTGAGGCTGAAGAACAAGTACAGCATCTAAACAATCCGGTTTCGGGACCCAAGCCAATCGTAAAAAAATACCTTAGTGCAGTGGAACAGGTGCATGCTGAGGGAAATAAGTTTTATTTTTCAGACGGTGATGCCCGGGTTGAAATTCGCGTTGTAAGTGATGAGATCATTAGAGTAAGATTAGCCCCACATGGTGTTTTTCTTGATGATTTTTCTTACGCTGTTCCCAAGGTAGACCAAAAGGTAACTACTTTTAAAATGGAAGATCAGGANGCTCATTATGCCATTTCTACCAACACCGTAACCTGCAAAATCAGAAAAAGCGANTTCAATGTCTCTTTTATTGATAATAGAAGTAAGATGGTGATGAGTGAGGATGATGCGCCTATGCACTGGGAGGAGAATGTAGAATTTGGTGGTTACTATGTATACGCTACCAAAAAGTGTCTCCCTGATGAGAATTTCTTTGGGCTGGGCGACAAATCCGGAAACATGAATTTAAGAGGACGGCATTTCCAGAATTGGAATACTGATGCCTATTCTTTCGGCTGGGACCAGGATCCTTTGTACCGTACCATCCCTTTTTATACTGGTGTACATCACCAGGCTGCTTATGGAATATTCTTCGACAATACTTTCCGTTCTTATTTTGATTTCGGAAAAGAAGACCAAACGAAAACCAGTTTCTGGGCAGATGGCGGCGAATTGCAATATTATTATATCCATGGTCCACATTTAATGGACGTGGTGAAAAGATATCAAAGTCTTACCGGAACACATCCAATGCCACCAAAATGGGCGCTGGGTTATCACCAATGCCGGTGGAGTTATTACCCTGAAAAGAAGGTGAAAGAAATAGCCGATGGCTTCCGATCCAGAAACATACCCTGTGATGCCATTTATCTGGACATCGATTATATGGATGGCTACCGCTGCTTTACCTGGAATAAAAACCACTTTCCTGATCCTAAAAGGATGATTAAAGAACTGGCCAATGATGGGTTCAAAACCGTGGTTATGATTGATCCGGGCATTAAGGTGGATGACAATTACTGGGTTTTTAAAGAAGGAAAAGAAAATAACTATTTCTGCCGCCGTAGCGATGATTACTTCATGGAAGGACATGTTTGGCCAGGCAGGTGTCAGTTTCCGGATTTCACCAATCCTACCGTGCGCGAATGGTGGGGGGATCTGTATAAAGGATTAGTTGATATTGGAGTAGCTGGTGTTTGGAATGACATGAACGAGCCTGCAGTATTTGGCTCAGGTACTTTCCCTAATGATGTAAGACATAATTTTGATGGGTACAGAGGTTCGCATCGTAAAGCACATAATGTGTATGGGATGCAGATGGTCCGTTCTACTTACGACGGACTTAAAAAATTAATGCGCAACAAGCGACCATTTACCATTACTCGAGCAGGGTATTCAGGAATGCAACGCTATGGCTGCGTGTGGACAGGCGATAACGTTGCTACCTGGGAGCACCTTAAAATAGGTAATATCCAATGTCAGCGCATGTCAATTTCGGGCGTACCTTTCTGTGGGACAGATATTGGTGGTTTTAGTGGAGAACCCGATGGCGAATTGTTTACTCGTTGGATTCAACTGGGAACCTTCTCTCCATTTATGCGTGCACACTCTGCAGGTGATACGGCTGAACGTGAGCCATGGAGCTTTGGAGAGCCCTATACCAGTATCAACAGAACTTATATTGAATTGAGATACCGGTTGATGCCATATCTATACTCTGTGTTCTGGGAGCATCACCGTTATGGATTTCCTATCCTCCGGCCATTGGTTATGCTGGAACAGGAAAATCCAAGCACAAGTTTCCGCCAGGATGAGTTTACTTTTGGCGACAAGATTTTAGTTTGCCCGGTATTGGAGCAAGGTGCTACTTCGCGGATGGTTTATCTGCCTAAAGGCAAATGGTACAATTTCTGGACCCACGAAATCCTGATTGGCGAAAGTGAGCATAACATCCAGGCTCCATTAGATCATATGCCGCTATTTGTAAGAGCAGGATCTGTAATTCCCGAATACCCGGTAATGCAGTATGTAGGAGAAAAAAATATCGAAGAAGTATTATTAAATGTATATTACACAGACTATGAGGTAAACTCATTCCTGTTTGAAGATCATGGAGATACCTTTGCTTATGAACAAGATATCTATTCTGAAAAGAAATTCTGCGTAAATGGAACGCAATATCTGCTTAGCATAGAACAAACAGTTAACGGCTTGTATACACCAAATTACGAGTCGTATAATTATAACATTGTTGGTTTACCTTTTAATGTAAATAAGATTACCGTTGATGAAGTAGATGTGACCGACTATCAAATGGATGAAAACAATTGCCTGCGTTTTAAATCAAATAAGAATTTCACCAGCATAAAAATATATAACTAATGAATAAAGTGCTTGCGCATAGCCTTTTCAGTGATTTTGACATTTCTCTATTTATATCCGGTAAGCACTTTCGATTGTATGAAAAGTTTGGCGCACATCTCATTAATGTCAATGATGTAGAAGGCACCTATTTCTCGGTTTGGGCACCAAATGCACAGTCCATACATGTTATTGGTGATTTTAATGATTGGAATCGCTCTTCTCATCTGTTAAACAGGCGTCTGGATAGCTCAGGTATCTGGGAAGGTTTTATCCCTGGAGTGGCCAAGGGCCAGCTGTATAAATTCCTGGTTAAGGGGTTTGATGGGGTCGTCGTAGAAAAAGGAGACCCGTATGCAAAAAGATGGGAACACCCACCTAAAACGGCTTCCATCGTTTGGGATAACGATTATAAATGGAAGGATAAAACCTGGCTAAATAAACGAGCTAAGATAAATGCTTTAAATAAACCCATGTCGGTTTATGAAGTGCACCTTGGTTCCTGGCAACGCGATCCAAGTGAGCCTGATCGGGTATTAACTTATGTGGAAATTGCNAATAGCCTGGTGCCATATGTGCTGGATATGGGCTTTACGCATGTCGAGTTAATGCCTNTTATGGAGTATCCCTATTTTCCTTCATGGGGTTACCAGATCACCGGCTATTTTGCAGCAAGTTCGAGGCATGGTAAACCACAGGAATTAATGTACCTGATTAACGAGTTACATAAAAATGATATTGCAGTAATTTTAGACTGGGTGCCCTCACATTTCCCAGGTGATGCGCACGGACTCTATCATTTTGATGGTACGCATCTGTATGAACATGCGGATATGCGTAAAGGCTTTCATCCCGACTGGAAATCGTATATTTTTAATTACGACAGGAACGAGGTTCGCTCATTTTTAATCAGTAATGCCCTGTNTTGGCTGGATAAGTTTCATATAGATGGTTTAAGGGTAGATGCNGTAGCATCTATGCTTTATTTCGATTTTTCCCGNAAGGCAGAGGATGCCGCTACCAATCAATATGGAGGAAGTGAAAATTTAGGAGCTATTGAATTCCTTAAAGACCTTAATATAGCCGTATATGGCAATTATGAAGGTGTACATACGATTGCTGAAGAAAGCAGCACTTATCCAGGCGTTACCCATCCGGTACATCAAGGGGGCTTAGGTTTTGGAATGAAATGGATGATGGGTTGGATGAACGATACATTAAAGTATTTTAAAAACGATCCGATTAACAGAAGATATCATCATTATCAGCTTACCTTTAACATTACTTATGCATTTAGTGANAACTTTATGCTNCCTTTTTCGCATGATGAAGTGGTNCACGGTAAATCATCAATGATTTATAAAATGCCGGGNGATGAGTGGCAGAAATTTGCCAANCTGAGGGTGCTGTATGCCTATATGTTTACCCAGCCGGGTACCAAGCTTTTGTTTATGGGTAATGAGTTTGCACAAACGCATGAGTGGGATTTTAAAAGCTCGTTAGACTGGCATCTGCTGCAACATGCGCCGCATCTTGCTATGCAAAAAACCGTTAGGGCAATTAATAAATTGTACGTTTCCGAACCGGCTTTGTACGAGCATAGTTTTTCTTTTGAAGGCTTTGAATGGATCAATGCAGATGATGCCAGACATTCCATCTATATCTATATCAGAAAAGGAAAAAAGGCAAAGGATACGTTGATTGTGATTTTAAATTTAACCCCTGTATACAGAGAGAACTATAGGGTCGGACTGCCTTTTAAAGCGAAGTGGAAGGAAATATTTAATACCGATGCTAAAGAGTTTTTTGGTAGTGGTAAGCTGAACAATAAGGAAATCCTGCCGGAAAAAGTAGATTGTCATAACAGAGAATATTCGATCTTGTTGAATGTACCGCCTTTGGCTGTTACGATACTGAAACAGGCGAAATAGATTTCTTTTTAACCTTCAGCAAGTAGTATATACCCAAAATAGCGGCAATTATGAGCGCTGCGATTTGCCCATAATCAATCATACGATTATGGGCAGGTTGTAAATTTACCTTTTTGTCGTAGCCCATATAAATCAATGCATCCCAGTAATAGGGCAGATATTCCTGTGCTGGTCTTTGTTTGTTTTGCAACCAGTTTACCTTGGCATGGTGCAGAGCGATGCTTATTTCTTGTCCTGCAAGTATATTTCGGTAGCATGCAGCTGTAATTTCTGATGCAGCCTGGTCGTTCACATTCCACAACCCGGCAATAGTGCCACCTGTACCTATTGCAGCAAAGCCCCTGCTTAAACTAATGATGCCCTCACCGGTTTTCATTATTCCGTCGGCTGTCCTACAGGCACTCAATACCACCAGGTCGGGGGCCGCTTTTCTGGCCGATAGCTCAAATAAGAACACCGGCTCATCCTCAAAGGATAAGGTCGGCTCCTTTTGTAAACCGGATAAATAAGAATGAGTGCTGATATGCAATACATTGGCCTCGTCAAAAGCATTGAAAAAATCTTTTACCCTGGCATCTTCATCCATTCTGAATTCACCTGCTACTATCTTTTCTATGGATTCTGCTTCCCTGGCAACCGCTGGAATAAACTGTTTGTTTTTGTTTTGATGGGTAACAAATAAGCCTGCAAAACCTTTATGCGCTGTTTTCTTGGCCGATTGCTTTAGCCAGGTTTGTATGGAAAAAGCATAGCTAAGAGAAAGATCTTTAATTAGAAAAGGCCAGCCCGCAATATCAGGCTGATAATTGTTACTGGTAATCAGGCCGTCAAAAGAGAGATAGCCAATTACCTCGTCGGGAATAATAATGAGCGGCTCATTTTTAGAGAAATTAAAACTGCCCAGTAAGGTTTTGTAAATCTGGTTTGAAGCCATAAAAAACGACTTAGGCTCATTCATCATCGCAGCCGGACCCTGTCGATAATAAGTGTTTACAAAATCAAATATCCGTTGTTTTACCTGTCTGGCATTCGAAATCCTCCGGATGTGTTTTACCTTACGGTTGTAAATTTCTGCTACATAAAGGTGCTCGGTACCGGAAAAGAATTCTATGAAATGACCATTTTGAGGTAGCTGTTTTAGCAGGTGATCTGCTGCCAGCAGCATCTCCTTATTTGTTGCTAATGAAGGGTAACGCAGAGCTATATTTTTTTCAATGCCTTCGAGTTTAAATTTGAGTTCAGCATTCCTGTTTTCAACCTCTACAGGGGCTTCAGCACCTTGAAGGAGCTCTTTCTCATTGTAAGCGATGGCTTGTTCCAGCCTTGTTTTTTCCTGAAATAAAGGATCTTTTGTCGATCGCGTTAATTGCTGCTGATTGCTGCGGATATCGTCCAGCAAGGTACGTGCCCTGGTTTGTTCAATGATAGCTATAATGATCTCTGCATAGGTATGTCGATTTGTTCTCCCCAGCAGGCTAAAAGCAATAGCAATCGCTTTTTCTGCCATTTGTTTGGTCTCAGCTTGAAAGCGTTGCTTTGTTTTTACATCTGCGAGCTCAAAACGGATCCGATCTGCCGATAATAAAGAGAAGCGAATATTTTCCAAAGCCTCTTTTTGTAAGCCAAGCTGGTTATAGGCTAGTGATTTTTGGTAAAATACATCAACCAGACGGTTGTCGCCGAATATCCTGTCTGCATTGATCTTCAGCGCAGCATTCGTAATGCCGAACGTACTTAGCACCCTGTTAAAATAGGTTAATGCTTCAGCAGGTTGTTTTTGAGCCAGCTTAATTTTACCCAGTTGGATAAATATATAAGCCTTTTCTCTTAATCTGTTGCCCTTATAATATTGATCATTAATTGTAAGCGCCTGTTGATAGTTACTTTGCGCAATAGCAAAATGCTGCTTTTTTCTTTGGATATCCCCTGAAGTGATGTAGCTGCTCAAAAGCCAATAAGCTGTTTCAAAATTAGGTTTGAGCTTTTGCTGACGGGAGATGTTTCTCGCAATGACCTGTTCAGCCAGTTCAAGCTCAGCTTTATCCAGGTATATATCAGCCAATGTATTGTCTAGCAAAATAAGCGATGTAGCCCCGGGAGCAGCTTTTTTTGTGCCAAGGTGGATGCATTCCTCAGCTTTTTTAAAATCACTTAGCGAGCGGTAGGAGATGGCCATGTTGTTATAAACAGATACAGCTAAGGCATCATTACGTTCCCGTTTTGCATAATCCAATGTTTTTTGCTGAATAAACAAAGCTTTTTCATAATCCCCCAAACGGGTATAGTTATTGGCCCAGGGCTTTAAAATATAGTCTGCAATACCCTCTACATTTAGCTTATGATCGATGGCATAATTATATGCCTGTTCATAACAATTGATAGAATTAAGAATATTGCCGGTGTACATCTGGTTATATCCCTGGTTGCTGAGTAACATTAACCACGCTTCTTTTTCTGGGGTAGATTGAGGTATGCGCCATCTTTCCTGCTCAGTACGCATCAAAAAAGGCAGACTCAGGCGCGGACTACCATAGCTGNAATCTATCCTCGTGTATAGCCAATCAGTAAGGTTNTCCTTTTCTTTTAATGAATCAAGTGTTTTAATAATTGGCNGCGGAATGCTTACCTGATCCTGCGCAGCAACAGCAAAACCATAAAGTGAAAGATAAACAAGAAGAATTCTCGCTAAAACTTCCATGTTAAATAAGTAATTAACCTATTGTCTGAACCCTGAAACGTGTACAAATACCTGAAACCAAGGGAAGGACCTACATGCACTTTTCCTACCTGTATATCAGTAAATAATGTGTTCCGAAAATCGTTAAAGCTATTGCTGACCTTATCGAATGTCTTTTTAACGGTAACTTGCTCACCGGTTCCGGTAGCCCGTAGCAGTTCAAACAAGCCTTCTTTAGCAGGGGTGGATTGCTCATCAATATTGAAAGAAACCAGGGTGCCAACGCCCGCGCCTATATACTTGTTGAAATTATAGCGCATTTGAAGTGGAACAATATTAATGGTCAGGACCTTCGTACGTACTGTGCTATCTGCATATTTAAGTCTGGCCTCTTGCTGCTTGCCATCAACAACGATAGGAACAAGCCTGTCATTGCCGGGCATTCTTTCAATCAGGTATTCTTTTTCAGCGAATGAACTTGCATACAATTCTACCTGCCAATAATACCTGTGTGGGGCATAAGGAGCTAAACTAGCACCAAAAGTGATATTTTTTTGTCCGGAAAAAGGCGTATTGCCATTTTTGAAAGGGAAACCATAACCGGCAATAATTCCCGGAGATAATCCCATTTTATACCTTCCTGTTGCCCTGTTGGTATATATCGGTTCATTTTTGTCGAACACAATAGCCGCTCCGCTTTTAAATGGAAGTTTTTTAGGTTTTGCCTTAAAACCAATCTTGTACTCAATAAAGCCCATGGTCGAGTCGGCATCATTAACCCCTTTCTGCTGCATACCCGGCAGATAAATGTTTTTAAATACAAAGTGCATGCTGTCGGCTATGCTAACCATCTCCAGGCAGCTTTGGTTGGCATAAGCATCCTCGCAAAGGATAAGCTTGGGCTTCGAATCCAATATCTCGATAGTTCTCATGTCCAGTATTCCGGCAATGGCAACACCTACATCAATCTTTTTTGCCGGCCCCTTACCGGTATTTTGAAATCTCACCTTGTAGGTTAGTTTTTTGTTTTTACCCGTAAAACGAAAGTTCATCCTGCTGTTTTTCAATATCATCTTATTGGGGTCATGCGAGGCTACAATCTGAAGTTCGATAGTAAAGAAATCTGTTGTGGCCAGCGGATTGTCGGGAATAAACATACCGGTTAGCTTTACCACCGCATTCGTATCTTTAATCATCTCCGGAGTAGTTTTAAATTGCAGGAATACAAACTTTTCTTCTCCGGCTTTAAGGTTCTCAAATTTCCAGCTTTCTGTTTTCCGGTAAGCGGCGATTTTCCCTTTAATCAAGGCTGTGCCCTCCGGATCGAAAACTACATGATTGGTCTCATTGAGATTCGGGCCATTTAAAGCCGCATAAAATGAATCATCATGACCTGGCTTTAAGGCAGCTATAGTACCATATTTATCCAGCGAAGTTTTCTTTTCGTCGTGATAAGTACGCGCTTCAGTAAGTTCGAAATTATCCTTATTAAACTCTTTGTCGTTGAATAGTATCGCCAGTGTTCCGTTAAGGTTTGCTATTCCATTCTCGACTTTATTGCGGTAACCTAATACAAGCATCATCTCATCCCCCGGTTTTGGCATGCAATTCGTTTTCATCTCTATCGAACCGCCTGATTTAAAAAATGCGGGCTCTGTTGATTTATTGGCTGCAAGTACGGGTCTGCTACTTCCTGGTTTTAAAGGCTTAGGTCTGGTTGGCGGTCGCTTTCCATCATCATAACTGTTGGTGGCAAATAAACGCACGTCATACTTTAAATCACCAGGAAAGCTATGCTGTGGCTCTTTTTCGAAGGAGAATTGTCCATCTCCAAATTCCCAGAAATAACTATAAAAGGGCTCAGGAGCACCGGCAATCTGACGAAGCGGACGCAGTACGGAGCTGAATTTTACTACCCCATTTTCTACAGTGTGATTGATGATTGCCGGAACGGTATCTCCAGGCACAGTTAAAGGCGGATTAGGCTTGGTTACTACCGGTACCTGTTTTTGCGCATATAGTGCAGGCGCAACAAGTGATGTTGCTAAAAAAGTTCCGAAAAATAGTACGTGTAATTGTAGCAGTCTTTTCATACTCAGAAATAAATTTAACAATATATCTTAAAATGATGCGTGTTTGCTATTAAAAATAAAACGGGAAAAAGGCTGTACCATTTTTAATGATACAACCTTCAATTGTTTATTTATTAGGGAGCTTAATAGTTGTCCAGGTTATTGATAGCAGCTTGTATAGTCGCCTCAGTAGTTTCTGCTAAAGTCATTGTTAAGTTCTGGTTTGCGCTGATCGTGATATCCTGAACGGCATAATAGAATTTACCATCTTTAATAGAGAAGGAAAGCATACGCCCCTGAGAACCAATTGGCATACTGTTGTCGTAACTTTTTACTTTGTTCGCACCATCAGGAGTGTACAATTGAGCAACTACATTGGCACCTTTTGCGCAGTAGTATACAAAGGTTTCGCCACTGTAGGCATGGAAGCTAGCCATTGACCCAGGGTTGTTTAAGACTTCTACACGTACTGTTGTTTTAGGGCTTGCGTTAGCATAAAATGTATCGCAATTTACCCAGCCCAGATTTCCGAAATCGAATGTAAAGGCCGATTGAGATGCATTTACTTCTTTCATACCTACACCATTGGCATTTCTTGGTGCTGCCCAGGCCATCTGATTAGCCGCCCCCGCAACAAGTGGTTTTTCTCCGCCCTGATCTACACCAACCCAAAGTTGGGTAGCTCCATCTCTTTTAGCAGGAATTGCGATTTTAATGGGTACTGCCAGGTTCTGATCTACGCTAAGTCCATTTGCCTTCACATCGATAAAAATAAAACCGTCTGATACCAGCGGGGCACCAGATGAGTGGTTTGTGTTCGCTCCTGTAAATATTACCGCACTTCTTTTCAATACCTCATAAACTTCAACCGTTACATTTCCGGTTACTGCTACGCCACCTTTGGTTAATGAACCTACAGGGAAAGTAACTTTTGTACCATCTAAAAATGTTACCGTTTGAGGAAGTGCTGAAGCGTTGATTTCTTTTGATTGTTTTTGTGCACCAAATTTAGCGGTGAATTCTTTTGCCGAGTTAACGGTGTTTTTCTCATCGCCAGAGTTCTCTTTTTTACAAGCTACGCCTAAGGCGATCAATACGATGAATAATGCTGATGTTAAGTTTAAAGTTTTCATGTTGTTTCGTTTTAAAATTCGCTTACTCTTTTAAGGCTTTTCAGCGTTCGCCATTGGGTGATTCGAATAGATATCAATGGCAAGGAAAAAATGTTACCCCTTGACGATAAAAAAGTTTTAAATTAGCATAATATGCTTCTTTATAAATCCGCTAATGGCTAAAAAGATACATTTGGACCAGCGCTATATCGTCGGACTGGTAAATAATGATACGGTGATTATTAACGAAATCTATAAGCGATGTACAGCTAAGATTAAATCATGGATCGTATTCAATAACGGTAGCGATGACGATGCTGCTGATATATTTCAGGAGGCCCTGATGGATGTTTACCGCCAGGCAAAATATAAATCGCTGGAGCTTACCTGTCCGTTCGAACCCTATATCTTATTGATTTGTAAGCGGAAGTGGTTAAATGAACTAAAAAAAAGATCAATTCTACCGGTAACAAATAAGGAGGAAGATTTATTACATATCGGAGAAGATACTTTTGCAAATGCAGATTATCTGGAAAACCAGGAAGCACAGTCGAAATCTTTTTTCAAGGCATTCGAGAAATTAGGCGAACGCTGTAGAGAAATCATCTGGTGGAGCATGAAGGGGGAGGCACAGGAAACAGTTGCCGAAACGCTTGGTGTTACCTATGGTTACCTGAGGAAAAAGAAGTCTGAATGCATGGCATCTCTGATAAAAATGGTTCAATCTGATAAAACGGAAGAGTAATGATGAACGAAGATAAATTATTAACTGTTGCCCGTTACCTTGAAGGTGATATGGAGCTTCAGGAAAAAGAAGAGTTTGAAATTTTACTTCAGTCGGATGCTGAGCTTCAGGAGCTGAAAGCCCATTATATCGATGTGCATGATACCCTAAAGATGAAGATTGCCTCCACTGAAGACGATGAGCAGGTGGAAGCTACTCTAGCTTCCTTTGGTAAGCAGTACTTTAAAAACGAAGGGGGAGCTAAAGCAGAAGAACAGGCCCCATATGTAGTTTCCTTACAACCTTATATAAAATGGCTGAGCGTCGCAGCAGTTTTAATCATTGGTTTATTGGTATGGGCGCCGTGGTCTGCCAACTTATACGAAAAATATGCCATCAGCAAGGAGATGTCTGTGGTAGAACGCTCCGATAACGGTCAAAATACTTTAGAAAAAGCGGCTGGTTTTTACAATTCCAGAGATTATGCTGCGGCTGAAAAATTACTCAACGAAGTATACACAAAAGAACCAGCTAACTCATTAGCTGCATATTATTATGGTGTAAGTCTTATTGAAACCGGAAAAGTGGAGGAGGCAAGAGCAGTACTCAGCAAGCTATATGAAGGTGAATCTGTATTCAAGTATGATGCTGCCTATTCTATTGCTTTAAGCTACGTCAAACAGAAAGATAACCAGCAAGCCTTATCATGGCTGTCAAAAATCCCGCAAGGAAGTACCAATTACGATAAAGCTCAGGAACTAAGCAACAAACTTCGCTAGCATTGTATTTATTTTTATTAATTTCATAAGGCAGGCAACCTTTGCACGCAACTCTGCGTACCTGTAAGTATAGATGAATTAAAAATTTTACGTGAACGAGTTAATCATTCAGGAACTAATAGCCGGTTGTAAGAAAAAAGACAGGAAAAGCCAGAAAGGACTCTACCAGATCTTTTACAGCTACGCTATGCGGATGTGTGTTCGTTACGCAAAAGATAAAGAAGAAGCTATAGAACTTGTAAATGATGGGTTCATGCGCGTCTTTATCCATATTCATAAATATGAAGAAACCAGGCCATTTAAATCCTGGCTAAGTACAATAATGATCAATACATCGATAGATCATTATAGAAAGCAAATTAAGCGTCTTGAAATGGAAGAGTTAAACGCAAAGCATGAAATGGAGGATAAAGAAAGCATACTTTCCCATATCCATTATGAAGACCTGATTAAACTGGTGCAAGGGCTTTCTGTTGCTTATAGAACCGTATTTAACCTATTCGCAATTGATGGTTATTCACATGAAGAGATTTCTTCAATGCTCTCTATCTCGGTAGGGACATCTAAGTCAAATCTATTTAAAGCACGTGAGCAGTTAAAGAAAATGATAAATGCTACAAATCAAAGTATTAATGTATAAGCCCCATGATGGAATTGAACGATAACGAGTTTGATGCCACCTTTAGAAAAAGGGTGTTCGATGCTGATCCTCAGTTTGAGGAAGCGGCATGGGATAAAATGGAGCAGAAACTGAACAGGAGAGACCGGGTGGTGTTTTTCAGAAAGGCAGGCGCCTTCTGCTTACTACTTTTAATTGGATTTGGAAGCTTTATGCTATGGGACAAAGAAGGGG
>Ga0065714_10064958_pt1 | contig 14890 bp, 12 predicted proteins | sample MisRhiReplicate2_FD_59101 | JGI IMG/M metagenome (GOLD analysis project Ga0065714, IMG submission 59101) | Miscanthus rhizosphere microbial communities from Kellogg Biological Station, MSU, sample Rhizosphere Soil Replicate 2: eDNA_1 v2... | ecosystem: Host-associated > Plants > Roots >...
ATAGATGAAGTTGTTTTACCAACACCACCTTTTTGATTTGCTAATGCAATAATTTTGCTCATCTATGTATCCGAAATTTACTTAACGTTTATTTGGGCTGTGTTATTTATGCGTTTTAATTGGCAAAAAAGTTCTATTTTTGCCTTGTTTACGGCCTTTTTCACAATCAGCTAAGATACAAACTATATGGCAATTTTAGCAAGAAGCGTATTTGGGTTTTACACATCTTATTAACAATTACCCATGATCACAATTATAGCTGCAACCAACAGGCCCAATAGCAATACGCTAAAAGTTGCTAAATATTACCAAAAGCAATTAAAAGAAAAAGGATTCGAAGCCAATTTGTTCAGCCTGGAGCACCTGCCTGTAGATGTTTTGAATACAGATATGTATGGCAAACGATCGGAAGTTTTTCAGGAAATCCAAAACATGATTTACAAAACCGAAAAGTTTTTGTTCATCATGCCTGAATATAACGGCAGTTATCCTGGTGTGCTAAAAGTGTTAATTGATGCCTGTAATTTCCCGGATAGTTTTTATGATAAAAAAGCGGCCCTGGTTGGAATTTCTTCTGGTAAATATGGCAATATCCGTGGTGTAGATCATTTTACAGGTGTTTGCCATTATATCCACCTCAATATTTTACCCTTACGCCTGCACATTCCGAATATTAAAACCGAGTTAGACGCCGAAGGTAATTTCAATCATCCGGATACCATCAAGTTTACCAACGAGCAGATAGAAAAATTTATCAAGTTCTAATCGTCATTCATTTTTCCTCTTCCCTGCAACCCCAAATCTTATCAAAAGCTGCGCCACCTAAACCTGATGGAAGCGGGCACGCAGTAAAGCGGACAGGACTACATTATCCGAAACGCTCCCTAAACTGCTTTCCGAAAAAATAATAGTCTAATCTTTGTTTTTTGGAAAGCCAAGCCTGCATTTCATAGGAGCGTTAGTCCTGCTTTTCATTCCAAGTCCGCACTCGTACCTCGCTTGCGGGCTTTCCATTGCAATCAGGTTTAGGAACGTAAAACAGTGCATAAAACCTTTCGAGTAATATCGGATTTATTTTCAGCACCCTGCAACCCCAGATATTATTACTGCCCGCGCCACCTAAACCCGATGGAAGCAGGCACGAAGTAAAGCCGACAGCGGGGCTACACCAACATAAATGTTACTATAACTGCTTTCTAAAAAATAATTAGTCTAATCTTTTTTAGGAAAGCCCAGCCTACATTTCATAGGAGCGTTAGTCCTGCTTTTCATTCCCAGTCCGCACTCGTACCTCGCTTACGGGCTTTCCATTGCAATCAGGTTTAGGAACATAAAACAGTACATAAAACCTTTCGAGTAAGATCGGATTTATTTTCAGCACCCTGCAACCCCAGATATTATTACTGCCCGCGCCACCTAAACCCGATGGAAGCGGGCACGAAGTAAAGCGGACAGCGGGGCTACACCAACCTAAATGTTTACTATAACTGCTTTCCAAAAAAAGACTAAAGATTATATTTTTCAAAAGCAAAACCTGTGTTTCTTTGTACCGGAAAGCAGGTAAAATTGTGCTTCACACAATAAAAGAAGATGCTTCAAAATGGAAAAAATCCTTCCAAAATGAAAAGGTTTTTTTGAGATTCTTTTTCGACTAAAAAGAACCAACAACCATATCTCATTAAAATACAACATTTTACAAACAAACCCAATTCACTGGCATAACAATTGGCAACAGCTCAGAGAGATGCTATTTATTTAACCAACAGTTATGTATTTTAGTCCATCAGGAAACAGATTTAATTATAAGCTATTTTACCACGAAAGAGAGAAATTACTTTGCACTCCTTCGCGAAAAACTTCCGCTCTTTGCGGTTAAATTAAAACACCATGAAAATAAAAACCAAGCTCCGCCTCGGATTCGGGTTTCTCTTTATAATCGTTTTATCCTTCGGATTGATTGCGCTATTTTTCTTAAACGAGCTTTCTGATAAATCGAAGGTGATTCTTAAAGACAACTATAAATCTTTGAAATATGTTGCTGCCATGCGCAATGTAATCGACCAGCATCCTTTTCCATTAAACCATACACAACTGAATATTTTTACTAAAAACCTCAAAAATGAGGGGTTAAACATTACAGAACCTGGTGAAAAAGCAGCCTTCAGGAAATTAGAAATGGCTTTCAATGCGCTAAACGGCTCACAACTGTTAGCCACTAACGAAAGTAGTATTAAAAATTTGCGTGTAGCACTTCAAAATATAGAACAGGTAAACATGAAGGCCATTTACGATAAAAATGAGTTGGCCAACGAAACCTCATCAAGAGCAAATGTTTATATTATGATTGCCGCGACGCTGAGTTTTATCATCCTTTTTACATTTATTGTCAATTTTCCGGGTTTTGTAGCTAACCCCCTTGCCGAGTTTAGTGCAGCGATTAAGCAGATCAGTCGTAAAAATTATAAGCAGCGTTTGCATTTCGAAAACGAGGATGAGTTTACAGAACTGGCAAACTCCTTTAACGGCATGGTGGTTAAATTAAATGAATGGGAAAACAGCAACTTATCTAAAATCAAATCCGAAAAGTCGCGCATCGAAGCCATTATTGCACAAATGCAGGATGCCATTATCGGCTTAAATGAGAAAGGAGAAGTGCTCTTTCTAAACCATCTGGCTGCAAAACTGATGAGTCTTGATGAAGACAAGGTTATCGGTCAAAATGTAGCCGAACTGACACAAAAGAATGAGTTGCTAAAACGGATTATTAAACCTGAAACCAATGATAATACCTTAAAAATTTATACTGATGATAAGGAATCATATTTTCTTTTGGAAAATCGCGAAATCATCATCCCAAATTATGAAGAACAAGATGATAGCACATTAATTGCCTCATCTAAATCTGCCGGAAGCGTTTACACGTTAAAAAATATTACACAGTTTAAAGAGCTTGATGAAGCCAAAACAAATTTTATTGCAACCGTTTCGCACGAGTTAAAAACACCGCTTTCATCGATCAAAATGAGCTTAAAATTGCTTAACGATGAGCGTGTGGGGATGATGAATGAAGAGCAGCACGAGCTACTTAACCACATTAAAGAGGATAGCGACAGATTGTTAAAAATTACCAGCGAACTACTTGATCTCTCACAGGTAGAAACAGGAAATTTAAAACTCACATTGGCTATAACCAAACCTGAAGAAATTGTGAGTTATGCGGTTGATGCTGTTAAATTCCAGGCTGAACAGAAATCGATTCAGCTGGTGCTTAACTGCGACCAAAACTTACCAAATGTAAATGCCGATATTCAGAAAACGGCCTGGGTAATGGTTAACTTTTTATCTAATGCATTGCGGTACAGTTCAGAAAAATCGAGGGTAATCATTGATGTTTTCCAAAAAGACAATTTTATTGAATTCTCTGTCAGCGATTTTGGAAAAGGTATTGACGAAAAATACCAGAAAAGATTATTCGACAGGTATTTCCAGGTACCAACCGATGGCCAGAATAAATCGGGTTCTGGATTGGGCCTTGCCATTTCTAAAGATTTTATCGAAGCCGAAAACGGAAAGATATGGGTAATCAGTGCCATTGGTGAAGGCAGTAAGTTTTGTTTTAGCCTGCCGGTTGTGCTCTAAATTTTCATCATTTTTACCACAAAGGGCTTTAAGCAAAATGGAAGACGAAAAACGGCACTACCCAACGCTTCAATTTTAACCTTGCAGATTAAAATCCTTTATTTTTTTACCACAAAGGCCACAAAGTGTTACACAGAGGATTACAAAAAATTAAATGGAAACATGGTTACACAACTAACTCTTTGTTCCCTGTGCCTTATCTCTGTTTTCTCAGTGATTAAATAGGTTATGTTGCGGTCGCCAAACGCCATCCTCCCAGCGCTAAACGATATACGGTTCCATTTCCTTATCAATACTTTTACGCAGTTCCATTAACTTAATGGCATAACCATGCATGGCAATTTCTTTTTCGGTTTTTGGTTTAAAAGCAGGGATTGCTTTCGGCTGCCCATTGTCATCTACTGCAACAAAAACAATAATACAGTGTGTATTCTTAACAAAATCGGTTTGTCCTACCGGTTTTGAAAAAGCATCGACAGCAATGTGCATACTGGTTTTGCCCGTGTAAATAATGCGTGCTTCCATTTTAACCAAATGCCCGATATGAACGGGATGAAAAAATCTGATTCCACCCACATAAACGGTTACACAATAGGTCTGGCTCCACTGCAGGGCGCAGGCAAAGGCGGCCTGATCAATCCACTTCATCATCATCCCGCCATGTACCTTACCTCCATAGTTAACATCAGAGGGTTCGCTTAAAAATTGAAGTTCGATATGATTTTTGATTTTAGGCATGATAATATCCTGTTAATTGCTCGGTTTCAATGGATTTGCTAAGATATTATAAAATAACATATTTTCCTGTTGTTTGATGGCGGGAATGTTTAAGTGTCAGTTGTTGCCAACTGACACCACTAATTCAAATTATTTTGCTATAATACTGATCGCATATCCTCCACCCGGTGCACAATATTGAGTGAATTTAGTTTTATGGGTTACTTCCATTTTGCGAATGGTATAAGCTTTAGGGTTGGTTTCATAGTGAGCATCCTTGGCATCAGCATAAATGGTTGCCATGTATTTTTTACCTGGATCTAAAAAGCTAAAATCAATTTTAGATGTTCGCGCCACCTCATCATTGGTACGGCCAACAAACCAGTTGTTTTTACCCTTCGCCTTTCTTGCAAAAGTGATATAGTCTCCAGGCTCTGCTTCCAACACTTTGGTATCGTCCCAATCTACCGCTACATCTTTAATAAACTGGAAAGCATCCATATATTTATTATAAGTTTCTGGTAAATCGGCAGCCATTTGCAGCGGGCTATACATGGTTATATAAAGTGCTAACTGGCGGGCTAAGGTACTGTGTACAAATGAAGTATTTTCGGGGTTATAAGCACTTACTTTAGTTTCAAAAATCCCCGGAGTATAATCCATAGGTCCGCCTATTAAACGTGTAAAAGGTAGAATGGTAGTATGATCTGCATTGTTACCCCCAAAAGCTTCATATTCGGTTCCTCGTGCCGATTCGTTTCCAATTAAGTTTGGGTAAGTGCGCGCTAAGCCGGTAGGACGAACAGCCTCATGCGCATTCACCATAATTTTGTATTCAGCTGCTTTTTGGATGGCATACAGGTAATGGTTGTTTAACCACTGGCCATAATGATGCTCTCCCCTTGGGATCATGTTCCCTACATAACCGCTTTTAACAGCGTCGTAACCATTGGCTTTCATAAATTTGTAAGCCGTATCTAAATGGCGCTCATAATTACGTACAGATGAAGACGTTTCATGATGCATGATCATTTTAATACCTTTGCTTGCAGCGTAACGGTGCAACTCTTTCACATCAAAATCGGGATAAGGGGTCACAAAATCAAATACATCATCTTTCGTTTTACCAAACCAATCTTCCCAGCCCTCATTCCAGCCTTCAACCAAAACCGCGTCTAAACCATTCTTCGAAGCAAAATCGATATATTCTTTCACGTGTGCAGTATTTGCAGCATGCTTTCCATTGGGCTTTGTTTTCGCGTAATCGGTTACGCCCAATTGCACACTGGTTAAATCATTGTAGGCCCAGGTACTTTTTCCGGTTATCATTTCCCACCAAACACCTACATATTTTGTAGGTTTTATCCACGATACATCTTTAAATTTGGTTGGTTCGTTTAAATTATAGGTTAATTTTGAGGTCAAAATATCACCGGCTTTATCGCTTACAATAATAGTTCTCCAGGGAGATAAGCATGGCGCCTGCATATAACCTTTATCGCCAACGGCATCAGGCGTTAACCATGATTCTAAAACCATGTTTTTATCATCAAGATTTAACGACATTAAGGAATAATTGATCAATGCAGCTTCGTGGATATTGATGTATAAGCCATCTTTGCTCTTCATCATTAACGGCGTTTGTAAACCTGTTGGCGAAAATGTAGTTTGCGAGGCATTTGGCGTTACAGCGGCTTTCATTTTGCCACGTACTTCTGATAGGTTTGAGGTTACAGTACTATATTCCTGTGTATCGTAATCGCCCGGAAGCCAAAAGGCTTTATGATCGCCAGCCAATGCAAACTGGGTTTTCTCCTCCCTAATGACGAAATAATCCAGATTTCTCTGCTCCGGAAATTCATACCTGAAACCTAAACCATCGTTAAACAGTCGTAAACGTACAATAATATAACGGTTCGTTTCCTTTTGGGTAAGGGTTACAGCCAGTTCGTTGTAATGGTTTACAATTTCTTTTACCTCGCCCCAAACCGGTTTCCAGACTTCGTTAAAAGTACTGGTTTTGGTATCGGTAATGCTAAAACCTTGCATTAAAGATTTGCCATCTTTAAGTTCTAAACCTAACTTACTTGTTTTAATAACGTCTTTTCCTTTGTACTTTAAACTATAGGTTGGTATTCCCCCTTCAGCCAAAGCAAAACTGGCCACCAAATTGCCATCCGGCGACTTTAATTTTTCTTCGGGAACGTTCCCGAAAACATCCCCAAAAAATAGCAAAGTGCATATTAAAGTAAGAATTTTAGAGCGGTTAAAAGATTGGTTAGATTTCTTATTCATTTTATCGTTATTTATTATTTTCTATCACAATAGAACTTGCAGATTTTGGTTTCTCTAATATAAAAACGCATTTAATTAAATACAATTTATATTTAATTAAATACTAATCCGGCATAACCTGATACAAAAATATTTCTACTTTACTATGTTTCGGTCCATTAAGACACGAACCGCACCGGGAGTTAATATTATTTTTAATGGTCTCATTGAGAGCTAAGCCGTTTAAAAACCTGCGAGGTCTAGTCACTTAATACCTTCGCGTTAGGATTGTAAGGGTTTAGTACCGATTAAGCATCTGTTTTTATTTATTTACGGTATGCTTGCTTGTTCACAGGTTTCATCGGTACCGAAGCGTAGCCCTGAAAAGCCCGCCCCCTTTCCCGTTTTTCACGGGATTGGGGAACGCCCAAATAAGCTGGCAGTTTGCAGTTCACACCTGGCGATGAGCAACGTTGGTCATTCAAAATAGATCCTGAAACAAGTTCAGGATGTCGATATAAAAATTGGACATGATGACAATATTATAAGTTACTCTAGAAGCAAAGTATCATCGTCATCGTCATCGTCAGTCAAACTCAGCTGCACACTATCGCTACCTGCAATTCCTTCTATAGAACCACGGATATGGGTTGCATTTAACAATACTTTCTCCAATTGTTTTTCACGTGCTTTCCATAAACGTTCCATCGCATCGCGCTCGCGTTGTATGGACAGTTTCATGCTCATAAAGCCCTCTCTAATGGCTTTCCATTGTTCGGAAAATTCTGCTCCCATCAGGTAATCATATAACATATGCATTTTTTCGCCGCGGTTTTCTTGCGATTTTACTGCGCCTGCCAAGCGCAAAATACCTTCACGCAACACATAGGCTACGGCATTTACTTCTTCGAAAGAACAAATCCAAACCCCATCACGCTGTCCGAAACAATCCATGCCTTTTGGGTAACACTGACTCACAATCACGGCAACATCAATGCCCATACTCCGCATATCTTTCTTCAGTTTTTCGATCCAGTCGCCACCAAAATCTTTGGTACGTTTGCTTTCGTAAATAATTTTACCGCATTCCTGTCCAAATTGATTACGCACCACCTGTACACAATCTGCACCGCGCACACCTTTACCAACTTCTTCAATTAAATCGAAGGGATAATTAACACGGAGCAGTTCTTCTAAGATCAGTTCCTGCACTTCACCCTGTAATTGCATACTACCCTGCTCGGCTTTGCGTTTCATCTCTTCGGCCAATTTTTTCTGATCGTCGAGCTGTTTTTCCAATTCCTTTAAACGCAATTGATGTTCAGTATCTTTAATGCTATTTTTTTCTGCCTCTTGTTTACGAATCTGTTCTACCAGCTCATTACGCTGTTCTTGCATTTTACGCTGAAAAGCAAGTTCCATTTCTTCTTCTTTTACCTTGAGGCTTTCCTCCCGGCGTAAAAAATCCAGCTCTTTTTCTCTGGCTAACTTTAGTTTTTCTGCATTCTCTTTTGCATTACCCTCCAGCATTTGCAGTTTGGTTTCAAAATCGGCCGAAATACTCTTACGCAGGTTTTCCTCGAGATTATCCTTAAGCCTGGTTTTCTCTTCGGTAAGTTTAGCCTCAAAAGCTTTCAACTGTTGCTGTTTTTCTGACTCAAAAACCTGCAGCTTACGTTGATATTCTTCATCTTTCTGCCTTGCATAAGCAGCCGCTTTCTCACGTAATTCTTTCTTATAATCTTCGGCCATGGCTTCTTCCATCGGAAAAACATGAGCACAGTTGGGGCATTTTATTTCGGTAGGCATAAATTATTTTTTACCTCAGTGAATACTGGGGATTACAAAGATATTAAAGCTTTTTATGAATGTGTAAAGGAGTTTTGCACCATCATACCCTAAAGCACTTTCGATCTAATTTCATGACCGGCGGCAAGGATTTTACTGACCGGGCATTTTGTTGCAATTTCTTCCAGTCTGATTTTCTGTTCTTCGGTAAGCACGCCAGTACAGGTAATTTCTTCCAAAAATACCATTTCGCCATTTTCGGTATCAATGTTCACTTCTACCTCGATTTTATCAATAGGCCATTCTTTTCTATCGGCGTACATTCTTAAGGTAATGGCTACGCACGAGGCTAAAGAGGCCATTAATAATCCCTTCGGAGCAAAACCTTTGTGAGTACCTCCTAATTCTATTGGTTCATCTACTATAATATCATGAGAACCATTTGTAACCGAACAGGCATAATGTTCTTTATTTATTGTTGCTTTTACCATGTAAATTGATTTAATTATCCCAAATATTGTGCTTTAACTTTAAAATTTGGTAAAAATGTGGTCTTTTTTTGAAAATGGATGTCGCAATTTCATGATTGTCATCGCTTTGTCACTCGCTGCGATGCCCGCTTAGGCCCTGTCAATATATATACGCTTAGTTGTAACTATTTCTTTATAGCAATGGGACTTCATTTAACAATGCGTTGTTATGTTTTCTTTGGCCTTACTGAGTCTTTCTGGCTTTGTGTTCTATGATGGTAAAAGCTTTGAATTGGCGCTTATGGACACCAAACTGCTTCATTTAAGGTTTGATAGTCTTTTGTACTTATAGTACGCCTGTTTTTTGATTTTTCAGACACTTGGGATTTACAGCATAATTAAGTAAACAAGTATTTTATTAAGGTAAGCCTGCAAAACCCAAATTAAAAAACATCAAACATTATATCAGGCGAATTGTTCATTTATAAAACCACATAATCATGAAATACAGAAAGTTAATCGGAAAATATTTAAAGCACGAATCGGATAACAGTGCAAAAATAGCCCTTGCCTTAGTGGCTGGTTTAGCAGCTGGTGCAGTAATTAGTATTTTATTTGCTCCAGATAGTGGTGCAGGCACCCGTGGAAAAATTGTTGGCGGAGCCAAAAATCTGCGTTATGGCTTTCAAGACAAATATAACCTGTTAAAGGAGAAAGTTTTTGGCGTAGAAGCTATTGAAGAAGACATCGTTGAACATGAGGTGCCTCATTTTAAACACACAGTTGCTAAAAAACGTAAATCAGATGTGAAAGAGATTCTGGAAAATGCCCACGAAAATGGCCAGGTACAGGAGGGACAAGGATAAAAAATATAAAAAGATTAATAAATCATTTGCATGGATTAATTATCCATGCAAACCTTTTCCCCTTTAAACAATTTGTTAGTTTTACAGGTTAATAGCCGTACATTTTTGCCCTGTCGAAAATTTTGCCTTTCCTGATTAACTGACCGCGTCTATTTCTTTGATTTTTATTTTTGCAATTGCATCAAAAACAAGCTTAACAAAGAAAAGATATTTAGTACAAGCATTAGTTATTTTCCTCCTTTTCTCTAACGACATTATTGCTAAAAATAATGGATTGGCTTGATCTTAGCTCTATCTAGGGCTTAATCCTTCACAAATTTATAAGTGGTTTGTACCGTTGACGAATAATTTATAATAACCGAACCCGGCTATTACTCATTGCGCCATCCAATTACTCAATTGAACAATAATCAAAAGTGCAAATACAGATCGCGTATTTGATATAAAGTAGCACAAATGCTATTAAACATAAAAGCTATATAAGGGTATTTTAAAAATTACTTTTTAATAATATTTTTATCTACAATATTGTATATATTTATATAAAATTTATCCAGATATAAAAAAATGCTCACAGAAAAACAAACACAAAAACTCTACTGGTTAAAGTACGAAATCAGTTCTATCCAGGCATTAATCCTTAACTCTCCAGGTATTGATCGTTTCGTATTTTGTTATTTTTTTCCGGAAACTAACCAGCCAGCTAAACCTTTACAATTAATTGCTTATGGCTATATGTCACCAACCAATCAGTACAGCAGTTATTTTAACAGATTAGAAATTTACAACAACAGTGCTTTAGATTTAAGCGGCCCTATTATTTTAAGCAATAATATTATTTCGCTTTCCGATATCTTGTTGCTAATTAACAATCCCGATTCTAACGGCGATAAACCTGACTATTTGGTATTCATTCCGGATGTTAACCGTGGACACGTTTTTTACAATGTTAAACGGTTTAAAAGAATTGACACAGGGGATGTTGAATTAATTTACGGCGATGACAGTCCAATTGTCACCAATCCATCTCCACCAGCTACAATAAATTGATTAATTAATTCTCTTATCCCAAATGCTTAAAATATTCCAATTTATTATGGATTGGTCTGAAGTATGGGCGTTATTAATCCCTATATCTGTACTGCTAATAAAAAAACAACCGGCTAGCCTTAAGCTGGTTGTTTTTTATATCTGGGCCGCGCTGATCATTAATCTGGGAATAGATCTGATCTGGAAATTCAGGAGCATGTTGCCTGCAGCATACAATTCAAATAATTTCCTATATAACCTACACTCAGTTATCCGTTTTTATCTGTTCTGTGCATTTTTTATTCAGTTAAACCAAGCTTTTTTAGTTACCATAAAGAAAATTATTCCCATCTGCTTTACGGTTTTCATCATCATCAATTTCACTTTTTACGAGAACTTTTTTGATTATTGGAAATTAAGCAGCCGTCTGCTCTCTACTGAAGCCATTTTTCTTTTGTTCTATGTAATTCAATATTATTTGTTCAAAATAAAGGAGAATGTGACCACTAAGATTACCAATAGTAATTTTTGGATTATTACAGGACTGGGTATTTTTGTTGCACTAAATTTCTTCATTTTTCTATCGTATAACGAGCTCACTGCACATTTTCAAAACTTTGCCATTAGTTTATGGAACCTGCATAATATCTCTTATGTTATTTTCAACCTATTTATAGCCAAAGGATTTTATGAATCAGGAAAACAATAAGATCACACTGATGTTGATGGTAGGCATTGCAGCAATGTTAATGTTATTTATAAGTTTATTGCTTATTTTTATTTTTATGCAGCGCAAAAAGCTTCAGTACAGGCTTAATTTACAAGCATTGCAAAGCGCCCAGAAAAATAAACTGATAGAAGCGGCTGTAAGAAGTGAAGAAATTGAGCGGCACCGCATAGCCGAAGAATTACATGATGAAGTTGGGGCCATCCTGGGAGCATCGAGCCTACATTTTTATGGAATTAATATTGATGATTGTGACGATATCAGTAAAGAAATGTATCAGAAGGGCAAAAGTTTGCTGGATGAGGGCATTCATAAAATTAGGGGGATTTCACATAATCTCCATTCCAGCATTCTGCAAGAGCTTGGCTTAAAAGAGGCTATTTCTCATTTCTGCGGAAAAATTAGCCACAATAGCATTGTTAAAATCGACTTAAACTTAACTGATAAACATTCTACTAAAGTAAGTCAGAAAAGCATAAGCATCTATAGGACTATTCAGGAACTGATTCATAACATCACTAAACACGCTAAGGCTAACCAGATCCATATCCAATCGCAACATGTAAACAATAATCTGGTATTCACTATCTTGCATAATGGAAATGGTCTTACGCAGGCGCAATTTGAGGAGCTGCGTTTTATTAAAGATGGACTGGGGCTAAAAAACATCCAGAACAGGATGATCTTGCTCAAAGCTGACCTCCTATTTTCACATCATGCTAATCACTACTCCATTGAGATTAAAATACCAGTTGAATAAATAGCCTGATATTATGCCTTGGAAATAAGATTAAAATAAATAATACAAATAAGTAGTATTATGACGCGATTTATGTCTTCATTTTTTATAAAAGATTATTAATTTTAGACATAAATAAATAACGATGCTCAAAATAAAGATAGCCATAGCTGATGATTACAGCATTTTTAGAGACGGATTAAAAGTTTGCTTTAACCGCGACAAAAATCTGGAAGTAATATTTGAAGCATCGGACGGACAAGAGCTCTTGCAAAAACTCGAAGTGCTGCAGCCCGATGTAATTGTAATGGATATTAAAATGCCTTTGATGGATGGCATAGAAGCCATGAAGTTAATCCGTAAAAAATACACCAGCGATATTAAAATACTGGTTTTAACCATGTATGATGATGTTAAATTCATTATCCACCTGATGGAAAACGGCGCCAACGGTTACCTGCTAAAAAACACCGATCCAAAAGAAATCAGGAAAGCCATTTATTCGGTATACGAAAGTGGCTATTACTTTAACGACATTGTAACCAAGGCACTTTTAAAAAAACTCACCTTTAAAGGCCCGTTTAAACTTTTGCGGGATCAGACTATAGAATTCTCCGAACGCGAACTGGATGTGCTAAAAATGATTTGCGCCGAGAAAACTGCAACAGAAATCGGCACTGAACTTTTTTTAAGCCCACGTTCGGTTGAAGGTATTAAGATGCGTATGATCGAAAAAACTGGCGTCCGAAATACCGCCGGCCTGGTGATGTTTGCCATTAAAAATGGTGTAGTAGAATAACGTCTCCAACTCGCTTACTTTTTCTGAAACTCTATTATCATGGCAATTCCGGTGGAATAATATGCTGTATCCTAAATTATGTAGAAACATGCTATTTTCGGAATAAGTTTTGTAATTGCAAAATATCGCAAGAATGTTCTGCAAACCAATTTATAAAGTAAATTTTAAAGATATTATCCTTCAATTGCTTTCCAAAGCATATCTTTCAGCTCTAAAATATTTTTTTCAGCTACTGATGAGATAAATATCGATGGGATATTTGGCAGATCCTGCTTCATTTCTTCCATCAGTTCTTCATCTAACATATCTGATTTGGTAATGGCTAAAACATGTGGCTTTTGCATTAATTCAGGATTATAAGATTCTAATTCACTTTTAAGAATTTCGTATTCTTCTTTAATTGAACGACTTGTATCAGCCGGAACCATGAATAACAATACCGAATTACGCTCTATGTGACGCAGAAAACGGTATCCTAAACCTTTACCCTTTGATGCACCTTCAATAATTCCAGGGATATCGGCCATTACAAAAGATTTTCCACCTCTGTAACTTACAATACCCAGATTAGGAACGATGGTCGTAAAAGGATAATCGGCAATTTCTGGCTTAGCCGCCGAAACGACAGAAAGTAAAGTTGATTTTCCTGCATTTGGGAAACCAACGAGACCAACATCGGCTAAAACTTTTAATTCTAAAATGTTCCAAACTTCTTGTCCCTGCTCGCCTGGCTGTGCGAAACGTGGTGTTTGTTGAACAGAATTTTTAAAATGCGCATTACCTAAACCTCCACGGCCACCAGCCGTTAAAATTTTAGTTTCGCCATCTTTGGTAATCTCAAAAAGGATTTCTCCGGTTTCAGCATCTTTGGCAATGGTACCAAGCGGAACTTCTAAGATTTCATCTTTACCTTGTTTGCCGAATTTATGGGAACTTCCTCCTGCTCCACCATCTTCAGCAATGATGTGTTTACGGTATTTAAGGTGTAATAATGTCCAGATATGAATACTCCCTTTAACGATAATGTGGCCACCACGACCGCCATCACCACCATCAGGACCACCCATTGACGTTAAAATATCACGATGTAAATGTGCAGAACCTGCCCCACCCTTACCAGAACGGCAACAAATTTTTACATAATCTACGAAATTCGAACCCTGTGACATATTTTAATATTGAAATGTTTTACTATTGGAACATTGAAATGACAACTCCATTAAAATTAAAGAGTTATAACGTTTTAACATTATAACTCCTTTTATGTTTTTGAATAACGGATCGGGAATTAATTAAAACCGTTTCCTTATACTTGCTACTTGAACCCGCTACTTTACACTTTATACTGATCAATTACCGCACAAAGATCATTATATACTGTTTCTATTTCACCAATTCCGTTTACTTTATTCAACTTTCCCTGCTCTTCATAATAAGGCAATACGTGGATCGTTTTATCAAAGTATTCTGAAATCCGTTTTTTTAGTTTTTCAGCATCATCATCTGGCCGGCCGCTGGTTTTATGACGTTCAGCAATACGCTTTGTAAGCTCGTCCTGATCAACATCTAAAGCAATAACGCCAGCAATTTTACTGCCTTTACGCTCTAAAAATAAATCAAGCTCAATTGCTTGCGGAACGGTACGCGGAAATCCATCAAACACAAACCCTTTAGCATCAGGATTTTTATCTACCTCTTCTTCAAGCATGGCAATCGTAATGGCATCAGGAACCAATTCCCCATCAGCTAATAATTGACTCACTCTTTTTCCTAATTCGGTTTCTCCTTTAACGTGTGCTCTAAAAAGATCGCCTGTTGAAACGTGTACCAACTGATATTTTG
>Ga0065714_10064959_pt1 | contig 14887 bp, 19 predicted proteins | sample MisRhiReplicate2_FD_59101 | JGI IMG/M metagenome (GOLD analysis project Ga0065714, IMG submission 59101) | Miscanthus rhizosphere microbial communities from Kellogg Biological Station, MSU, sample Rhizosphere Soil Replicate 2: eDNA_1 v2... | ecosystem: Host-associated > Plants > Roots >...
TGACAGCTTCATTCAGTGGATGTTCGGAACACAAGGTGACCAAACTGAGCGGATCGCTGGCCTATTATACTGTTTTTTCCATGGCACCGCTACTGGTGGTCATTATTTCCCTATGCGGAATATTTCTTGGTCAACAGGCTGCCCAAGGTCAGGTATACGCCCAATTGGATGGATTTATGGGGAAAGACACCGCTCTGCAGTTACAGGATCTGGTAAAAAAAGCGGCACTTGGCAATAAAGACAAGGTGGCTTTTATCATCGGAGTCATCACCCTGCTGATTGGATCCACAACAGTATTCAGCGACATCCAGGAGTCCATAAACACCATATGGGGCTTAAAGCCAAAGCCTAAACGCGGTTGGGTAAAACTAGTGCAAAACAGGTTCCTTTCCTTTTCGGTTATCATCAGCCTGGGTTTTATCTTACTGGTTTCATTAGGTGTCAATGCCATTCTGGATGCCTTCAGTCAGCATTTGCAACAAAGATATAAAGAGGTGTCTGTCATCCTGTTTTATGTGCTGAACCAGATGGTTACTTTAGTTGTGATCGCGCTGATTTTTGGTGTGATCTTTAAAGTACTTCCCGATGCCATTATCAAATGGCGTGATGTGCTGCTGGGCGCTGTGGTCACTGCGCTGCTTTTTATGCTGGGTAAATCTGCGATATCTCTCTACATCGGGCAAACCAATGTAGGAAGTACTTATGGTGCAGCAGGATCACTGGTAATCCTATTGCTATGGACTTATTATTCCGCGATTATTCTGTATTTCGGTGCAGAATTCACAAAGGCCTATGCGATAGCTTATGGCTCGGAAATTCGTCCCTCTTCTTATGCGGTAACCACAAAAGAAGTGGAAATAGAAACTGGTAACCATTCGGTACAGGATAACAATTGAACATCAGCCAAATACCACTTTTGCTTTGTGGATTGCTGTGGTTAAATCGATACCCTTTCCCAGAACCCCTTTAAACAGGTCTCCGGTTTCCCTGACCCTGTCTACTGCATTGAATATGGTAAAATCCTGCATTTTCATCCCGGGTTTTACTTCATCCCATGTCAGCGGCATGGAAACCGTTGCGCCTGGTCTGGGCCTCAGAGAATAAGGACAGGCAATGGTCGCCCCTGGCCTGTTTTGCAGAAAATCAAGGTACATTTTTCCTTTGCGATTGGCCACTATTCTTTCCAGGCTGGTAAAATCGGGAACCTGTTGCTGTACCAGACTGACAATGATTTTAGCAAACAGCTGGGATTGCTCATAACTGTATCTGGCTGCAAGGGGAATATAGAGGTGCATACCGGTAGAACCAGAGGTTTTTGGGTAACAGGGTATTTCAAGCTCATCGAGAACCTCCTTTACGATTTGTGCCACCTGGATCACCTGGTCGAAGGTATTTTGGTCAGGATCCAGATCAATAACACAATAGTCAGGATGCTCAGGGGACTGACGTCTGGAAAACCAGGGATTCATCTCAATACAACCCAGAGATGCCATCCAAAGTAATGCAGCTTCATCATTGCCCAGCAGGTACTGCTTATGCTCCCCGTCCTCGGTAGTATAAGGAAAAGTATCGGCCCAGTCCGGCGCGAGCTCGCTGACATCTTTCTGATAAAAGCTCTTGCTGTGAATGCCCCCCGGAAAACGGTTCAGTGACATTGGCCGGTCTTTCAGGTATGGTAGAATGTAATCTGCGATCTGAAAATAGTAGTTGAACAGGTCCCTCTTGGTTACCCCGTCTTCGGGCCAGTAGAGTTTACTCAAATGGGTAAATTTCAATTCATGTCCCTTTATTTTGCGTACCTGGGTGTCCTCCTTTGGATTCAGCAATGTTTTTGGCTTGGCAGCCTTTGCAGGTCTGACCGTAGCAGTGGGGCTGTCTTTGTTAATTGATTTCATATCAATACTTTTATCGGGTGTATGCTCAACAATAGATTTAACTTTGGTTTGCGCTTCCCTAACGACCTCTTTTGCTTTTTTGTCTGTACGCATGCCCAGAAAAGCAGGATGACGGAATACGCCATCCTGGGTTAGCTCGGCAAAAGAGACCTCGCAGACCAGTTCAGGTTTAAGCCAGGTGACTTCATTTTTCGCAGGATGCGGTTTAAAGCGGGATGGCTTATTCAACTCAGGCACCTGCTGGAACGGACTTTTACTGGTGATCAGCGGATGAAACTGCGCCATCATCTGTTGTTGCCCCTGCTGGTTAAAACCTGTACCTACCTTGCCTGCATATTGTAAATGTCCGTTTTCATATACGCCTAACAGGAGTGAACTGAAGTGTCTGGGGCTATCTTCATTTTTGGTAAATCCCCCAATGACCACTTCCTGGCGTTTACTCGTTTTGATTTTCAGCCAATCTTTGGAGCGGTTGTTTTTGGCGTATTCACTGTCTGATTTTTTAGCCATTATGCCTTCCAAGCCCATTTTGGCGGCTGCATTAAAAAACTCCGTTCCTTTTGAGCGGAATACCTGACTGAGTCTGACCCGGTCATCTTGCTGAGGCAGTACCAGTGCCAATATCGCCTGACGCTCGCTCAGGGGGAGTGTGGTAAAATCCCTGCCCTGGTACCAGATCAGATCGAATACATAGTAGACCAGTTCACCATCTGCTTCGCTGCGCCAGTTCTGAAGGGCGCCAAAATTGGGAATTCCCTTGTCGTTAATGACCAGGATCTCGCCGTCCACGACGATATCCTGTTTCCAGCTTTGCAGAATTTCGAAAATGGGGTAAAACTTTTCATTGAACTGTTTATTGTTCCTGGACAGCAGTTGTACATCCCCGTTTTTCAGGCAAAAACCCAGGGCACGGTAACCGTCCCATTTGACCTCGTAAACCCAATCGGGATCATCAAAAGGTTCATCTACCAGGGTGGCCAGCATGGGCTTCATCCCGATCGGGATTTTGGATTTCCTGCCTTTTTTCAGTAAAGCGTCAAGCTTGGGATCAGGTTTAGCGGCTTCTTGCTCTTGAGTTTGCCCGAAATTAGCCTTAAGTGTTTTAACCGCCGTTTTTTTATTCCCCTGGCCTGATGGCTTCAGCTGACGCTGATGACCATTCTGCCAAACCTGATCACTCGTTTTTTCCAACTGTTGGATTGTCTTACCTGAAAGCACGGATTTATTTTTTTTGGTCACATCGCTCGCTGAAGCATAGTCGTCCCGATGTTTGATCAGCAACCAGGCGTTCTCTCCCATGCCATGGGTTTTCACCAGCGCATATTCTCCTTTCAACTTTTTCCCCTGTAGCAGGATTTTCAGGGAACCGGACCGCAATTGCTCCAATAGGTATTGCTCCTGCGCCTTTTTCCCCTTGATCTTTTCAATCGGTTCATACGTCCCTTGGTCCCAGACCATTACCGTGCCTCCACCGTACTCCCCTTCAGGGATAATTCCTTCGAAACTTTTGTAATCAAAAGGATGATCTTCCACCATCATTGCAAGACGCTTGAGCTGGGGATCCGATGAAGGACCTTTGGGTACTGCCCAGCTTTTCAGTACGCCATCCATTTCCAGACGAAAATCATAGTGCAAGTGGCTGGCATCATGTTTTTGAACCACAAACTGAAGTTTTCCTGCTGCTTTTGATTTACCCGATTTAGGTTCGGAGGTTTTATTAAAATCCCTTTTTTTATGGTACTCCTTTAAGCTCATGTTCTCCCTGGTTTTGTTGCTTCGACATCCGATACCATTGGCAAAAAGCAATTGTACCTCCCCGATCAACTGCTTCAGACTGTATCAGTTAATGGTCATCCTTTTCTCTTTGACCGTGGGCTTGCTGTTTACTGTAACTGCATAGGAAGTGTTCCTTCAGTAAAACAAGTACAGCATCCCATTGTTTACCACCACCTGTAAATAAGTATAAGCCGCAGTAAATCGGGTATTTATCACGGAATTACGCGTACAATACACGTCAATCCATCAAAACTTTTAAAATCACATGCTGTTAATTATAGTTACCAATCGATGTTTTATGGAAACGAAATACAATTTTCAACAGCAGGCAATCAGGGGGAAAAGAACTCAGACGATGGTGTTTGATCCAAAGCTGACTTCGGAAACCGATGAACTCAATCCCGATTTTCAGGAAGCAGCTCAGGAAATGGTTAGGTCTGCTACAAGCAGCAAAAGTCTGGTTCCAGCCCCGCAAGACACCGGGCAATCCGCTGAAGATTATGGTTTAAACCATGACCAGGGGGATGAATTGAGTTTGAACATAGCGGACAGAAAACCATTGAAATAGAAAATATCGAACCTTAAAATCATGGCAGATATAGAAAATCCTTTACTGATATACAAGGTATGGTTCAGTGACCTTCCTGAGCATTGGGGGGAGCAGATCGCTGGTTTTGCATTCCATACCCTGCGCCATTATCAGCCCTTGCAGCACTATTGTCTAAAGCCTGCAGGTAAGCCCGGCGACTTGGTGACCGGGGAAGCAGGTTATTCCCTATGGCTAAGCGCTATGGTCAATGACCACATCTGTAATCAGGATCCTTATCTGGTTCAGGAATTGGCGGTGCTGCTCCACATCAGTACCCACATGGTGATTGATTCACAACGGCAGGTTAAAAATAAACAGGTTGAATTTTACAAAACGGCCTATCTCCAGAACCTGCTCATCGGAGACCTTTTGGCTGCAGCCTACTTTGAAGGGAAAATGGACTGTTCTGATGACCAGCAGGTGTATAACAGTTGGCTTAAAATCAGCACCACAGGATTCAGTTTTGATGCCATACACCAATACCTGGTTCAGCGCGTCAGCGATGGCTAGCCTGGACCTGTGGAAAAAAACAGGGAGCTGGCTCCTATGCAAGCGCTATGGAAACGGGACTAAAACTTTGAAAAAAGTATGGAAAAACAATTTAGAATAGAGGTTGCCAGTAATGGCCTGGGACACTTTTACAGCGTCAGCCCACTGGGAAACTCGCGCTATGAGATTTCCATCGAAGGAAATATCCTTGGGACCATTCAACTCGATAAAGCAGATCATCTGTATTGTGAAAGTCAGGGCTGCGCATTGGATCTGCCCCTGTTGAAAGCAATACGTGAAGCGATAGAGCTTCAGCTGTCAATGGGTAATAAGGCCTGAATCTGAATTGAACGCCGCATTGGGATAAGTACCGGGGACAATTTCCCTGCCCTTATCCGGAGCTCATCAAACCAAGGAATACAATCCAGCTAAGGATTGGCATCCAGGTATTTTCTGATTTCGGATTCAATTTTTTTGCAGGAAAGTAACCAGGGTTTTTGGGTAATACGTACCTCAATACTATTTCCTGAAATACTATAATTTCCGGCAAGCATAAAACCTTTTGCAGAGAAAGAGAATTGCCCCGCCGTAGCGTCTCCATTAAAAATGCCGGCTGTCTGCGATTCTATAGCCGCCTTTAACTGGTTGACCATGTCATCTTTTGGTTTGGGGTATTCGATCTGGAAATTACACATCACGCTGCTGATTTAGGGTTAAAGTCTGATATAAAAACACCTTTGCCCGGCACTTGTTTTAAAGGAAAAGAAATTTATGGAAACCATGTGAACGGTAGTATTGTTTAGAAAGATGATCCATAGTATAAATATTTAAATCAACAATTATGAAAAAGATCAGACCCTGTTTATGGTTCGACCATAATATTCAGCAAGCCATTGATTTCTACACCTCGGTATTTGAAAATGCAAGAGTGCTGAACACGAGTTATTATCCAGCAGACGCACCTGGATTCGGTGCGGAAATTCTTGCAGTGGACATGGAGATAGAAGATCAGCAATTTATTTTATTGAATGGAGGTCCTGCCTTCAAATTTAATGAGGCTGTATCTTTTTCTATAGAGGCCAATACCCAGCAGGAGATTGACTACTACTGGAAAAACCTGATTGCCGGGGGCGGGGAAACCTCACAATGCGGATGGCTGAAAGACAAGTTTGGTTTATCCTGGCAGGTTTCTCCAGCAATTTTAGGGCAATTGTTACAGGATAAAGACCCCGTTAAAGCCAAACGTGTCATGGATGCGATGATGAAAATGACTAAGATCATCCTCAAAGATATCGAGGATGCAGAAAGAGGAACCTGATGTGTGGATAAGAAGCTGATGTGCAGTTCTTTAGCTGAATGGATAAAAAAGAAGCGGGAAAAAGATCCTACCGACCTTTTCCCCGCTCATCTAAATTAACGCTCTCAAAGTATAATACGAAAGTTGACTTAAATTATTGTGAGCAATAAAAAAAATATGGAGTTTAATTTTTGCCTGAGGATGTGCCCATGCTTCAGGGAGTTTCCCTGTAATTTTCATGCGCGCGTCTTTACTTTTGATAGTGCCGAAAAAGCGCAGTGTGATCATCATCGGGCAAGGGGCGATCCGGATCATACTCCGGACTGCTTTTTACTGCATCGATGGAGACATCCACCTCAACTGCCGAGGCACCCCAATTAACCCCTGTTATCCATTGCGGAGCAATCAGCACTTTTTTTCCGGGAAACCAGTTTCCGGTATCAATCACCAGGAAGTGGATCTTCCATTGCTCATCAATGATAAAATCAGCCACATCCCCTATTTCTCCATCAATGGCATGGATGCGATATCCCCTGACTTCAGCCGTACTTCGCAGATGCGGATCTTCGGGCTGCTTTTCGTTATTGTGCGCCGTGATGACATCCTGGAAAGGCACACGGGAGTCAACCATGCCCGACATGCCCATCTGACCATAGAATCCGGCGCCCACAGGATCGCCATAGGGCCATTCATAGTAGGTATACAGGGCCATTTCCTGTTGACGGGATACCGGTATGTCGGTATCTATATCCGGGCTGTTTTTAATCTGGTCTTTAGTCAGCTTAACCGGGAAAGTTTCATTTTTCCAGTCCGGACTGGTTAAAGCTCCCGGGGAGATGAGCACTTTGCGCTCCATTAGCCATCCACCTGTTTTTACAATCAGGTAACGTATTGTCCAAGTTTCATCGTCGAAATAAAACTCAACAACTTTCCCGATTTCACCATCGCTTGCACCCATGGTGAAACCGATTAAATTTTTAATGTTACGTAGCATAATTCAAAGTTTTAAAACCTAAGGTCTTGCTATAATCTGCTGACAAGACCGGCAATTGTAACTAAAATCAATATTGCAATCAGTATCCAGAAAAAGATCCCAAGTACAGCAGCTGAAACCAGCACCTCCTGATCGCTGGCCTGTTTTCCCGCAATCTTCCTTGTTCTTTCCCCTGACTTTGCTTTTCCTGAAAGATCTGATTTAGTGGAAACGGTAGCAATCACCAGCGCAACCACAATTGCTGCAATTAATCCCGGCAGCCAGTAATACCCCAAATAAGCGGGGCCGCGATGCGCTGCCCATTCTCCTGCAGCAAGGGAGATAAAGAACATCAGTATAAAGAAAGCCCAGAAGCCGCCAAGGATATTTCTGAATGCCAGTTTATAGACGGCAGTTAACATCACCGCGAAGAAAAATGCAAATAGCGCTCCGATAAATTCCATAATCATGAGGTTAAGCTAAAAAGTTCTCAAACACTAGCCCAGGCCCATACCATCTGCAGTGGAAACCCGCTCTCCTGAACCCAGCCTGGCCACAAATTTATGGAAGGTGCTCCGCTCCCCGTTTGCTTTCCTTTCCTGATAGAGGAAATCAAGTCTTTCCTTTTCAAAATCATTGAAAAAATCATCCCAACTGATCTCTTCCAGTTCATCACTGTGGCTGAATTCCGGGAAATGAATTCGCAAGATACCTTCATCGCCGTTTACGGCTGTACCGATCACCCTTGCAGGGCGGCCATTTCTCGCTTCTGCCCATGCTCTGATGGTCTGGTGATTGTGTGTCTGATTTGAAGTGCTCATGGTATTTTGATTTAACCCGTATAACATATTTTCGCCATCTGATGGGTAATGTAGTCGATGATGCCGCGCTATGCAGCGCATCAACTCTTTATCCTATAGCCGATTGTCTCAGTGAACAATGCTGAGCGTTAAAGGTTTGTCAAATTTTTATTTTGCGGCTCATCATTCGCATGCCAGGGAACTTCAGTCCGATGTTGACTGAAATGCGATTTGAAGGTGTGTTTTTAATGCTAAGTGGCCTTAACCAGGCTTCTCCAGTTCCGGAACCCCCATTTTCTGGTCCATACTTAAGGGGCCCGCGCCAAAATAAGCGATGAGTAAAGCCCCACCGAGTAAGGAAATATTTTTCATAAACATGGCCAGCTGTATCTGTTTCATTTGCAGGTCCTGGGTAGACCAGAAATTATGCATCATTAAGGTCACCGGAACAAGGAACACCACAATGATCCAGGCACCCAATTTGGCTTTGTATCCAAGAATGATACTCAGCGCCCCGATAATCGCTAAAATACCGGAGAAAGGAACCAATAAGGTAGGCAGAAAGACACCTTGTGCCTTCGCATACTGAATATTCTGATCCAGAAAATGTCCCGGACCGGAGATTAAAAAAATCAGGGAGAATAGTATCCTTCCCAGCAAGACTATAATTTTCATATCGTTCTTATTAAGAGTTTATACTTCATTTATCAGTTAAATTGCTAAGCAAACAACTTTGGTTATATATCACCTTTTCTAATCCTCATCCCGGAACAACAGCAAAGGCAAATGGGAATGATAGGCCAGACGCCTGGTCACACTTTGGTGGAATAGCCCTTCAAAGAAGCCATAAGCCTTGGGGACGGTGAGCACCAGGTCGGCCTGGTGCTGGTCAGCGAAATCCATAATTCCTTTGGCAATGTCCCCCTGGTCTGTGTAATGATATTCAGGTTGCTCCTGGTCCAGCAATTGCTGGAGCTGAGAAAGTTCTCCAATATGCTCTGGATCAACCCGAACGGATCGGTCATGTACATTCAGGATCAACAATCTGGCACCCAGGGCATGTAACAGCGTCCTGATCGCATAAATCGGAATTGTTTGACCAACCTGTTTCATGTCACAAGCAAAGACCACCTTTTCTATCGGTTTGAAAGACGCGCCCTGGGGTACAATCAGTAAGGGTGCCATGCATTGTTTAGCCAGCTCAATGGTATGACTGCCGATTAATACCTGCTCCAGGTTATTTTTTCCGGTAATTCCCATTACCACCAGACCGGTCCTGAACTGTTCGATCAGCGTGTTTACTGCTTCCAGCAAAGGACGCTGATCGTTCCTCACCATTACCGTGGTATGTCCCGATACCATGTCCCGTAAATGATATTTCAGGGCCACCACTTTTTCCAGGCTTTTTTCCGAAGACTCCACAAAACCGGGGGCTAGTGGAAAAGAACCAATTGCAGGTTGGGGTAAAGACTGGTAAGAATGATACAGCAGCATTTCAGAAGTTTTCAATTGCCTGGTCAGTCCGGCAGCATATTCTGCAGCCTGCTGTGCCGCATCGGAAAAATCCGTCAGGACCAGCATGTGATCCATACAGTGTAACTTTTGTAACTCCTGCTCTATTGCCGCCCCGAGTTTTTCGAAATCCTGATCGGTAAATAACCGCTGCCCACGTTGTATGACTTTCCATTCCCCTTTCAGGGAGCGGCCTAAGACAATCGGTTCAGGTTCATTGGTGACCATTTCAATTTTAAAACGCTGATAGTGATCAAGGGCACGGACAATGCCATCAAGCTCAATACTACCTGCACTGAATTTTACCGGAAATAGCTTCATTATCTAACTCCTTTCTTATAAAGGACTTATCAGTCCCCAGCGAAAGCATCATTCAGATAAATTAGAACAATTCAATTTTAAATTGGTTCAAAAATAAAAAACATTTCCTTCCAGCGCTTAGGACCTGGGACAGCTTACCTGATCTCCGGATGCTCCATTGTCCGGGTGGCCAATTTGTACATGGGCCTATCCGGCTTAATCTGCATCGACCTTAAAAAAGGAAAAATAATTACCCGCAAAGTGGCCGGTAGCATCAAAAACCCCCGATCCAAAGCAGGTCGGTCCAGCGGAGCACAGCGGCGATCAGCTTGAAAATCAGGTATTAATCCCCATGTCAAACACGTATTTGCCGTAAAACATGCAGCATTTTTTAGGTGTTATTATACTGAATCCTTCAGATTTACAGGATGATCGTCTAGTTAATTAATGTTTTTGAATTATGAAATTTAGCATTAAAGACCCCAGCGATGGTACCATCATTGTAATGGAAATGGTACCTGAAGAACATGAAGGGGAACAGGTACTCAGAGTCATTTTTCCCGAAAAAGATTCCATATTGATGATCAGGAAAAACGGAATATGGAGCAATGCCACCGAAACTGATCTAAAAGTGGAGCTGGTGAACGCCATTTCCAGAGGAATCCATGCGCACATCCGCCAGCATCAAATTTACCGGGATCCGGTCAGCTTTAATCAAAAAAACCTGAAAGACTCCCTTTATACCTTGCTCCTGGTAGCAGCCATCACTTTAACAGCCTGTACCGGGAACAAGACCAGCAAGGATGTAGATTCCTTAATGACTGATTCCACACGTATTGATACGGCCAGCAACCCTGTGAGCGGGGTGCCGGATACCACAACCATAAAGCAGGATAGCCTTCACCTGGATACCTTGTGACACACAAGCCAGTGAGCAACAACATATTTAACGCGTAATTTTTAAGGCCATGAAAAGCATTCATAAAACAAAAGACCACATGAACCTCTCCAACAACACTCCCTTGCAATATCAAAGCAAACGCAATTACTATTTTCATCCGGATGAAGACTTTAGGGAAGATCCGGACTGGAAACCGGGAGATTCGGATGCATCCAAAGTTCAGCGTCCCCGGAAAAAATCCTGACCATCCCTAAACTCCTAATCCCTATCCTATGAAAAAGAAGATTCAATCCCCCGGCTACTACCTTTCACTTATTGTGATCTTGCTGGCCGGCAGTACCCATCTGTTCGCCCAAAACAATGACAAGCTCAGTGTGGAATCATTTATTCAACAGGCGGCCACTATTGGCAGTAATGAGCTTGCCATGGGTAAACTGGGCTTAAAAAGAGCACAAAATGAAAAAGTCAGAACCTACGCGGAGCAGCTCATTGGTGATCATACCACAATCAATGCGGACCTGAGCGCACTGGGAAAAGCAAAGCACATTAAATTACCGGATACCATGGGCAGTCCGATCAACAGCATGCAAACCAGAATCGACACCGCCTTGGAAAGTTCCACCGCCAAACAAGTGGATAACACCTTAAAAAAAGGCGATCTGACAACAGATACAACGGTTGCGGATTTCGATTCCCAATACCTTCAGACAGTGATCAGTGATCACGGGAAAGCCATCGTCCTGTACAGCTCGGGCGCTAAACATCAGGACCCGGATGTGCAGACCTTCTGTCTGAAATACCTGCCTGTATTGAAAAGGCACCTGGAAGAAGCGATCAGTCTTTCCAGGGAAATCCCGATTAAAAAATAGAAAAGACGATGCATGCTTTAATTAAAATAAACGATGGTATAAAAAAGAAGATGATGAAAAAGCTGATGATCATGTGGGTACTGACCCTGTTCTGCTGGTCAGCTGTTGGTTTTGGTATTCCCCCACAGCAAACGCCAAAGCAGGATACCACCAAAAGGGATAAAAAGAAGCCGCTGAAGTTAAAAACAACGAAGAAAAAATATCCCATAAAAAAAAGAGACACACTTCAAAAATTACCTGTCCCTATTGACACCACAATTCCTGATATTAAACCCCCTGAATGACAATGGCAGGAATTTGAAACAGCACTGCCTGGGGTGCTGTTTCTGCTTTAAAGCGCATCATTTGATGCATTAATTCCGAAAAGGAAACAGATCGGGATATTCCGGTTCCTTTCAATAGGCCTTTTAAAAAAGAAACTCTTATTCCTTCAGGTACAAATACGAATCAAAACACGTAATTACCTCGCAATAAAGAGGTATAAATCACCTAAACTTCCATTGCTGAATTTTGTTGTTAGAGTGCAAGTCCCAAACCTAGGCGCTACAATGGAAAAGTTAAATTTCAATCTTCAACTTTGCAGGCAGCTTCCCTACCTGACCCAGTTCGCCAGCAGGATGACCCCGGACTATGACGATGCAAAAGACCTGGTACAGGATACCCTGCTTAAGGCCATCCGCTATGAACGTCATTACCGCCATGGTAGTAACATTCGCGCCTGGTTATACGTCATTATGAAAAATACTTTCCTGAATAATTATAAAGCTTTGATGCGAAAAACTGCATTGATCGTTTCCAAAAGGCGTATGTTAGCCAATCCGGGGCAAAGAACAACTGCCAGAAACCAATGTGAAGATAAATTCCTGTTCGAAGACATCCATAAAATAATGGAAAAAATGCCTACCATGTATACACAGCCTTTTCTGAGGTATTTTGAAGGATTTAAATACCATGAGATTGCCAAAGAAATGGGTATCCCGATAGGAACGGTAAAGACACGTATTCATTTCGCAAGAAATTTCCTAAAGGCCAAACTTAAAATGTATCGGTTTGACCACTGAAAATAGAATTGAACCTGGCAGCAATGCAGCAGGTAATTTGAAAAAACATCAGTAAAGAACAATGAGGATAACCTTGCCTATGCCCCTTAGCAACATCACTATAGGTTTTTCAGACGAAGCAACCTAGATTTTGTCAACTGTTCAAATATACAATCATCAAGTCACATGAAATCATCCATACTATTAAACTGCGGAGCACTTTTACTGGAAAACCAGCTCAGTATCGCATTTGCTGAAAGCGCCACCGCAGGAAGGCTGGCAGCGGAATTTTCCCTGCTTCCCCATGCCCGAAAATTTCTCAAAGGTGCACTGGTCTGTTATGATGCCAGTTTAAAAGAAGCCCTCTTAAATGTGCCAGGAGGATTAATCAAAACATTTACTCCTGAATCAATGGAAGTATCCATGGCCATGGCCTCGGGTTTGGAGAAACTCATCCCTGCCGACTTACACCTGGCGGTAACAGGGCTGCTTTCCCCGGGGGGAACTGAAACTCCTGAAAAACCTATAGGCAGCCAATTCATCCATTGCCGGCTGTTTGGAAAGGGACTGTTTTCAGAGAAGGTACGATTTGAAGGTAGTCCTGAAGAAATTTTAAGACAAACCGTAGTGTATACCGCCTCGACATTGATTGGTGCATTGACACATTCCCCCATGGAGATGAGGCAACTGAGCAGGACTTAATTTAAAGACCTGCATATGGTCAGTTTCGCCTAGCTTATTTACAAGCAGGCCCTTTACCGCTCCAGCGCCTGGTTTCATCACATTAAGAATCAGTCTTAAACGAAAGGAGATCATATGAATACTGCGAGGATCAACAATAAAGGACAGGCAAGGATATTTGACAATCCTTATCTGGAAATGCTCAGTAAAACCAAGCCCTGGATCATTTATGCCCTGTACATCCCAATGAATGCATTTCTGGTTTATTATGCCTGGACCAAACTGCATTTCTGGCCGGGTCTGATCGCCATGCTGTTTCTGACCGGGATGCTCAGCTGGACCTTATTTGAATACCTGGTTCACTGTTTTCTTTTCCATTTCAGGGCCACAAGTGCAATCGGCCGGCGACTGGTCTATATTTTTCACGAAAACCACCATGAATTTCCCAGAGACAAAAGCAGGCTTTTTATGCCTCCCCTGCCCAGTGTGGTCATGGCGGGTTTAGTGCTGCTGCTGTTTTGCGGGATTTCCTACCTGATCACAGGAGCTATGGGTGCTGCACTGGTTTTCTTTTCCGGCTTTATTACCGGATACCTCATTTATGTTTCCATCCATTTTGCCATACATGCCTACCGCCCGCCCAGGTACCTGAAGATATTGTGGCGAAACCACCACCTCCACCATTATAAAAATCCGGACAAAGCCTTTGGCGTGAGCTCCCTGTTGTGGGATAAAGTATTCGGAACCTTACCCGATAGCACCAAATGATGACCATAAGTTAATTTTGAAAAGATGAAAGTACAAGGAAAATACCAGCGCACGATAATGATCATCCTGATGACCTTATTCAGTGTTTATAGTTGTCAACGGGGTAATAAAGAAAAAGCTGCCGCTGACAAGACTAACCTTAGCAGAGATAGTTTATCACAAAAATCAAAAATGCCGGATTCAGCCAACCTGGAAAATGGCATTCAGGTAGCCATGTTCATCGAACAGACAGGTCTGGGCGCCATGCTGGAAATGGCCATGGCTAAGCTGGCCGCTGACAAGGCGCAGGATTCCCCGATCAAGGATTTCGCAAACCGCATGACGCAGCAGTACACGAAACTCAACCTGGAACTCAGTGCCCTTGCCGCTGTCAAGGGGCTCCGCCTACCCGGCTCCCTGCAACAGAAACAGCAGCGGCAGATCAGGGAAATGAGTGCCATGAAAAATGAATATTTTGAAAAGCTGTACCTGAAAATAGTGATTGAAGAACAAAACAAATACATTGAACTCTTTAAAGGTGCCCTCAGCGGTCCCGATGGACAGGTAGGTGATTTTTCCCGGAAATTTTTGCCCGTACTGGAAAGCCAGCGTCAAAAAGCCTATGAATTGCTCAGTACCTTAAACTGACCGGGGTATGCTGCAGCTTCAGCTTTTTCTGAACACAAACACCTTCAGCCGGTCCTCGAGGTAACAGCTTACCCAGGCTTCTAACCTGTATTTGTTCTCGTATAGTGCTATTCCTACGGGTTTTCCAGTACATTTAAAAGAATAAACACGGGTAAATCCACGCGAACTGATTTTAAATACCTCCATCCTGTTTCCCTCATAGCAGGTTACAAAAAGATATTGCTGATCAGCGGAAAGGGCAATGCTTCTGGGCTGCAGGTGCGTACCTGTCTTAAACAAAAGCTTACCTGTCCCGGCCTGATAACAGGCAACCTGGGAGATCGCATTAAAAGAAGCGAATAGCCTGCCTTCACTCCCCATAAGCAGGTGC
>Ga0065714_10064960_pt1 | contig 14882 bp, 13 predicted proteins | sample MisRhiReplicate2_FD_59101 | JGI IMG/M metagenome (GOLD analysis project Ga0065714, IMG submission 59101) | Miscanthus rhizosphere microbial communities from Kellogg Biological Station, MSU, sample Rhizosphere Soil Replicate 2: eDNA_1 v2... | ecosystem: Host-associated > Plants > Roots >...
GCATATCACGCAGCTTGCCACGCCGCCTTTGAATCATCCGCACCAAAGCGACGTGTTCGGTTCTGCCTACGACTATCCATTAAGTCTAGATGAGCGGGGCGTGGGGCGTTCACGCACTGGCTTAATGCTTTGAGGGCTTGTCGGTGGGGGATGTATAGCAAGCATTACGGGTGAGAAACAGCATCAGATCTGTGGGTGATTTCAGGGAGCAGATTTGTCGATTTATTGCGCTGTAAACCAAGAGTCCTATAAACATTCACGCTCCTTTTCTCCATATCAGGCCGGTTCCCCAATACACCACCACTGTACTGCGACCTCATCGTCAGGTTGAGTTACGTCATGCCCGTGCTCGATGAAATGCGCTGGAGCGTGCAGGGCAAGAACATCACTGATCCGCTCTGGTTTAAGCGTGTTGGTTTCACCGAGAAAACCCAGATAGTAGTCTCGATCATAGAAGAGGGTGACCTCGCTCTGATGAACCCATGGCCACACCAGCAGGCAGGCGACCCGGTAGTAACCCTGTGAGTGGTCGGCAGCGTTGGACAGGTGGCAGGCGGCTTCGAGCAGTTGCTGAATGCAGAAGGCCTGAACTTCGATCCTGGCTTGAGGGCCTTGGACCAGGGCCGCGTGCACCGGGATCTTCCAATGTGTGTAGCGCTCCATGTGCTCGGATCGCGGGTGAAACTCGTCGCGAAAACTGGACGCCCAGCGTTCCAGAGCGCGAAGGCGGCGGGGAATGCCTCTGAGTGGCTTGTTGCTAAGGGCGATTTGTCGCATTGATACGTCCTTGTGATGCCGAAAAAGTCTTTCGTTGTTGTCTGCCGGCGCAATGGAAAAGTGGACAGGTCCATTTTTGTATCAGCCAAACCCCTGTCCAGTATCACTCGGTGTAAAGGGGTACCAAACGTGCTTCCACCCGATCACTCACTGAATGTCTTTCAAGTAATCCTTAAGCGCAATAAGCGGAACATCAAGGTGCTCCAGCGTCTGCACAGCTCTGAAATCAACCGACAATCTATCTAGTTCTCGACCCAGCGCCGTACCAACTCCACCTATCGCCTCAAGCGCCAGACCTACGCATTCAGCCACTTTGACCTTAATGGTCTCGACATCCCCCCGCCGCACCAGCAGCTCAAACACATCCCGCTGGTAATCACCCATGACCAGATCATCACGCAAAATCGGACTTGAATCTTCCGTCTCGTAAGCCAGTTTCAGGGAGAAGAGGGCGACGCTTTCCAGCTGCAATTCCATGAGGGAATCCTTGTGAAATGTTCCACCGGTGCGGGACGTGCGTAAGAGAAGCAGGATCAAAAGATCGCAACCTTCGGCAGCCGTCACACGACAGCGGTGCGGGCAATGGCTTTTCTACAGGCGAAAAAAAAGGCCTTGCTAAGCAAGACCTTTCTTAATTTTGGTGCCCGAGGGAGACTGTAGGCTTCCATATTTTCTGTGGCTTGCAGCTGGATTATACCGGTAGGGATACATGCAGGGATACATGCTGCGAGTGGCTGGAGCTTTTTCAGCATCGCTACCACAAACATTTATTATTAATGCCTGGTCTTGGGGCGGGAGCTATCCTCTGTTCGGTCTTCGATTACTTACCTGATAAGGGTGAATGCTCTCGACGACCATTCGCAAATTGCGCTAGCTGATCACAGAGATTATTCACCGATGAATGACATGAAAGATGGTGTTGCCGACGACGCCCCAAACGAGTCTCCTCTAGTAGGCAGCATCAGCAATCTGGGTCAACCGTTCAGATTTTCGAATGTCGAGCCGCTCTGTGGGGTTTCGGTTGAGCCGAGCCGTGACGGTTACGTAAAGGTGTGCTCCAGGCTAGCCACCACCTCTGATGACCCTATGTTCCATACAATGGCTAGCAGTTTTACCTCAGTAGTTAACCATTTGGCCCAAGAAGCGGGAATGGCAATCAGCTTGGATCGCGCCAATACGGTTTTGATGGTCATGAAGGCTGACAATACAGCCGAGCTCTGGGTCGATACCGCCGCTGTGAGTCTCCGCTGTTCATTGAAGCGAAGTGTTGTCGCAGGAATGGCTATTTTTGAGCACGATATTGCAGATATAACGGGAATGACGTTCCCGTGTGTTGATATTCAAAGCACAGATCGAGTTTGGTGCATATTTCGGCAAGATTGGGGGTTTGGCCTTGCATTCGACTTCAATACTGATGGCGAACTAGATTTAGAAGGTTTCAATACGGCACTCGGTTCGCTATACCGGCAGCTAAAATACCGCCACTTGTATCAAGCCATGGCCAATCAAACTGTTTTTGATAGCTTGGTCAGACTGGGGTGGTTTCCGTTTGTGGAGATAATCGCCAAGGAGTTCAAGGGGCTTGCGGATCACAGCTCGGCTGGTTTTGACGTGGGTGTCATTGAGGAAAGCATACTGGCGAGTTTCGACGAAGACAGAACGCAGAAAATGATGGAACGATGGGCCTTAAAACCTCATTTTTCCGCCAGAGCAGCGATCTTGAAGGTGGCTGTTGATGCGTTTAATAAACGGGAGCCGATAGCAGTAATTAAAATTCTTCTTACAGAAATAGAAGGTGTTCTTGCGGACGCCTACCGGGCAGTCAATGGCGGGAAAAGCGCAAAGCTCAAAGACTTGTTGAGCTTTGCGATTGCTTCCGCTGAGCAGAAATCCGGGCACACCGACACTCTGTTTTTTTCTGCCGCTTTTGCTCGATACCTGGCAAGTCATACCTTTGCAAATTTCGATCCCACCCTGCAAACCGGTACTGCCAGCTCTCGCCACGCAGTGGGACATGGAGCGGCGACCGCTGAGAGTTACACGATGACACGAGCGCTACAGGTGATTCTCACTTTGGATCAGTTGGCCTTTTACACGTAGGAGGAATTTGGCACTTTTAAAGCGCACCAGCTCACCGTGTATCAATAAATGTGGGGGGGCCCCTGACGCTTCTAGAAGGTCACGGGGTCGGAAACCCGCGGGGCTTCGTTAGTGGGAGGGCTCAAGAGTTACTGAAATTTCAACCATTGAAATTGAAAGAAACACGTCGAAAAACAGTCACCATTACCGTATCGGTAATGGTCACCTCAGATAGGCCATTCCATAGGGCAAATGCACAGGTGAACTGGCAGTTCACCGGGTTCACCTGTTCACTAAGCTGGGAGTTCTCCCGCTAACAAGGCCCTGCGGGTTTCCGACCCCGTAGTCTTCGAAGACCTTCAGGGGCCCAGCCACCCAGCGAGCATTTCGCTGATGGAGTTACCAGTACCGGGGAGTGGGGGGGCGGATACTCTTAAATTTACGTGTTACTAGTGTTACCCGTGTGACGCATGCCTTTAACCTATTGAATTATAAAGATAAAAACTAAGTTACACCTCGTGCTGACCTTTCCGCCGACGAGTGTTACAAGTCGCATAGATGTTACGAATTGCTCCTCAGTCCATGGGCTAGGGATCTGATAAAAATCTGTGATAGCCGTTTTTCAACAGTCTGCTATCGAAAGCCCGTCAGCTTAACCTCGAAGGTATCTACCTTTCGCTTAGGCGTTCTCGGTCCAACCGAGCTCCACAAGACCGTAGAATGCGATTCAGTGAATTAGTCTATCCGTAGAGGCCGTGTAGCCTGTTACAAACGGGTCGGGATAACACAAACGCAGAACCCTCGGACTCTGATTTTGCGTATGATCAGCTAAAGGCAAGCAGGCCAAGGAATTTAAGACATTTTGAGTGAAAATATGAAGCAATCTGTTGCGTTCCAAACGCGAGCACGAACGATCGACCATTTAGGGCGTGAGCAGATTGCCGACGTCCCAACTGCGGTCAGCGAACTCTGGAAGAATGCTTACGATGCATACGCACGTGAGGTCTCGTTGCACATCCACGGTGACGTCGATGTCCCCGTAGCTGTGATGCTAGATGACGGGCACGGAATGACTCGAGAACAGTTCCTCGAGAAGTGGCTCGTTGTTGGTACGGAGTCAAAAGCAGGAAATGACCCCGTTCCCGAAGAGATGCGGAAAGGCTTAAGTGAGCGACCTAAGCAGGGTCAGAAAGGAATCGGAAGATTGTCAGTCGCGGCATTAGGCGCGACGGCCCTTATAGTTTCCAAGCAGACGAATAACGAATTTGTTGCATGTTTAGTAGATTGGCGACTATTTGAAAATCCTTTTCTCCTGTTACAAGATGTAAAGTTGCCCGTAAGGAGTTTCTCTGAAGCTAATGAGCTTTTAACTCTTTTGCCCGAGATGCAGAAAGCGTTGCTGGAGAACTTGTCAGGCTCGCCTGATGACGAAGTTCGACAAACTAGGCTGAAGTTTGCTTGGGCAGAGTTTGATAAGCTGGTCATGGAGCGAGATAAAGTAAAGGATGCCGTCTCTGATCAAATAAAGTTTGCTGCAGAACAAGAATTTAATCTAGATAAATTCCTGAGCGAATGGGGAGTTTGGACAGGTGGGAAGGATTCAGGTACGGCCATTATCATCTCTGAGTTGAACTCAGCCTTGCTAACCTGGATCTCTAATGGCGCTGCTACAAAAAATGATGAGTCTGGCTCTATAAAAGCCTCAATGATAAGAACTCTATCGGGTTTTTCTGACCCATACAGTCCTTTGCATGAGGCCCTTCTGTATCAAGTGGTAGTCCATGAGCGCACAGGGGAAAAGGTTGTAGTTAGTCAGGAAGCGGATTATGGGATCGAATTTTTAGAAAGCTTAGACCATAGTCTGATCGGTAGTGTGGACGAGTTTGGTGTGTTTCGCGGTAGAGTTACCGTGTTCGGTAAAGATGTTGGTAACGTTGAAATTGTTCCTTCGCATCCTGTGCCGACTGCGTATAAAGAGAGAGTCGGGAAGTTTGCACTATGTATTGGAGCGTTCGAGCCTCTTGTTAGGACCAGCTCGTTAAGTGAAGATGTCTATGCAAAGGTTACAGAACGCGCAGAGACACACTCCGGATTGAACGTTTATCGAGACGGTTTGAGGGTAATGCCTTATGGGCGCCCTGAAAACGATTTTTTCAAAATTGAAGAGCGTAGGCAATTTCATGCGGGCCGGGAATTTTGGTCGAGTAGACGAATATTCGGACGCATAGCAATTAGTCGGGCGGAAAACCCAAATTTGAGAGATAAGGCAGGGCGTGAAGGCCTGATTGATAATGGCGCTAGTAGAGCAATTCAATCGCTTATTATTGATTTGCTCAAGGTTACTGCGCGCCGATATTTCGGTGGTGACGCTCCGGTACGAAAAGAATTGCTTCCAGGAATAGAAGCTGAGAATGATGCCGCTGCGAAAAATGCTAAGCAAGCCAGAAGTGGCCAGCTAAATAACTTTAAAACATATGTTAAAAGCCAGCTGCCTGCACTCGAGCTCGCTCTCTCTCGCGTCGGATCCTTGGCGGAGCAGCTAAAAATAATTTTGGCTAAAAACGACTTAGATGAATTGTGGAGACTTTCATCCGAAGTTGATGAGCTGGAGGATATGCGTTCAGGGCTGAAGTTGCCACCAAAACCTAAGGTGCTAGGAAAGTTTGAAGAGAAGTACAAGGAGTATAGGGATCAGTATGTAGTGTTGGCTGAAATGGCGGAATCAGTCCGGCAGGAGTGGGCTTTCGAAACTGAAAGGCTTAACGCAAAGCCAGCAATTGATGTCGTTAAGAATCGATTTGCAAGTAGTCAGAGCGCGCTTGCGGACCAGCTCGTACGTTGGCGACGATCGATTACGGATTTATTGGCTTCTGAGCAGGCACGAATTACAAGCGATATCCAAGTCGATCAGAAAGAGTTTTACAAAAAGGTTAGTCCATTATTATTTGAAGTTGAAGAGGGGCGTGTATCTTTAAGCGCAGCTCTTTCTGAAATTGACGAAGTTAGATCTCGACTGAATGAAAGCTTTTCTGCAAAGTATGAGGCATATAAGAGAAGCCTTGAGCAACTCTCCAAGGGGATAGATTTGGATGGTGCGTTTGCATATGTAGGTGCGCGCACAGAAACACTAGAAGGTCGGCTAGAGAAAATCCAGAGTTTGGCTCAGGTCGGCATTAGTGTTGAGATACTAAGTCATGAGTTAAATGTCTTGGATCGTCGTCTCCAAAGCAGTCTAGATAGATTGCCGGCAGATATTAAGAAGACTGATGAGTATGCAGAGGCTGATTGGGCTAGGCGTGAGCTTGTTGAGCGCCTCAGATTCTTGTCCGAAATGCAGGTTTCCGGTAATGATATTCGGCAGCGCATAACAGGAGAGAAAATTGAGGAATATCTCAGAGCATTTTTCTCCAGTTCTCTTAGTGAGATGAATGCAACATTAAAAGTTTCTACTAGGTTTAAGTCGATTGGGTTTTATGAATACCCGTCTCGGATATTTCCAGTGTTCATAAATTTGATTAATAACTCTCTATATTGGTTGCCTGCTAGCGGCGAAAAAATAGTTGAGATCGATGTTGTGAGTAGTGCGATTGTAGTGTGTGATAACGGACCTGGCATCGATGCAGACGATGTTGGCAATTTGTTTGAGCTGTTCTTCACTAGGCGAGTACGCGGTAGAGGTGTCGGGTTATATCTATGTCGACAGACTTTAGCAGCTGGTGGACATACAATTTCATATTCTAATGAAAAGCCTTGGAAGTTACAGTCCGGTGCTTGCTTTGTAATTACGTTGCGGAATGGATTCGATGCCTGATATTACCCCAGAATTGTTGAGAGAAGCCTTCATTGATCCTATTCGCTTCGCTCTCGTGCTTGACGACGACTTTCCTACATATGCACAAATGACTCGCCAAGAAAGTCGAAAATTTGACTACGAACGTGCTAGTAGCTTATTTGACTTTTGCCGCAGGCAAGGATGGTTGTGCGACGTTGATAATGCCGTTCATGTAGCCGAAGAGTTCGAACGAGCAAAGCATCTTAATCAATCGGATTTGTTAGTTTTAGACTTTCATTTAGATCCTAGTAATCCTGAGGATCCCACTAAGGCGCTGGGTGTTCTTCAGTCACTTGCAAGGTCAAATCATTTTAACCTCGTGATTATTTACACAGCGGCATCCCCCGCAGATGTTGCGCGGGATGTGGCCTATAGCTTGGGGGCAGGCTGTGAGATAGACCCTAATGAGGTTGATGCGGTCAACGATTTTTTTGATGATCTTGACCCTGAGGATTATGACGCTATAAAATCTGAGTGTAATGTAGAAATAATTCAAGGTTTTCTAAGTTCAGCTAATATGGCTGCTAGCGCCCGCCAGCTGATTAGGCTTTTACATACTAAAGGTATAGATAAGCCACTTACTCGTTCCGCTATTGGTGTGTTGTGCCGAGACTACCTGGATAGTAAATTGTCTGCAGAGATTTTGGGCCTACGTCAGACTGGCGCAAAGGTTGAAGTATGTTTTTCAGATGCGCAGCCGATGTGGATTGCGGAAGGGAATTTATTTGCTGTTGTAGTGAATAAAAGCAATCCAGTGACGGTTCTTATTGATCAGCTACATGCTGCTCTTGTTTCTTGGGATCCATCTCCTTTACGGCTGCTGATGATTCATGCTCGTGCGGCATTAGAGAAGGTGGGGACTACGGTTGATTCTAAGGTACTTGAGACCCCCCGTCGTCAAGCTGGCTGGTTGCTACGAATCATTGCCTCAACGACGGCTACCGAGCGCCGAAGTCATATCAAAGACCTATATAGCCGGCTTTTTGACAAGCTTATACTTGAAGTAGATGAAATCGTTGTTGAGTTTGGGTCAAGGCTTCTTGGTAGTATGCCCGGGTCTGCTGTTGAGAATGCCTCTAGAATGGCGAAGGCCTCTGGTCTTTCACATTTAGATATATATCACGCATTGAACGAATATTTATGCTCTGATATTTATATTAACGGTGTGATCACAACGGGAGTGGTTTTTCGAGCGCCTAAAATAAAAGAGGAAGGGTATAACTATTGGCTATGTGCATCTCCAGCTTGTGATCTAGTTGAGGGCCAAAATAATACTGGTTGGGACGAGGAGTTGCGTCCATATCGTCCTATCAGCGCTATCAGACTTACTCCTGTGGGCGGCTTGCAGAAGCGTTTAGAAGTTGCAACTCAAGGAAGGGATATTTTTCTTTTTATTGACGGTACCCCTGTTGTGCTCGAAGTTGCAGATGGTACAACAAGAAAAATGAAGCTTGAAACTATGCTTCTTTCGAGTGGAAGCGGCATTGTAAACGCTAAGTTTTCGGGTTTAATCATCGGTCCGAATGACGAAGGCCTACCAAATATGATCGCTACCGAATTTGAGTCGCTTGCGTTGTTACGATCTGATTACGCAAATAAATTTCTTGCAGAGTCAGGTTATCAGCGTGCCAGAATTGGTGTTGACTTTGTTTGTTTTCCAAAAGCTTGACATAGAGGGCGAGCTTCTCAGCTCGCCTGAACAAGTGCTTGCGAGATTTTCTCAATGATGGCTTGGCCTAGGAGAATTGGTACTGCGTTTCCAATTTGCTCACCAGCAGCCATTAGGCCACCGCTGAATATAAAATTGTCAGGAAAAGTCTGAAACCTCGCCGCTTGACGCAATGTAATTCCATGGTTTTCTGTTGGATGTACGAAACGTCCTTTGGAAGGGTTGATGCAGGCGGTAGTCATGGTAGGGCCCGGTTTTAACGGATTAATCCTTCCGTATACATCATTATGTCCACCATGTCCTGAATGACATTTGAGAACTCTTCCTGAATCAGATCTGCTGCCGCCGTTAATTGGCGTTTTTTTAAACAGTTCGATCAATACCTCAGTGTGATTCATATGTTTGTCGTTAGGATCTTCAAGTGGGGCTTTTCCAAATACTTCTGAAGCATTTAACCAAAAAGGTCTTCCATTTCGAATGTGATCTGGAGTGTTCGGTGCAACATGTGTTGGAAACGGTGGCCAAGTTATTGAGAATGGCCTTTTTTTGTCGATTCCAAGAATGAATACTCTTTTGCGATTTTGTGGTACGCCGTAATCGCATGCATTCAAAACTACGGGAGGATAAAGTTCGTAGTCTGCGTTCTCACCCATCGAATAAAAATTTTCTAGGTAGTCAGCGTGACGCGGCCACAGAAGCCCGGGAACGTTTTCAACTAAAAAAACTCTTGGTCTAATTTTTTTAACATAATCGAAATATCTCGATAGCAGTTCGTTCCGTGGATCTCCCACGCCTTGGTTGTTAATTCGATGGCTAGAAAATCCCTGGCATGGTGGTCCGCCGATAATTATGTCGCATTCACCAGCTGCAACTCCCCACTTAGCTAAAGCGTCTTCTGGCTCTAATGGAAGTATGTCAGCATTTATAATAGGTACCATTTTGCCAGCAAACTTGGAGATGTTCAGGGCATATGTATCTGCTGCTTTTTTATTTATCTCCAGTGCGCCAATCACATTTACTCCAGCTTGAATGGCTCCCAGAGAAAATCCACCAGCTCCGGCGAATAGGTCTATGCACTTTGGGGCAGTTGAGGGCAATGGAGGGGCGATTGTGTCGCTAGAGCCGGATTCTGTGCGAATAGGGCTAAGCTCCAACTCTCGAGTTTCTATCACGATTTCCTGCATTCCCGACCCACGCTCAAAATTGAGTCATTTTAGAGATATACTCAGCGGGCGCAACGGGTAGGAGCACGACCGGGCGATGTTCTGCCTCAATACGCTGGCGAGCCTCAGTGTCTAGGGCCATAAATCGACTCCACGGGAAAGGCGGACCTCTGAAAGGGCTTCCCAAGGCGAAGCATTCAACGGTCGTATTTGCGGGGGATTAGCACCCCACAAGGAGCAAGTAGAAAAAAGGCCCCCTTAGAGACCTTTTTTCGAGTCGACTTCTATTAGCGCAGCCAATGTTTATTGACGGCCTTTTAATTGGCTCTCTACATGGCTCATTTCAGCCTTAATTAGATTTATGGTGAGGGTTTGAACCTTCGTAGCTTTTGCGGCTTTGGTGTCTACGATTTTCAGCAATTCGGTCAGATGATTTTTGCGCGCTTTCAAGGTGTCGGTCCAGCTCACGCCGCTTTGGATTTGGTTGATCATGGTCTTGGTCCTGATGGAGTTATAAACAGCCCGCATCCGCAGGCTGTTTCAGGTGGCTCAGTACGTTACAGCGAGAGGATGTCTTCTACGGTGAACTTGTACGAGCGGTCAGAGAGTTCACGACTACCCCATGTGTCGAAGCCTTCACCTTCTTTAGGCAGCACCAACCTTCTCAGGCTGAGTTGATCTCCACCCAGCAAACGTTGGGCAGCCCACAGCTTGGCGCCCATATCCATCAGTGACTGGGCTTTTTCGTTCCATTGCTCTTCCAATACCTTCTCGGCCAGCAATATGGCTGTTCTCTGGATGGCAAGGTGCTCCCTTTGCGCCTCAGCAATATGTTGGTCGACGATAACCAGTTCCTGTTCCAGCGCAGCGATAATCAAGTGTTGACGCCGATTGTGCTCGGTTGCAGTCGCGAGGTTTTTCGCGGCTTTCTGCGCGTCTGCATTGGCGTTCTTTTCGCCCTCGGTATCGCCCCAGGCTACCGCCTGCGCATAGGCGGTGGCTGCATCGGTTTCGGCTTGCCGAGCCTTGGCTAGGTCTTCTACCGCTTGCTGCTGGATCTGTTTCAGGCGGGTGCTCAGGCTCTCGCGTTTTTCGTTGAGCTCTTGCTCGTCGGCCTTCCAATTAGCCATCGATTCGGTGTAACCGGCCATCAAGGTTTCGTGATTGAGCAGTTGCTCGCGTCGAGTGATCTGGGTATCTAAGAGCCAGGCATTGTGTTTACTGGAGTCGTACGGAAGTTTCAGCGTGTTGTAGTTACTGCGGATTTCACGTAGACGATTCGCGTCTAATTCTTCGTCACCCTCCAGTAAGGCTTCCAATGGCGCCATCTCGGCGTAGTGCTCTTCAGCCGCCTTCAGGTATTTATCACGGCGGTTGGTCAGTTGGTCGATCTCATCGATCAACCGTTGCTTCTTCTCGCAGCTAGCGGTCGCCTGTGTGCTACCCGAATTCGGCGGTGCAAGCGCGGTGGTCTCGCTGCTGCCCAGTTCGCTGGCTAGCAGTTCGTGTTGTTCTGTAGAGGCTTGGAGTTCTTTCATCTGTCTTGTCCCTTCAAATTAGTTTTGGGTTGAATGAGCGGCTGGCGAGGCCGGGAATAAGCCGGCGCTACCTCGATCAACGGACGTTCCTTCAGGCCGCCCGAGCCTCGCTCTCGTCCGTTCCCGGAATCCTCTTCACGATGTAGCAGCGCTGGGGCCCAAGCCCGGGCAACCGGACCAGACTCGATGCCTTCCCATCGCTGGCCGGCTCCAGCACGCCACGCTGCAACAGCTCCTTGTTTACGGCGTTGATGTTCATGCCCCTGAAGATCTCGGAGCGCCATGCTTCGGGCAGCACGTAGTAGGTGTTGGTGGTGTGCATGGTGTCGCCCATGCCGTGCTCCAGTGTCTTGCGAAAGCCGAGGCGGTCGATGGTGCGCGGGGCGTGTTCATCGATCTTGGCCGCTGCCGATTCCCAGCGGGTGAAGCGGCTTTCGCCGTAGCGCTCGATCACCTGGCGCAGCCGCGCCAAGATCGCATCGCCCTCGAAGTTACCGGCACCGCCGCGCTCGTGGAGCCAGGCGTTCAAGCACACGCGAGCGGCAGTGGTGGCCGTGCCGTCCGGCCAGCCGGTGATGCCCATCGCAGTGGCCAGCTCGCCCGCAGCCGCCGCGAGACCGAAGCGCGCCGCAGCACGGTGTGCCTGTCCACTGGCGGAAGCCGGGAGCGCTTGGGCAATAAAGCCTTCCAGCGTGCGGCGCAGGATCGCCGCCCAGCCGTGGCGCTTGCCGGGTTCGCACAGCGCGGTCAAGAACGCGGTGAGCGGCGTGCCGTAGTAGTTCGCCACGCGGGCCTTCAACGCATCCGACAGTGCTGCGGCATCCTCGAAACCATTGAGCGTGTCGAACATGCCAAGGCCTTTGCTGGCATCGGCCGGAACGGCGAGCATGCGCACCTCCATGCCGGCTTTCAGCTCCTTGTTCGCCTCGGCCATGTGCTGGGCCAAGGTCTTCTCACCGGTGGAGAGAAACAGCAAACGCCACTCCTGCACCTGCCGGCCTGCTTGACCTCGATCATTGGCGCGGGCCTTGCCGGTGCCGTTGCCGAGCATGTACACCGTCTCGCCGATGATTCGGGCATCACACATGCCGATTTCATCGAGCACCAGAAGCCCGTCGGAGTGTGCGGCAGCGATCGACTCCAGCGCGTTGTCTGTCGAGCGCCACGAGCGCACCAGACGCGGACCTCCGTAGATCGAGGCGGCAACTTGCAGGTGCGTGGTCTTGCCGCCGGAGCTGTCGCCGTACAGGTGAAAGCCGCCCGATTCGTGGCCGAGCATGTGCAACAGGGGGCCGGCAAAGGCCACACCGACGACAAACGCCAAACGATGGTTGCCGATGCACAGCGCGCCGATCTGCTGTTGCCATTGTTCCAACGTGCCCGCTTCGCTGATCGGCGGAAGCTGCGCGCCGGCCTCATAAAAGTGCAGGTGTTCCGCGTGCATGCCGACCTGTTGCTCGGGCAGCAGAAAGGCGTTGTCATGCCAACCCAAACGAGTGACCAGACGCGCACGTTGCGCACTGTCGAAGCCGCCCAGGTAACTCTGTAAATCGTTGCGTGCGTTGCGCCCCGAACGACTGCCGGCCAGACGCAACCCCATGTCCACCAACGGGCCGAGCACGTCCTTTCCGAAGTCGCCGGTCATGGTGCGCGCCGGGATGTTCCAGCGTTTCTTGGTCCCGTCGGGGTCGTCGAACTCGACCAGCAAGCCCCAGTTGTGGCCCTTCTCGTCACGGGTACGCGCAAGGATTGCCAGCGGTGAGCACACCGGGCGTGCTTCGCCATCATCGCCGGCATAAAACACACCTTCAGCCGTCAGGCGAAAGCCACCGGGCATCAGGTCATTTTTCGATTTTGCCGGACGCTTAGCTGCGGCTTTGGGTTTCGCTTCCGGCTCTGGTTCCGGCTTGGGTTCCACCTGGGCAACTGCCAGCTTTTCTTCGATCACTCCGAACAGCTCGCCGTTGCTTTGCAGTTCGGCGAAGTGGCCGGCGCTCCAGCCTTTACCGAGTGCATCGGCGGCATCGTCGCCGTCATTCCATTGACCACCCTTGGCAAACGCGGCGCGGTCGTTTTTCAGCGTCGGCTTTCGTTTGAACACCTCCAGCGCGATGACCCGGACCGAAGCGGCGCCGATTTCGCGCAGCTTTTCGGCAACGGTGGCCATGCAGGCTTTACCGCTGTCGTCGTTGTCCGGCCACAACAAAACGTCGCGTCCCTTGAGCGGCGTCAGGTCGGCTTTGTGCCAGGAGTTGGAGCCGTTCGGCCAGCACGTGGCCACGTAGTCAGGCAGCAGCTCGGCGGCGGCATCGGCCGCTTTCTCGCCTTCGCACAAAACCACAGGTGAGTCAGCGCGCTGGGCCAGTTCATCAAGGCGCAGCAACGGACGCGGATCCGGCAGCCCCTGCCAGCGCCATTGCTTGGTTTGGCTATCGGCGCGCTGACACCATGTCAGGGGCGCAAAGACCTTATTCGGCTTGCCGTCTTCATCCGGGCCGAGGTCGAAGCGATACAGCGCCATGAGGGGCTGACCCTGCGCGTCACGGTAGATCCAGACCTTGGACGGCACACCGTGATCACGGTGCTTGGCCGGGCACTTGTTCATGGCCTCGTTCGGGATCGGCTGGATGGCGTTCCATGTCGCGGCCTTAGGTTTGCTCGGGGCGGCTTTGAGGTTGGCGGCGCCGGGCGCAACGTTCAGCCAGTCGGCCAGTTTGTGGCAGGCTTCAACGTCGGTGCCGCCGTCGAGATAGCGCACCAGATCGATCAGGTCGCCGCCTTTGTCGCCGGTGGCAAAGTCTGCCCAGGTGCCCTTGTTCAAATTGACCTTGAGCGAACCGGCGCGCTTGTCGCTGCGGGTAGGATTCGGGGCTGTGTATTCCTTGCCGCCGTCCACACGCTTGCCGTTGGGCAGCCAATGCGACAGGACACGATCAATGTCTTTCAGCGCGGCGGCTTTCACGTCGGCGAAGCTCGGGCGTTTAGCATTGTTCGGGCGTTGGCTCATGTGTCAGCCCTCGGCAAAAACAGCGCGTCGTTGATGTCGTCGATCAGCGCTTTCGCCATCTCGCCCAAGTACAAGGCGGGCCAACTGAAGCGCTCGCCGTGGTCGCTCATGGCAGCATCGAAGTTGAGTTGGTTCGCGTGATGCTGAAGCAACGACACCATCTCCAGTGCGTCTTCGACTGGCACACCGGCGTTGACGCGAAACAGCTTGAGGTCGGTGGCATTGACGCGAGAAAAGGTAGCGTGGCCCGGCGTGGTGGAAATGTTCATAGAGCACCGCCTTTCTGCACCGCAGGTGTTGAGGTGGTGTCACCGTGCATGGCCAGCGTTTTGATCAAACCGAGGGTGCCGCGCACGTCCCAGAGGACGGCGGCAATGACGTGATTGGCAAGGCGTGAGGATTCGTTTTCGAAGTGATCTTCCAGCAGCGTGAGTACCGAGTCAGCGCGGTCGATGGCGCAGGTGATGGCGTCGATAGGTACGCCGGCTTCTGCGGTTGGATTCACACAGAGCAGGTCTTCGGGCAGGGCAAAACTCAGGGCGTTATTCATTGGGCACCGCCTGCGGTTTCGAGCGCGCGGGCTTTGGCCATGTGAACGTTGTAACGGGAGAGACGTGTAGCGAGGCTGGAGTTGGCGTGTAAAGCGGCGAGAGCCATTGCACGGTGTGCAGCGGCGCGAATTTTGGACGGATTGATGGCGTGCATGTAGAGCTCCTTTTGCTGAGGAGCTGCCACCGCTTGCGGCCAAGCAAGGAATGGTGACAGCTGTACGCGGGTTGGCCGACCGGGGCAAAAGGGACCCGGCACACCCGAAGGT
>Ga0065714_10004298_pt1 | contig 14866 bp, 8 predicted proteins | sample MisRhiReplicate2_FD_59101 | JGI IMG/M metagenome (GOLD analysis project Ga0065714, IMG submission 59101) | Miscanthus rhizosphere microbial communities from Kellogg Biological Station, MSU, sample Rhizosphere Soil Replicate 2: eDNA_1 v2... | ecosystem: Host-associated > Plants > Roots >...
AATTATGTAAGTTTTAGCATTTTCAGCTGGCTTACTTTGTGGGTCGACTATTTTCTTTAGATGTATTAAAGCTTGTTTAGTGCCTAACATCCCGTTAATCACCCCTCGATGTTTTTTTCTTGTTCCGGCTCTATCATTATTCGCAACGATTATGCTTTTAATAGACTGCTTTTGGCTAGTTTTTCCGTAGAGGTTGAGCTCTTCTTGATTTTAATATCTTAAATATGAGGGTTTTGTTTGATTTTGAATCCGTGCTTTTCGAATATTATTTGTATAAATAAAAAATGAATAAAATTATTTTGTTTACAAAAAAAGTATATATTTGTATACATAAGCGTAAGCATAACCAAAATATAAACAATTGAACCGTCTGGGATAAGATAACATACACACAATAATGTTTCCATGCTTGAGAGGTTTAGGGATTTTGAATCCTAAAAACTAGCACAAAATTGTATAACTAAAAGCGGAGGAGTATGATTGATAATTAGACAAAATATTTAGGACTCGTACAGCGAATATCCAAATGCGTGGAAGCGCCTTTGAATTGATATTAGGTTGTCGGGTTGAACCACCAGAAATAATTTAATTTTTAATCATTTAATTAAAAATGTATGAGTTTTAAAATTCATATTGAAAATGGGGCTCAGGCTCTGTTTCGCAAAATCACGCTCAAACCTGAAGTTGCAAGATTCCTTAAGGTCTCAACCTTAGGTTTTGCAGTCCTGGGCTTGTGTAGTGCTGAAGTTTCAGCGGCAAGCTATAATCATGGCGCTTTTCCTAACCTTTCTTATGGTTATAATTTCGCTAAAATTCAATCTATAAATGTTAGTGGTACGGTGACCGGTGTTGATGGTGAGCCATTGCCAGGCGTGTCGGTTCAGGTGTCTGGTAGTTCTCAGGCTACTTCAACAGATGGGAATGGTCGTTACCAACTTAAGGATGTAGCTGAAGGGGCTATACTAACATTTAAAATGATTGGGTATATCACTCAGCAGGTAGTGGTAAGCAAAAGTCAGGTTAATGTGAGCTTAAAAGTGGATGTGAAGACGCTAAATGAGGTCGTGATCACGGATGGCTATCGTACTACGACGCTTGCGGCGAATACAAGTGCCATTAGTTCTATAAAAGGTGATGTGATGGAGAATAAGCCATATTCTACATTCGCGCAAACCTTGCAGGGGCAAATAGCGGGTTTAGTAGCCCCGACAACCAGTGGGCAGCCTGGCGCAAACGTAGATATCAGGATCAGAGGGCTTGGCTCACTTTCTTTAAGTTCTAGTCCATTGATTGTAATTGATGGTATGATTGTGAACTCAGGAAAGCTGGGGTATAACTCTACAACCGCAAATGCATTGGCAGGATTAAATCAAAACGATATTGAAAGTGTTGATGTGCTTAAAGATGCTGCTGCGACAGCTCTATACGGTTCGCGCGGTAGTAGTGGAGTAATTTTGATTACCACTAAAAGAGGAAAGAGCGGAAAAACTCAAATACGTGTAGATGCCGAGTATGGGTCTTCTAAAGCAATGGATAATCCTGATGCAGGTAAGGCTTTGAATGCTGAGGATTATGCCGTACTGTTCAGGGAGGCGTTAACCAATGCTGGTAATACACCCACTCAGGTAGAAACGGCTGCTGAGAGTTATGGATTGAATAGCGGAAAAAGCAACAATTGGTATGATTTGGTAACCCGGACAGGTAGGCAGCAACAATATAATGTGAGCATGAATGGAGGAACGGAAAAAACAAAACTTTTTGCTTCTGCTGGTTATTTCCAACAGGAAGCGACTACCATAGCTTCTGATCTGAAAAGAATATCGGGTTTGTTTAATTTTGATCATGAGATCAGTAAAAGATTCCAGCTTACGGCGGGTATTAACTTCTCTAACGTGGGGCAGAATACACCTTACGGTACTCAGTTTTCAGGAAGTCCAACATGGGCCTCGCGTGTGTTAAGGCCTTTTCAACGTGCTTATAACGATGACGGATCAATCAATACCTCTATTGTTGGGAATACCAATTTCCCGGGAATCTACAATCCATTATGGATTGCAGCTAACGATAAAAAATACTTATCTCAAACCCGTATTTTAGGAAATACTAAGCTTAAATGGAATATCTGGGACAAACTAAATTACACCAGCTATTTCAGTATTGATTATAACACTTTGGAGGAAACATTGTTTCTGAATGCTGTAATGGGGGATGGTGCAGGTCTTAAAGGACGTAGTAAAAACTATTATACCCGGTACTTTAACTGGTTAGCCCGTAATCAGGTCGATTATCGCTATGATATAAATGGTGACAAGGATTTTTATGTAACTGCTGCCTTGGGTTATGAGGCTCAGCGTTCAAAGGAGTATCTATTGGCTGCGGATGGTTTTGGATTTCCTTCTGCGCAATCTGAGTTAACTGCGCTCACTAATGCCGCAACTCCAAATGGTGCGTTTGGTCAATACAGTAATTATGCTTTTAATTCTCTTTATGCCCTTGCTGATGTGAACTTTAAAAACAAATATGCATTGAGTGCCTCTGTAAGAAGAGATGGTTCATCAAGGTTCCCAACTAAAAATCAAGGCGCTTACTTTTATTCTGTTGGAGGTACCTGGAATGTGCATCAGGAAGATTTCTTTAAAAAACAACATGTTATGTCTTCTTTTAAGCTGAGATCATCTTATGGTACTACAGGGAACGCCAGTATGAGTAATTACTCTTGGGTGCCACAAGTTGCTTATAGCAGTGCTTATAGCTATGCCGGTTACACAGGTCAGCAATACTCAACAAGCGGTAACGTAGATCTTCGCTGGGAAACTTCTAAGAAATTTGATGCAGGGTTAGATGTTGGGTTTGTTGATGATAGGTTCATGCTAACTGTAGATTATTATTATAACAATATTGATGGTTTGATCCGTAACGTTCCAACTTCTCTAACTACTGGTTTTTCTTCGGTTGGTAAGAATATTGGCGCAATGGTAAATAAAGGTTGGGAGTTTACCCTGAAAGGTGATTTGTTAAGAGTGAATGATTTTAAATGGTATACGAATCTTAACGCAGCCTTCAATAAAAATGAAATTACCCGTTTGCCTGCAAATACGCCGTTGCAAAATGGTTCATTCTATTTGAAAGAAGGATATGGCTTTAATACTTATTATATGAAGGAGTTTGCAGGTGTGGATCCTCAGAATGGTGATGCCTTATTTTATGTAGATGAAAGCCGTGCTGCAACTACGAATAAGATTGCAGATGCAAAATTGATTTTGCAGGATAAGCAGGCTATTCCTAAAGTTACGGGCGGTTTTAATAATACGTTTTCTTATAAAGGGGTTAGTTTGAGTGTTGATGTGAATTATAATTTAGGGTACTGGGTTACCAGTGCTGCGGATATTTACTTTACTAATGCATCTCAATACTTATTCAATAAGTATCAGTATGTTTTTGATAACAGGTGGACAACCGTTGGGCAGATCACAAATGTTCCTAAGTTCGCAACAAATGCAGCTAATGACCCCTCTACAAGTACATACCGCTTATATCGTGGCGATCATATTCGTTTAAGAAATGTGAGCCTGGGTTATGATCTTAAGAATGTTTCATTGTTTAAGCAATTGGGGTTGAATAAAGTTTTTGTTTATGGAAGAGCGACCAATTTAGGTACCATTACTTTTGATAAACGATTGCCGATTGATCCTGAAGTAGGTTATTCTGGTTTTGATGATCAGGATATGCTACAATACAGAACATTCACTTTTGGTATTAATGTCGGACTTTAAATAAATTGAGATGAAAACTAGACATACATATATATCCTTCCTGCTCGTGTTGATTACGTTGGGTACCTCTTGTCGTAAAGATTTTTTAAAGGAGGATCCGTCAACTGCAGTTTCGGTGGATAAAGCTATATTAACTGATGGCGACATGATGGAAGCTCTTGCGGGGACTTACAGGATTTTGCAGAGTTACTTTTTATTTGGGCGGAATTCCGTTGTTATGGGTGATATACTGGCAGATAATGTTTATCTGAGTAGTTCAAATTCAGGCAGATTGCTTACGCTTAATAATTATTCTTTTGCTGAAGGAGCTACTGAATCCCGCTTTATCTGGACACAGAGTTATTACGCCATATTACAAGCGAATAGGATTATCGGTTCTGAATTGAAAGAAAGTGTTAACTCAAATCAGTTGAGGGGAGAGGCTTATGCTATAAGAGCTTTGCTTTATCTAAATCTGGTTAACTGGTATGGCAAGCCATATACAGTGAACCCTTCCGCTGATGGTGTTCCTTTGGTTACGGTTTCGTCTGATAAAGCAGGAGTTTTAAATTTGCCGGCAAGAAATACCGTGGCTGAAGTTTACGCGCAGATCATTAGCGATTTAGATAAGGCATATAGCATCATGCCGGAAACGCCACCAACTATTCATGTTACAAATACGAATTTCATATCTAAACCTGCAGTTAAGGCGATTCAGGCAAGAGCATATTTGTATAAAGGTGATTATGAAAAAGCTCGTGATGCAGCTTTAGTGGTAAAGGCTGCGGGGTATACTTTAGCAACAGGAGGGCCTGCTTTTACTGCTTATTGGGCTTCAACACTGCCTAGAACAGATAAAATTGAAACGATCTTCGAAATTAGTAATACCGCCGTAGCGAATAATGGTGTTGAAGGGATGGATTGGTTGTATGCTAAAGGAGGTATAGGTGATTACCTGGTAACAGATGATACTTATGCTATTTATAGTGCGACAGATAGAAGGAGAGACTTGATTCTAAATAGCACAAGGGGAGCTGGTGCCGGAGCCTTCCAGGCTTACTATGTGAATAAGTATCAGAATGTGGGNGTTGCTGATAGGGATGAANTNAAATTGTTCAGGTATGCGGAGGTGTTGTTAACACTTGCTGAATCTTATGCGAGATTGGATGATGGAACGAATGCAAGATTGTATTTGAATATGGTGGCGCAAAACAGAGATCCTTTACTTGTTGCTTATACATATACCGGTCAGGCTTTGATTGATGCCATTATATTGGAAAGACGTAAAGAGTTAGCTTTTGAAGGCTTGAGGTTCTTCGACTTGATGCGGACTAACGTTAGCTTTACCCGTCAAAATATGGGTGCCAAGGCATATTCCTTCTATACAAATGTAGCAACTACGGATTTCAGAAGGTTGCAGCCTATTCCGGAAGTAGAAAGAATAGCTAACCCAACGATTGTTAAAAATCCAGGCTATTAGGGTGTATTTAACGCAGGATTCTTATAATGGTCTCTGCCTGTTTTTAAAACAATTCCCTGTGGTTTTCCACAGGGAATTGTGAATTATGTTCGGTATTAATTTTTAGCCGTAAAAAAAATGAACGAAACTATACCTCGTTTTACCGCATTGGATGTCTTTCGTGGGATAACGATATGTTTCATGATTATCGTAATCAGTCCTGGTTCAGGTGCGTTGCCTTACTGGCCACTTGATCATGCGGCATGGCATGGCTTTACGCCTACAGATCTGGTTTTTCCTTCTTTTCTTTTTGCCGTCGGCAATGCGCTAAGTTTTTCGGAAAAGAAATTCGCAGACTTGTCCTCAGGTCAGGTGTTGTACCGTATTTTTAAAAGGTCTTTTATCATTTTTCTATTAGGATATTTGATGAGTTGGTTCCCTTTTTACAGATTGGATGCTCATAACGATATCATCCCTTATCCTATAAGCGAAACACGTTATTTTGGGGTGTTACAGCGCATCGCGATATGTTATTTGTTAACCGCATTGACAGTTCGCTACATTAGTCGAAGTTTTTTGGTGTATTTCGGGGCTGGAATACTCTTGTTTTACTGGGGTGTTCTGTTGGTGTTTGGTACTGGCGACCCTTTTTCTCTTCAAGGAAATGCTGTAACAAAGCTGGATATCCTGCTTTTTGGTAGCGCTCATCTTTACTATGATCATGGAGTTTTTGATCCGGAAGGGTTATTAAGTACGCTACCTGCTGTAGTCAATACTTTGGCTGGTTATATGGTAGGAAAGTATCTCCAGGAAAAGGGTATGTCCTGGGGGGCAATAAGATCATTGTTTTTGGTTGGATTAATTGGGATTGCGTTGGCGCTTTTGTGGAATACTGTATTTCCAATCAATAAAAAAATATGGTCGAGTTCATTCTCCCTTTTAACCATTGGTATGGATTTAATTTTGCTTTCTATATTGGTGTTGTTGACTGATAAAAAAGGAGACGACGGAAAGGGATGGGTTAATTTTTTTACAGTTTTCGGGAAAAATCCGCTGGTCATATACATGTTTGCGGAGATGTTTTTGATTATACTGCGGAAAATTCCGGTCGGCACTATTAATCTATATGAACAGATTAATAGTGCTGTTTTTCAGCCGATTTTGCCTGGTTCCGCTGGCTCATTACTTTTTGCGCTTACAAATATGTTATTCTGCTGGTGCGTTGGATGGTTTTTAAATAAGAATAAGATTTATATTAAAGTTTAATTATAGAAGAATGCTGTTCGTTACCCTCGATTTGAAAATGATCATGAAAGTGAAAATAGGTCTTGTTTTTATAATATTATCGAACGTATGTTCATTTACTGCATTCTCACAGGTACATCCGTATGTTGTGGGTGATAAATATGCAAAACGGTTTCCTGCTGATCAGGCTCAAATCAATACAAAGACTGTGGAAAAATCTTCCANCTCCGGGAATGAAAATGGGGTNATGCTGAAAAAGGATGGAATTTCGATGGTAGATGCNAAACTTTCTGAGCCTGATTTAGTGTTTTCTGTAAAAGNGCCTGAAGCGGGAATTTACCAAATGTCGACTTATGCCGTTCCTGCAGGAGAAGGCTTGAAAAAGGATGCGCAGGGAAATGTAGTTGCTTTGTATGTGAAAATACAGATTGGAAATTCGCGTCCTACAAAACGGATTCTGTACGATTTATACCAGGCCGCTAATCAGGTGTCGGGTAAGTTCGAATTGAATGCCGGAGATCAGCAAGTTAAACTATGGTTGCCTAAAGGAGTTCAGTTGGGATATGTCGAATGGAAAAATTATAACGCTCCAGAAGTGCCTTTGGCAGCTCGTAATTATGTGCCTAAGATTGTGCCGCCGGGTGGTCATCCAAGACTTTGGGTGACTGCACAAACTTTACCAATGGTTAAGGCGCGGTTAACTGAAGGTGAAAATCAACCTATATGGGCTGCGGTTAGTGCCTCTGCGAAAGTCCCTTATAAGTTTGATTTTGATCCGGATAAGGAAATTTTTTATCAGGAAGAATTGGAGAAGGCCGCTCAGACCAAAGCCTTTTATTATTTAATGACAGGTGATAAAAAAGTAGGAAATGAGGCTGCTCAACTGATGGTCAACTATATGACTATGCTGGAATTTGGTAATGTGAAGCATGGAGATATCACTCGTGAAATAGGGAGGGCTATTTATACTGCGTCGCTGGTTTACGACTGGTGTTATGATTTGCTGGGCGAAAAAAGTAAGCAATTATTATACGATAAAATGCTAGGATTGGCCAGAGAGATGGAGATGGGTTGGCCGCCATTTATGGATAGTATCGTTAATGGTCACGGAAATGAGGCGCAGTTAAGCCGCGATCTCCTGTCGATGAGTATTGCGCTTTATGATAAGAATCCTGAACTGTATAAATATACTTCCTATGCAATTTTAGAGGATTTAGTTCCTATGCGAAAATTTGAGTACGAGTCTCCTCGTCACAACCAGGGCGTAGATTATGGGGCTTATCGTTTTGGTTGGGAAATGTATGCCGCCTGGCTTTATTATAGGATGACCGGTTTGTCTGTTTTTGATGATAACATCAAGAGTTTGCCTTACTATTGGCTATATATGCGCTTGCCGGATGGTTATATGTTGCGTGATGGTGATATGTTTAGTGTGAAGTTTGGAGGTGAGAGGCCACTTTATTGGAAGCAGCCACAAACGATGTTGTTGAGTTCGGCATATGCTAATGATCCGTTGATTAAAGGTGAGTTTGAACGGGAAGGCGGACTTCCTGATAATCCTGTTTTGTATTTATTGGTGAATGACCCTAAGTTAAAAGCTGATCATAACCTGAATACTTTGCCGCTGACTAAAGATTTTGGAACAGTGCTGGGCGGGATGGTAGCCCGTACAGGTTGGGACAATAGTGAAAGTAGTAATGATGTAATCGCTGAAATAAAAGGTGGTGGCTACCAGTTTGGTAATCATCAGCAATCGGATGCCGGAGGGTTACAGATTTATTATCATGGTATACAGGTGGGAGATATCGGTTTGTATTTGTCCTACGGCACTCCTTATGATTATAATTTTAATAAAAGATCTATATCGCACAGTTTGATGCTGGCTAAAGATCCTGATGAGAAATTGCTGTTTCGTTCGAAATTCATTGATGGCGGAACACGTTTTAATCAACGGTTCCCCTTAACTCCTCAGGAAGTAACATCAGATCCCTGGTTTGATAATGGCAAGGTATTGTCTGCTAACTTTGGGCCGTCAAAGCTAAAACCTGCTTATAGTTATTTTAAGGTGGATCTAACAGGTGCTTATACTGCTAAAATGAGCAATTATACCCGTGGCTTTTGCTTTCTGAATTTAGATAGAGCGGATGTACCTGCAGTGATTATTTTAACAGATGATATGACGACTTCAAAGCCTGAAGTTCAAAAGTTTTGGCAAATCAATACCTTGAATAAACCTGAGGAATTGAATGGAAATCTCGTTTTAAAAAATGAGCTTAAAGGTTTGGTTGGAAAAACACATGTGAATATGCTGGTGCCGTCTGCTGCCAATCGTCAGACAGAGATCTTAAGTGGGAAGATTGCTAATAGTACCTTTGGTCAGCAATTTGAAGTTGTTTCACCAAAAGCCGAAGCTAATGGGCATCGTATTATGATCTCTCCGAAAAAAGCAAATAAACGAGACCGTTTTCTGACCGTGTTTCAGATGACTGCAGCAGATACGAAGCCTTTGCCTTTAGATTTTAAAGAAATGGGTGAATGTTATCAGGTTACAGTTGCAGATAGAGTGGTGGTGATGAGCTCAAGTTCGGATCTGATTCAAAATTCTTTTACGGTTGATGTTCCGGTCGGCTCAGCTTATCAGGTTGTTCTTACCGGATTGAAACCTGGATTTTGGAATGTGAAACGCATAGGGCAGAAAGATGATTTTAACTTTAATGTTATCCCAGGTAAGAATACCATGAGCTTTCAGGGGACGGCAGGGAAATATATCGTATCTTGGGGTAGATCATATGAGGGTACTGATTTAAAGTAAGATACATGGGATTGGTTGGCTTTTGATTTGCCTGTTGGCTTGCAAAAGCCTGGAATAATTCGTAATATTGTTTACTTTTTATATTTAAATTCGTTTACATAATTTGACATGAAAGAAGATTCGCAATCAAACAAAGTGTATTCTGAGCTGCGCAAAAAGATATTGTCTAATCAGATAGTTCCGGGAACAAGGTTAAAGGAAGATATTTGGGCAACAAAGACGGAGGTGAGCAGGGTGTCGGTTCGGGAGGCGTTGAATCGTTTATTGGGTGAAGGCTTGCTGGAGACAGGTGAGAAAGGCGGTTATTATGTTAAAACAATGACGGCTACAGATATTCATGAAATCCGTGAAATCCGGGAGTTGTTGGAACTTGGGGCATTAAGACTTGCTTTTAATAATGTGACTGATGAGGATATTGCTGAATTGGATCGAATATGTGATGATTTTACATTGATGGTAAAAAACGGTTACTTTTCAGGGGCTTGTGAGGCTGATGTGAAGTTTCATGAAACGCTGATCAATATGGCGAGAAATACCAAATTGCGACAACTATATGAGCTAAGTAATATTCCGTTGTTCCATTTAAAATTGGGCAGGTCACAAACACATATGGATGACTATGAACTTACTGACAAGGAGCATAGGGAAATCTTGAAGGCGCTTAAAACTAAGAGCTTGAAGAAAGCTGAAGAATTTCTCAGTAAGCACCTGCTACGTGGTGAAGTAGCTTCGCTGGAACTGGAGTAGTTAAAATATTGTTTCTTTTGAAATGCCGCGACTTTATTGTCGCGGCATTTTTTTTTGCCCTGAATAGCTGGCATTAAAAAAAGTAATATTAAACGTTTTATGATTTTGATGTATACAAAAAAGTTATATATTTGTATACAAAGACGGCGTATTGAGTGTCTGCTTTCTTAAGATAAGCGCTAATCTTAGTACTGGTCGTATGATGGAAAATTTAAAACGTAAAGAAAATGATGAATAGTTGGCTAAAATCGGCAGCAATAATTACCAAGAATGAAAAATGGATTCCTGGTGGAGTTGTTTCACTTAATCGTAAGTCTGAACCTAATATTTGTTTTTCAAAAGGTAAGGGAAGCAGGGTTTGGGATATCGAAGGTAATGAGTACATTGATTATCAGGCGGGATTTGCGGCAGCTTTCCTGGGGCATAATGATCCTGATGTAAATGCAGCGGTTTTAGCATCTATAAACGATGATTCGGTTTTGATGGGGGCCGGTCCAACTGATCTTGAAGGACGGTTTGCAGAGTTGTTTTGCAATAGTGTGCCAACCGCGGAGAAATTACAAATTACAACTACCGGCTCTGAAGCCACTTATCATGCTATCCGTATAGCCCGTGCAGTAACAGGGAGGGGGCATGTGATCATTATGCAAGGTGGATACAACGGCTGGCATAATGATGTGGCGGGAAACGTGATCAGTGATTTGAAAGATATTGGCGGTAGGGTAAGTCCAGGCGAATATCCATTCGATTCTTTATCGGCTGGAATTCCTGAGGAACATAAATCATTGATTCATGTCGTTAATTACAATGACCTTGAGTCTATTCAATATATTATTAAGCAATACCCCGTTGCTTGTTTAATACTGGAACCTATTCTGCAAAATATCGGTATCGTAAAACCCGAGCCTGGCTATTTGGAAGGTTTGCGCACGCTGGCAGATGAAGCAGGCTTTTTGCTTATTTTTGATGAGGTGAAAACCGGATTTCGCCATGCCTTAGGGGGGTATCAAAGTGTTTGCGGAGTAACGCCTGATCTCAGTACTTTCGGGAAAGCCATTGCCAATGGTTATCCAATGGGGGTTATTGCGGGGAAAGCAAAATACATGGATTACTTTGTGCATCCTGATAAGGAAAAGCGGGTGTTGATTGCCGGAACTTTTAACGCACATCCTTTAACCACTATAGCAGCTATTGCTACCTTGAAAAAGCTTTCTTCGTCGGAATACTCCGTGTATCAGCATGTTGATAAATTAGGATTGGCCTTAGAAAACGGCTTAAATGATATCCTTTCAAAATATGATAAGCCATTTTATGTTGCCCGTCAGGGATCTGCATTTTGTGTTTATTTTATGGATCATGCTCCAAAAGATTTTCACGATATTGCTTTGCATAATGATGCCGCTTTTGATAAAACCTATCGTCATAAATTGATAACACAAGGAATATTCAATTTCCCGCTGCCTTTTAAACAAGGTAGTATATCATTTGCGCACAGCATGGCAGATATAGAAGAAACATTGGAGAAAAATAAAAAAGTATTATCAGCTTTATTAAATAAATAGATGAAAATAACGGCTATAGAAACTTACGTATGCCATGCGCGTATGCGGAATTGGATCTTTGTAAAAGTTGTAACAGATCAGCCTGGTCTTTGGGGCTGGGGTGAAGCAACCCTTGAGTGGCATACCCGAAGCGTGGTAGGGGCTATAGAAGATTTGTCTCAATTGCTGATTGGTGAAGATCCTCGCCGCATAGAACATCTTTGGCAGATGATGTATCGTCAGCATTTCTGGCATGGCAATGGCATTGTGCGTGGCACAGCCATTAGCGGTATCGACATTGCACTTTGGGACATTGCTGGTAAAATACATGGGGTGCCGACCCATGAATTATGGGGAGGACGTGTTCGTGATTATATAAGGTTGTATTGTCATCTTGGAGGTGGTAAAATGGAAGATTTCTATCAGACTAAGCCTGATGATGCCAATCGCTTTGGTGAATTAGCTAAGCAGGCCGTAGAAGATGGGTTTACTGCGTTTAAATCGATGGCAGTACCCGAAACTATGCCACTTGAAGGATTGAAACCTATTCATTATGCAGAAGCTTGTGTGAAGTCGATGCGTGAAGCTGTGGGTAACGATATAGATATTATGGTCGATTGTCATGCGCGTCCCAGCCCGCGTATGGGAATGCAGTTTGCCAAGGCGCTGGAGCCGTATGGACTTTACTTTTTTGAAGAACCTTGCTGGCCGGAATCAATCGAAGACATTGCATTAATTCAACGGGCAGTANCTACACCTATCGCCAGTGGCGAGAGATTGGTTACTATTCATGCNTTTCGCGAGTTATTTGAAAAAAGAGCGGTTAGTGTGATTCANCCGGATATCACACATTGTGGCGGACTTAGTGAGGTGAGGCGTATAGCTGCTATGGCAGAAGCATATCGTGTTTCAATAGCACCACATAATCCACAAGGNCCNGTAAGTACAGCGGCTTCTATCGAATTTGGTTTTGCAACTCCTGGCTATATNATATGTGAAAGTGTACATAACGACGTGCCTTGGCGCGCTGATGTGGTTAGTGAAGGATTTACTGTGGAAAAGAAAGGAAGGATTGTTCGTCCGAACACGCGTCCGGGCCTCGGTATAGAAATCAATGAAGAAGAAGTGAAAAAGCATCCGTTCCAGCAGGAAGTATTGCAAAGGACATTTTATAAAGATGGTAGTGTAGGAGATTGGTAGGCTAAAAAATAACCCACATGGAAAAATTGTTTCAGAATAAGGTCCTGGTGATCAGCGGAGGGTTAGGGGATATAGGACAGGCCATTTGCCGCGAATTTGCGGGGCAGGGTGCGGCGATCGCCATCGGCGATTTGCAGGTTCCAACAGATGCTCAGGAGTTTTTAAATAAGCTGAAGCAGGAATATCGTGTTGCTGTGCATTACAATAAGGTGGATGTTTCTGATGCTGCTGAGGTGGCAAAATGGTTAAAGGAAGTAGAGGAGGTGTTAGGGATTCCAAGCCTGATCATTTCCAATGCAGCAACTGTTACGCAAGCTGATATTCATCAGGTTAGCCCTGAAGAATGGTCGCGCGAATTGCGTGTTAATCTGGATGGGGCATTTTACTTCACGCAGAAAGCCACAAAAAGGATGGTGGAGGAAAAAATGTCCGGTCATGTGATTTTTATAGGCAGCTGGGCTGCAGAGGTTGTTCATCCTAATTTACCTGCTTATTGTGTGTCAAAAGCCGGTTTGCGTATGCTGTGTAAATGCATGGCGCTTGAATTGGCTCCACATCAGATTATGGTTAATGAAATCGCTCCGGGCTACGTCCAGGCAGGGCTAAGCGCAGAAATATGGGCGAAGAATCCGGAGTTGATACAGCAGGCAGCAGAAAAAGTCCCGGTTGGAAAAATTATGAGTGCAGCTACAGTCGCCAGACAAGTAGCTTATTTATGTCATCCGGGTAACGAGCATATTACGGGTAGTACATTGTTAATTGATGGTGGACTTTCATTGCGTGCATTATGACCTATGATTCATCTTTCACCGGAATAATAGGCGTTGCCCAGGAAGATATTACTCCCCCGGTTGGGATTTATGCCCGTAATTGGGGGGCGGCTACACATGATGTTGCTGAAGGTGTGCATCGGCCATTAAAGCTGACCTGTATCACACTTAAAGAAACTGAGGAGGATAAACCGCTTGTATTGATATCAGCCGATCTGGGTTGGTGGAAAAGTGCCGCTGATGAAAAAGAATTACGTGGAGCAATATTGGAAGCTTTTCAGTTGGAACCATCTCATTTGATGTTTTGCTTATCACACACGCATGCCGGACCGGGTCTGTTCTCAGAAGATGCAGCTAAACCCGGCGGTGAGTATATTGTTCCTTATCTAAAGGAAATTAAAGAAAAAGCAATTTTGGCGATACAAGTTGCGCTTAGTTCGGCCTCTGTGTCTACACTTTCCTGGCGCTACGGGAAGTGCGATCTGGCTACCAACCGCGATTTACCGGAAGATAAGAGCGAAAGGTTCCTGGTAGGTTATAACCCTGATCAGGAGGCTGATGATACCTTACTGGTGGGAAGGATCGCCAATTCGGAAGGGAAAACGACCGGAACCATTGTGAATTACGCTTGTCATCCAACCACTTTGGCCTGGGATAACAAACTTATTTCTCCTGATTATGTAGGGGCAATGCGGGAGTTGCTGGAAGACTACAACGGGGCTCCCTGCCTTTTTTTACAGGGTGCTTCGGGGGAACTGGCGCCACCTGAACAGTATTCGGGTGATTACCGCCTGGCGGATGGCTATGGCCGACAGTTAGGGTACGCTGCATTGGGTGTCCTTGAAGCGATGTATCCTGCAAATTATCAGTTGAAACTAGATCAGGTTGTCGAGTCGGGCGCTCCGCTTGCTGTCTGGAAAAAACAGGCGCGTATAGCGTCAACGCAGTTAGGTCTGCAAATGTTAAATATACCTTTAGCCTTAAAAGAGCTTCCTTCATTGGCAGAGATAGAAAGTCAGTGGCGTGAATGCGAAGATCATGTAATCAAAGAAAGATTATGGCGGATGCGGGGTATTCGTAAAACTGTTGGGGATGGTGATGTTTCCATAATGCCGCTTTGGGTATGGCGCGTAGGTGAGGCTTGCCTTGTTGGACAGCCAAATGAGGCGTATTCGTACTTTCAACAAGAGGTCCGTGAAGCGTTGTCTCCTAATGCAGTCGTAGTAATGAACATCGTGAATGGGTATGCAGGCTACTTACCTCCCCGGGAACTGTATGCGAAGAATATGTATGCCGTATGGCAAACGCCCTTTGCTTCGGGCGCTTTAGAGCAATTGACC
>Ga0065714_10002548_pt1 | contig 14857 bp, 8 predicted proteins | sample MisRhiReplicate2_FD_59101 | JGI IMG/M metagenome (GOLD analysis project Ga0065714, IMG submission 59101) | Miscanthus rhizosphere microbial communities from Kellogg Biological Station, MSU, sample Rhizosphere Soil Replicate 2: eDNA_1 v2... | ecosystem: Host-associated > Plants > Roots >...
CTATCCGCATTCCTCAGGCGATTGAAAATCCACGCCTGATGCAAGGAATAAAAAAAGGCACTCTGAGCGCAGAAGAGTTACAAATCAAAGAAAAAGCAGCGTTGCTAGCGATCCGCGACTACGACAAAAATCTGCTCGACTTTGATTCAACTTTAGCCGTNCTAGTAGACTATCTCCGACTGACTCTTTCCGGATCGATATCATCATCAATAGAAATGGAAAAAGAAATCGCCAAGCATGTCCGACTAATCTCACCCACGCTGAGAGATAAACCGTGGCAAAAATGCCAATGTTCGATTTGTCAGTCAGCGGGTATNGAAACTATTATCTTTCGAGCCAGCAATCGAAACAAAAGACGNGGATTTCANAANTTAGGCGTGTACCACCGCCACCTTCAGAAAACTCTGGAACTTTCGAAANAATGATCTATCGATTTAAGGGTGTGCGCGCCCAACAGGCCTCCGGGCATGATGTATTTTCGTTTGCGGCCACTCCAAATGAAATTTTAGANTTCTCTGAAATTGAGAGAGTCGGCCGCGATGAAGAAGGTCACCTCAAAGGCTTTCAGCGCCATCAAGTCGCGTCGCACATCAGAGATATTCGTGACTATCTTCAGCGCGACGATGCATTGCTTCCTAACGCAATTATCTTGGCCTTTCTGGATGGGGTAACGGTTAAAGACCTCGGCGAGGGTATTGTAGAAATCGTTATTGATACTGCCGAATCCAAGCCAGGCTTCGTGGTCGATGGACAACAACGACTCAGTGCCCTTGCCACGATGGAGAAACCTGGATTCCAGGTATTCGTATCGGCATTAATTTGTAAAGATTACAACGAGTTGCGGCAACAATTTGTGCTCGTCAACAATACGCGACCGCTGCCAAAATCGCTGATCTATGAGCTTTTACCGACTGTTGACGGCCTGCCAGAACGGTTCACCAGTCGTAAATTTGCTGCTCGCATTATTGATTTGTTGAATTTTCTGCCTAACTCCTCTCTATTTGGCGAGATCAAACAACATACGAATCCTAGAGGAGTACTAAGCGACATGGCGATGCAGAAGTTCGTGATGAACTCTGCGAATGATGGCGCGATTCGTAGCTTCATGAAGTTTGATGACTTTGAGGGGCGCAGCATCGAACTTATCAATAACTTCTTCCATGCAGTGCGTGTAGTTTTCAAATCGGAATGGGAAGGACTAGCGCCCAGGAATTCACGCTTGAAGCACGGGGCGGGTCTGGTGTCTTTGAGCTTCGTTATGGAGTTGCTTTACTCCGATCAAGGCACAACCAGCAAGGAAGGTTTTATCAAAGGTCTAAAGCTTTTGAAACCTCATACGGCATGGACAAGTGGCGATTGGCACATTTCTGAAACCGACCGCCGCCCCTGGAATGGTATCCAGAACACGCCCACTGATATCGGATTACTCACTAAGTATCTGACCGAAAAACTCAAGCAAGAACTGAAGCGGCGCTAAAACAGACCCAGTTCCGAGGAGAGCAGTATGCACACCAAAGCCTTAGTTCTTTTTTCAGGCGGACAAGATTCAACCACCTGCCTTGCCTGGGCGCTGGAACGTTACGAGCACGTCGAGACCATTGGCTTTGATTACGGCCAGAGGCACCGAATCGAACTCGAATGTCGGCTGAATATCTTGCAGGAGGTACGTAACAGGTTTCCGAACTGGGCCAAGCGACTCGGAGAGGACCACGTGCTTGATCTCAAATTACTCGGCCAGATCAGCGATACGGCGATGACCGCTGAGAAAACTATAGAGTTTGAAAAGAATGGACTTCCCAATACGTTCGTACCCGGGAGGAATCTGCTGTTTTTGACGTTCGCTGCCACGATTGCCTACCGACGGGGCCTCACAGTGCTAGTCGGGGGGATGTGCGAAACCGACTACTCAGGCTACCCAGACTGCAGGGACAACACCCTCAAAGCCACCCAGGTGGCCTTGAGCCTCGGGATGGACGCTCCGGTGATCATTGAGACGCCCTTGATGTGGCTCAACAAAGCTCAGACCTGGCGTCTGGCCGAAGACCTAGGTAATCGAGATTTTGTCAGCCTGATTCAAGAAGAGTCCCACACCTGCTACCTTGGGACTCGACAGCATAAACATGAATGGGGCTACGGATGTGGAACGTGTCCGGCTTGCGAACTGCGCAAAACTGGATATGAGCAGTACATTCAAGAACGAGATTGACGATGGTTCAGCGGTGGCGGATCAAAGCACTCGCCACCCCGCTGAATCAGGTGAGTAAACCAAATGACTTACAGTATCAAAGAAATGTTTTACACCCTTCAGGGGGAAGGTAACCAAGCGGGTCGACCCGCGGTATTCTGCCGATTCTCAGGATGTAACCTCTGGTCGGGACGGGAGCAGGACAGGGCTAACGCCATCTGTACATTCTGCGACACGGACTTTGTGGGAACGGACGGGTTGGGTGGTGGAAAATTCAAGGATGCGAATGGCCTTGCCCTCGCAATAAATTCATTATGGCCTATCTCCCATCAAGGTCATAAGTATGTGGTATTGACCGGAGGAGAACCGCTGCTGCAAGTAGATGATGCTTTAGTGGAAGCACTGCACAAACATAGTTTTACCGTGGCAGTGGAAACCAATGGCACAATAATACCGCCAAGCGGGATTGACTGGCTTTGCGTCAGTCCTAAATCCATGGCCGAATTAAAGATCACTCAAGGCGATGAATTAAAATTAGTTTTTCCACAAACTGAAGCGCAACCAGAAAAATTCGAACATCTCACCTTCAACCATTTCTATCTCCAGCCAATGGATGGACCAGAGGCCCACCTAAACACCGAATTGACCATAAAATATTGCAAGGCGCATCCAAAGTGGAAGCTCGGCTTACAAATGCACAAAATACTGATGATCCCTTAGAACAAGTCTGACAGAAATATCAGTTCACACCAACATCTAAATAGCCTTCCGCCTTAACCCTTCTATAAACTCACGAACTATGCTTGAAGCACCTTTACCATACGGATAGATAATATCCCTTCTTATATTTATCACCGGATAGAATGCCTGATGCTTTGAACTACGAGAAGAGAACACAAAATAATCGGCCGTTTTGGCCAGATGGCACAAGGCTGGAGTAGCGGTATGATCACTGTTGATCTCGACCTTGAGACCTGTGAAAACTATTTCCAGTACGTCCCGAGCGCGGCGGGCGGCACCTTCTGTGAGAGTGTAAATACCCAACAACTTCCCTTGTAAATCAGGGGTTAATTCTATCACTGAATCGATATCTGATTCAGACTCCTTGTTATTGCTAAAGTCTGGGACTGGTTCACCAACCTCAAGAATTTCCTGCATTAATACAAAGGTCAACTCGCGTATCGCTGGATCTTTAATTTGCCTCCAATGCTTTGTCGCGAAATCCTGTAGTGATTGCCAGACTTGACGACGCAATGGCTCTGCTGGGCAGGGTGCGTCCAGCAGCACATCCACCAACTCTAGCATTCCGGTATACGCTTCAGGCCCTTTATTGACCTCCCAGAGCATCAATATAGAGTCGACCAACCGCGTATACTCATCGACTGCGAACGGTTGCTCCAACATCAACTGCGTCAATTGTGCAGCCAGCGACAGCAGTGCTGGATTGACTATAGAATCAAGAGCAAGCAATTCCAACAATTCTAACCAGACAACTCCTTGGCAAGCCACATCGCGCTCTTCCAACCAATCTAGCAACAACGGCAGCGTGTTACGAAGAATCGCCTGCCCCACAGGGGATCCGGTCTTAATGCACTTAAGCAATGTGTCTGAATTAAAGGACTCAACTGCCCAATTTTCGCAATACTCTTGTGCATCTCTCTCCAGTGCACCAGTCGGTAACTCAGTATCAACCAAGCGCTGAAACCAACTATCCCAACCACCCAACTGCTCCCTAGAATAGCGTTTTTGCAAGTCTTGCAAAATCGCAGTCATCATAGGCAATGATTTCAGTGGCTCAAACCACGACGTAGGCATGGCCTGTAATTTCTGCCACAATTGCTGCAACTCAACTAATGGAACATCCAGCGAGCGCTGCAGTAACGCTTGCACAGCCCCTGGTCCCTCCTTCAGATTTTCTGACTCACCAACAACCGATTCTATTTCAGTTTCAGATTGATTTACCGCGACAAAATCGGCCCAATGAAGCAACTTTCGAAACCACACCGAGTCGATAAATTCAGGCATTTTCTGCTGAGCCTGTGCACACCTCAAAGTAACAGCGCCGGCAACCCACAACTGCCAATCTTGTTTAAAGCTTTCGTGAGTTTCAAACAACGGAACAGTCATAAAAAGTGGGCTTAACGGGCGGCACAAATCGGCCAATTCGTCCCTGCGCTTCTCACCTATGGCCTCAGTAATTAGTAGCCGTTTAAGTCCCAACTGCCCTAGTGCTCGAAGCAATACGCGAACTAGTCGTAACGGAATACGGCCGCCGAGCAGACTGGGCAACCGTGGATGACTAACAATGTCCTGCCAACGATCCGCCGAAGCTAAAGCCTGTAACTCCAACGACAGCAGATTAGGTGGAGTGAAGCCTCCCGAGTTCTTAAGCTCCCCGTAAAAACGCCAAGCATCCCCACCATCATGTAGTCGGTAAGCCAACATAAAATCACGCAACACTCGACCTATTGGTCGTTTGGCTAACGACGTAAGCGCAGGACGTTGTCGATACAACTGCAGCACGTTAGCTAGTACTGTAAAGACCCGGTATTTTTGCTGCTCGTCCACCTCGTCAAGTAAATCAATACGCAATAATCCGGCTGGGGCATGCGCTAGCAACGCACTCTGTCCCTCATTACTTGGAGTGATGATCAGACCATAATCAAAACAAGTATCAGCCGTTCCCAAAAACGCTGCCAATACCTGGCGTAACTCTTCCAGAGCGCGGCCATCCTCTGCTGCTGCGTAGAAACATAATTCCGGCGGACGACTGTATGGCAACAGTAAAGGCCACTGCCCCGCACAGGCACTTTGCACCAAAGGCTCCAACAAATTCTGATACGGCTGCGGGTAATTCCCGGCAAATACTTTGTCCGGATCGATCTGGTTATCGACCGCAAAAAAGGGCTGCAACCATGTCGGTATAGTGTTCATGAATGCGCCTCGAAGCGGTACTGTTCTTCAAACTCGAGTAATGCTTCAGAAATTATTTGAGAATTACTGGTCAGCATGACATGTTCGTCGTTACGGTTTGTTCCACTCCAGGTGTAATTCATTGAGCCTTTCAAAAAACAACTGTGGGTAAGTAGACCTTTGGTATGAACTTGTTCACTGAACTGGCAAGAAAAATCATGACCGGCAATTAGGCGACCGCTCAACTGCTGGACAAACCGACGACTGTACGTGTCGTCACGGGTCACTACCCGCAACCGGCACCCCCCATTAACCGCCTTCGCCAGCACTTCATTAAAACTAACCTCTCTACTGCCCCAACCTGGTTCTAGTGCGTCCCACTGCCCTGAACAGTTGTCCAATAGGGGAAAGTCACTCAGCCAGGGCGATACCAACCAAATAGGCTCAGGGTTAAGCAATAGACCGGCCATTAGCCCACCTAGCACCTCGCGAAATTGCCGACGACCTAGGGGGCCGTGTAGAAAAATTTGCCGCTGTTCATTCATAGCAAAACTCTTATTGAATGGCCTCAGCCAGTTCGATCCTCAATACCATGCTATCTTGTAACCGCCTCATGGCCCCTACGCGTGGATATAACCATAGCCCGGAGTGATCAACCGGATTTAGCTGAATCTCGGCTATTAGTTTCGAGATTGAGGCAATCTGCATACGCGGTATTAAAAGATCCACCCGTCCTACTCGCTTTAACACGTAATGTAGTTCAGCCAAATAATCAACTGTTAACTGGACATACGACTCTTGCTCAGCAAACAGAAGGCTACCTAGCAACCGTTCAGTCGTGGCGACACCCGTTTGGAAAGGGTTGTAGTAACTCATTTCAGACTGACGGATGGCGTTACCACGCGGCCACAATAACCCCTGATTACGACAAAGTCCCTGGAACACTTCAACAGCAGACGCCTGAGCACCGAGATCTTTGGCAGATAAAGCATGGGCGGCGATATTTAGTCCCCACTCCAAGCCACTAAAGCATTCTAAGTGTCGCCACCGGTCCAGCAAGTTCAAAAGGTACTTATCGGTGTTGGTATTGCTGCCTGGTCTGAGGGCCCTTGAGTGCAAAACACTTAAAAAACTGTGGCTAAGGGCAAAGCCTTCACGAAGCAGAACACGGTGCAACTCTGCGTTGGCATCACGCCGTTGTTGCAAATCACTGCATCCGCGCACCTCAGCAAACGAGCCAGCCAGATCCCCCCCTTTCACTACCAGGCCAAGCAACTGAAAGAGATCAAAGTCGATTTGCTCATAGTCACTTGGCTGCAGGCTGCGCGCGAAGACATTAAGTACGCGCAACGGATCCTGAAAATATGCCTGTTCTAAACGAGTGATGATGCCATTACCACCCGCCTCTGCCTCACTCAACCAGACCTCTAAGCTGTCCTCCCGCCACAACGCATCAGCCAAGACAACCCGTTCATCAACATCGGGCAGCAACACACACATGGATTGCTGAGCTGCCGCGGCCAGAGTATTGGCCAACAAGGCGCGCGTCCAATGGCGCAATTCCGGTAGTACATGCACATCAGACCAGAGGGCATTTGCGCACACCTTTAGGCTGCAAAGAAGATCATCTCGATCTAGTAACTCCCGAAGATCTTCCTGTAACTTTTGCTCTTGCACTGAGTCAAGTTGCTCATCAGGCTGAAATAAACTCTGTGGAATACTGCGCAATCGCTCAATACCCGCATTCGAGTGCAACCGAGTCAACGCACTGATTATTGGTTGCGGATCGTTTGGATTCAAATCTAGCAATTCACCCGCGACTGCAGCCAGATAGCACTCAGCTATCCAATTAGCCTTAAATGGGTCACCACCAAAGAGATCCAGTTGATCCACAAGATGCCGAAAGTAGATCGGGCGCAAACCTTGTAAAACCTGCGGATTTGCTAACATACCAGCTATTACCTGATCATTGATAGCAAAGCGCAGCCGAATGCCATCAACCCACTGCCGGGCACCAATAGCAACTGATTCGCCATTGCGCTGCCAGTCAAATCGAATTTTGGTAGTTGCTCTCTTACTAAACCGCAAAGTGGCATTTGCGGAGGTACTAAAACGCACAACCTCCAGAGGTGTCATTTGCTGATGCAAGCAAAAAGTCACATCGACCAAATGCTTGCCCCAACTGCCAACTGGGGGGGTGTGCACCTCAGTTAGTGCTGGAGCGCGAAATTCGGACTGCCATATAAGTCGCGCGTTACTTTTCTCAGAAAGGCCTAACTTTGGTTCTAGACGCCTGGTATATATGGAGTTAGGACGCAGTACCGTCAAAGTTTTCTCCGTATCACCAGCAACCAAGCCTTCATCACGTAACTGCTCACCAAAAGCCTCGCAGACATCAAATCCGCGCTGCTGAATGGCATCCGGTTCAGGTACAAAATCTGCAGGTACTAACCAGTCTGAATCGAGGTTACTGTCTATGGCATATCGCTTAGAAATTCGCCCTGGGGCAAACTCACGCAGGGCTTGAAAAATTGGTAAATCCGTCCATTCGATACGCGCCTCCGCCCCCCGCACCAAAGCAACATACACACTCGGCAAACTAAGTTCGGCAAATAGTGCCTCAGGAATAAACTCCGAAAGCGGTGAACTTCCTTTTACTACATCCGCCCAGGGTCGGCCGTTAGCACTCCAGTCTGTCACCAGTTTGCGCTGCAACGTAGGCAACACTTCAAGCATTACCGAACGCGGCGGTGCCCAGAGAATACGGTTCAGCGTATCGTCATCGACCTGCAGCGCATCCTTCAAATAGGTTTTGAACCGATCTTGCTGGCTACTCGGTTGTAGCAACTGCTCTACCAACATCAGTAATTTCTTGCAATAGCTCCTATTAATTTGCGGTTTGCGTAGAATCGTCCACACGGCACCACTACCTAACTGCGCGCTGAGCCAGTCAAGGAGAGCCATAGCGGCCTGCATTTTTTGAATATGGCTGTTGTGCAGTGGCAGACCTTGCCGCTTAATTTCGGGGCTAAGCAACTCTTCATAGCGTTGAAATGCGACTCGATCACGACCGAACTCTGAGAGAACTACCAGCATCCACGGACGCATGGTGCGTGAGCGACCGGCACGGCCCTTGCGCTGCAAATAGGATGCAACATCGCGCGGCGCCTTGTGTTGCAGCACAGCCCCCACCGCCGGATCATTGAAGCCCACCTCAAGAGACGCTGTGGCAACAACAATCTCTGCGTCAGCATCCACCCCGGCATCCTGGCTTGAGGTGCGCCCGATTACCGCACGATCATCCTCATCCAGCACATGGCCTATATCGGTAGCCGCTCGCCAGTCTTGTCCCAGACGAATACGTTCGAGCGGATTGACTGTATCTTTCCCGCCATCATCCTGCCCGTCCCTTGGACCACGCAGACTAGCAAGCGAGGGATGATGAGGTTTAAGCCCCCATTTACTAGTGCGCCAACCTTCTGCATCTGCTAATTGATGATAAAGACGGTTATTGGCATCCAAATCGTCGGTAAAGACAAAGGTTTTACTACCCCAAGTGCCCTGTGAGCGGCTCTTGCGGACATCCAGAATACGCCTAGTTAGCATGCAGGCTTGAATGGTGGTCGACAGCAACGCAGTCTGAGAAACTGGGTCGCCGCGAAGCACCATTAGGTACTCCGCACCCTCGTCAATCATTTCATCAGGCAGCGCTTCAACCAATTCAACATGCTCTTGGCGTGCGCCGACCAACTCGGCAAAAAAACGCTCAGCATCTGTCAGGGTTGCAGACAGCCCTACAAAGTGCGGACGGCATTGAGCGCGCTTCATCCAGCGCCTAAGTAAGTAAGCAACTTGAGCTCCGCTGCTACCACCGTACGTGTGCACTTCATCGAGTAGCACCAACATCGGACCTGCCTGCTGGCCTACACCAAATAGGTGGTTACAACTAAAGTCACCAAGTCTACGATTGAGCATCTCGGTGGTGGTAAACAGAATATCCGGAGGTAAGTCTGTCTGACAACTACGGGTCAGCGCCACCTCATCATCCGTAACACGGTGTCCACAGCGACTGCACTTAACCTCTTTAAGATTATAATTCCACTCCATCTGACCAGTACAACTGTCGGTGGTGCAGCGTAGTAGGTCAAATTCAGTTTTTTGTTTCCCCGTTTTATAATCCTTTCCAGCCATACCCCAGTTGTAAGGTGTATCACCATACAGAGCACCAATGCGAATTTTTCGACCGACCCCTGACTGCATCAGTCCATCGAGTTTTCGGCACTGCCCCCAAGCCTCCATGAACTGATCTTTGAGCAGTTCATTACGCGGGTAGATCGCAAGAATTCGTACTCGAGGAGAGGGATTAAGTAATAGATCCGCTGCTAGTGAAGCGAGTCCTGGCAAATAAAACGACAGCGTTTTGCCGCTGCCTGTTCCGGCACAGACAATGGTGCCAGAGGCTTGGCTACTACCGCCGCGCTGCTCGCTGTAGGCCTGTAAGATGCGCAATGTTGCTCGCGCCTGAAAACCAGCTAAATGCAGGTTACTGTTTGGGTCAAGCAATAATTCAATTGCCGTTTTCAACTGCTGAGCATTACTAAGTTTCGGTACTTGTAACCACTGAGGCAGTAATTTTCCTATAAACTGATCACGCATAGGGTAACTGCGTGGGCGTCGAACAAAGCGAAAGTCTGATACGAGTGTACGAGACCGATCAATTTGTTGATTCAGGAACCATTGTCGAAGGTTACGGTACAAATATGCCGCCTCCCCCATCCGCGTACGGTAAACCTTTCTCAGCCCTTCAGGATGGGGTACTTCGATGAGCATCGCATGCTTAGTCAGTGCCCTCCGCACTTCATAGGAATCATGATCTGGCAGCACTTCTTCTAGGATGGCCAGCACCTCGTTTTCACTGAAAAAGCCCCCGGTGTCACCCCAAACCAGGAGGCTGGTTTCTAGCTCTTCCAATTTGTCCAAGCAAGCGTGCAAATCATTCAGCATGATGGTCATAAAGACTTCAACCTTTGCGCCTTATAAGGAAATGACCAAGTAGGTCGCCCTTCTGCAACCACTCAAAGACCTCTAAAGTCATCGCTGACAAGGGCAGCCAACCGTCCCTAAACAGCTTAAAGAAGTTTCTGACACTATCAGGAAGAGAGTCCTCCAACTCTGAACTTACGGCCCGCATTTTTTTTGTCAGATCCTGCAGAATTTTAATATTCTCCGTACTTGAAGGCCCCGCCTTTTCCAGAGTAGCAAACTCTTTCTGCCATCCTATATAAGACCTACAAAGATCTCCACGCACTGGGATATCTTTCTGACTTTCCAGAACAGAAGGCAACACCAGTGATCGTTCTCTTAAAGAGTCTGTCCATCCTTTCCAGCAGGAATCCACCTTACTCTCCAACTGAATTGCTAACGACTCAAGCGCCACCTTAGAATTATCCAACGAGTCATCCTGTCTTGCGGCAGCTTTTAATTGCTCCCAGATCCCAATGCAGGATGTGAGACTCGCGGAGGCTTTAACGATCTGCCGTTGAATATCCTCATCGATTCGAATAAATTCCGGGGCGTCGGTAGGAAGATCTTTGAGCACAACAACCTTATCTACCAACTTCCTAAGAGTCGCCGCAACATCAATAAAGCGCTCTCTAATTGCGTTGCATTCAGTGATCTCATTCTCAGCCTGGCTTGAAGACTGACTTAATTTCTGCTGGCTACGCAAACTTTGGATCTGTTGCTCAAGCGCAATCATGACTCATCTCCTGCAACTTATCCAAGGTTACAGACAGGTCATCAAACAAATCAGTAACAGCATTCTGCGCATTTGTCAAAGTTTCACCACCCCACTTAATATTTTCTGTAACTAGGCACGCGAGTGCATGCCCGTAGACAATTTTCCAATGGCCGAGCACCTTCAACACCTGTTCTAGTTGTTTTCCATCAAGTCGATTGACCTGCTCCAGGCGCTTAACCACATCTACTTCGGTACGCAGTGCCAGAAGCCCCTTGACCACATCCCAAGACTTACTATCTTTCAAGTTTGCCAGGGACTCTTGTAATTTTTTTGCATTGGGTAAGTCTACTTGCGGTAAAGGATAATGCCGCCCCTTATTACTGATTTCGTGTACAAGTTCGATCATCTCATCCAGCAAACCACAAAATGTCTCGTAGCGAGAGCAACCGTCCAGCACCTCTACGGCACTCACTGCCGGTTGCAACGCCATAACAATATTCTTAGCTAACTTAACCAACTTTGATTCTGGGGTTACCTTGGCGATCCTAATCGCTTTCAGTACTAGGTAACCATCCATCCCATGAAAATTGGCAGAAACCAATTTCAGCCAAGCTTCACGCTGAGCGTCCCAATCCTCAAGTACTTGCTCACGTGCAGACTTTAATTCGGGAACAACAGATGGCAACTCTATCTCTCGAATTTTTTCAGTTGTTTGTAGCAACTCATTTAAACGTTCTCGATCATTACTGCATCCTGCCAACAAACCCAAGATCATCGCCGATTGCAGTTGCAGACCTAATAAACCAGATAATGCTTGCTGCGCCTCAACCGCTAACGTCTGCAAAACGTCGGGTACCCACCGCGCAGCGAAAGTCTGGCAAATGAGGTAATCCTCAAAGCCATTGGTGTATTGCCAATCAGCAAAAGGAGGCTTTCGATTGAAATGCTCATAACGAAGCAACGCAAGAGTTACTCCTTGTAAAAATGCAGCTTTTTCTGGAACCTCAAAATCCATATCTAGAAAAAATTGAACTCTACTCAAAGCGAGGTTACCCTCTGCATAAGGAAGTTCAATCAGTGGACGGCTACCACTTAGAAGAGATGGCACCTCCTTTAAACCCAGCCAATCTAGATGTTTATACCTCTTTTTCGTATGCAGATCATAAATACGCATAAGTCCTGCTCGCAAATCACGAGCATCATCCTGCCCCAATTTCTGCTTACGTTGAAACCATGAGGTAACAGTATCCTCTAACTGATCTAGTCGTGTCTGATCTGGGTCCAACTTTACTCGAGGCGCAGATTGCTTAGCTCTCGAAGCTTCTTCACTAATTAAGTTGGCAGGAACCGCAACAGAAGTAACCACTCCATCTTTTAGCAACAAAGCCAAACCATCCAACCCAAAGGCTTTAGGCACCTTTCGATCTAACTTGCTTTGCAGTTCTTCTATCGAACGACTGTTGTACCCCCAAATTGCCGCAGTAGTCTTCGACCGTTCCGGCTCATCCAATCTCTGCAAGCTACCTAATCCTGCACTAATAGAAATTCCCGCAAAACCTGCTGGCGGAAAGCGATTCTCCAAGTATAGATCCCGGTAGTCGCGCAAGGTTCGCAAGAGGACTTCGTTCAAAACCTGCCGCGGATTGAACTTCAGTTCTCCTTCACCTTTGCGGCAAAAACTATCCAAGAGAGCTGCAATAGCATTACGATTAAAGGGAAATAGCGGCGCCTGACACGGCGCATAACCGAACGAATTTAAGTCATCGCTATCGTCGTCCGAATCTGACCACACCGACGGCCATGACTCCTTCTCTCGAACCAACCAAGAGGATTTCAACGCCTCACTACCATGGCGCGCAGCATTCAGATAGCGGCCGCAAAAATCAACAATCCGCTCTAGAGTCTCCTCACCATCCTGCCCATGCTCACGAATATGCCACTCATATTGAGCACGTGTTTTAATCGTATCCTGACGCCGCAGATAGCCTTGGTAGCCATTGGTTACAGCAATGGCAGAACGCAAGGTGCACAACCCCTGCTCACCATCACGCATAGATTCTTCCAACAAACTATCAATCAGCACGTCTTCAATCGCGGAGATGGCCGCCATATCCTCAACAAGCACAACCAGAGTGCGGTTTTGTTGCTTCAACGAGCGACGAATCTCCTTGAACAGGTCTTGAAAACTGCCACCACTGAACTGAAATAATTGTTGGAACGCCTTACGGGTCGACTCGCCAAGGACCTCGCTAAGCACTCTTGCAGCAGTCTCGCGAGCTTCTGCACTGGTATTAAGTTGTGCCTGACTAACATACCGCTTTGCATTACTTGCCAAATCATCCAGATTGAAATTAAAATCAAGATCCTGAGCATTGATTTGATAACTATTACGGCTTAACTCATCATTTGAGGCGCCTTCAGTCAGGCGAGAGGCAAATTGGTAAATGCAGTGATCGGGCTTAAGCAAACTAAGCCTGAAGTATGAGTCTTGAATCAACTCAGAAAGGCCCGCACCTTTACTAGTGTGAGAATATATTTCTTTAAGCCGAACTTCTTCCTTAGCATCTGGACGGGTCCCGTTCGCACGATGCACCTCCACGATCTCTGCGATCTTACGATTCAAGTGCCTCAACTGTTGCGCCATAAAGGTCAGCAACAACTCTGCTACCTCATGGGTATTCAACCGTTCGCTCACCTGGCTTATTTTGGCCCTTGCCTGTGTGAAGGATTCACCTTCCAAGTCCTTCAGCAGAATATCCAACACTTGCCTTAGACTGGCATTTTTTGGAATGCGCACGATATGCCAATCGGCGGACGCTGGATGAAGCTTTAATTGAGCATGTAACCAGCGAATTAGGTGGGACTTCCCCACCCCGGAGCGACCGATAATCGGAATTGGCCGTTCTATCAGCAGAAAGTGCTTAAGCAGATCCTCTTCGCTACAAAGTTCATCCTCGCCACCACCCACTCTCTGCAACTGCATAGGCTCATGTACTGCCAACAGAACGTGCTCGGCTAATTCTTCGGCTTCGGTACGTATACACTGAGCGATATTCTCAGGCAGCGGCCAGTAATTGATCAGACTCATGCATTCACCTCCGAAAGATAAACAACCTCACTAACAAATCGATGCTTTCCTTCAGGCAGTTGTAATTGCATGCTCGAGGTGTCGTCTGAGGCCTTATCTAAGCGCAAACGGAAAGCGCTCTCCAAGCGCACAAGAGCATGGCTTAGAGACGGACTGACTTGATGAACCTCTCTCGGACTCCATCCCAACTCCTCCATCATGGGTTCAAGTAAACGACGGAAACGCCCACCGTCCACCAGTGGTATTTTCTCAGCCAATCGATCAATAAAGATCTGCAGCGGCAATTTGCTCTCACTTGCAAACACAGCCTTCAAATACGGTTCAATGGCACGAGTTGGATCGACGATATAGCCTGCACCAAAGGGTTCGAGGAATCCCAGAAAATCCCCATATTGTAAAAACGTAGGTAATTCATTACTCAAATTCAGACTTCGCTCACCTGGCAACCAGCGATTTACCGCTTTTTGTGCACTACCGTTTTTACCAGGCAACACCAGTTCTCCACCCATAAAAGTGTAGCCCTGCTGCACCAACAGACAAGTCATCGCACGAAAGAAAGGCTCAGTATTTTTATCATCAAGTATGGCCTGATCCGTTTGCGCCCTAGTATTACCTATTATTAATTCCAGAATTCTTTCAGGTAAATTTCGCTCTGTTGCGCCCGATGACACCGAGATCATGCCAGAGTCATCTTGCAACCAAAGACCTTCCTTGAGCCAAAAGTCTAGATTCCATTCAAAACGCTTCATTGCTGTTCCATCGGCATCATCGACTTCATCGACTTCATCATCTTTCTTTTTCTTAGGAGATAACTTAGGCAAAAGTTCAGGTCGTAAAACTTCCAACAACTCGGCACGAGGGACTGGCTTACTTTTGCGTAATAGCACCCGATCAATCAGACTCACCAACACCAAACTGCTGCCCGGATGGG
>Ga0065714_10002927_pt1 | contig 14837 bp, 38 predicted proteins | sample MisRhiReplicate2_FD_59101 | JGI IMG/M metagenome (GOLD analysis project Ga0065714, IMG submission 59101) | Miscanthus rhizosphere microbial communities from Kellogg Biological Station, MSU, sample Rhizosphere Soil Replicate 2: eDNA_1 v2... | ecosystem: Host-associated > Plants > Roots >...
GTCTAGCTGGGCCGGCCCCTTAGCCCCTCCCCCGTGGGGGTGTGGCACCCGCTTTGAGGGTTGTTTAGGTTGGTTGTGCGTGTGCTTTGCGTCCGCCTGCTGAGGTGTTGCAGAAGGCATGCGATGGGCCAAGGTATATGCCCCGGTCCTTGTCGTCATGGTCTAGGTGCCATGGCTCGCCTTGCTTGATGCGTTGACCGCACCTTGCACAGTTGATGAGTCCTGCTTGTACTCGGATGTCTAGTGTTGTGCGTGTGCGTTGATGCGCTGCACCATACCCACGTTGGTTGCTGTTGCCTCGTGCCCTGTCAGTAGCGCGTGTGTGTGCGGTGCAGTAGGTTCCCTCGGTGATGACTGGGCATCCACGCGTAGCACATACCTTGGCCGTCACGTGATCCACCCGCGTGCACGGAACAGCATGTCCCAGTCGTTGGGTGTGGGTAGTGGTCCGTGTGGTGTGCGTAACCCTGCCGCGTCTATGGCTACTTTGGCTAGGGCTGAACAGGTGGTTGGTGCGCGGTCTGCGAGCCAGTGTTGTAACCAGAGTGGCGTGTCAATACGTGTGATGGCAGAGGCGGCGTGCATTATGCAGGCTAGGTAGTCGTATCTGACCCCGATGCTGAACTCTGCTATGCCGGCAACCATGTGTGCTTGCTTATCGGTCATGGCGTACTGTGACCACACAACACCGGGGTAGTCGCTGATCAACCGGCGTCGTGTGCCTCCTGGTTCGGAGCTGATGCACTCAACGTCTGAGATAGCCACAACAACGTGGTGGTAGCGCCAACCGGTGATGCGGAGTATCGCACGGCCCATCCAGAACCGCTTGTCTGCCACGAGGCCTACTTGCCCGGTTAGCATTGGTCTGCTTTCCATGCTCGTTTCTCGGCTTGGCGTGCTGAGTGTCTTGCTGCTCTGCGTCGGTTCTTGCTGTTGCAGCAGGAGCATCCGAAGAAGTTCAGGTTCCAATCTATTTTTGATCGACCGTTCCTGAGCATCACGGCCTCGTCTCTGCTTTGCCTGCTTGCCTGTCCTTGCGGCGTGCGGCTCGTTTGCAGGTTCCGGTGATGCAGTATGCGCATCCGCCGTTCTGTGCTTCTGGGCATCGCTTGGTTGAGCGCAGACGCTTTCGGTGGTCCCTGTCACCTTTCGACATGGCAGCCTCCAAGGTTGGCAGGGGTTATGAGCTGATCACCGTGGATTCGAACCACGAACCGACGCATTAACAGTGCGTTGCTCTGCCGTTGAGCTAGTGACCAATGCTCCCTAGCGCTCATGTTCGCTTCGGGACGCTATTTAGTTATGGGTGAGATGCCGGAACTCTAGCCGTTTGGCTATTGTTTCGGCTTCGTGTTGCCGTACGGTGACATTTGGGGATGTGCACGTACGGCAACATGGCTTATCGGTTCTCGGATAATAACCATTCCGGCTATTTGCTGGCTTTGGTTATAAGTGTTGGTTAGCTCGCGGCTTACCCTCACTTATTCGTGTTGGTTCCGCTAGGTTTGTGCAATCCCCATGTGCGGATCCAGCGGCGCGGCTTGTGATACAGCAGCGTGCGTTTCATGCGGTGACGTACTCAATCCCGCGATGGAGTAGCCCGAGTTGACTGTGATACGGGATGCCGTCATTGCTGAGGAACCAGTAAGACGTGCGGTCGCAGTCCTCAGCTATAGCGGCGGCGGCCACGAAGATCCAGTCAGTCAGGTACTCAAGCGGTTCGCCTTCGTTTTCGGAGGCAATGTGCGCTGCTATGGCGTCCTCCACGGCACGCTTAGTCTCGTCACTCATGCTGCGGTCAATTCCATGCCGCCCATGAGTGCAACGCCGTCGCGGATGCGGTAGACGAACGGCCATGATTCGGTGTCGTTGTAGTAGGCGAGCCCGAAACCTTGCTGCCAGTTCTCCACGATGCGGGCTGGTGTACCGTCAGCACCGATAGCGCCATGAACGGACGGGACCGCGCCGTCTGTGCGGCACAAGCAGCCAGGGTTAGCGGAGTACGATTCGATGGGCTCGCCGCGGGGGCCGATAACACTGTGGTAGGTGATTTCGGCGCGGTGTGTGTGACCAGCCCACGTGTTTAGGTGCGGGTGTTCGTGGACGTACTGCGCTGTTGTGGAACCCTTGGCGTTGGCTTTGGTGCCGTGGATGTTGCGGGTGTTGTCGTTGTCCCAGTCCGTCGCTGCTGGGTAGGCGTCAACGTATTGGATGTTGAGATCGTCTAACCTGAGCAGGTACGGGAGGGACATGACGGGCCACGACTCGGGCATTCCAGCACGTTTCAACCCGAAGGCTGCGACGGCGTTGGCTTCGATGAAGTTCTGCATGCGCTTGTCGTGGTTGCCTTCAATGACAACGATTTGAGCGTCAGGGCATGAGGCCCGTAGCTTGGCGAGGAACGCATGCCCAGTATTGAGGGCTGCTTGCGTGGTTTGCGCGAACGTTGCCTCTTGAGCGAACCGGCCCTGTGATGCGAGGTCTAGGAAGTCGCCAAGGATTTGGATCTTGTCTGGCTGTAGTTGCAGGGCTGCTTGCACGAAGCATTCCATTGCGTCGGCGTCGTGGAACGGGTCCATGGTGCCGTCTGGTAGCTGCCTAAACCCTATCTGGGTGTCAGCGCCCTTGAGAGCTAGGCGCATGTTCCGCACTGGTTTGGCGGGGCGTGACTTGATGGTCACGCCAACGGGTTCGGCTTGCTGGATTACGGGCCAAGCGGGACCGCCATGAGCCTCAGCGGTGATGGGTCGGACGTTGTTGAGCTTGTTCCAGAAGCCAGTACCGGTTGCGTTGCTTGTCCAGCCCCACGAGAACGTGACCTTATCGGGGTCTTGGCCTGTTGTGGCGATGAATGCGCGGTAGTCTTCGTAACCCCATGGGCGTTCGCTGAACCGGACGTAGTTGGCGGACCCGTCAGCGTTGTGCGTCTCGGATTCGCCGGACGCGACAGAAGCAGCGGCAGTCTCGTCGCAAACACATGTCTTGCTTCGGTGTGAGTTGATCTGTGATTTGGAGATGCCTGTGAGCCTGGACGCTGACCGTGAGGATAGCGCTTCTGTTTGGGGTGACGCGATCAGCGCGTACTTGCACTTGCTCATGCTCCCACCAAGCCAATCCAAGCCCCCGCAGTGAGCATCCCCGAGACAATGGCGGTGTAGTAGAACCGAGCGTCCTCAACCCAGATGCCTAGTACAAGCAGCGTGACAGTTGCCAGCGTGAAGATGACACCTAGTGAGGTCATGACAGGCTTGTACATGGTGCGCTCCTTGCTCAAGGGTGAACTGTTAACTCTGAGAGTTAATGGCTCGAAAAAGGTGCCCTGTTCTTCTTGTTTCCGCTGAACGTGGGGCGATAAGTTGCGGTGTTGCGTTCCCGGCTGATGCTCTCCCGTGGGAGCTATACGTTTCGGGTACGTGTTTTGGCAAAGTCTGCGGGAATCGAACCCGCGCTTTCGGTTTTGGAGACCGATGGGCTACCACTACACCAAGACGATGCGAGTGGACTGCCAGCACTTGAAGCTGGTGGGCGCCCGTGTCTGCGTCCAGTCCGTGCCCGAGCCCCAGGATCGTTTAGATTAGATGAGACCGGGGAGGGCGTGCCATTTGCCGCACGTCTGCGGCTCTGAGGTAATGGCTTACCTGCCTTGCTGGTGCATCCCCTGGTGCGGGGCTCAGCAAGTTTTGTTCCTGCACCCGGCAGCCCATGTTCAGATGAGCAGCTGTCAGGGCTTGACATGGACGGAAACCATCACTGGTACGTCATCCAGCTTCACCGGGTGCAGGAAGTTTGTTCAATACTTTGTTTTGTTCACTCGTGTTGAACAGTGAACTATCGTGGTCCGATGTTTTTTCGGGCGCCGTTCAAGTTTTGGATGGCTCGCATGACGGCTAACCGTGCGGACGCGGTTTGCATGCGGTCGAGGGTGCCGTCGAGGTGGGTGATGCAGCCGGTGAGCAGTTCCGTGTCAGCGGTTTCCGCTATGGTCCGGATGCTGGGCGTGTGTTTGTAGGTCATGTTCCTGGCTTCTTCGCTGCTTGACCTTCAACCCAGTGGTCATCCTTGACGTGCTCTGTGAGGAATCGGGTTTCGTCGAGTATGTGGAGCACGATTGATCGGGCTTTGATGACTGGCATGTGCTCTCTCGCGTGGTGGCAGCACCAAAACAGTTCGCCGTTGTCCACGTAGCCGGCGTCGTTGATGCCGGTTTCGATGTTGACTCGCACGTAGGCCCTTGATCCGCAGGCATCGCAGCGGTGTGACGCGTTCAAGCTGGGCTTGTCAAGATCAGCAGCCATGGCGGGCCTCCCGTGCGTGGGGGTACGCAAAAGGCCGGGTGTTGAGTCCCCGGCCTTGCGTTTTGATCGTCAGCCCGAAAGCCATTGATCGACTATCTTTAGATTACTACACCAAAGCACTTTAGTGCAACCCCCAGTACATCAAAGTTCACTGAACGCGTGCTCGTGGGTTGCGAAGCGTCCTACAGTTGCGGTGATGGCTACGAGGTTGCTGGGTGCCATTAGGTCTGCGTCTAGTGCTGCCGCCCAGTATTCCGCTGCTAGTTCCGAGTCAGTGAATCGTTTGTCTCGGGCGAGTACTGCGTACGGGGCGAAGTGCCCTCCTACCCGGTAAGCGTCCATGCTTGGCAGCTTCTCAAACCATGTGAGGGTCATGGTTTGCCTCCGTTGTGGATCATTTGTTTGCAGATGGGTCGCACTGGCATGTCAAGCAGTAGGCCGGTGCTGCGTTGTTGCCGCCAGGATTCGTGGGCGCCGAGCAGGAATGAGTAGCGCCTCCCGTTCATGTACGGCAGTGGGCGGGGCGGGATCATCTCATGCGTGTGACCCTTGCGGATCCAACGCCGCTGCGCTTTTGTTCTCATGCGGCCTGTGTCCCGTCTAGTGGCTTGCGCTTCTTGGCGTTGAGTTCGAGTACGTCCCGGAGCCTGTATTTTGGTTTTAGTGGTTGGCCGTCTGGGTCGGTGGCTTCGTTGGCTCGTGCTAGTTTGGGTGGCTTGTTGTGTCTGCTTGTGGCCCACATGCAGATTTGGTTGACGGTTATGTTGAGGTTGTATTCGGGGTGGCTGAGTGCTCGGGATAGTTCTGCTGGTGTCCCTACGTAGTAGCCTGTTGCGGCTGTGGCTCCTTCCCTCCATTTGAGGACTTCGTAGGTCGCACCACATGTGCCGCAGCGCGCTTCTGGTTGGCCTTTCACGGCGTACAGGTCACTGTCGCAGTTCGCGCACCTGCCGGCGAATACTCGGGGGTCGTGTTCGGCGGTGATCCGTTCGCAGTCCTTCACCAGTGTTTCGAGTTGCGGGTGCAGGTCGGGTGCCCATGAGAGTGTGGCGAGTCGTGGCATGTTGGCGATCAAGTACGAACCCAATAGTTCGTGTGTTTTGCCGTTGAGAGGTTTGCGGGTTATCTCAGCCAACCGCAGGCACGTGCCGAGCATCCAGCGTTGCAACGCATCCAACGCGCTGACAGCATCCACACTCACGGGGGCGGGTGCGTGTTGAGCCCTAACCCCAGGCGCACGGTCACCATACGTCGCCGTCAGTGTGAGTCTCGGGATCACGGCACGCACCTCAGCAACCACCGCATCCACCCGCACAATCAGATACTCAAGCTTGTTGACACACGTGGGGCACAACCACGCGCTCGACTCGTTACCGCAACGGCAAATCACTTAGCCTCCGAACGAGTCTTAGCAACAGCGCGCAGGCCCTCATAGTCTTCGCGGCTCATGAACCTGAACGTCTGCATTTTCACAACAACGCCCGACTTAAGAGACTCAGTTGTGTAGTCCTGAAGTGTGGTTTCGTGGCAGAGCCCCATACGGTCAGCTAGTGCTTTGCCTAGCTCTTCCTCGAATTTGGTAGTGGTTGCAGGAGTCATGTTGTTTTCCTTTCGCAGCCGCATTTGTGGGCGCCGTCCGTGGTTGGGTGGTGGAGGATAGCCCCACAACGGTCTTGGTGGTGGTGACCGCATTGGGGGCAATGAGGGTTACGGGACATTGCCAGTCAGCCGCGCTTCGGTGTCGTCGGCTTGCTTCCGGAGCTTTTCGGCGCGTTCTTTGCACCATTGGGCGAACTCGCGGCGTTCTTCGGTGGACAGGATGATTTCCTCCTGATAATCGTCCCGACCGATGAAGCGCCGAAACCAGCGCCCCCGCTTGACAGAGACTTCACTCAACGTTCCCGGCGTCTCACATTCGAGCAGCATCCCAAGGCTGTCTGCTGCGTTGGCCTGCTTACGGTAATGGTCCGCGTAACGCAGGTCGGCGCGCATACGCTCAACGGCACTGCTCGCGCTCATTGTGTTCCTTCCTGGTTTGTGGTGTCAGACCCCAAAGCGGCGGCAACAGCGGTAGCGGTCGGGCAAGGCCACATGACCTCTGAGACGTGGTGTTGCTCCCCGAAGTACGGATCTATCTGCTCAAGCTGGTTCCAGCAGTGACGGCAGACGGGCAGCTCCTCAGTTGGGCACTCGTTCTCGCAGTCGCATTCCTCACGTATGCATGGCAGCGCAGTGATGAAGTCCCGCGTTCCCTCTCGGTGCAGCCCAGTCACGGCTTCGATGGCGGCTAGTAGGCGGGTGAGGTCCGTGGGAGCGTTCGCGATTGGCTCCGTGTATTCGGCGTGATCCACCCAAGCTACGATGCGATGGGCTCCGTAACCGTTCGGGTCATAGATCACCACGTCTTTGCCGCGCACCTCCCATTCGCCCAGTTTCGTTGCTGCTGCCAGTCTTTCCCGGATGGGTGCCAGGAGTGCCCGCAAATCAGTCATCAGAACTGCTTCCCGCCGTGCTTGTGACCGCGGGTGGCGTTGTAGGCTAGCTTCTCGGTGATGATGGCTTCAAGGTCGATTTCGTTGGCGCCGCAGAAGTCCATGACTCGGATAACGACATCAGCCATTTCGGATGGCACGCCCTCTGGCTTCGTTGGCTTGTCGTACTTGTAGTAGGTGTGGTTCACGGGCTGACCGGCGCGGAGTTCTTCCAGCGCTTCGGACAGCTCGGAGTGCATGAGCGCGATCCGCTGCGAGTTCAGCATCAACAGCTCTGGGCCCTCGGTTGGCTCATCGTCGTGGAAGCCCTTGTCAGCGGACTGCTTGTAGGCCAGTGCTTGAAGTTCACGGATGCTCATTTGGTGGGTTCCTTGGTTGTGAGTAGTTGGGTGAGTTGTTCCGGGGGGAGGTTGCGGAGTTTCGCGGCCAAATGCGGGGGTAACGTGGCGAGGGCGGCTGCTTGGTCCTTGAGGGTCATGGTCACTTCTCACAATCGCAAGGCTGCACCAACCAGCAATCCGAGCAGACAGTCACGGGGCGTTCTACAGGCTCGGGCTGATCGGAGCATTCATTGTGCATCAGGCCGTCATCCGTGAAAACCACCAGATCACCAACCGCAATAGGTTCACCGCAAACAAGCCGGCAGAAACCTTCGTAACGCGCCTCGAATGGATGACTCATTTGGTTGCCTCGTCTGCTTTGATCAGGTCGTGGATGAGGCGTTTAGCTGCCCGCACTTCCCGATAGTCGTGATGATCCTCATCGAAGCCTTCAACGAGGGATGCGAGTTCTTGGAGTGGGTTCAGGCTCATGACTGGCTTCTTACGCTCTTGGGCTGGCTGCTCACGTCCACCCCGATGTAACCAAGTGTACCCGATATTGCACCAAAATTCACTGGGAAAGCGGCCTAAAGTTCGGGTCTTTTGCCGGTAAGCAACGCGCACAAGTCGTCTACTTCCATGAGGACGATCTGCTTACCAGGGGCCGTAACACCGCGCCGTTTCGCGATGACAACACCAGCCACAGCGCCAAGGTTGATCCGCTCCGTCTCGGCCTCACGCAGCCACGTACCAGCCTCAAGCCGGCCCCCGTAGTCCTTGGCCTCTACCGCTACGGGGAGTTCGTTGAAAGTCTCCACGTTCGCCACATCCCCACGGTCCTTAGCCCCATACAACGGCATCTTGTCGATGAACCGGCTCACATGCTCCTGCAAGTAGTCAGCGATGCTGCGTGCATGCTTCGACCCAGCAGCCTTAGCACTAGACCTCGTGCGGGTCATTCGGCGCACTCCCGGCAGAACCACGAACCAGACGTAGAACGCACCATCTCATCCACCGGATGCTTACGTGCCGGGTCACAACCGCTACACAACCGCGCACCACTCATGTTCAAGGCCTTCTCCTTCGTGTCAGTCCAGTGCTCTTCCCAGAGAAGAGCAGCCGGGGTTTTAGCCTTCTCATTCATCCAAGTTCTTTCCGCCGCCGCCGTCACCTGAGAGAGTGAAGCGCCACGTTCCGCAGCCTGCTGCAACTGCCCCATGATCCCGTTATGGTTCCAACCAGGACGGCGGCGACGAATAATCCGGGACAGATCAGAAGCGTCATGTTCATCAAATTTGTAAGCCATGCGATTTTTCAAACCCCCGCGTTAAGTAAGGTGATGTCGGCGGCGGAAAGTACCCCTAGCTTTCTTACTTCTAGGCACTTCTTTGCCACTGCTTCTTCTAGGCACCTTTTTGCCACCGTCTTTGCCACCCTGTTTGCTACTCGTTTGCCACTTTTGCCACTCATGACGGCTGCTTGCACATCAGATCCGGGTGCTTCAACCAAGACTCAGCCTTGACCGCAGCCTCCTGGCAGTAGGCGCACATCTCGTCGTACAAGAGCTTGTTTGCGTGGTTCTTTACATGCCCGCCGCGTGCGCCGGCTGTTGCCCGGTCAACTGATTTCTGTTCGATCTGCTCTTTGGGCGTCTGGTAGTCGAGGTAGTCATTCACCCTGTACGTTTTGCTGTCCTCAGTTGACAGCAACCCAGCCTCAACGAGTTCATCCAACGCTTCACGGCCCTGAGACTTAGCCGCTGACAGTGACACTTCACCGTCAGACTTCAAACGCCCAGACCGGCATATCAGGTACATGTGCAGCACCTTCGCGTCATTACTCAGCGGGTCTATCTTCGGGTGGTCAAAGTACTCGACATCAAGCTTCACGAACCTGAACCCTGGCTTCGGCGTCACGTGCACCCCTTTCCCGTTGTTCGCGCATGGCTTGTTTTCGCGCCCCGTCCGCTTGCTTGCGTGACTGCCGGCGCTCACGGTCAGACGCGGCGGTCACCGGACTTCCAGGATGTTCTTCTCAGGCACGCGGTAGTCTCCGAAGTCGCCATTGACTGTCACGGTTGCTGTGTTGACGCGGATGACACGGTGCCAGCCGTACATGGTCCGTACAGCGCGGGCCGTTTTGAGTTGGTCGGGGGTGAACGGAACAGGCCTGGTGTGTTCGGCGTATGCGGCTGCGTTCCGGGCTGCTTCTTCTGCCTGCGCCGCCTTAGCTTCTGCCATGCCGGCGTCAATGCTGCGTTCCGTTGCGGCTGCCCTAGCTCGGTAGGCGGTGCGGGTATCACGCTTCATGCTGCGATCTCCTGTGGGTATCCGAAGTGTTGCGGGTCGTCTAGTTTGTCTTCGTCCCAGGCGAGGGGTGGTAGCCATCTGTTGCGGCGGGCGATTGCGCGGGCGAGGTTGCTGCCTTTGGTGGGTGCGGGGTTTTGGTTCCATAAATGGTTGTAGAGGTCTGTGATGCGGGCGGCGATAGGTGTTGTGGCGCTGATTTTTTGGTGGGTGAGTTTCCAGACGTGGGATCGTTGGAGGCCTAGTTTTTGGGCTAAGGTGTCTTGGTCCCAGCCGTTGTATTGGAGCGCTTGGAGGCGGCGAGCGGCGCCGGGGGTGTTGACGGTCGCGTGGGGGCTGGCTTGTTCGGGGGTTGGGGTGTAGTTGAGGATTCGTTGTTCGGTGTCAGCCTGGATGGTGGCTCGTTTGCCGAGGGTGATTTCTCCGAGGGTGATCATTGCGATGCCCGTGTTGGTGTGGATTTGTTTGAGGGTGATTCCGGTGGCGCGGAGGGTGTTGATGTGGTTTAGGGCTTGTTGTGCTGATCGTTTGTGTTTGGTGTAGCGTCCGTAGGCTTTTTGGCGTCGGGCGTCTCGGGCGTCCTTGGCGTGTGCTTGGCGGCAAGGGGTGCAGCGGCAACGGCCACTGGTGTAGCCCTTCGGTGTTCCGTGTGGGTGGTTCATGCTGCGTTCCAGTTCCAGGTTCGTCCGATGCGGAGGGTTCGTAGGTATTCGGTCTGTTGTTCTTGGGTCCATATGGCTGTTGGGTAGTGGCGGCGCATGGTTTCCGGGTCAACTCCTTCGGTTCGGCAGATTTCGGCTTGGGAGCATCCGTCTTCTATGAGGGCTTCGATGCGTTGTCTGCGTTCGTGGGTTAGCCATTTGTTTGGGTTGGTGATTCCGAGGCGGCGACGGATTTGGTTGATTGCGCTGGCTGAGCATCCGAGTTGGACTGCGATTTGTGCGGCTGTGTGGCCTTGTTGGGTTAGTTGTTTGACTTGTTCGTAGTTGATGACTGCTTTGCGTTTGCCGGTGCCGCGGCGTTGGGGTGGGAATGCTTCGCGTGTGGCGTTTGTCAGCCTTTCCGTGGCTGCTTCTAGTTCGGTGGTCATTGCTGATCCTTTGGGGTTGCGCTGCCCCGCCTACTCGGCGGGGCAGCGGGTGGTGGCTAAAAAGGAGGTTCGGAGTCGGGTCCGTTTCCCCAGCCACCCGCGTTCGCTGCGGGCGTTGCCCACGGATCCTGCTGTGGTGCCGCCGCTGCCATGGCGGGTTGCTGTTGCCCACCGAATCCACCGCTGTTGCCGTTGCGTTGGGTGCGGTTTACTTTGGCGTTGGCGTAGCGGAGTGACGGGCCTATCTCGTCAATCTCTAGCTCCATGGCGGTTCGCTTTTCGCCGTTGGTTTCGTACTGCCTGGACTTGAGCCGCCCGGATGCCACGACTCGCATTCCTTTGGTCAGTGATTCGGCAACGTTTTCTGCCATTTCGCGCCACACTGATGCGCGGAGGAACAGGGTTTCGCCGTCCTTCCATTCGTTCGATTGGCGGTCGAACACTTTCGGCGTGGATGCGATGGTGAAGTTAGCGACCGCGGATCCGGAGGGCACAAAGCGCAACTCCGGGTCATTGGTCAAATTGCCTATAACAGTGATAGTTGTTTCGCCGGCCATAGTTATGCTGCTTCTCTCGTTGTGTGTGCGTATTTTGTGAGGTTGTCAGGTATGAATCCGGACCACATGAGGTCGGTTTCTGGGTCGCCGGTTGAGACGATGACTACGGGCGCTTCTTTGAATCCGAGTGCGCGGATGGCTTCTGCATCTTGGGCGTTTTCGGGTTTGGTGACATCTGTTTCTTGGAATGTGATGTCTCGCTTGTCGAGCCACCGCTTTGTTGCTTTGCAGGGCTGGCAATTCGGTTGCGTGTAGACGGTGATCGTGCGGGTTTTCAAGCTGCGTTCCTTTGTTGTTGTGGTTCGAGTTGACGGGTCCAGTGCGTGTATCCGAACTGGCAGGTGTAGTAGCGGACCAGGACCTCACCGCCGCGGAGTGCCCATATTTCGGCGTGGATTGCGCGTGCTTGTTCTAGTCCTTGGCAAGCGACTTTGGAGCAGGCGCAGCGCGGGTAGGTCCTACGAGGCGGGCGTTTCATTGGCCGGGGTTGCGAGTGCGTAGATGTCAGCAAGTACGGTCTGGGGTGCGCCTGCTTGTTGGGCTGCGTAGTAGACGGCTTTGATGTTGTCGATGTCGCCGCCTGCTAGTTGCGCCTCAGCCAGGAAGTCGCGGGCCGGCGCTGGTGGCGCAAGGGGCTGGACTGTGAACACTGATGAGCGGCCCTTTTTGATCAGCAGCGGCACCTTGAGGGGCTTATCCCCAATGCCGGTCATGTGGCTGATGCGCGTCCCACCAACAGCCTCGTTGCCGAACTGGACAGTGGGGTCGCAGTAAAGGGTCACGCTCTGCCCGATGTACGCGGATGCTTTGCTGCCCCACGCCTTGGCAATAACGCGGCGCATGGACTTACCCGGTCGCCATACGCGGGGGAACCCTGCGAGGTGGAAGTTGAATGGCTGCTCATTGTTGTGCTTGGTGACGTTCTCGATGGTGAACGTGCGTGGCCCGGCAACAAGGTCAACGGCGTCGAGCTGGTCGCTCTTGGGCGCGAGGCTTTCGGTCATGTCAAGGTCGTTCATTTCAGATTCCAATCTCGATGTCGGGGAAGTGGTCGATGCGTTCGGTTGGTGGGTTGCCTGCTGTTTGGAGGCGGTAGTTGCCGATCATGACGGCGGCGGTGTTTTCGAATTCGTGGGCGGCTTCGATGATGGCGGCTTGCCAGAGCGGGTCTGGGTGGACGCGTTTGACGAAGGGTGGCATTCCGCCGTTGTAGGACATGAAGTCGAGCCATGACCGGCCTGATACGAGTAGGCCGGTTTGGATTTGGGCCATGTGTTCTGCGGGTACTTCGTCAGCCAGGATCGTGGCGAGGTGCTTCTTCTGCCGGGGTGACTTGATTTCCAAGAGCCCGTCATCACCTATCAACCCATCCGGGCTGTACCCAATTCGTCCCCATCCGAAGTCGCGGACCATGAAACCAACCTCATGGGCTGGTGCGTACCGTTCGCTGTACACGTCGCGGGCGTAGGGCTCATCCAACGTGCCACGTTCCATGTCCCGGCTGACTTGTGCGGGCTCGACGTAGCCGGTGATTCGCTCGGCTACGAGGGCCAACGTGAGTGCGCGTGAGTAGTCAGTGGATGACACTCGGAACACTGGCGGGAGGTGGTTCGCTTCGTGTGCGCGTTCATCGTGCGGGGTCTTGATCGGGGTGGGGATCTTGCGTGCGGTGCTGATGCACTGGCTCCCGGCTGGTTCACCGCAGCGGGGGCAGTCAACGGCCAGCGCGTCTGGTGATCCTAGGGTGATGAACTGCCCGATGACTGAGGCGGTGGGGATACCGCACCGGGCTTGCAACCACTCCGGCTCACCCTGGATCAGGTCATCGAATATGTGGAGGCTGCTTGCTTCTGACTCGACCGTGACCGTCATTATTCGGCGTCCTTTGTTGGGATGGGTTCGGTGATGGCGCTGTCTTCGTGGCAGGCGCAGTCGGGTGCGTGACTGTTGCGGACTGTGGCGGCTAGGTTCGATGCCCGGAGAAGGTCTCGATGTTCTTCCAAGTAATAGAAATCTGCCGATGTCATGCGACACCGCCAAGCACCATTGAGTGCAGGTCTGGTGCGTACTTAGCTAAGTACCGTGCTGCTGCCCTGCGTTCGTGTTCGGTGGTGGTGGTGTTGCCGAGTAGCATGTCGCGGTTGAACACTGACGCCCCGTTCACGAGGTCGTTGCTCGGGACTAGTTCCAGGTGGCGGCTCATCGGTTTCTCATTTCTTTGTCGGTGGCGGGGTTGGTGCAGTCGGGGTGGTGGTGGGTGGTTGTGACGGGGAACGGGCCGCACCACTCCCTCGTAGCGGTGCAGTGCTCGTGGTTCTTGGCTGGGTTGAAACTCATTTGGATGTGCTCCCAATCGGGCCTAGAACCTTGAACATCTGGTTGGCGGTGGAGACGACTTTGCAGTCTGGGCACCTGTTCGGCTCGTCACTCAAGGCGAAGGCAACAAATCGTGGACAGACAACGTAAGCGTCAGTCCAGCCGTAGCAAACGCAGAAGCCTCGTACGTAGTGGCTGGCCGGTTCGTCGCTGTGGTGCCTGTGCGTCTGGTGCTGGGAGTGTTCGCATACTTGCGCATCCATCTCCCCGACGATCAACTCAAGATCAACATCAACTTCAATGCCTGCTTGGACGGTCATCGCGTGCCTCCGATGATTGCGGCGATGACGATTGTGGATGCGGGCAGGCCAACGAGGATGAGTACGCCAACGAGGGTTTCGCGTACGGATTCGAGCGCGTCACGGTTCCAGTTGATGGGTTGGCGGGTCATGCCGCGTCCTTGCGGGGGTATCCGTTTGCTGCCCATCCGGTAGCTACGGTGTGTGCGGCTTCGAGGGTCCATTCCAGGGAGGCGTGGAGTCTGCCGTTAGGGTCGATGCCTTGAACCCACCAAGCGCCGGCGATGTCGCCTTTGGAAACGGTGGGGCGGTGCGGGTTCTTACGGTTGAACTGGTTGTAGATCACTTGTCGTCTCCTAGTAGTTCTTGATGATGTTTTCCGCTGGGTCAGATCCGCCCCAGTCGAAGGTTCCGCCGCAAACCGGGCAGTCGATGTAGAACGTGCCGCCGTTTTCCCAGTCGTCCTCGTCCGGCAGATCATGGCCCGCGTACCTGTGCGCATAGATGACCATGGCCGTTCCACAGTCGTCGTCCTCGCATGAGCCCCAGTGGGCGGTTCGATCGTCACGATCACTCATTGCTCTCCCTTTCTGCGGGAATCGTTGTCGTTCTCTAGCCGGGTTTGTTGTTGTGCTTCGTCGTCTTCGCGTTGGCTGTAGAACAACCAGTCGCGCGGTTCGCGATGGCGGGTCATCGATCCTCGCTAAATACGTCAGTCTTGTGTCCGGTGTCTTCGGTGTGGGCGTCTGCCCTGTCGTTGATGCGGTGCTCAACTCGCCCGCTTGATTGCCAGCAGCAGTCCCGGCATTCGACTACCCAGAGTTCGTCGTCATCGTCATAGCGGGGGCTCATGCGAGTAACTTCCAGTCGGATCGCTTGCCCATGAGCCTGGCTTTGAGTGCGTCGCGGGTGCCGTCCTCAACCACGTTGTAACGGCTGTTCGGGTAACGGGTGGCGCGGTGCTTACCGAACCCGGCAGGGATGTGACGGCCCTGTTCGATGTACGTCATGTACTCGGTCGCGAACTTGCTGAACACGAAGTAGTTGACGTGCTGGCCCTTCGTCTTGCCGGCCTTCAACCATTCGCGCAGGAGATCCACCTGACTGATCTTCACGGGGGTTACTGTCGGGGTGCTCATGGGGTGCTCATTTCTAGTAGGCC
>Ga0065714_10064961_pt1 | contig 14827 bp, 8 predicted proteins | sample MisRhiReplicate2_FD_59101 | JGI IMG/M metagenome (GOLD analysis project Ga0065714, IMG submission 59101) | Miscanthus rhizosphere microbial communities from Kellogg Biological Station, MSU, sample Rhizosphere Soil Replicate 2: eDNA_1 v2... | ecosystem: Host-associated > Plants > Roots >...
CGAAGGATGATAACCTGCGCGAGCCTTTGTATAGATATCTTTTAATTCAGCGTGATATCCCGCGATTTGCAGCTCAGCATAAAGTGGCCGCACAAATTTACCGCGGCCAATACGCACTAAATAAGCACTTAAAGCCGGCAACACTGGGTCGTAATGATTGCGAATCGCCACCCTAAACCAATCACAGGCAATTTCCGCATTGGTCGATTGGGTGAATTGGAATGTTTCATCCAGATCCATCAGTTGTACTTGGCTGACGACTTCCGGTAATTGGGTCAGAAAATACTGCCAATGATGTACTCGCCAATCTTTCACGCTTAATCGACTCGCGGTCGTTCCCTGTAAAAAACACGCCAACGCATCATCGACTTTATCTAAACTCATGGATGTTGGTCCGCAATATCCCTCGGGCAAACCTTCGCCATAAATCCACGTTAGCAGCTCGGCTTCGGTAATCTTATCTGAGTGTAATGGCAGTAAGGTTTGCTGCGCGTATTCAACAAACACTTCGGTGGTAATCGCCTTAAAGGCAAAATGATCCACATAGTTGCGTAAAAATTTATCGAACGCCACTCGCCCTAGCCTGCGCTCGAGATCATGGACAAACATCGAGGCTTTATCATAGGTAAAACGATTAAAGGCAAGGTTGGGATCGCCCTGCTGCACATTGGCGGGCAAGGTTTGTTTATCCTTAGGCAAAGACGCCATTTCTTCTGTTAAGCGACCAAACTCTATCACCCACTCCAACTCTGCCTGTTCTTTACCGTAAACCGCTTCCACGATACGGTTAGTAAAGTAAGTCGTGAAACCTTCGTTTAACCAGAGATCTCGCCAGGTTGCATTACTGACTAAATTGCCCGTCCACGAATGCGCTAACTCATGGGCAACGGTGGAAACCAAGCTTTTATCGCCGGCGATGAGTGTGGGCGTTAAAAAGGCTAAACGCGGATTTTCCATCCCGCCAAAGGGGAAACTCGGCGGCAAGATAATCATGTCATAACGCCCCCACACATAAGGACCTAACAATGACTCGGCAACCTCGAGCATATGTTCGGTGTCTTCAAACTCTTTTGCGACGGCCGCCAACATACTTGGCTCAGTATAAACCCCGCATCTTGGGCCTATCGCTTGAAAGGCAATATCACCGACGGCCAGCGCCATTAAATGGGTCGGGATAGGTCGTTCCATCTCGAAGTGAAACACACCATTAAGCGGTGTGTCGGGATGATTCATCGCACTCATCACTGCGCGCATGCCTTTGGGCACTTGCACTTTAGCATCAAAGGTCACTCTCGCCTTAGGCGTATCCTGCAATGGGATCCAGCTGCGGGCATTGATCGGTTGCGATTGACTGAAGAGATAAGGTAACTGTTTACCCGCAGTTTGCTCAGGTGCTAGCCACTGTAATCCTTGGGCGGCGGGAGAGGTTTGATAGTGAATGCAAACCTGTTTGCAAGGTGACGTTGGTAAACTGATGCATAATTTTTGCCCGAGAATGGAATTGGCTTCACTCAGCACAAAATCGAGCGGCTCCTCATTTTCTGTTGTTAAAACACTCACTGTATCAGTGGCATTGACGCTATCTGCAGCATTCACAGCAGTAACCGCGAGTATGGTTAGATCACGGCTATCGAGCCAAAGCTCTGTTACATCCGGCTCAAGGTAATCCAAGGACAACGTCGCTTTACCGAAAAGACGCTGCGCGTCAAAATCCACCACTAAATCCAAAGAGACATGTCTCACTTGCACTTGTTCGGTATTAGCAAAAGAATGGTAATCTTGGGTTAAATCCCAAGTCATTGCATCCGCTAGCGTACTCTTAGTTGGTTGTAACACTGTCGCCTCGATATTCAAGTTCTGGGCTCTGGGTTCAGGGCTCTGGGCGCTAGCCCTCTATGCTCTGGCTCTTAATTGTTAGGGTAAGTTTGAATGCTTAATCATGAGTTGTATGCCGCGCAGCTGTGGTGTGGTGCAGCGCTTCATGACTTGTCATTGTCAATCGCGAGCATAACTTACCACTGTCATAACTTATCACGGATTGTTAGGCGTTATTATCGACTGCACATTTGCTCAGAGGCAAATCGTAACTGAGCTTTAAGTCAGCTTATCGGCACGTTATAGGCGAGTTTTTTGTAACAGTTCATCTTTGGCGGCGATCACAGAACTGCAATCGGTTTTCTTTCGTGATGCAAGATTTGCCCGTTGCGACGGCCAATAGCGATGAGCAAACTGAAGAAACTGAGAAAAATAGAGGCTCGCGCTTCTAATAAAAACAAAGTGCAAAATTATTTAAAATATTTCGCACTTTCTCTGAACTAATTTAATTATGCTGAGTCAGATATTATGAACCGAATCTTTGTAATGAGTTTCTTCGTTCATCATCATTCTCCTTTAGATGGTTTCTAGCGCGACCGTCCCAAGATTCCGAATTGGAATTTACAGCAACCTATTTAGGTTGCTTTTTTTATGCCTTTTATTTGGCATCTACCAGACAGAATGACCAAACATCATCGCCCAGATAAAACCCCAGAAACAAAAAAGGACCTCCGAGGAGGTCCTTGATTAACAAGCCGTTTGGCTTACAAGCGGATACCCACTTGTTCTAAATCTTTAGCAACTACGCTCTTAGGCAGAGTCACATAACCGTCTTTCTCAACCACTTGCTGACCTTGCTTAGACAGCACATAACGTAGGAATTCTTTTTCCATTGGTGCTAAGTCTTTGTTTGGTTGCTTGTTCACGTAAACATATAAGTAACGTGATAGTGGGTAAGTACCGTTAGCTGCGTTTTCTGCAGTTGCTTCGATAAACTCTTCGCCTTTCTTAGCAATCGCAACTGCTTTAACACCAGCAGTTTTGTAACCGATACCTGAGTAACCAATCGCGTTTAGAGATTGAGAAACAGATTGCACTACAGATGCAGAACCTGGTTGCTCGTTCACGTTCGCTTTGAAGTCGCCTTTACACAGTGCGTGCTCTTTAAAGTAACCGTAAGTACCAGATACAGAGTTACGACCGTAAAGTTGAACGTCTTTAGCAGACCAGTTACCGTCTAAGCCCAGCTCGCCCCAACGTTGGATGTCGCTGCTACCACATTTGTGAGTAGAAGAGAAAATACCATCAACTTGTTCAACGCTTAAACCTTTGATTGGGTTATCTTTATGTACGAATACTGCTAAAGCATCGATAGCTACGCGAACCGCAGTTGGCTTATAACCATAATGTTTTTCGAACGCTTCAATTTCGTTAGGCTTCATCTTGCGGCTCATAGGGCCGAACTGTGAAGTGCCTTCAGTCAACGCTGGTGGCGCAGTAGAAGAACCCGCCGCTTGGATCTGGATGTTGACGTTAGGGTACATTTGTTTAAATTCTTCGGCCCAAAGTGTCATCATGTTGGCTAACGTATCTGAACCTACAGATGATAAGTTGCCTGACACGCCACTTGCTTTTTCATAAGTTGGCAGAGATTGATCAATCGATGCCATCGCAGTTGCAGAGAATACACCAGCGGCTGTTAGGGTAATCGCGCCGACAAGCTTTTTCAGTTTCATTATGTGCTCCAGTAGTAAGCTAACTAATTTGTAACTTAAGTTTCTTCAGACGCAGCCAGTATCAATCGCTACAATGACAATTCTATGTCTGCGATGTGACACTTAGATGACAATGCGTTATTTATCGCTTTTTTCTGTCACTAATAAACAACTCTCTGAACCTAGAAACAAAAACAGGCCATAATGGCCTGTTTTTATTATTAATTGCGAATATTTCACTTAAGCAATTTATTTCTTACGCTCGATAAGATGTAAAGGAATAACAAAGCTAAACGTACTGCCTTTACCCACTTCACTACTGATTTTAAGCTCACTGTGATGATGGTTAAGCGCATGCTTTACTATCGCAAGACCTAGACCACTGCCACCGGTTTGCCTTGAGCGCGCACTGTCTACCCGATAAAAACGTTCAGTTAATCGACCTATGTGCTGAGGTGCAATGCCTTCGCCCGTATCCGTTACGCTAAAGATGGCTCCCGTTGCCATGCTGCGCCACTGCACTGTGATTTTACCACCGGGTTCAGTGTAACGAATCGCGTTAGAAATCAAGTTAGAACAAGCACTTCTTAGCTGTAATTCATTACCGTGGGAATCAAGCCCAGGTTCGCAATAGAAGCTCAGCTCATATCTGTCTTGTGCCAGCGCTTTAGCTTCCTCCTTGAGCACTTCCATCAGCTGCGTCATGTTCACTGTATGTTCGAGGTTGATATCAGCCGCATCTTCAATCCGCGATAACATCAATAGCTGTTCGACCATAGATTGCATTCGCCGCGTCTGCTGCTGCATTAAGGCCAGCGGTTTGACGTTCATCGAATCGGGCTCAGCCATACTTTGCATCATTTCGAGATAACCCTGCAACACAGTGAGCGGCGTTTTCAGCTCATGTGACACATTCGCGACAAACTCTTTACGCATGCCCTCGAGCTGACGTATACGGGTGATATCCCGCGCAATTAACAGTAGCTGCCTGTCACCGTAGGCCATGATACGGATCTCAAGCAAACGCCTATCCGATACCGGCGATGGTAACTCCAGCGGCTCTTTGTATTGTGCAGATTTAATATAAGCGGAAAAATCAGGATGGCGGATCAAGTTATCAATACGCTGGCCATTATCCTGCGGCCAAACAAAGCCGAGAATAAGCTGCGCTAACTTGTTGCACCATAAAATATTATGCTCTGAATCGAGCACCACAGCGGCATCGGGTAACGCTTCTGCACCTTGGCGGAATCGCGCCAGCAATGCGGCCAATTGACCGACACGTCGACGATTCTTACCTTGGAGGCGATAAATGCCGTTAAACACCCCTTCCCAACTCCCACTGCCCTGCGGCGGCGTGAGTTTCCTATCGCGCCATAACCAAAAGTTAAGCCGTGATAATTGTCGGTAATGCCAGCAAACCAGCCCTAGCATGCCGAAAAAGAGTATCCAGAGAAGTTTCCCTACCAATAAACCTATTAGCGCGCAAAGCAGTAGATATAAAGCTAAGCGCGTAAACAACCGGTACCCTGAATAAGAGTCAGACATAGATAAACCCAAACATCAGGCTAAATAAGAAGAGCACAAGATAGCCTAAAAGCTAACTTGTGCCTAACACTTATTCGGCACTAAATGCGTGTAGAGAAACGATAACCTGCGCCACGAACCGTTTGGATCAAGCGGTCGTGACCAGACTCTTCAACGGCTTTACGAAGGCGTCTGATATGCACGTCAACGGTTCTGTCTTCAACATACACATTGGTGCCCCACACATTGTCGAGCAGCTGTTCGCGGCTGTAGACACGTTCTGGGTGGGTCATGAAAAAGTGTAATAAACGAAATTCGGTTGGGCCCATATCTAATACAGTATCGCCTACGCTCACCCTGTGGCTCACAGGATCGAGCATTAAGCCCTGCACATCAATGGTTTCTTCTAAACGAGTCGGTGCACTGCGACGCAATACGGCCTTAATACGTGCGACAAGTTCTTTAGGGGAGAAAGGCTTAGTGATGTAATCATCGGCGCCGACTTCGAGACCTTTGACTTTATCTTCCTCTTCACCGCGGGCAGTTAACATGATGATCGGAATTTGGCGCGTGAACTCATCTTGCTTCAAGCGTTTCGCCAATTGAATACCACTTCCGCCAGGAAACATCCAATCCAATAAAATCAGATCGGGGTAAGGCTCCTTTAGCAGCGCAATGGCCGAATCAAAATCTTCCGCCGCAGAGGTCGTAAACCCATGCTGTTCCATTACAAAAGTCAGCATCTCGCGGATGGCTAACTCGTCTTCTACTATCAATATCCTTGCAGTCATAAGTGATTTTCTGTCAGTGAATGTCAACACGGCTATTATTAGTCATTTTTATTACAGATTTATGAATTAGCACGCCGTTTGAGCCATATAGTAGTAATATTTGTCATAATAAGTTTATATAACTGTTTGTTTATAGCAATAAAAAAGGAGGCTATATGCCTCCTTAATTGAATCTTAATACAGGATTTAGAATTTGTGTTCTAAGCCAACACCGATATATTTGTCATCATCAGTAGACGCTTCTAACGAACGATTGGTGTAGAAAGCGAAGACTTTAGTGGGTTTAGCCAGTGCATAATCAGCACCTACTGACCATGAATCACCTTTGTCTTCCATGTCTTGATATTGTGCTTTTAAAGTAACAGCATCGATATCATAGGCAGCGCTGAACAGGTAACCGTTAATGCTATCAGTCGTTACAGGTAGAGCATTTTTATACGTCTCTTCCTGTTGTTGGTACATACCACCTAAGGTTAAATCAGCGATTTTACCTTGAACCGATGCACGTAGGATTTCATAACCTTTCACATCTGAGTCATAAGCAATAGCAGCATAGATAGGTGATTTTTTCAGTTTAGCGTCACCGTACATAGCGGCTAAGCTGAAACCGTCTTGACCTTGTTGGTCAGCATCACCTTCAGCAGCATAAGTCGCACCGAATACGAAACCGCTGATTGATGGAGATAAGTAAGTCGCAGTTTGACCTAAACGGTTGTCGCCTTTGAACAGGCTTTTTAAGTCGCCAGATAAATCGTTAAATTGATCAACGTTACCTTGAGAGATTTTTAACAGCGTGTCGTTACGACCAACTGAGAACGAACCGAATGCGCCTTTTAGGCCAACAAATTGGTTACGTGCTTTAAAGTTGTCGCTAGTCGCAGCACCTGTATCAACTTCGTATTCAACTGTGTAGAACGCTTCCAGCGAGCTAGACAGTTCGAAATTACCCTTCACACCAAAACGAGAAGCATTACTTTGAATAGTTGTTGTAGCATCACCTTTCTCATCATTTGATTGAGCAGTGACATTCAACTTACCATAAACAGTCAGTGGCTCAGCGGCATAAGCTGAAGCCAGAGTTGCAGAAGCTAGCGCAGAAGCAAGTAGAGTTTTACAAAAAACGTTCATCATTTAATCCTTTCGACGTTATGTTCGTCTTGGTTATTGGTTTGGAACGACCGAAAGTGTGCAATGAATGTGTTTCAGTTTTATTTCAATTGTGACCGTTTAGTACGCAAGGTAAAAAAACTGACGCTGAGCCTGGCAATAAACCCAGTAAAAATGCGGCCTGCAGCTGAGGTAATTCTTATGTTACAGTTTAATGAATTCTGATCCGCCGCTAGAAATTAGCTGTCGAACACAGGTTTACCCCGCCCAAACTATGCCGTAAACTGCCACTTTAATTTTCAATGAGCGCCTCTTATGTGGTTTAAAAATCTTACTCTTTATCGTTTCAATAAACCTTTTGCCGTCGAAACCGAAGCGCTAGAAACTGCGTTGGCCGATTTCACTTTCTCTCCGTGCTCAAGCCAAGATGTCAGTAAATTTGGTTTCTCAAATGCGTTAGGCAAAAAAGGCAGTTCTTTGGTACACAGCGCCGACAATCGCCATCTGATCTGTGTGACTAAAGAAGAGAAAATCCTCCCAGGCCAAGTCGTCAAAGAAGCCCTAGAAGAAAAAGTCGCCCTCATTGAAGATGAAGAAAATCGTAAGATGGCGAAAAAAGAAAAAGATGCGCTAAAAGATGAAATCATCACAAGTTTACTGCCACGCGCTTTCTCACGCCGCAGCCAGACTCACGCACTGATATTGCCAGAACTGGAAATGATCCTTGTCGACAGTTCAAGCGCCACTAAGGCCGAAGAGTTGTTAGCACTCCTACGCAAAGCACTCGGTAGTCTGCCAGTGATCCCATTGAGCTTTAAAGCGCCAGTCGAATCCAATTTAACCGAATGGTTAAAACTTGGCAGCGCGCCATTACCTTTTGAAATGCAAGATGAAGCTGAACTTAAATCCGAAGCGGATGAAGGCGGCATTGTACGTTTCAAGCAACAGGATTTAAAAGAAGACGAAGTCTTAGCTCACCTCGCAACAGGCAAGCAAGTCCACAAGTTAGCACTGCATTTCGGCCAATCGATTGCACTATTATTGCAATCGGATGCCAGCGTTAAACGCCTTAAATTCTCTGAAGAATTTAGAGCGGGTAACGATGAAGTCGGCACTGATGACCCTATGGCACGTTTAGATGCAGACTTTGCCTTGATGGGCAGCGAGTTAGTCGCCTTGATGCATGCACTCGTGGCAGCACTAGGTGGACTCGAAGACGCGCAAGTTTAAGCCTCAGCGAGTTAGGTAAGCCAAATCTGCGACTCACTCGTATTATCGTATGAATGAGTTGAAATACAGAATAACAAAAGGCGCCCCTCTAAATGAGTGGGCGCCTTTTTTATGACAGTTAAACGCCTAAAGTTAAGATATTCGGCTTAATCGCAAGCCGAGTGCCACTTGATTTAATCATTAGCTTTAGACACTAGCTCGCCTTTATTATCAAACGGCCAATCAATGCCTAACCAAGCCTTGAAGAAGGATTTCTGCTGTTTAGTCGCTTTCGCATCGCCCTTAAGCACTAGCTTACCGCTTTGCTGTTCTCCAAGGGTGAGCTTAACTTGTTTAATTTTATCGTTGCTGAATAATGTTACTTCAATGCTATCGCCAGTCTTAAAGTCTTTAATGCGCTTATCAAACCCCGCAGCAGTCACCTTAAGACCATTAATCGCTAATACTTCATCCCCCGCGACGATACCCGCTTGCCACGCAGGGCCATTACGCAGTACTTGATCCAACACTAAAGAGCCATGGGCGCTGCTTAACGTCATGCCGGCAAATGCCTCGACTTTTGAATCTTTGCCATAGGACATTGCTAACCCAGCCTGCGATAACAACTCAGGGAAATCTAAGCTCATCGGGCTATTCACATTTGCCTGCCACCAAGGCGCATAATCTTTGCCGGATAAATCCTTAAGGATATGCTGCACATCACTAACCCCATAGCCCTTTGGCACACGGTGATCTTGATATAAACGGCGATGCACATCGCGGTATGAATGCTTTAGCTTAGTATCTTGGAGCAGCGAGAAATCTAACGCTAAGGAGGTTAAGTAACCCTCAGAATAGATATTCACACTGTGATTAATCGCATAATCACCGCCCGTACTGCTCCACTCTCCTGCACTCGCCTCGGCAACAGATTGAGTTTCACGCCCAGGGTTGAGTTGGTTTTTCTCAACGCGTTTAGCTAAGTCTTCGAGGAACTCTTTAGGCGTCATCACCCCAGCACGCAGCAGTAACTGGCCTTGAAAATAACTGGTAGAGCCTTCGGCCATCCACAGTAATTCCGTCATGTTTTCATGCTGATAATCATAGGGCACAAGTCCCGCAGGACGATAGGCCTTTACGTTCCAGGTATGGATAAACTCATGGGATGCTGTGCTAATAAAGCGTAGGTAATCCTTGCGCTCACGGAAACTAAAACGCGGCAGTTGGATAACCGTAGAATTTAAATGTTCTGTCGCGCCACTGGCGCCGCTAGTGGCGTGCACCATATACACATAACGATCAAAGGGATAATCATCCCAAATCGCCTTTGCTTGACCACTTAATGCCGTTAAATCCTTAACGACTTTATCGGCGTCATAGTTACCTTCACCCCAAAATACTAACTCATAGTTTTTGCCATTAGCACTGAATTGCTTATGGGTGCTCACACCGGTTTCGATAGGGGAATCAATTAACACATCGTAATTTTGCGCGATAAAAGAATGCGCTGGCGTGCCTGAAGCCATACCCGAGTAACTTTGCCACGTTTCAGGAACGTTCAATTGAACCGATACAGGCTCAGAGCGAAATTGCGGACTATACATGAACACGCCGCTGGCATCTAAATACGCGTGGCTCGCATCAATATGGCGAACCCTTTGGCCTAATTCATTGGCATACAACTGATAACTAACCGTTACGCTAGTTGGCTGCGTGAGCGCGACTTGCCATTCACCGCTCGCCGAACGTTTCCATGGGAGTTCATGACCTTGATTGTCTTTAGCGCTAAATAAACGCACGCCATCGGCCAAAGGCAATACTTGATATTTACCCGTGCGCCACACTGGCAGATTGACCGTAAAATCTGTGGTCTTCACTTCAGGAAAAGTCACACTCACTTGGGCGATATGATGCTCGGGTTTAACGAGGTCGATTTGATATTTCACATCGGCTAATACTTGGCCCGAAAATAATGCACTTAATATCAAGATTGATAATCTGTTGGGTTTCACTCTTGCTTCCTTCTGTTATTATGCTTCTTATGATTTTTCCAAGTATAACAAGTCGATGTAGCATCCTCATTAGGCGCTAACAAAAGCTAACAAAATAAGTTCCTTGACTTAAGGAATGAGGAATCACAGTTCAAATGCAAAAACTCACGGTTATTTTATTTACTTTGTTGCTGTCACTGCCTTTTAGCGTTCAAAGCCGAGATCTCGAAGCTGATGAGGTGGAGTTAAGAGAATCACCACAGCAAATGTATGATGTGCTCAACAAATCCATTTCCTTCCCCCTTGCGTTCCAAAACCGTGACCAATTTGAGCGTGCAGCCCAAGAGCAAGGCTACAGCCCAATCGAATTTGAACAGATTTTGTATCTGCTGACTCGGCTGAATATGGAGCCGAACGTGAAAACCAAGGTCGGTTTTCAAGACGCAAAAAGCTTGATTGAACTCTTAGCCACTGCGGCGCAATCGCCCTACGAACTCGCTATGGTCGCCATGTTGAATGGTCGTTACCTTGGCCGTACCGAACAGAAATATCAAGAAGCGATTGGCCTATATAATGAAGCGCTCACTCGCATCAACGACAGTTATGACATCGAAGCATTGATTCTTAAGCACAATATTCATGAGCACTTAGGCGGCTTACATTTATTGATCCGCCAAGAAGTACCGGCGTTGATGCACTTCCATACATACCGCGACATTGCCTATAAGCTCAGAAACGATTACTTAATCGCGGCGGCTGAAGCAAGACTGGGGTTCTATTACAATTTTAATCAGCAGCTCACTAAATCATTGCAGCATTACAGTGAAGCGATTCGGATCTCCAATCGCTCTAATTACCCAGCGATGAAAACCAATCTGCAATTGCAACTTTCTAAGGTATATCGCGATTTAAAGCAGTGGGATGAAGCCCTTAAAAATGCCCACGAAGCCGCGGCCGGTTTTAAAAAAATGGGCAATGACACCTATCTTTCAAGCTGTATGACAGTGATCGCTATGGTCTATGGCGAACAAGGGGATTGGAATAAAGCGATTGATTACTACCTTAATGCCCAGCAATTAGATGCCAAACGCGGTAACTATATCGCCCAAGGCCTTAATTTCCATAATCTTGGTCAAGCCTACTCAAATATTAATGACAATGTTAACGCCCTAAAATATTTACTGATGGCCAATCAAATATTCAAAGAAAAACAAAGCCATCATTATCAGGTTTATAACGAACTCTTAATTGGCGAAATCGCGCAAACTAACCAAGATTGGCCGTTGATGATGACCCATGCCGACATCGCATTGGCATTGGCTATCGACTTAAAACTCGTCAATGAACAAAAAGCTGCCCTCACACTGATTGCCTCGGCGTCGCAAAAATTAGGGGAATTAACCAAAACCATCGATGCCCAAACCCGTATCATAGAGCTAGGTAACACCCTTGCAGAGAAAGAGAAAGACTCACCAGTGTCGACCTCAGCCCTTGCGGAGCAACAGCTCAAACTTGAGCTCAACATGGTTCAGGGAAAACTTGCCGAGACAGTGAAGGAAAGCAACAGCACCCACACGCTACTGCTCATCTGCTGCCTGATTGCCGGACTCTTGCTGCTGGTGATTGCGTATATGTTGCATCATCGCCGCAAAACCATGGCAAAAAACGCCGCATTAACCCAACTGAGCCTACAGGAACCCTTCACACATAACTTAGGCTATGCGGCGCTATTAGCGCACTTGGGCCATAATCAACATCAAGCGTCTACAACAGCTTTAGGAATTATCGCCTTCCCCGCCCAGCTAACGACCGACCTCGACTATGGCCAATATTTTAGTGATGCAGTAACGGCGCAACTGGCCACTCATCTAACCGATGCGCTCGCAGCACCTGTGTATGTGATACGCCAAGGGGTATTTGCAGTGCGTTTCACCCAAGCCGTTGAGCCAACGCACGTGCTCAGCCAAATACGCCAGAAACTCGACCAACAGCACATCGTCCATCATTTCCGTCTTGGTTTTGCCAACTTGCCACTGTTAGCGAAATCAGAAATCAAAATGGCCGCGAAATTAAAGTTCGAAACTGTGCAGATGGCGCTCGCCTGTGCCCGCAGTTTAGAGGGCAATAACGATTATTTTGTCGCCCTCAGAGCACTCGATTTTGTCCCTCTAAGCTTATTTGCCAATCCGTTATTTTTACACCTTGAAAAAGGCATTGAGCGCGGGTTAATCAGATTAGATACCAACGGAAATAAAGAGGATGTTCGCTGGCCTTGCTGGGAAAATAACCAAGATAGGCAATTACTGGAAAATATTTGATCAATATCAGCAATTAATCACAGAGTCATAGGTAAATCGCATTTGCACTCTACGCCCAGTGTTATAACATTAGTATCATATGAGTTAACAGCTAATCTGGACATAGGATCGTCATGTTTTTTAGCCTTGCAGAGTTAGGACAACACTCAGAATGAAGGATTCGAGCGCTACCGTTTCACAACTTGCCTTGCTGCAACAGAAACTTCATTCGGCCAAACTTGCCCTCGATGAAGTCAATGAAGACAGAAACGCAAAGTTACAGACATTACTGCAATTTATTGGTCACTTAAGCCTCGCCTGTAAAGGGCAAAATCTTGAGCTAGATAATAAACTCGCCAAACTTCGACATAACTTAAATACGTTTGAGCGAGTCGATGAGGCATTGCCAGAATTAGTCGATGTCGAGCGCCTACTAAAAGGCCAATATCACCATGTGATGGTACAACTCGAAGAGAGTCGTACGGGTTTGTCACAGGTGATCCGTCAGATCCAACGCGTTAACTCTGCACCTGAAAAACTCAAAAAAGAAGTCAATTACTTCAAACAAGATCTGGCTAAACCTTTTCACACGGTTTGGGAATATATTCCTAAAGTTAAGCAAATCATCGGCTTCTACGAAACCATATTACAGCTACAATTTAACGAATCTGAAAAACTCGATGTCTTGCCAAAACACAGGCAGCTAGCCCATGAGCTGGCGCAGATGATTTCGGAAATCGAGTTTCGTAAAGATCAGCGAGACCAAGTCTTAGTGATCAAAGAAGTGCTCTCTTCTGAGATTGAAGTTGATAGCTTGCTCGAAGCCTACCAAACCATTTTAGCGTTATTGCTTGATAACATCGCCCGCGAGAAATCGGCATCGCAAGAGTTTTTGTTTGCTCTAAACGATGCCTTAGCCGCAGTTCGTGAAGTGGTCAGTGAATCTTACAACCACAATCAACGCAGCTTCCAACTCAAGACCCAGTTGAATCGTGAGATCAACACCCGCGTCGATAACGCCGGTGAAATCATTATCGATGTGGAAGATGTCGTCGATCTTAAAGCCCAATTGACTGAGCAACTTAACTCCATTCGTTCGGCATTGGCCCGAAAAGAAGCCTTAGAGCAAAGAGAACAAGCCTTACTGCGTAAATCGATGGAAACAATGCGCAAAGAGCTTAATGAATTAAGTAACGAGGCGAACACCTACAAAGAGCGTTTGTTCGAACAGCAAAAACTTAACTTGCTCGACAGCTTAACTCAGTTGCCAAACCGTGCCGCGTTAGAAGAGCGCATGGAGCTGGAATACCGTAACTATCAACGGCATAAATCTCCCCTGTGGGTCGCGGTTGCCGATATCGACCACTTCAAAACTATCAACGACAGCTTTGGTCACAGCACGGGCGATAAAACCCTGCAGGTGATTGCGATGGCATTGAAAAACTCGCTACGAGATACCGAATTTGTTGCCCGTTATGGTGGCGAAGAATTTGTCCTGCTATTACCCGATGTAGCACCTGCCGATATCGCTCAACTTTTAAACAGAGTGCGCGAGAAAGTAAAAAATATTCCATTTAAATTTAAAAATCAGAGAATTACAGTTACAGTATCTATAGGGGCTGCGCAAGTTATGGGAAGTGAACTCATACATGAGACCTTCGAACGCGCCGATGCAGCACTCTACAAAGCGAAACACGAAAGCAGAGACAGGGTTGTGATTGACGTATAATTGAGCCCCACTATACGCCTCCTCTAATCACTCCTGTCATGACGAAGGAGTGGTAAATGATAGTAAAAGTCAGCCCTAAAGGCAGCATGGATCAGCTTTCGCAACTTGAAGTTGATCGTCTCAAAAAAAGTGCCAAAAGCACGCTATATCAACTGTACCGCAACTGCTCCTTAGCAGTACTTGCCGCAGGTTTAAAAACCGACAACTCTAAAGCCCTATTCGAGCAATACCATGATTTCGACATCCACGTCCTACAACGGGAACGCGGTGTTAAATTAGAACTGGTCAATCCCCCTGAACAAGCCTTTGTCGATGGCCAAATAATCACTGGCATTCAAGAACATCTGTTCTCAGTCTTACGCGACATCCTCTATATCAGCGACAGATACGACTCGCTCAAACACATTAATCTGACCAACGCCCACCATATCACCAATGTGGTGTTTGATATTTTGCGTAATGCGCGGGCAATTGCCCCCATGAAAGACCCTAACGTCGTGGTCTGTTGGGGCGGGCACAGTATTAATGCCATCGAATACCAATATACCCGCGAGGTAGGTTATCAACTTGGCTTGAGGGAATTGGACATTTGCACTGGCTGTGGTCCTGGCGCGATGGAAGGCCCGATGAAAGGCGCGGCCATAGG
>Ga0065714_10003085_pt1 | contig 14826 bp, 11 predicted proteins | sample MisRhiReplicate2_FD_59101 | JGI IMG/M metagenome (GOLD analysis project Ga0065714, IMG submission 59101) | Miscanthus rhizosphere microbial communities from Kellogg Biological Station, MSU, sample Rhizosphere Soil Replicate 2: eDNA_1 v2... | ecosystem: Host-associated > Plants > Roots >...
TGCTGTTTGGCGACGACCCGCTGCTGGGCGCCCAAGTGGTCCGTCGAGGTGACGGCCAACAACTCGCCGTGTTGGCCCAAGGTGTGAGCCTGAGCCAAGTGTTCGGTGAACGCTTCAGCCATTACGCCGTGGCCGTGTTCGTGTTGATGNTGGCGATGCTGGGCGCCTCGCAGCTGTTGATCCGGTTTTTGCTCAGCCAGCTCAACACGCTCAAAGACGTGATGCTGCATGTGGAAAAAACCGGTGACCTGTCCGCCCGCGTGCCCCTGGCCTGCGAGGACGAAGTGGGCCAGATGGCGGCGGCGTTCAACGCCATGCAGGCCGGTTATCAACGGGTGGTCGACACCGTTGCCAGCACCGCCCGGCAGTTGGACAGTGGTGCGGCACGCCTGGCGTCGAGCATGAACGATGTTCGCCACGGCATGCTCGGCCAGCAAAGCGAAACCGATCAGGCGGCCACGGCGATCAACGAAATGTCCGCCACGGTTTATCACATCGCCCAACATGCCGGCGCCACCCGCGACCTGTCGAAAACCGCCGACACCCTGGCCGGCAACGGTCACGAAGTGGTCGCCCGGGTGCAACAGTCGATCACCGGGTTGTCTTCGGGTGTGCAACAGACCGCCGAAATGATCCAGCGCCTGGCCGAAGACAGCCAGAAGATCAATGGCGTGGTCAGTGTGATCCACAGCATCGCCGAACAGACCAATCTGCTCGCCCTGAACGCGGCCATAGAAGCCGCACGGGCCGGGGAAATGGGCCGAGGCTTTGCCGTGGTGGCCGACGAAGTGCGTAACCTGGCCAAGCGAGTACAGACCTCCACGGACGAAATCACCACCATGGTTTCGGCCCTGCAAGCCGGGACCCGGGACGCGGTGGACTTCATGCAGGAGAGTTCGCTCAAGGCCGACGATTGCGTGCAACAGGCCCGCGAGGCCGGTGACGCGTTGGCACAGATCACCGCAGCGGTGGCGCAAATGCGCGAGAGCAACACCCAGATCGCTGTCGCGGCCGAACAGCAAAGCCATGTCGCCGAGGAAATGAACCGGGCGGTGGTGAGTATTCGCGACGTGACCGAAAACACCGTGCGCCAAACCGTCGACTCAGCCACCACCAGCCATGAACTGGCGACGTTGGCGGGCGAGTTGAGCAAGGCGATTGGGCAGTTGAAACTGTAGAACACTGGCTTGCCCGAGTTTCCCTGTGGTGAGGGGATTCCCTCTGTGGGAGCAAGGCTTGCCCGCGATGGGCGCAATGCGGTCTTTGGCGAACCGAGGTGCCTCCATCGCGGGCAAGCCTTGCTCCCACAGATAAATCCCCTTGCCACAACAGCAAACTGTATGGCCACCTATCGCTTCGATAGCCAACCGCCATTCGCCGCCTCACCCGACCGGACCTATCCTTGGATTATTCAGCTTCATTCAAGGAACAGCATCATGGGCAAACGTCACCCCAATCTTCCCGCCTGGCAATGGCGCGCCTACCCAGACAATCATCGGCACCCCACCAACCTGGTATTGCACCTGATTGCCGTGCCGCTGTTCATCATCGCGTTTCTGCTGATTGTGTCGGGGGTGTTCAGCTTGAGCCTGGGCGATATCGCCATCGGCATCATCGGCCTGCTCGCGGCACTCGGCTTGCAACGTCACGGACACAGCCTGGAGGCCCAGGCCTCCGAGCCGTTCAGCGATCGCAAGGATGCCGTGTCACGCCTGCTGGTGGAACAGTTCCTGACTTTCCCACGGTTCTTTCTCAGCGGTGGCTGGTGGCGCGCCTGGCGGGAGCGCCACCGCCACAACCGCAAGCCTTGACCGGAGCAGCCTTACCCAAAGATAGTGACCGTCTGCCGACTCAGGGCGATCAAGCGGCCATCGGCGCTCCAGAACTTCGCGGCGACATGGCCGTAGCCGTCCTGGGCGTGCTCAATCTCGGCCAGGTACTTGCACCAGTCCAGTGTCGTGAGCTCCAGCAGCGGCTGGACGAACTCGATGGTCCAAGTGAGCGTACTGCCCGGGGCCATTTGCGTGAGGTGAGGCAATAAGGCTGGAGGCCAGGCATCGACCAAGGCCAGGATGTGGCTTTCGTTCAGCGGTTCCTCTTTCACGTCCCCGCGCAAACGCACCCAACCGCCCATGCTCCGGGACTTGTTACCGCTGAATGGCAAGCCGCCAACGCTCCAGCGCATCGCCAGGTGCCGCATGAATTCCGGGGTCATGCCTTTGACATAAGGCAGCTCCTGGCATTGCTCCACGCTTTTGAATTCTGGCGCGGGATCGGCCTGCACCGCCACCACGGATGAGCGCGATGCACCGAAGCTGCCTTGCACCACGGTCACCACCTGGCCGTTCTGCACCGCGCGCCCCAACACCTGGCTGACTGCCTTGCCTTCACGCAATACGTCGACTTCGAAACTGACAGGCACGTCGGGTTCGACCGGGCCGACAAAGGTGATCGCCAGCGAGCGCACCGGGCGGTCCGCCGGCACTTGGGCACGCATCGCCTCATATTGCAGTGCCGCCACCAACCCGCCAAAACTGGCCCGCCCCTGGCCCCATTCAGGCGCGATGCTCACCGCACCTGGCTGCCGGCGCACGGCATCGATCAAATCGGAAAAGCGCATGACGACCTCGAAAACAGGGAAAAGGATGAAGGGATCTTAACCAGCCCGGGCTGGCGGCACAGGGCTCATTCCGGCCAAAGAGACTGACAGAAAAGCCGCAGTCTTTGAATTCCCCCCAAACCAATGTGGGAGCGAGCTTGCTCGCGATAGCGGTGTATCAGTCAATCTGTACGCGAACTGACCCACCGCTATCGCGAGCAAGCTCGCTCCCACAGAGGGGAAGTCCCACAGGGGGATGTGCTGGGGTTCAGGATTTTTCGAAGCAACTGGCAATCAGCTTGTCGAGCACCTTGTCGGACTTGGCCTCGGCCTTTTCCATCGCGGCGTGCCAGGTCGGCACACAAGCGTGCAGATCGGTTTCTTCCTTGGCCCTGGCCAGCCATTGCCAGCAATCGTGCCAGTCACCCAGCGCGGCCTGGGCGGACTTGAGCCGGGGCATGGCCGCTTCGGGCAGGCGGTCGAGTTCAGGGTAGGCTTCGATGGCGTAGCGCACGCGCTTGATCAGCAGGCGCAATCGATGGCGGTCATGGGCCGGATCACGCAGGGCTTCGCCGAGCGTCTTCCACTGTTTGTCCAGGCGCTTTTCGATGCGCTTGCGCAAGCCCTTCAGCAACCCCTCACGCTGGGCGGCGCGAATGAAGCGCGGGAAGGCATCGAGGATCATCAGCAACTGCGCCAGTTCAACACTCGCGGCCACGGCGGGATAAGCCTCGGCCATTTGCACCTGGCGTCGCCGCGCCGCCTCGGCCTGGCCATGCTGCTCCAGGTAAGCGGCCAACACTTCCCGGTCGCGCAAGGGCGTGGTCAGGGTGCCGACCGCCGAAGCAGCCGTTTCCAGCTGTTCGACGCCGGGCAACCCACGCAATGGTCGAAGCAGGCTGCGCAAACGGCGAACCGTGGTCCGCAGGTCATGCAGCGCTTCGCTGTCGGTATGGGCATTCAAGCGGGCCTGACAGGCCAACAGGCGGACTTCCAGGCCCAGTATCCGGGCCACCAGCCGATCGATCATGGACGTACTCCGTACACAGCGTTGAGCGTCAAGCCGCAAGCTACCAGTGAAAAACGATTCTGCGTCCTTCCCTTGTAGCTTGCAGTTGATTGCTTGTCGCTGCCTTTATCGTCCGGCGCGGGACTCGCGAATGTAGAAACGCGCCTTCTCGGCTTTCTTGGCGCAGCCTTCGAACGCTTCGAATTGCTGCTGGGTCTTGGCGCCCGTCAGCAAGGACAGGGCCTTGGAGTAGCTGACGGTGCCGGCAAAACCTTCGGCCTTGGCCAGGTCCAGTTCATGCCAGGCACTGTCGAGCTGGCTGCCACAACTGTCGCGGTAAGCGGTTTTGCCTGCACAACCGGCCAGGGCCAAAACCATCAAAGAAGCCACCAAGGGCAGGCGGATCCGGGCTTTCATCAATAACACCTCAAGTCAGGTCAACAGTCGTGCTATTAAGACGGTGGCAACGGCGAAAAGTGCCTTGCTTGACCGCGTAAATTCAAGTGTGGCCGAGCATACGCAAATGCCGCCACGGCGTGTCAAAAAACGACGCGTGCGCCACAACGATTGAGCCAAGTCGTCGATGGGTGCATTGTTGAAATCTGTTCGACAAGAGGCCGGGTCATGACAAAACGTGTCGCATTGGTATTGGGTTCGGGTGGCGCCCGGGGCTATGCCCATATCGGGGTGATCGAAGAAATCGAACGACGTGGCTACGACATTGCTTGCATCGCCGGTTGTTCCATGGGCGCGGTCGTGGGGGGGATTTATGCGGCGGGCAAGCTTGAGGAGTACCGCAACTGGATCGAAAGCCTGGATTATCTGGACGTCCTGCGCCTGGTCGACGTCAGTTTTCGCCTGGGGGCGATCCGTGGCGAAAAGGTCTTCGGGCAGATCCGCAAGATCGTCGGCGAAATCAACATTGAACAATTGCGCATCCCCTACACCGCCGTCGCGACCGACCTGACCAACCAGCAGGAAATCTGGTTCCAGGAAGGTTGCCTGCATCAGGCGATGCGCGCCTCGGCGGCGATTCCCAGCCTGTTCACGCCCGTGATGCAAGGCAACCGCATGTTGGTGGATGGCGGCCTGCTCAACCCATTGCCGATCGTGCCGGTGGTGTCGAGCCACTGCGACCTGATCATCGCGGTCAACCTCAACGCCACCAATCAGAAACAATATCGGTTACCGGTGATCCCGCGCCCCGCCGCGTTCCGGCGGCGCTTCGACACCCTGGTCAGTTCCCTGGGGTCGCGCCTGCCGTTTCGCCGCAAGCAGGCCGAGCAGCTGTTGCTGCTGGAGCAGGAAGCCTTGAAGGCCGAAGCCGCTGACATCAACCCGTGGATCGACTCGGCCGAGCCCGAAGGCCAACAACCGGCCGCCGCGCCAGAGAACGAAGGCGCACCGAAATCCGCCACCGGTTCGTTCATCATCGATAACGTCGGCCCGGCGTCGTTGCTGGATTTGATCAACCAGAGTTTCGAAGTGATGCAGACCTCGCTGGCCCAGTACAAGATTGCCGGTTACCCGCCGGATGTGCTGATCAACGTGCCGAAACGGGTGTGCCGGTTCTTCGAGTTCTACAAGGCGCCGGAGCTGATCGCGTTGGGGCGGGAGATTGCCAGCGATACTTTGGATCGGTATGAGAGCGACCAGAACTGAGAGATATCGAGTGGCTGTTCGGGCCTCTTCGCGAGCAAGCTCGCTCCCACATTGATCTGCAGTGAACCCTGTGGGAGCGAGCTTGCTCGCGATGGCGGCAGCCCTGACAACACCAGACTAAAGCCCACCCTCCCCCAACAACCGATACCCCACCCCCGCCTCGGTCACAATGAACCGCGGTCGGGTCGGGTCGTCGGCCAGTTTCTGGCGCAGGTGGCCGACCACGATCCGCAGGTAGTGACTGTCTTCGGTGTGGGTCGGGCCCCAGATGTCCTTGAGCAGTTGCTGCTGGGTAATGACCCGACCCGGGTGCCGCGCCAGCTGCGCCAGCACGGCGTATTCCTTGCGAGTCAGGGCCACTTCGGTGTCGTCCAGCAGCACCCGTCGATACGCCAGGTCCACCGTCAGCGGGCCGAACTTCAGCGCGGCTTCCTGAGGCTCGCCTGCCGGGGCCTGGCGCAACAAGGCGCGAACGCGGGCGAGAAATTCCTGGATGCCGAACGGCTTGGTCACATAATCGTTGGCTCCGTTGTCCAGCGCCTCGACCTTCTGCGCTTCGCTGGCCCTCACCGAGAGCACCAGCACCGGCACCGTCGACCATTGGCGAAACTCGCGCAACACCTGCTGGCCGTCCATGTCCGGCAGGCCCAGGTCGAGCACCAGCAGATCGGGTTTGTTCAGCGCCGCTTGGGCAAGCCCTTCAGCGCCAGTGCCGGCTTCCAGCACCTTGTAGCCTTGGGAACTCAGGCTGATGCGCAGGAATTTGCGGATCTGCGGCTCGTCATCGATGACCAAAAGGGTCGCGGTCTGGCTCATGGGGTTCGTTCGTTGCACTCAGGTGGAAAGGCAAGCAGGTGGGACGAGAGTAACCCAGCGCCGCTCAAGCTTCATCGTCCATGCCCGGTTGTGCCTGCAAGGGCAGGTGCAACGTGATGCAGGTGCCGCGTCCGTCGAGACCATCGGCCACGCTGATCCGCCCGCCATGGGCACCGACCATGCCCTGGCAGATGGCCAATCCCAACCCCGTGCCCTGCCCGCCCCGATCGCCGCGCGCGGCGGTGTAGAACATGTCGAAGATTTTCTCCCGTTCTTCTTGAGGGATTCCTGGGCCTTCATCGGCGACGGCAAAAAACACTTCGCCGTCCGTCGTACCCGCGCTCAGCAGCAGCCGCCCGCGGGGCGGAGAAAAACGTGCGGCGTTTTCCAGCACGTTCACCAAGGCCTGCTCGATCAGCGCCGCGTGGACATACAGCAAAGGCAGGTCAGCAGGCACCTCGACGCCGACCGCCAGCGGCGCCAACACCGCCCGCAAGCGGTTCAGTGCGCTGCCGACGATATCGGCCGGCGACACCCAGTCCCGCGCCAGCTTCAGGGCGCCGTGGCCAAGACGGGTCATGTCCAGCAGGTTCTGGATGTAGCGATCCAGCCGCTCGGCCTCATCGCGGGTGCCTTCGAGCAGTTCGCGACGATCGGTCAGTGGGATCGCCTCCCCCAGCGCCAGCAGGCTGTCGATGCTGCCGCGCATGGACGTCAGCGGCGTGCGCAAGTCATGGGACACCGAAGCCAGCAAGGCGCTGCGCAGTTGCTCGGTTTCACCGTGCAGGCGCGCCGCTTCCAGGTCCTGGGCCAGTTGCGCCCGCGCCAACGCCTGGGCCAATGGTTGACTGAGGGCCGCCAGTAAACGGCGACGCTGGCCGCTCAACGGCTTGCCTTCGTTCGGGCACACACCCAGCAATCCCAGTGGCCCGCCTTCCGCCGACAGCGGCCACCACCACCAGCGTCCGGATGGCAACGTCCCGGTGCCGGCACCGGCGGGCTGGTCGTGCTGCCAGGCCCAGTCGGCCGCCGCACGTTCGGCCTCGGTGAATGTCAACGGCTCGCCGGTCTCGACCTTCCAATCGCTCTGGCCGTCGCGATTGAGCAGGCAAAGCTGCAAGTCGTGCAGGCCGTTGAGATGCTGCGCGGCGGCGCTGATCACCGCCTGGCGGTCGGTGGCGGCAGTGAGTTTGCGCGACAGGTCGAGCAGTTCGCCGGTTTCCTGCTGGGTGTCGCGCAGGGCCTGCAACTGGCGACGCTGGCGAGCGGCAAGATTGCCGGTCAGGGCGGCCATCAGCAGGAAAAACACCAGGGTCAGCACGTCTTCTTCGCGCTGGATGGTGAAGGAAAAATTCGGCGGGATGAACAGGAAATCATAGGCCAGGAACGACAGCGCCGCACAGGCCAGCGCCGGGCCAAGGCTGCTACGTACCGCCACCAGCAGCACCGCCATCAGGAACACCAGGGAGATATTGGGCAGCGCCAGCCACCCTGAAATACCCCAGGCCAACGCGCTGGCCGCCACGGTCGCCGTCAGCGCCAGCACGTAGTCGAACCCGGTCTGGACCGCGCTCGAACGCACTTGGGCGGGACGGGGCTGTTCATCGCTGTCCAGCACGTTGATTTCCAGTCCCCGGGCATCGCGCAACAAGCGTGAAGCCAAGCCACCGCCGAACAACCGTCGCCGCAAACGCGGCCGGGACTGGCCCACCAGCAGTAGCGTGGCGCGACGTTCGGTGGCGTGCTGGATCAAGGTCTTGGCGACTTCGCCGGCCCGCAACAGCACCACTTCGCCGCCGAGACGTTCAGCCAGCTGCTGGGCATTTTGCAGGTACTGTCGCGATGACTCGTCGTGCGCGACGCCGCTGTCTACGTGGACCAGGCTCCACGGCAGATGCCGACGCTGGGCGACGCGGCTGGCGTGGCGCACCAGACGCTCGGCCTGCACATCGGCGCCCACCCCCACCAGCAATCGTCCGCGCACTGCCGGCGCGGCCTGGCCCAGTTGCCGATAACCCTGGGCCAGGTCGTTGTCCACCTGGGCGGCGGCGGTCTGCATGGCCAGTTCACGCAGCGCGGTCAGGTTGGTCTGGGTGAAAAACGCATCGATCGCCGCTCGCGCCTGCTCCGGCACATAGACCTTGCCATCACGCAGGCGCTCCAGCAGCTCGCGTGATGGCAGGTCGATCAACAGCAGTTCATCGGCTTCCTGCAAGACCCAGTCCGGCAGCGTCTCGCGCACCTGCACACCGGTGATGCCGCGCACCTGGTCGTTGAGGCTTTCCAGGTGCTGGACATTGACGGTGGTGTAGACATCGATGCCTGCGGCGAGCAGTTCCTGAATGTCTTGCCAGCGTTTGGCATGACGACTGCCGGGGGCGTTGCTGTGGGCCAGTTCGTCCACCAGCACCAAGGCCGGGCGGGCCGCGAGCAGGCCGTCGAGGTCCATTTCTTCGAGCATGACGCCGCGATATTCCGAACGCACCAACGGTTGCTGTACCAGGCCGCCGAGCAGTGCTTCGGTTTCGGCACGACCGTGGGTTTCCACCACTCCGGCGACGACTTTCACGCCTTGACGCAGTTGGGTGTGGGCCGCTTGCAGCATGGCGTAGGTCTTGCCGACACCGGGCGCCGCACCCAGGAAGACCTTGAGCCGGCCACGGTCGTTGCGGGGCAGATTGGCTAACAGTGCGTCGGCGCGGCCGGAGTCGCTCATGGCGTGGAAATCTCTTTCAAATATTGATCAAACACCCTGTGGGGAGTCGGACCTGTGGGAGCAAAGCTTATGGGAAGTGGACCTGTGGGAGCAAAGCTTGCTCGCGATCAAGGCGACACAGTTCAACGGATGGACCGCGTTATCGTTCATCGCGAGCAAGCTTTGCTCCCACAGGCTTTGCTACAGCGGGCTTTTACTGCAGCAAGCTTTGCTCCCACAGGCGCCACTCCCACGGGTTTTACAGTTTTTCCAGGGCCAGGTTCAGCGCCAGCACATTCACCACTGGCGGGCCCACCAAGGATTGCTCAGTGTTGTCGTCGAGCAGTTGCTGCAAGGTCGAGGCCGGCAGGTTGCGCGCGGCGGCGACACGCGCCAGTTGATAGGCAATCGCCGCCGGAGGCAAGTGCGGATCCAGCCCACTGGCGGAGGTGGTCAGCAATGCCAGCGGCACCGGGCCCTGGCCGGGCACCTGGAGTTTTTGGGCGTCTTCGATTACCCGCGAGGCCAGGGCCGGATTGCTCGGGGAAAAGTTGCTGGCGCCGCTGGCGACCGTGGCGAAGGCTCCAGCCGATGGCCGTGGATGAAACCAGGCATCGCCGGTGAAATCCTGGGCGATCAGCGTCGAGCCACGGACCTTGCCGGCCGCATCGACGATCAGGCTGCCATTGGCCTGGGCGGGAAAGGCGACTTGCGCCACGCCAGTGACCACCAGTGGGTACGCGACACCGGTGATCAGGGTCATCAGTAATAACAGGCTCAAGGCCGGGCGAATCAGAGTGGACATTTCAAAATCCTCGAATTGAAGTAAATCCAGTGCTCAAAGCCTGTGGGAGTCACCTTGTGGGAGCAAAGCTTGCTCCCACAAGAAACGGCGAACTCAAACCAGCTTCAACGCCGTCAGCAACATATCGATCGCCTTGATCCCCACGAACGGCACCACGATCCCACCCAGGCCATAGATCAACAGATTGCGTCGCAACAGCGCCGCCGCACTTGCCGCTTGCACTCGTACACCGCGCAGGGCCAGGGGGATCAGTACGACGATGATCAGGGCGTTGAATACGATGGCCGACAGGATCGCGCTCTGGGGGCTGCTCAGGTGCATCACATTCAACACGCCGAGCTGTGGATAAATCGAAGCGAACAGCGCCGGCAGGATCGCGAAGTACTTGGCGATGTCGTTGGCGATGGAGAAGGTGGTCAATGCACCACGGGTCACCAACAGTTCCTTGCCGATCTGTACCACATCGAGCAGTTTGGTCGGGTCGCTGTCGAGGTCGACCATGTTGGCCGCCTCCCGCGCGGCCTGGGTGCCGTCGTTCATCGCCATGCCGACATCGGCCTGGGCCAGGGCCGGGGCGTCGTTGGCACCGTCGCCACACATGGCCACCAGCCGACCGTCATTTTGCTCATGACGGATACGCGCCAGCTTTTTCTCCGGCGTGGCCTCTGCCAGCACGTCATCGACACCGGCCTCGGCGGCAATCGCCGCAGCGGTCAGCGGGTTGTCACCGGTGACCATCACCGTGCGGATCCCCAGCTTGCGCAGCTCGGCAAAGCGCTCGCGAATGCCCGGCTTGACCACGTCCTTGAGATGGATGGCCCCCAGCAACCGGCCGTCCATGCAAACCAGCAGCGGTGTGCCGCCACTCTGGGCGATCTTGTCGACCTCCCGCGCCAATGCCTGCGGCAACTCATTGCGTGCAAGGCCGATGAAGTCCAGCAACGAGTCCACGGCGCCCTTGCGGTAGATACGGCCCTGATAGTCGACTCCGGACAAACGGGTTTCAGCACTGAACGGCACGGCCGTCAGCGCTTCGACGCCAGGCTCAGACTGTGGATGCAAACCTCGCAGGTACTCGACGATGGACTTGCCCTCGGCGGTGTCGTCAGCCAACGAGGCGAACAGCGCGCCTTCGGCCAGTTCCTTGGCACTCACACCAGGGGCGGTATAGACCGCTGTACAACGACGATTGCCAAAGGTGATGGTGCCGGTCTTGTCCAGCATCAGCACATGCACGTCCCCCGCCGCCTCGACCGCACGACCGGATTTGGCGATCACGTTCAGGCGAACCAACCGGTCCATCCCGGCGATGCCGATGGCCGACAGCAACCCGCCGATGGTGGTGGGAATCAAGGTGACCAGCAGCGCCACCAGAAACACCAGCGGCAGGTTGGCGTTGGCGAAATGGGCGAACGGTTGCAGCGTCACCACCACCAACAGGAAGATCAGCGTCAGGCCGATCAACAGGATATCCAGCGCCACCTCGTTCGGCGTTTTCTGGCGTTTGGCGCCTTCGACCAGGGCGATCATGCGGTCCAGTGTGGACTCGCCGGGATTGCTGGTGATACGTATCAGCAGCCAGTCGGAGACCAGCCGCGTATTGCCGGTGACGGCCGAGCGATCGCCGCCGGACTCGCGGATGACCGGCGCCGATTCGCCGGTGATCGCAGCCTCGTTGACCGCGGCGATGCCTTCGATCACTTCACCGTCGCCGGGGATCATGTCGCCGGCCTCGACGCGCACCACATCACCTTTGCGCAGACGGGTGGCGGGGACGATTTCAAAACCGCTGGCGGTCTGGCGACGTGCGTTGAGGCCTTCGCTACCGGCCTTGAGGCTGTCGGCCCGAGCCTTGCCGCGGCCTTCGGCCAACGCTTCGGCGAAGTTGGCGAACAGCACGGTGAACCACAGCCACAGCGCGATTTGCGCGGCGACAAAAGTCGGCACGGCGTTGTCGGGAATGAAGCACAGCACGGTGGTGAGGATCGCGGTCAGTTCCACCACCAGCATCACCGGGGCGCGGTGCAATTGACGCGGGTCGAGCTTGACGAAAGCTTGCACCAGCGCTGGCCGCCACAGGGCCGAGATTGCGGTTTTCGGTTGCTCCGGCGCCTTGGCGACGGCGGTTTTGCTCATCGGCATATTCATTTTCATATCCCTCAGAAGCCCAGGCTCAAGTGTTCAGCAATCGGCCCCAGGGCCAGGGTCGGCAAGAAGGTCAAGCCGCCCACCAACAGGATGGTCACGGTCAACAAGGTCACGAACAACGGGCCGTGGGTGGGGAAGCTGTTCTGGCCAATCGGCGCGGTTTTCTTCAAGGCCAGGCTGCCGGCCAACGCCAGCACTGGCAGGATGTAGCCGAACCGGCCGATCAACATGCCCAGGCCCAGCATCAGGTTGTGGAAAGGTGTGTTGGCGCCGAACCCGGCAAATGCCGAACCGTTGTTCGCTCCCGCCGAGGTGTAGGCGTACAACAACTGGCTGAAACCGTGGGCACCCGGGTTGCTCACCGCAGCGGCCGGACCGGGCAGGCTTGCGGCGACGGCCCCCAGCACCAGCACGCTGACAGGCATCACCAGCAGGGTTGCCACCAACAGTTGCACCTCCCTGGCGCCCAGCTTCTTGCCCAGGTATTCCGGCGTGCGACCGATCATCAAGCCGGCCAGGAATACTGCGATCAGCACGTTCAACAGCATTCCGTAGAGCCCGGCCCCGACGCCGCCGAAGATCACCTCGCCGACCATCATGTTCACCAGCGACACCATGCCACTGAGCGGGTTGAGGCTGTCGTGCATGGCGTTGACCGAACCGTTGGACGCTGCCGTGGTGGTCACCGACCACAGCACCGTGGCGGTGGTGCCGAAGCGCGCTTCCTTGCCTTCCAGCGGCGCGGTTTGCTCGACGGCTGGGTTGTTCAGGGCCGGGTTGGGCTGGTATTCGGCCCACAGCGACGTGGCACCGCCTATCAGGAACAGGGCAAGCATGCAGGCGATGATTGCCCGGCTCTGGCGCAGGTCCTTGACGTAATGGCCGAAGGTGAACACCAGCGCGGCGGGAATCAGGATGATCGAAGCGACTTCGAACAGGTTGCTCCAGGCCGTCGGGTTTTCGAACGGATGCGCCGAGTTGACGCCGAAGAAACCGCCACCGTTGGTGCCCAGTTGCTTGATCGCGATCTGGCTGGCGGCCGGCCCCAACGGGATGACCTGGTCGACACCTTGCATCGTGACCCCGTGTACATAGTGCGCAAAGGTCTGCGGTACACCCTGCCAGACCAGGAACAATGCCAGCAGCAGGCACAGAGGCAACAGCCCGTAGAGAGTGGCGCGAGTCATGTCGACCCAGAAGTTACCCAACGTTGCGGCGGACTTGCGCCCGATGCCGCGACACAGTGCCACGAGCACGGCCAGGCCGGTGGCGGCGCTGACGAAGTTCTGCACGGTCAGGCCGACCATCTGGCTCAGGTAGCTCAGGGACGCTTCACCGCTGTAGGACTGCCAGTTGGTGTTGGTCATGAAACTCACGGCCGTGTTGAAAGCCTGGGTCCACTCCATGCCGGGCAATTGTTCGGTATTGAGCGGCAGATATCCCTGCAGCAGGAGAATGGCGAACAGCAACACAAAACCCGCCAGGTTGAACGCGAGCAAGGCCAGGGTGTATTTCTGCCAGCTCTGCTCAGCGGTGGAGTCGACACCGGCCAGGCGATAGCAACCGCGCTCCACCGGGCCGAGGATCGGCGAAAGCCAAGTGCGCTGGCCTTCCATCACCCGGTAGTAAAAACGCCCCAGAAACGGTGCCGGAATCAGCACCAGGGCGAAAAAGGCGAGGATCAGCCCATAGTCATAACCGTGCATAGCCGCTCCTAGTTCCGATCTGCGCGCAATAGCGCAACCAGCAGATAAATGAACAGCGCCCCTGCCAGCAGCAGCGACACCCCGTCCAGAACACTCATGGGATTTCTCCGTGGTACGGCGTCGTGCCGTGTGTGGAGTGATTGTCGGCAGAGAGGCTGTAAAGGAACGAGATCGAGAGCGGGGCTGGGGGGTAAAGAATCCGTAAAAAGTGTTGGCTGGGCCGGCCTCATCGCGAGCAAGCTCGCTCCCACAGGGACTCTTCAGTGGACGCGAATTCTTTATTCACCACAGATCCCATGTGGGAGCGAGCTTGCTCGCGATGAGGCCAGCCCAGGCGCCGACGCTCTGAACTGGGGCACAAAACCAAGCCATCCGATAGCGAACATCCCCGATACGACACGATTTCGCCCATTACGACCGCCCTCGCCACACTGGCACGCCCACTGCACTGACCCTCCCCAGCGCTTTTGCTATGGATCGAGGGGAGCCACCGATGAACACACAACTCAAACCCACCCTGGGCACCCTGCATTTATGGGGTATTGCCGTCGGCCTGGTGATTTCCGGCGAGTATTTCGGCTGGAGCTACGGCTGGGGCGTGGCCGGGACAATGGGCTTTTTGGTGACGTCCTTCATGGTGGCGGCCATGTACACCTGCTTCATTTTCAGCTTCACCGAACTGACCACCGCCATTCCCCATGCCGGCGGACCGTTTGCCTACAGCCGTCGCGCCTTCGGCGAGAAAGGCGGGTTGATTGCCGGCCTGGCGACGCTGATCGAATTTGTCTTCGCCCCGCCGGCCATTGCCCTGGCCATCGGCGCCTACCTGAACGTGCAGTTCCCGGCCCTGGACCCAAAACACGCAGCGGTCGGTGCCTATATCGTGTTCATGGGCCTGAACATCCTCGGGGTCAAGCTGGCCGCGACGTTCGAGCTGATTGTCTGCGTCTTGGCGGTGGCCGAACTGCTGGTGTTCATGGGCGTCGTGGCCCCGGCGTTCAGCTTCAGCAATTTTGCCCTGAACGGCTGGGCCGGTTCCGATGTGTTCGGCGCACCGGCCATCGCCGGCATGTTTGCCGCGATTCCCTTCGCCATCTGGTTCTTCCTGGCCATCGAAGGCGCGGCCATGGCCGCCGAAGAAGCCAAGGACCCGAAACGCACGATTCCCAAGGCTTACATCAGCGGCATCCTGACCCTGGTGGTCCTGGCAATGGGCGTGATGTTCTTCGCCGGCGGCGTCGGCGACTGGCGCACCCTGTCGAACATCAACGATCCCCTGCCCCAAGCCATGAAAACCGTGGTTGGCGAAAGCTCCGGCTGGCTGCACATGCTGGTGTGGATCGGCCTGTTCGGCCTGGTGGCGAGTTTCCACGGCATCATCCTTGG
>Ga0065714_10064963_pt1 | contig 14795 bp, 10 predicted proteins | sample MisRhiReplicate2_FD_59101 | JGI IMG/M metagenome (GOLD analysis project Ga0065714, IMG submission 59101) | Miscanthus rhizosphere microbial communities from Kellogg Biological Station, MSU, sample Rhizosphere Soil Replicate 2: eDNA_1 v2... | ecosystem: Host-associated > Plants > Roots >...
GTTCCTCGAGATGAGGGACAGAGTCAACGCCTAGTCGGGGCGTAGCGCAGTCCGGTAGCGCACTAGCATGGGGTGCTAGGGGTCGAGTGTTCGAATCACTCCGTCCCGACCATATTTTTCAATGACTTAGGTCGGTAGCGAAAGCGCCGACCTTTTTCATTTATGAATTTACCCCACCTTTTACCCCACCGAAAATTGCCCCTCTCGAGCAGAACGTACAGGGTGTGGGTGTTTAATTGATTCCTTGCTAGTAATGACCAGTCTCGTCCGCGTGCACGATAGCGTTTCCGGGTTGGCGATTAAGCAGCGCTTTTCCTATCGTTCGAGGGTTGTCGGTTCTGAGCTTTTTGCCTACTCCGTCAGTCTTGCAGTAATCGTTGGAGGGGGCCGCCTCGCGCGCACGTGATGGATTCCCAATGCATCAGATCGGTGGCACTGAGGATGGGCACGGCTGGGTGGCTTGATTTGGTTTGCGGCAGAACGCTGTACCTATGACGGCGGCAGCGCTGTCAGAGCGTTTGCGTTTCATTAAGCTTTTTTGGGTTAGCGGTTAGCATTTTAAGAAAGGCTGGGAGCTGTCTTTGGCGCGAAGCCCACAGCCTTTTACATCTCTTTCATGTAGGTCAGAGGGGCGATAACCGGCGAGTCCGCCGACTTTTGCGCAGACTAAATGTCTTACGTGGACAAAAATTCTACGAATTAATGTGAGAAAGTTTTCCGGAACGGTCTTCGGGGTGAAGGCTCCAGACTTTTGCCCTGCCCCTTCCCGATAGCTCTTTCGAGCAGTACCAGCTGCCTAGATTAGGTGACCTATTGGCAACCCGCCGTGCCATGCGGTCCTGCTCTAAGTCGCTTCACACAGATTTGACCGAAAGCCGCCATTCACCGCGTGACCCGCTTCCCACCCGAGCCGACCGAGTTAACCGTCCAGTCTCCATAGGGGCTAGTAGCCAGGCGTACTTGTGACTGCAAAGGGGCGGTACTCGGATCGGCGCTCACGGAGCCCCTAGCCCCTCCATGCGGGCGCAATGGTAAGAGGACTCCATCAAGCTAATAGTCGGCTTGGTCGGGCGGTAGTCGTGAGTCCTAGTTCCATATCGTAGAATCCTGCCTCCCTTGCCAAAATTAAAACATTCCCATGGCGAAAACACATAAATTTATGTTGTTTGCACATAAATTTATTACTTTGTTATCCAGATGTACGTATGCTGTGCGCATGACCTATTCCGAATTTCAGCGGCAGCTTGGCAAGGCTGGCCTAACTATCCGGGAGTTCTCTGAACTTCTCCAGATGAGTCGCAATTCGCTAACAAACTATGCAGCAGGTGGGGATATTCCATCCCATCTTGCCGTTATCGTGACGCTGATGGCTGAGATGGCTGAGCATGGGCTTGGGTTTAGGGACGCAGTGCACAAGATAAACATCCAACCCAAAAAACCGCGGGGCGCAGCTTCGAACGGACGGTTCGGCGCGAAGCTTCGAGAGGTCCGTGGGCTCTGTCAAAGTAATAAAGAGGAAAATACATGAGCAGCATCGAGCTATTCGCTGGCGCGGGAGGCTTGGCAATGGGCATGGCTCGCGCCGGGTTCCAGCATTCCGCCGTGGTCGAGTGGAATGGAGATGCTTGCCAAACGATTCGTGAGAACCGCTCGCATTACGAGAGTCATGGTGAGGACTTTGTCCTCTTCGAAGGTGATGCTAGGGGGTTCGATTTCGAGCCTTTCTCTGGCGGCGTCGAAATCATTTCCGGCGGGCCTCCATGTCAGCCGTTCTCACTTGGTGGTAAGCACCAAGGGAGCTTGGATGAGCGCGATATGTTTCCGGTCGCAGTCCAAGCTGTACGTCAAACAATGCCGAAGGCGTTTATTTTTGAGAACGTAAAAGGACTGCTACGTCAGAGTTTTTCCGGATACTTTGAATACATCTACCTCCAACTCAGCTACCCAGATGTGCCAAAAAACAGGGGGGAAACCTGGAGCGACCATCTTGCTCGCCTCGAGGCTATACATACGTCTGGTAGCAAGAAACCGACCTATCACGTCGTTTTTCGGCTTCTTAACGCAGCCAACTATGGTGTTCCGCAGAAGCGGGAGCGTGTTTTTCTCGTTGGATTCAGAGCAGACCTCGGAATCAAATGGTCGTTTCCTGAACCTACGCACAGCGAAGATCAACTGCTCGTTAGCAAGTGGGTTACCGGAGATTACTGGAAGCGGCACAAAGTGCCGCAAAACAAGCGTCCGCAACTCTCTGAGAAGCTAGCAAAGCGCATTGCTCGCCTCGCTCAACCTGAATTTGACTGCCTGGGCATGAAGCCTTGGGTGACAGTTCGAGATGCAATCAGCGACCTCCCTGATCCGGAGAAGCAGCCTCAGAACAAAATCTTGAATCATGTCTACGTTCCGGGAGCACGAACCTACCCTGGTCACACTGGTAGTCCTGTGGATGAGCCGTCCAAGACATTGAAGGCTGGCGGACATGGTGTACCTGGCGGCGAGAACATGCTGGTTCGCCCAGACGGCTCGTTGCGGTATTTCACTGTGCGCGAGGCTGCTAGAATCCAGACGTTCCCCGACGACTACATCTTTCATGGCTCATGGGGTGAGACCATGCGCCAGCTCGGCAACGCAGTTCCGGTGAAGCTAGCGGAGGTAGTGGCCAAGTCGGTTGCGAATGCCCTCAATCAAGAACAATCGAGTCGAGCAACTAAAATCTGCTGACCATGTAAAGGTGAAATTGGCATAATCTATAAAAAAGGATGGGTTATGCCAAATCGTAAGTACTTCGAAGATCTAGAGTTTGATTTACCTTCAGCTCTTCTCAAGCAGTTGGTGGGTTTGTTTAATGATATGGATCATGGCTCTCTTGATGAGACCACTGTCGAAGCGGTTCCAGAGGCTCAAGGCGTTTATCAGCTATTCTTGGACAATGTGTTGGTCTATGTCGGCAAGACGGATGCTGAGGCAGGATTACGACTTCGTCTACGCAGGCATGCGCAGAAGATTCGATCTCGCCAGAACCTCGACCCGAAGAGGTTAACCTTCAAGGCGGTACGCGTGTACGTGTTTACTGCCATGGACCTCGAAGGTCTTCTTATCAAGCACTACAAAAAAATTGAAGGTGTCGAGTTAAGCTGGAACCATAGCGGGTTTGGCTCAAATGATCCGGGCAGAGAGCGCGACACCACCCGATTGAAGCCCAACCACTTCGACAAGCTCTATCCCATCAATCTGGATATCGAGGTCACGATCACTTCTCCTGTAGCTGAAGTATCGATCTTTGAGATATTGAAGCAAATGAAAGAGCAACTGCCCTACACCATCCGGTTCCAGAACCGGGGTGGCAGTTCACGCAAGCCACATGGCGACCTTGATAATACGAAGACGTCTCTGAATAAGGCGAGTGGTCCTGTCAAGAACCTGCTACGCGAGATTAAGGGCGCACTGGGTCCGGAGTGGCAGATCACGACTTTACCCGGTTACATCATCATTTACCTTGAAAACAAGCAATACTCAGAGGGCGCTGTTATTGATGTGAGCTCGTAAAATGCCCGAACGAATCGGGAGTTTAATTCGATATCGACTCAGCTAGGAACTGTATAATTTTTGATCTTAGGGCGTTTTGATCCTTCAATTCACACTCCCAGACAACGAGTACGCCCCAACCACTTCTCGAGAGAGCCAAGAGGTTGAGCTCATCTCTCTCTCGATTCGCCTCCAGCTTCGGCTCCCAAAACTCCTGCCGGGATTTTGGTAGTCGGGCTAGCGAGCAACCGCTGTGGCGGTGCCAGAAGCATCCGTGCACAAAAATGACTTTACGCCTTCCTGCGAATACTAAATCCGGCTTGCCGGGCAATGCTTTGCCATGAAGCCGGTACCTAAAACCGGCAGAAAACACCAACCTCCGTACCGCCATCTCTGGTTGTGTGTTTTTGCTCCGTACCCGCGACATGATTCTGCTACGAGTCTTAATATCAACAGTGTCGGTCATTTTTCAAAGGGATTGCTCTTTTTGATTTTTAAGGCATTTGGCTCGCAATCGAGTCAAGCGAGCCGATGCCAAAGGCAGCATTGCGTACATTTTAGTCGCAGATGACCGTACTATCTGATTGTCTTGAGCCCCTGAATCACCCAAGCAATACGTGAAGGGCTATGCCCAGGTGGCTGAGTATGACGGCGAAAACTGAGCTGCGAAATTGCACTCCACTTGACCACCCGTTTGCATTCGACCTGACCAGTCATTTGCATTCGTTCTGACTACCGATTGCATCGGATTTGACCAGCACGTTTTGTAACCATGATCGGCAGAGAACGGCCAAGAGCGGTCGTTTGCGAAAGCCGTTACCGTACAGGGGATCGGCTCGCAGAGGGTCTACGGATTTAGGGCTGATTTAGTCCTGAGCAGCCTACAGTAAGCTCCTCGAATTTTTAGCCCCGCTTGGAGATGCACCTTCGTAAGAGTAATCGGGGCGGCGGTGTTGACACCTTTGCTAGCGGCACCGTATTTGCCCCTGTTCAACCCTGCTGGTACTCAGACGGGCTCCCCGCAACCAGCGCGCGCTACACAGCGACAGCTAGCACCGCCGTAGCTACCAACTTCGGTCTGTCGGTGCGAAGTTCCCTCTGAGTGAGAATCTTGCTAGGCAGCGCCGTCCTCGCATGACATTCTTTCGCCACCATCGCTAGCCTTACCCGCCATATGAATGGAATAGCTCTTGTAAACAGGGGAAACAAATGGAAATTGAGAAAATTTCAATAGTCGGCTTCCGAAACTATTTAGAAACCACAATAAACTTCAATAAGAGCTCTTTGATAATCGGCGCAAACGACAGTGGCAAAACCAACCTGGTTCACGCCATACGCTTGCTCTTAGACAAGAGTTTGCCAGAAAGTGAATTGGAGCCTTCAGAAACAGACTTCCATTTCGAACCAAATGGAAAACAGTCCGAAACAATTTTCATAGACCTCCACTTTAGAGATATCAAAGAAGACGCCGTATTATCCACACTAAAGGGCAGTGTGGGAGAGGATGAAAAATGCGTCCTTAGATACTCGGCAAAGAGAGATGATCTCAGCTATGCGCTGTATTGCGGTCCGAATAGAGATGAACTTGATGAAATTACTAGCCGATTTTATTTAAGATATCTAAATTTAAGATATGTGAAATCACAAAGAGACCTAGAAAAATTTATTAGCACAGAAAAAAAACAACTCCTCAAAATTTCGCAGGAAAACCGCACAGAAAAAGAAGCTGAAGAAGATAAGGGAAAACTCCAAGTCATCGAAAAAAGACTGACCACCATCAACAAGTATGTTCGTGAACTTCACTATGTCAAAGGTGCCACTGATGCGGTGAACAGCGAACTATCGAAGCTGTCACATAACTTGTCCGAGTACTCTGTATACCTTGACTCCGGTGCCATAGAAACGCAGCAGTTCATCGACAATCTCAAACTTGGAGCGAGCACGGCAGGTTCGAGAATATCCCTCGGAGGGGACGGGAGGAATAATCAAATCCTCCTTTCACTCTGGAAGGCAAAGAGCGAACGAGAATTCGACCCTGAAAGTGAAGTGGTATTTTATTGCATCGAAGAGCCGGAAGCACATCTTCATCCACATCAGCAGAGAAAACTAGCTGACTATCTCATATCTGAATTGCCCGGCCAGACCTTCATTACAAGCCATTCCCCGCAGATCACCGCAAGATTCTCTCCAGAGTCAATCGTTCATATTAAATCGAAGTCCGGCAAAAGCTATGCCGCAAGCAATGGATGTTCGAAGTGCATCAACACCGCATGGGATAAACTGGGCTATCGGATGAGCATTCTCCCAGCGGAAGCGTTCTTTGCAAAAAGCGTATTCCTTGTAGAAGGCCCATCAGAAAAACTGTTCTACACAGAACTAGCAAAATCCTTAAAAATAGACCTTGACTATTACAACATCTCCATTCTCAGTGTTGATGGGGTTCAGTTTAAAGTTTACACTAGCATTTTGAACGCAATGGAAATCTCTTGGACAATTAGAACAGATAATGATATCTCCGACATCACGAAAAATAAGAAGCCATACAAAAACCTAGCTGGCATTAATCGGTGTCTAACCCTGGCACGTCTAAAAAAGATAGATCACGCTCCTGCCGCCACGACTCACGCCGACCTTATAAAGAATGGGCACTGGAGTGGGTGTTCAAGAAAGGTTAATAAAAAAGGGATTTTTCTATCTAAGATAGATCTAGAGCACGACTTATCAGAAGAAATGCCAGACGAGTTACTCAAATATTCTGCTCGTCCTAACCTACCTTTGGCCATAGCCTACCTCCAAGATAAGAAGGCTATCAGGATGCGGGAGTTTCTAAGCAAATACAGCGAAAGGCTGGTAGATATAGAACACGGCGACATCGCGCGCGCTTTGCACCACTGCTTAAAACAAGCAAGGGAGTGAGTGATGATCAAATTAACAAAACAACAAGTAGCCGCGATAGACCATCCGGGGAATCTGATTATCACAGCCTGCCCTGGCAGTGGGAAAACAACTGTAATATCAGAAAAAATCAGAAACGAACTGGTAGATCTTAAAAGACATCAAGGTGTGATCGCCATTACCTTTACACGAAAAGCCAGCAAGGAACTGGCGCGGAGGTGTACTCGTGGTGGTAAAGAAACCAAATCAAGCTTCTTTGGAACCATTGATGCATTTTGCCTTTCAGAGATCATATTCCCGTTTTCCAAATTCATTTTCGGCCCCGGCCCTGACAATTTGGAGCCAAAATTCACGGATGAACTTTCAGAGGCAGAAAACACAATAATTACCGAGGCCGTGAATTTTCTTGGAGCACTTAGTGTCGAGAATACATATGATTACATGCCGGTACTAAAGGTGCTGTACGATTTGGGGTGTATCTACTTCCCGAGCATACCCTTTCTTGCCAATCACATAGTAAAGCAGTCCAAAGCTTGCCGTAACTATTTGAAAGCTCGGTACACAACGGCTTACATAGATGAGTATCAAGACTCATCTTCGGCCCAACATAATCTATTCCTCTCACTGCTAGGAATCGGCATTCGAGGCGTTTGCGTTGGCGACATCCAGCAATCAATTTACGGGTGGCGAGAAAGCAGTCCCGAATTCTTAAAGCAACTCATCAATATGCCCACCTTTAACCATCTTACTGTATCAGTCAATCATAGGTGCCATCCTTCAATTTCAAATTATGCCAACCGCCTATTTGACGAAGCTTGCGAAATTGAACAAGGTGACGAAATTCGAGTTTATTACTGTGAAGTGGAAGGCACTGAACTAGATGCTGCCGTAAAGCTTAACAACATCATTCCGAGCATCATAAAAAAATTTCCAGTGAAGAATTTGTCAGATGTTGCGGTTCTTGTCCGCTACAATAAAGGCTTGGAGCGCCTAAGAGAGAAGTTGATTATCCCATGCAAGATATACACTGAGGACAATCTCAGTAGAATTGAGTCAAAAACCTCCCAGCTCTGGGTTGCGTTGCTCGAATTCAGATTCGACAAAAGCATACTGGTAGATGACTTGGTAAACACATACAGCCCGGTCAGTGATATCCGTCGCGACCGATTGAAAGCGCTAAGAGATGCAATCAAAAATGTTAGAACTGTTGCACTCGAAGATCTTGCAGACACACTTTTAGCCGCATCTCAATCGCTACTTGATGTTCCAGTCACGGCATTTGAAGTAAACGCACTTATACAGATAATTAACGATCCAGAACTACTAAACCAATACCTGCCAGCAACAGAAGATCAAGTTCAATGTATGACTCTTCATAAATCTAAAGGCCTGGAGTTTGACATTGTCATTCATCTTGATTTAGTCGAATGGGTTTTTCCTAAGCGTGTTCCAGGAGCAAACTACAATGAACGAGTTTACCCTGAGTTAGAGCAGGATTTGAATTTGCACTACGTGGGTATCACCAGAGCGAAGAATGCATGCGTATTAATCCACACCACACAAAGAATAAACGCACAAAACGCCGTTAAACGAGCAGACCCGTCAACTTTTTTGAGCCTGCCCGAGCTCGATAAGCTATACAAAATAGTTAATAAAAAATGGTAGTGCGGTGTGCTCGGTGAGTCAGAGCAATCTCTGACTAAACGCCATCTGCGGCGGGGGATGGCACGTGCCACCAGTATTCACGTCTCTCGACCATGAGGGCACCAGCGGTATGCCACCGCCACACTTACCATATGCTATTGACGTTCTTATTAGCGTGCTCCTTTCGTGTCTTTCAGAGTCAACTTCTCGGCCGGGCGAAGCCCTTCTAAATGTGGCGTTTCGTTAGCACGCAGTGTATATGAGCGGCTGCTATTGGCTGTGGTTTCAACCGGTCGACCACAACGAAATTCCACCTCCCCCTCATCCGCTGTAGCAAATTTAAACAACCGTTTTTGGCCCCAATCTCGAGTACTGTCGATGCGGTCCAATATGCCCGGAATTAGGACCTGCCTTCATCCCCCCATGAAATTTTGAGGCTGCTACGCTTTGTTGTTCACGGAGTAATTGCGATGCCAAACTCAGACCTGCTCCCTTACCTGCTGTACAAGACCAACGAAAACCAGCTCGCCCTGGAAGCCGTACTCTATCGGTCGAGCAGCGGGGGGCGGGTGACGTCGCCAACAAAGTTCGTGGCGCCCTGGTTGCAATCGACCGAAACGAAGAGTTCATCAAATGGACTCTCTCAGTGTTAATGACGCCTGAGTGACTGCTATCGGCTATGTCGAGTGCAGCCCATCGCGACGTAAATCATCGGCTTTTTCGGTGATGGGTCGGCCGAGCTAATCGCCAGCCCCCTATAAACACTCACCTTAAACCCCGCCTGCAACCCCCTACACCGGTTTCGTACCAACAAGTTTTGCGCCCGCTCAAATCCCGAGCACTGTCGCTGCTATGCTTGAGTTCTTTCGAAAGGAGTCGGCAACCATGGCTCGTGAGTACTCACTAGCAGATGTGCTGGAAAGGATTTACGACAACGAACTGGCAGTGGCCACGACAAGAATAAAGCAAAGGGCAAACGCTGAAGATTCAGGCGGGATACGCGGCTCGCCATTGAAAAACTCGTCAAGATTTTACAAGTTTCATATAAGGCTTAGCTTCTCTCGACAGGTCGTCAGGCCTAAGACAAGAACCGACTATAAATCAAAATAGCCATTCCCATACCCACCGCTAGAATGAGAATTCTATGTCTATTACTAAAAATAAAATCCAACTATCACATGCTCTGTTAGACACCTCGAGCCGAGCAGACGCATCAAAAGCAGAGCTTTCATCCTGTTGGAACAGCTTGGGCCTATACCATTCTACTCAGTACGTACTTCGCCTAAGTCACTCCGTACACAAGCTGGTGGACAGCGCCACACAGAAAAAAAATAAGAATATCACGTGGGAGGAAATCCAGGCATTTTCAACCTATCTTCACGAGACAGTTCACTGGTGGCAATTCATAGGATCATCGATGGGCTTTATTATGAGTATGTGCTACCCCGCAGAGGCGCATTCAAACCTTGAGCCGCTGCAGCGGCTCGCAAAATCAAAACATGCTATGAAGCCTTTGATGGATTGGGCTGAAGCAGAGATGCGAAATGGAAAAGACCATACAACACCGGATATTGCCGAAGCAAACAAGGCAACAAATAACACACTAGACATCGCGTTTTATAGAACCTTGATTATGAATGCCGCTGGCATTTCCAAAATCGCAAGCCAAAACTATTTTGAATCAACAGCTCACGCATTTAGTATTGCTTACGACGTAACAATAAACACTCTAAGAGCTGTATTCGACCCTGAGGCAAAATTCCTCCCAAACCCAGACGACTGGCACCTTGAGTTCGAAAAACAAAAAATCAACAAAAAAGAGGGCTTCTATTACGGTTCCCCTATTACAACACTCCCAATCAGGGGGCTTGACATCATTGAAGGTCAAGCCCGATTCACGCAACTTCAATTTCTATCATTCGCAGCCCAAGAAAAGCTAACCATAGAGCAAGCGGAACAAGACGGATATCTTAATGGCGAATATGGAAACGCGTTCCGCTTCTTCTTAGAAAACACTGATAGCAAAGCTCCGGAACTAGTTGACAGCCCGCTCGTTGCATTGTTTCTCCTTTTGTGCGACATAGCAATAAACCCACTCGAAGGCTTCCCCAAAACTATAAGCAACATGGAGAATTTCCTCCTGCTGACTGATTGCAACCACAGATTTATAGCTCTATGCACCGCAGTAAAAGAAAACCCTCAAATCAAACACCATATAAAAGAATATACCAAGAAAGAATACCTTGAAACAGCGCAAATTCTAACCAGCTACTGCAACTTTGAGCACCCGTACGAAATACCCACACTGATAACAAATTGGAAAAGAGATATAGACTCAATTCAGGCACTTCTCAAGGAGCAAGAAACATTTGATTATAGTGACGATAATATTGTTATTCGCGTATTATTCTCCCACTTCCTAACATTCAACCTTGACAAATATAAATCGCCGGAATTTTTTTGCTGGCCCGGGATGCACTTAAACTCAAAAAGTTCTGTTATAGACTCTGAAAAACTATGGCTTAAGAATTTATCTTTATATAGCGACAACGCGGATGAACAGACTATTCTTCCACGAATGCTGCCGGGAAAACCGGAAGAAAACATAATGAAGACCTTCAATTCATTTTATGCGGCAAACATCGTGTACAGCATAGGTAGTCAGTGGGTAATGAATCGCGGTCCATTCGATTATGACTTCTCATGGCTAACTGAACGGGAAGAAAGCGAGGTTATAAAAGACAAAACTAAAGAACTATTTGAAAAGACATACAACATAAATCCAGACAATATCCCACACTAACGCGGTGCGACCTGCCCACATCTGATAATTCTCGAACCCAAGCCATCTCGTTATCAGTTCCCCATGCTGATAACGAGGGCTCGACTCCCTTCATCCGCTCCACTAATTTCAAGACTTCCAGTGGTATCAAGTCGACGTTGCACAGAGCTGGTGATAGTTGCGGTGATTCCGCACAACCGACCGCGCGCAGTGCATCCCCATCCGCAGCCGCGTGGCTGCCAGCTAAGCAGCCGACAACTAGTCTTTGTCCTTTTTGAGGAAATCAATCATTTATGTAATTGAATATACGTCTAGCACACTCCATCGGTGATGCCGCGATATCTCGTCCACTTACTCTCACACTTCTTATACCTGCCGCCTCTAATTTTCGATCGATTTCTTTATCTTTAGCTATAGCTTCAGGTGAAGAGTGGTAGGCTACGGAGTCGCAAAACACCGCAATTTTTTGTTCTTCGAAGAAGAAATCCGCTTCTGTGATTTTCTTCGCGAACGCCTTGGTTCTCTTCCCTCGTTCCCACATATTCTGTAGTGAAGGGAAAGTTGATCCATCCGAAAAAATTATCATCTGAATTTCGGGTCTAAGCCCCAACGAGCTCATGCCTTGGAGCAAAAACAATTCAATAGGAGAGTCGCACCCCCAGATTTTTACAGGAGTGATATTTGTGAAAGTTTTGAAATAGCGATCAAATCGAAACTTTCTATAATCACTCAGCGCCCCTTTGCTTTCGCCAAGCAAGATTGTACATAGGCCGGGATCACAAACATCTTTATTTGTATATTTTGATGCTAAAAAATATGTTTTATAAACGATTCCAACCACATCCGAACAAATATCTTTGGCGATTGGGGCATTGCCAATGACATATAGCCCAAACGTATTGGAAAATGGATTGTATCCCATATAGCGTGGGAACCCGTCTAGAACCCTACTTAAGTCAAGTTTTCTTAATAATTCTGGCTCAACTTTTTGCGGCTTCCCATTCTTTTGAGCCGGCCGCAAAGAGATATGGTACGGCAGGCCAACCAACCTGCCGTCTATTCTCTCGAATGCATAGCAGCAAACGACGACATTTATCATCTGAAACTCGTCACCACGCTCTTTGTAGAACTCAATCGCCTCGTCTGCAGGGTTGACCTCAATGAGGCTTCCGGTAAGTTTCATAATTTCCCCCTCGACAGGCTGATTACCATCCAAGTCAAAGAGGTCGTGAGCTAAAAACTCACCAATCGAATATTTAAGATTGATCTCAAACGGCTCTTCTGGCAGCCCAACATAATTGGGAAGAGCCCAAAGCTCTCCTGGCCTATTTTGAATGTCACCTTCCATATGGCCGCGAACCCCCTCGTAAGTAATGTGGAGAATCTAGAAATCTGAGTATCATAAGCTTTAATTTAGTTCTGCTGCTCTCTTGTGTATCCCGCCTCGATGCACATCCTGCTCGACCCTGTTTGGCCACTAGCTGATTGCTGTGAAGGTCAGCTTTGGGTCGAGGCTGTGTAAAAACGGTTTAGAGCAGGTTTGATATTCAGAACCAGAACGAAATTCGCGCTCCTACGCAGATTTCAGGTCCGCTGATACACCAATCATTGGCAGATTTTACGTAGCGGCGCGGACTTCAAAACAGTGTCTGCGTTTTTACACAGCCTGGGTCGTTCTCTGCCGGTCATGGCCACGCAGCGTGATGGTCAAATCCGATGCAAATGATTGTTCAGGTCGAATGCAAATGGGTCGGCAAGTCTGTGTAATTACTCATGAGCCGAGCTGCCAACGGGGAGCGGTGATCATTGTTCGATCTACAGCTAGTCAAAAGGACCCCATTCAGAAAATAAACCCTTTCGGTGTGATGACAGCAAGCGGTGCGCAATGTGCAGGCTTTACGTACTCGCTGGGTCATTGGTTCGTTGCGGAAAGGTGATGAACCGGGAGGTGGCCATCGCCACCCCTCCAGCTCAGGTTTCCATGGTTAGAAGGTCTCCACACAGTCTTCGATCGATCCCCCCTTTTGATCCGCAACACCGCAACAAGCCTTGTAGTTACTGGTCTGTAGCGATTTTTCATCCGCAACGGCGGGGTCGCTTGTTGCGTGGTCAAAAGTGCTGTAGGCCGTGTAGTCGCTGGATTGTGGCGCTGTTGCGGTTGTGGTAGGGGAATTGGTGGGCAGATAGCGCTCAAAGGCTTCCTCAAACTGCTCCCGTTTGTAACCCTTCGGCGTTTGCAGGCCGATTCGGATAGTCGTCGGCTTGATTCCGAACTCTGAAAGCCGCTTTGCAAGTTGGTGCGCGCTCATAGGCTTGCCACGGTTCCACGCAGCCCATGGGGCTTCTTCGTTTTCGGCCAACGCCTCCAGCAGTGTGGCAGTCGGTAGGCTGTTGGCGCGTTTGCCGTCGAACGCGTCCCGGATGGATGCCAACAGTTCGGCGCCAGTACTCGGGGCGTCTTCCTCCAAGCCGTGTAGCGACACCGCAGCCGAACGGGCAATACGCGGCCAGTCCCCCCCGGCTACTTCGGCAACGGCTAGCAGGGGCTCCCAACAGTCGTTGGCACGGTCATTCAGCCCCTCCACCTCGTGCGGTCTGGCCGTGCGGACAGCCTCCCGATTGTCGATGGCGAAGCGAGCCAGCTTGCTGACCAGTTCAGTAAAGACGCCGGCGTCGGCGTGACGAATCTTTACCGTGCGCTCGCCAGTCAGCTTGCGGCGCAGGCGAAGAGGGATACTGCGGTCGGCCAGGGTGTCGGCAATCTTGCCAATACCGCACAGCGCCTTGGCGCCCCAGACGCTGAACCGGGTTGGCGTGTGATCGTCGCCCACACAGCGGATAACGTAAGCGGCGTCGCGGGTAAAGCCGGCATTCAGGATGCCGCGTGCCTCCTCATGCGCGGCCAGGAAGGCGTCCACCTCGTCCATCAATAGGGTCGGCTGCCACAATTGTAGAGCGCGGAACAGTGCGGCCGGCGCGATGTTGGAGGCGGGCAACGGGCGGCAGGCCAGGCGCGCCAGTACCCCCAAAAGAACCGTTTTTCCACAGCGTTTTTCTGGTGCGGTGATGTTGGCAATGGGCGCCACGTTCAACACATCGATAAACCAAGTGAAGGTGGCCCATAACGCGGCGGCGTGGATGGTCGCCGGGTCGGCTATCACATGGCGACGAATGATGGCGGTCAGGTCCTCCAGCAGATCAGCGCCGTTTACTGGGTCAGGCCATAGCGTCACCTCGGGGAATATCTCTGGGTCACCTTCACTGCCGTCGATGGCGTTGTCCTGGGTCAGCTTGTCCAGGTCGACCAGACTCACGGACTTAATTTCCTTGGCGGCATACCGGATGCGTGCCCAATATGCAGGGTTGATCTTGCGTACCTGCCGCAACAGCCCCAGTACCTCCGCCTCAAACAGTGCGCCAGGGTCTTGTTTGAGCTTGGCGAGTGCATCCGCGATCAGATCAGGCGCAGGCGTTGCCTCGGGCACCAGCGGGGATAGAATCGATGCTGTCATTGGTCCGCTCTCCAGTTGGCCAAATCGTTGAAGTCGGTAAGGCTCAGCGGCTCGGCCCCCGACCAAGGCGGAAAGACCATGCGACAGCCAAGGGCAGCGGCTGCTTTTATGGCGGCAGTGCGCCCAGGGTTGCCTTCGGTCATGCGGTCGTCGTCGCCGGCTATGATCAATACGGCGTCTGGGTGCTGGCGCTGGAGGCGCTGGCCGACTTCCAGCAGGTTGCCGGCGTTCATCGCGCAGGCCACGGCCGCGCCAGTTGCGACGTAGAGCGTGGCGCCGGTCGCCCAACCTTCGCAGATGTAGAGCGGCTGGCCCTGCTGAATCGTGCCAATAAGTGAACAACAGCCCTTGACCATGCCTCCACGCAAGAAGCGCTTGGAGCCGTCCGTGTAGATGCGTTGCAGGTTCATCAGCTCCCCATCACGCACCAGCGGCACCAG
>Ga0065714_10064964_pt1 | contig 14783 bp, 18 predicted proteins | sample MisRhiReplicate2_FD_59101 | JGI IMG/M metagenome (GOLD analysis project Ga0065714, IMG submission 59101) | Miscanthus rhizosphere microbial communities from Kellogg Biological Station, MSU, sample Rhizosphere Soil Replicate 2: eDNA_1 v2... | ecosystem: Host-associated > Plants > Roots >...
GCCTATCAAGCCGTAGAGATGGCCATGAAGCGCGATAGCTGCACTGGCGGCAAGATCAGAACACTCACCGTGAAGGTGTCAGAGCCTGCCGCTCAATGAATTAGCTTCAGCAGCGGCTGACAGTTTGCGGTGAAGCGGGGAACCAGAGCCAGCCATCCTCCTGGAGCGGGCTGTTGAAGTTTCGTTTCACTTCGAACACTAGGTCTGTGCCTCTGTTTCCGGTAAGCGAAATGATGTGAGCTGACTGCCAACCTTTGAATGGTTCGGCTTGTAGCCCAAGCCAGCCAGCGCGCCGCACGACTCCTCCTGTGCCATCCGCGCCAGTGTATAGAGAGCGCTCACCAGGGTTGAAGTGAAATGGCACCGCAGACAGCCGAACTTGGTCGTCTGACCCCGGGTTGATATCAATATCCGCTGTTTCGAATTCCACGATCCTGCTCCTTGCGTTGAGTTGGCCTTCACCAATACCGGCAACCAGCCACCATTTCAAGTCCTGCCCCAGCGAGGCACCAAAGTCTCAAGGAATCCCTATGGCGCTGACAGCGAAACAGCAGCGCTTCGTCGATGAGTACCTGAAAGACCTGAACGGCAAGCAAGCAGCTATCCGTGCGGGTTACAGCGGAAAGTCGGCAGCAGTCATAGCTGCAGAGAACCTAACCAAACCTAATGTTCAGTCCGCAATCGAAAAGCGGATGAATGCCAGGGGACAGAAAGCCGCAATTACACAGGCGATGGTGCTCGAACGACTATGGATGATTGCCACCGCAAACCCGAATGAGCTGATCGAGTATCGGCGCGGGTGCTGCCGGCATTGCTTCGGCGTCGACCACCAGTACCAGTGGAAGGATGAGGCCGAGATGCTCAAGGAGGTAGCAGATGCTGCTGACCCTGACGACGTGACGGAAGAGGGCGGGTTCGGGTTCGATCCAACGATACGGCCGCACCCCAAGTGCCCAAAGTGCCATGGAGAAGGCTTCGGCTCTGTCCATGCGCACGACTCGCGTACCGTAAGTCCTGCTGCGCTTGCCCTGTATGCGGGGGTGAAGCAGACCAAGGAAGGCTTCGAGATCAAGATGCATGACCAGCTGGCCGCGCTCGACAAGGTGGCCAAACACCTGGGCATGTTCTCCGACAAATCCAGCTCGCCGCTCGATGACGAGATGAAGCGACTGAACATCGAGAAGCTCCGCCGCGAACTGGAAGACCCGAACAAAGGTCTGCCCGAGCCGAAGCAAGTAATCATCGGGGTTGAAGATGCAAGCGATCCTGATGCTGAACAAGCCCCAGTTTGAGTTCATCAAAAGCCACAAGAAGTTCATGGCGTTTGTTGGGGGCTATCGAAGCGGCAAGACGTTCGTGGGTTGCGTGCGGATGTGCGTCAACGCGTTGGAGTTCCCCGGCATTCCGCAGGGCTACTTCGCTCCGACCTATCCGCAGATCGCCGACATCTTCTACGAGACGATGCCAGAGGTCGCCACGGCGTTCGGCCTGTTCGCCGACATAGTCCCGAGCAAGAAGCGCGTTTACCTTCGTGACAACCTTGGGCGCTGCCTGAGCACCATTGTGTGCAAGAGCATGGAGCACCCGCACCGCATTGTCGGCTTCAACATTGCGCACGCCTTGGTCGATGAGATCGACTGCATGCCGGTCAAGAAGGCCGATAGCGCGTGGAAGAAGATCATTGCGCGGATGTCGACCGTGTGGCCTGGCCGTGACCAGAACACGATTGACGTCACGACGACGCCTGAGGGCTTCAACTGGGTCTATCGCAAGTTCGTGCGTGAGCTAGCCGCTAACCCGAGCCAGCGCCCACTGTACGGCATCGTGCATGCCAGCACACGGGACAACGCGAAGAACCTGCCGAAGGACTACATCGGGTCGCTCAAAGAGTCATATCCAGCGAATCTGGTGGACGCCTATATCGACGGCAAGTTCGTCAATCTGGTGTCTGGCAGCGTGTACCCAAGCTTCGACAGGGTGCTCAACCACACCAGCGAGACGATCAAGCGCGGCGAAGCGCTGCATATCGGTCTCGACTTCAACATCAGTCGAATGGCTGCGGCGGTGCATGTCATCCGTGACGGTAAGCCGATGTTGTTGGGTGAGATCACTCATGTGTTCGACACGCCAGCGATGATTGTAGCCCTGAAAGAAAAGTACCCGGATCACCACATCTCGATCTACCCGGATGCCAGCGGCAAGAACCGCAAGAGCGTCAATGGTAGCGAGACGGACCACAGCCTGCTGAAGACGGCCGGCTTCACCCTGGTCGTCAACCCGGCTAACCCCGCGGTGCGCGACCGCGTGCTGTCTGTCAACGCCATGTTCCTCAATGGTGATGGCGAGCGCCGCTACAAGGTCAACACCGAACTCTGTCCAGTCACGACCGGCGTGCTTGAGCAGCAGACATACGCCGAAGTCGGAAAGCCGAATGCCGGCGAGCCGAACAAAGACGGCACGGAAGACCCGAACGATGCCTTGGGCTACTTCATCGTCAAGCGCTTCCCGATCGTCAAGCGCACCGCCTCTACCGCACCTTTGAGAATCTAAACCATGTCCGATGACCCGAGCAAAACGCTACCGGCAGTAGACGCCATGCGCGAAGACTGGGCCATCGTCGATCCTTTGATGGGCGGCACCAGGGCGATGCGCGAGGCTGGTGAAGCGCTGCTGCCGAAGTGGCCAAAGGAAGAGGGCGAGGACTACCGCAAGCGGATCAGCCTGTCGACTCTGTTCCCGGCGTATCGCGAGACGGTGAAGAACAACACCGGCCGCGTGTTCGCCGAACCAATCGTGCTGGGCGATGACGTCCCGCCGGTGCTTCAGGGCCTCACTGAAGACTTCGACCGCCAGGGCAACAACCTGCAGGTCTGGGCGAAGTCGTTCTTCACTCAGGCGCTGTCACACGGCCTGTGCCACGCATTGGCCGAATACCCGAACATCAAGCCGAGCGGCGACACTGAGCAGCTGGTCACCCTGGCAGATGCTCAAGCCGTCAAGGCTCGCCCCTACGCCATCATGATCCGTCCTCAACAGGTGATTGGATGGCGCGTCAGCAATGACGGTGGCGAGCACATCCTGACCCAGTTCCGCTACATGGAGTCGGTCGAGGAAGAGGATGGCCTGTTCGGCATCAAGTGCATCAACCAGATCCGCGTGCTGATCCCTGGCGCATGGATGACCTACCGCGAACAGGAAGTCGAAGGGAAGAAGACGTGGGTGCTGTATGAGGAGGGCAAGACCTCCCTAGGTCACATCGCACTGACGACCCTCTACACCGACCGTACTGGCTTCATGACGGCCAAGCCGCCACTACTGGAGCTCGCCTACCTCAACGCCAAGCATTGGCAGTCGCAGAGCGATCAGGACAACATCCTTCACGTTGCTCGGGTGCCGATGCTGGCGATCTCGGGCATCGACGACGATACCTGGGAGCTGAAGGTCGGCACTGCGTCGGCTACCAAGCTGCCAACCAATGGCAAAATGGAGTGGGTCGAGCATACCGGCGCATCGATTGAAGCAGGGCGCACGTCACTGTCCGACCTTGAAGACCAGATGCGCGTCGCCGGAGCCAAGCTGCTCCAGAAGGACAAGCAGGCCGTCAAGACCGCCACGCAGGCCGAGGATGAGGCTGCTCAGGAGCTGAGCCCGCTTCAGACCATGGCGAGCGGCCTGGAAGACGCGCTCGACCAGATCCTCCAGCACTTCGCCGAGTTGAGCGGGCTGCCGGAAGGTGGTCATGTCCAGGTGCAGGGCAACTTCGATATCGACTTCGCCCCGGAAACCACTCTGCCCCTGCTGCTAAACATGGCGTCGCAAGGTCGCCTGTCCGACGAGACGCTGTTCTCCGAAATGCAGCGCCGCAACGTGGTGTCGAGCGACATCAAGTGGGACGAAGAGAAAGCCAAGATTGCCGAACAGGGGCCGAGCCTCGGGGTGCTGTAAATGCCAACCGTCAACCAAGTCCTCGAAGACGAGCAGATCGCCCACGCGGTCTCGCTCGAAAAGTACAAGGTTGGCGTGGTCCGGCGGATCATTGCACTGCTGAACCGGTCGGATGCTGACCTTTCGGCTGCTCTGGCTGCTGCATTGGAGCGGCTACCGGCTGAATCCTTCACGGTCGAACGCTTGGAGCTGCTGCTGGATCAAGTCCGGCTGCTCAACACTCAGGCCTATGCCTCTGTCGCCCAAGAGCTACAGAGCGACCTGAAGGAACTGGCAGGCTATGAGGTCAGTTGGCAGCAGGCGTTGTTCGAGAAGGTGATTCCCGAACCGGTGCTGGTTCGCTTCCCGATTGCCAGCGTCAGCGCCGAGCAGGCCTATGCTGCTGCGTTGTCCCGGCCGTTCCAGGGCCGCCTGCTGCGCAACTGGGGCGAAGAGATCGCCGCTGACCGCATGGTCAAGGTCCGCAACGCCATCCGCACCGGCTACCTCGAAGGCAAGACGACTGACCAGATCATTCGCGGCATTCGTGGCTCTCGGGCTACTGGATACGCAGACGGCTTCCTTGAGCGGCCCCGCAAAGACCTTGCAGCGGTCGTCAGGACGGCTGTGAGCCACACCGCAGCGACTGCGCGGGATGAATTCAACAAGGCCAACGAGGAAGTCCTGAAGGCCGAGCGCTGGGTGTCCACGCTCGACAACAAGACCTCTCCGATGTGCCGTATCCGCGACCAGCTCCAGTACACCGTGCTCACGCACAAGCCAATCGGTCATAAGGTGCCTTGGCTGCAAGGCCCTGGCAAGATCCACTGGTGCTGCCGATCGACGTCGGCGCCTGTGACCAAGAGCTGGAAAGAGCTTGGCATGAACATCGACGAGATGAGCCCAGCCCAGCGCGCGAGCATGGACGGCCAGGTTCCAGCGAACACCACCTACAGCGAATGGCTCAACCGTCAGTCGGACGCCCGCAAGATTGAAGTTCTAGGCCCGGCGCGCTACCAGCTGCTGAAGGATGGCAAGCTGGATCTGGAGGACTTCTACACGCCTACAGGTGAATGGATGACTTTGGACCAGATGCGCGCCCGTGATGCTGCGGCATTTGCTAAGATCGCAGCATGACCGACAAACCCCGCTTCCACGTAATCGACGGCACCGCTCCACCGGATACCCCGGCCGAGCAGGCGCGTCGTCGCGTGCGTGCGATGCCGAAGCCCGAGGCGATGGTTCAGTGCCATCGCTGCGGTGGGCGCGAGGTCATTGAAAGCAAGATCGGCGTCCTGATGAAGAACGGCAAACCAACCGGCGGGACCAAGGTTTTGCTCTGCGTCGGGTGCCTGCTCAAAGGTGAGCGCGTCACGCTGTAGCGTCATGAAACGAATTCAAACAGCCCTGGCATCCGCCGGGGCTTTTTTATGCCCGAAGATCAGCCTGTGCGCAGGCCGGAGACGTTATGAAGACTATCGAATACAAGGTTCGCCCGGTTAAACGCTACATCGTGACCATGTTCGTCAGAGAGTTTGACGATAACACTGGTGACGGACCTTGTGGTTGCGGCCAGTCCAGTACGCAGATCGGCGAATACTCGAACGGCCACGATGCCGACTTGGTTGCCGATGCCATGGTCGCCCTCGACAAATCCAACGGCATCGACTCGATCCGGGTCCGCGAAGGCATGACGCTCGGCGAAGTGATCTCTGGCAAGCGCTGCGAGTAAGCGAAAACGATTCACACAAGCCTCGTCCATGACGGGGCTTTTTATTGCCGCCAGGCGGCCAACAGACCCAAGGGGTTAGCAGATGTTTATTTTCGGCAAGTGGTATCCGCTGATGGCGGAAGAAGGCGGCGGTGAAGGCGGCAACGGCGGTAATGGTGGCGGCAATGACGACACCAAGGCCTTTGAGGAGAAGGTTGCAGCGGCTGTTGAAGCGGCTGTAAGCGGTCTCAAGACAAAGAACAGTGAATTGCTGGGCTCGCTCAAGGCGGCCAAGCAGGATGCTGCTCGTTTCGAAGGCATCGACCCTGATGCGGTTCGCAACATCCTGTCGAAGTTCGCCAATGACGAAGAAGCTGGCCTGATCGCTGCCGGGAAAATTGACGAAGTGCTCGACAAGCGCACCACGCGCATGAAGGCAGGCTTCGAACAGGAAACCGCCAAAGAGCGCACCGCGCGCGAAGCTGCCGAGACTCGGGCTGACAAGTTCAGTCGCCGCGTCCTTGAAAACGGCATTCGCGCAGAAGCTACCGCTGCTGGCCTCCATCAGTACGCAATCGATGACGCGCTGCTCCGCGCCAGTGCGACCTTCAAGCTCGACGACGAGGGCAACCCTGTCGCCGTAGAAGACGCATTCGGCAAGGACGGCAAGCCGCTGACGCTCAAGGAGTGGTTCAGCGACATGAAAGACAAGGCTCCGCACTGGTTCCCAGCCAACGCCAATGGCGGTGGTGCGCAACACAGCAACGCGAACCTCGGCGCCAAGACCATGAAACGAACCCAATACGAAGCCTTGAGCCCCCTCGATCAACGAGCGGCGATCCAGGCAAAAATCAAGATTGTCGATTAAGAGGTAGTACCGCATGGGCACTTTGACCCTTACCAGTCTGATCCCTTCCATTCAGGAAGCGATGGACGTTGTATCCCGCGAACTGGTCGGCTTCATTCCGGCCGTATCCCGCGACTCGACTGCAGAGCGTGCTGCTGTCGGCCAGGCCGTTGTATCGCCAGTGGTTGGCGCGATGACTGCTGAAGACCTGGTTCCTGCGGCTTACGCTGCTGACACCCCGAACCAGACCATCGGCAACGTGCAGATGACCATCAGTAAGGCGCGTTCGGTGCCGTTCGGCATCACTGGTGAGGAAACTCTGGGCCTCAGCAATGCCGGCACCCTGGGCAGCATCAACGTCCAGCGTATCGCCCAGGCCATGCGCACCCTGACCAACGAAGTCGAAGCCGACCTCGCGGCTCTGCACATCAACACCTCGCGCGCCTACGGCACTGCCGGCGCCACTCCGTTTGGTACTTCTGGCGACATGAGCGACTTCGCTCAGGCCCGCAAGATCCTGGACGACAACGGCGCTCCGCAGAGCGACATGCACCTGGTCCTCGGTGGCGCAGCTGTTGCGAACATCCGCGGCAAGATGTCGACCTTGTTCCAGACCAACACCGGCGGCCCGCAAGCCGAAGCGCTGTTGCGTCAGGGCGCGCTGGGCGAGTACCAGGGCCTGTTGCTGCATAACTCGGCTCAGGTGAAAGAGGGTGTTGTCGTGGGTACTGGCGCCTCTGCCACCACCAGCGCTGCTGGTTACGCTGTCGGCGCGACCGTCATCACCCTGGCTTCTGCCGGCACTGGCACCATCCTCGCGGGCGACATCGTCACCTTCGCGGGCGACACCAACAAGTACGTGGTTGTTTCGGGTGATACCGACACCTCCAACGGCGGTTCGATCACCATCGCCGAGCCAGGTCTGCGCGTTGCAATGAGTGCGGCTGCCAAGGCCATCACCGTGATTGCAGCGGCCGCCCGCAACATGTTCTTCCACCGTTCGGCCATCCAACTGGCAACCCGCGCTCCTGCGATGCCAGAAGGCGGCGATGCTGCTGACGACGTGATGATGGTGACCGACCCTGTGTCGGGCCTGACCTACGAGTTCGCCATCTACAAGCAGAAACGTCAAGTGCGCTACGAGATCAACCTGGCGTGGGGCGTGAAAATGATCGCCCCTCGTCACTCGGGCATCCTGTTGGGCTAATCGGAACGCCCGGGGCTTAGGCTCCGGGCATCCACTGGAGAAAGACATGAAGACTGTTCAAGTCAAACCGTGGGGCAAGGATCAGGGCGACTTCGTTGAGATCAACGAGGACGACTTCAACCCCGAAGTGCATGAGTTGCTGGATGAAGCCAAGCCAGCCAAAGCGTCAAAGCCAGCCAAAGCAGAAAGCACCTCGGAGTAACCCATGCCTCTCGTCATCGAAACCGGTTTGATCGTTCCAGGTGCCGAGAGTTTTGCCACGGCTGCCGAACTGGTCACCTACGCCGCGAACTTCGGCCGGGTGATTCCGGCTGACACGCCTTCGCAGGAAGCGCTGTTGCGCCGGGCCGCGCTTGAGATGAGCGCGAAGCCTTGGAAGGGGAGGACGGTCAACCAGTTCCAGGCGCTGGCCTGGCCTCGGTATGAGGTATGCCTGAACAAGTGGTTGCTGCCGTCCAACACCATTCCGGCGCAGATCAAGGCCGGACAGATGGCGCTGGCCACCGAGATTCATGCTGACGACCTGATCGACCCGGTGACCCGACAGGGGGCTGCGGTGCGCAAGAAGGTTGGCCCGCTGGAGTTTGAATACGCCGCCGCCAGTTCAACCATCACCAAGGCCGCCGCTGTCCGCCAGTCCTATGCCCAGTTCGCCGGCCTGCTTGAGTCGTCGAGTCAGGTCAAATTGAGTCGAAGCTGATGAGCGATATCTACGACGAGGCAAAGGCGCTGGCTGCCGAGATGCTGGCACCGCGCAGCAGGGGCGGAAACGGCCTCGAACTGTCACTGATCCGCGTCACGACCGGCGAATACGACCCGGATACCGGGACAACCCCAGTAACCACTGTTCAATACGATGGTTCGGGCTTCCGTGACACCTACAAGCAGAGCGACATCGACGGCTCGCGCATCAAGCAGGGCGACGTGAAGATCCTCGTTTCCCCTGTGCTGCTGAATACTGCTGACATGCCGCAACCCATCAGCCAGGACAAGATCCTGTTCGACGGCGACACCTACACAGTTCAGAACGTCGACCCTTGGGATTACGCCGGCCTCGCCGTCGGCTTCAGTGTGCAGGCCCGCAAATGAGCTTCGCATTGGACCTGAAGGCGTTTGCCGAGAAGGCCAATGCCAATGCCGAGACGGTGATCAAGAAGGTCGCCATCGACCTGCTGAGCGCCGTGGTGGATCGATCGCCCGTCGGCAATCCTGAGCTGTGGGCAGCCAACGCAACCGCGACCCAGTACAACAACGAAGTGTCCCGACTGAATGCCGAGCTGCGCAACGATCCGGCGAACCTGACCAAGGCTGGCAGGATGAAGCCGGGGCGGCTGATCAAGGACGGCATGGATCTGGTCGCTGGCGGTGACTACGTCGGCGGGCGCTTCCGGGGCAACTGGCAAGTGTCGCTCGATACGGCCAAGACCGGCACGCTGGAGCGCATTGATCCGACCGGGCGAGACTCGAAAGGCGACGGCACGACGGTGATTCAGGGCTTCACCACTCAGGTCGGCACCATCTGGATGATGAACAATCTCCCGTATGCGCAGCCGCTCGAGTACGGGCATTCAAGTCAGGCACCGGCCGGCATGGTCCGCATCTCGGTCCTCGAAGTGCAGATGTTCATCGATAAAGCTGTCTCGGAGCTCCCCTGATGTCAGACAAGATCATCCGCAGCCTCTTTGAAGGCCGCCTGAAGATGTGGGCGACCGCCAGGGTGCCGGCACTGCCGATTGCCTATGAAGATGTCGCCTTCACGCCGCCGGCGGACGGCTCGCCCTACCTGCGCGCCTTCATGCTGCCGGCCAACACGACCAGCGAAGACCTTGAAGGCAAGCACACGGCTTACCGTGGAGTGTTTCAGGTCAGCGTCGTGACCAAGGCCGGCATCGGTCGCGGCACTGCCGAGGCAATCGCCGACGAGATTTACGCACTGTTCCCGAACAACATGGCCTTGACCAAGACGAATTTCACCGTCTACGTCCGCGCGCCGATGTCCACCGCCTCGGCCCAGCAGGGCGACACGACCACCACGCTGCCGCTGTCGATCCAGTACCGGGCCGACACCACCTAATCCGCCCATTGGGCAAACCCAGAACCCGCCATTGAGCGGGTTTTGTCATTTCTGCATAGAGGAAACACCAATGGCAGTGAAATTACCTAACGGCGCGACGTTCGAACACGCCGCTACCTACGCCGCGCCACTCGCTTTCTCGGCGATCTCCAACGCCTCTGAAGCCATCTGCACAGTGACCGGCGCCACGCTGGCGGTCGGCGATATCCTGCTGGTCGCGTCCGGCTGGACCGCACTGAACAACAAGGTTGTCCGCGTCAAGGCGGCAACTGCCACCGCGATCACCCTGGAAGCGATCGATACCGCCGACACTACCGTGTACCCGGCCGGCTCTGGTGTTGGCAGCCTGAAAAAGGTGCTGACTTGGGTGCAGATCCCGCAAATCACCGACTTCGCATCGTCCGGGGGCGATCAGAACTACGCCGATGTCGCCTTCCTCGAAGCTCAGCAAGGCTTCCAGATCCCGACCGACAAGTCTGCCGCAAGCATGACCATCACCGTCGCAGATGACCCGGCCCTGCCATACGTGCCGGTCGTTACCGCTGCAGATACCGCCCGGACCATTCAGGCCGCCCGCATGAATCTGCCAGGCACCGACAAACTGTACTACGGCGTCTACACCTCGTTCTCGCAACAGCCTTCGATCTCCCGTAACAACGTGATGACCAAGACTGTTTCCATGGCGCTGCAAGCCACTGCCACCCGTTACACGTCGTAAGGAAACCACATGGCTAGCTTCAAGATTGCCCAGAACGCCACGTTCAAGAAGGAAGTTGAGATCCCTCGCGTCGGCGCCGATCCGATCTCGGTTGAGTTCGAGTTCAAGTATCGCGACCGCAATGAGCTATCCGTGATGTTCGACAAGTGGAATGCCGCGCGCGAAGCCACGGTTGCAGAAGCCACCAAGGATGGTTCGACGTGGGAGGAAACCACTGCCGCCGAGATCAAGCTTCAAGCCAGCCAGATGAAGGACATCGTGGTCGGATGGGCGTTTGATGATGCATTCACGGAAGAGGCGATCGTGGATCTGGTCACTGCCTGCGTCGGCGCTCCTGCCGCTGTCATCGACGCCTATCAGAAGGCCTACGAGGTTGCTCGCCGGGGAAACTGATCGCCGCAGCCCGAGCCATGTATGAGCCACGAGCTACCGCTGAAGACATGGCGATGTTCGGTCTGACGCTGGACGACATTGACGATGAAGTAGAGGTCTGGCCAGGAAACTGGCCAGCCTTCCGCCTGTTTAATGCGCTCGGCACTCAGTGGCGAACGGGCGCATGCGGCGCCACCGGGCTCGACTACACGTCAATCCGCGACGTGGCCAGCTTCATTGGCATCAAGAAAAAGCATCTCCCCGAGATATTTCCTGACCTCCAGATCATGGAGGCCGAGGCGCTGGCCGTTATGGCTGAGGCGTGAGGACACAGCCCGTTAGATCGGGCACTTATTTGAAGGTGGTCTATGGATATTGCATCGCTCGGCATAAAGATGGACACGTCGGACGTTGCGAAGGCCGCCGTTGATCTGGACAAGGTAGTCGATGCTGGTGGGCGCGCCGAAGAGACGGCAAAGAAAACTGGCAAGGCCTGGGAGCAGGCAATGGGCAGTATGGCTGCCGATACCCAGCAGATCGTTCGCGAACTACAGGCGCTGAATGCCAAGCAGGATGCCACGGCTCAAGCCATGGTTACGGTTGGCAAGTCGATCACTACCGCATCAACTGCTTTTCAGTCTGCCGCAACATCGATTACCAGCTATCGCGAGCGCAGCGAAGCGCTGAATGCAACCCAAACAAAGACCACTCAAAGTACTGAAAAGGCTGCTGTAGCCGTTAAGAAGCAGGGTGATGATCTGGCGGCGCTGCTCGGGCAGATCGACCCTACGGTTGCCGCGCTAGGTCGTCTTGACGACATGGAGAAACGGCTGTCGGGCTACAAGAACAAAGGGTTGCTGGATGCCGAGACATTCGGCGAGTACAAATTAAAGCTCGATCAAACCCGTTTAGGCTTGTCGAAATTCGATGAGGCTATGGGCAAAACCGGTGTTTCTGCCAAGCAGACGGCAGCAGCCTTGCGGGGTGTACCTGCGCAGTTCACGGATATTGCAACCAGCCTTCAAGGTGGGCAGTCGCCGATTACCGTGCTGTTGCAACAAGGCGGACAGCTCAAGGATATGTTCGGCGGCATCGGTCCGGCTGCCAAAGCGCTTGGCGGCTACGTTCTTGGCCTTGTAAACCCATTCACTATTGCGGCTGCAGCGGCAGCGGCACTTGGATTTGCCTATTACAAAGGCAGCCAGGAATCTACAGCCTATAACACTGCACTCATCCTGACCGGGAATGCCGCAGGAACCAGCGCCGACCAACTGGCTACGCTTGCCGGGCAGGTCAGCACGACTGTCGGCACCACCGGTGCGGCGGCCGAAGTTCTGGCCAAGCTGGCCGGCAACAGCAAGATCGCTGGCGAAAGCTTTGGCGAGATTGCCACCGCCGCGCTGGAGATGGAAAAAACCACCGGCAAGGCGATTGACGAAACCATCGCCGAGTTCGCGAAGATTGCCAAGGACCCAGTCGCGGCGGCGAAAGAGTTGAACGACCAGTACGGCTTCCTGACGGCGGCGGTCTATTCGCAGATCGTTGCGCTGAAGGAGCAGGGCGACACCATTGGCGCCGCCAAGCTGCTGACCGACACCTATGCCTCGACCATCAACTCAAGAACCGGTGAAATCACCCAGAACTTGGGCTTGATCGAAAGCGCTTGGAAAGGAATCAAGTCTGCCGCGCTTGGCGCGCTGGATGCCACGCTCAACGTTGGCCGGACTCAGACCCTGGAGCAGCAGGCCGAGGATATCCGCCAGCGCCTGCAATCCAATCAAGGCCGTGGCGGGCGTGCCATGGCATTGGGGCTGGATACCCGCAGCACGGATCAGGACAGAAAGGACCTCGATTTCCTTGAGCTGCAGATCGACGCCGAGAAGGCGCGGACCAAGTTCATTGGCGACCGGGTTCAGGTTCAGCAGGAAGGGATTGAGGCCGCCGGCAAGCTCAAGGCACTCAGTGACGCCAACCTCAGCAATGAGGAAAAGCGCAACAAGCTGATCAAGGAATATCAGCGCGACGTGGAGAAGTTGCGCGCAGCCAACCCTAATGACCCGCTGGTCCAGGCCGATGTTGTCGCCAAGAACATCCAGAACATCAAGGACAAGAACAAGGACCCGGCCGGCAAGGCTAATCAGCTCAACCTGTCCGGGTTCAACGACGCGCAGAACGCCATCAAGGCGATGACTGCCGAATACTCGAACTCCGAAAAGGAGCTTGAGGCCAAGCAGAAAGCCGGCCTGATCTCTCAACAGTCCTACCTCGACCAGCGCACCGCGCTGATCCGGGCGGAGCGTGAAGAGGTCGCCGGCGCTTACGAGGCCGAGATCTCTGCGCTGGAAGCGGTCAAGGATAAGGCCGGCACGACTGGTCAGCAGCGCATCCAGCTGGACCAGAAGATCGCCGACGCGCGCACCAGCATGGTCAAGGCGCAGAAGGATGCCGACAGCCAGCTTGAAGTCCTGGCGACCAACGAGGAAGGGCGAGTCAAGAAGCAGGCCTTGGCGATCAAGACCTACACCGATGCCTTACAGCAGCAGGCCGTCACGTTACGCCAGCAAGGGCAGCGTGAGGCGGCAGGGCTCGGCATGGGTGACCGGCAGAAAGCCCTATCAGGGCAATTCAACGGCATAGACGATAAGGCCAACGCCCAGCGCATCGACCTGGCCAACCAGTATGGCGATGGCTCGCGCGGCATGAGTCTCGACGAGTACAACGCCAAGCTGAAAGCCGTTGCACAGAGCCAGCAGGACCTGCGCAACGTGGTGGTCGCCAACTACGACGATATGACCTCGGCGCAAGGCAGCTGGACTGCCGGCGCATCCTCGGCCTGGGAGAACTATCTGGAGTCGACGCGCGACGTGGCTGGGCAGACGAAAAGCCTGTTCACCAATGCGTTCAGCTCCATGGAAGACGCCATTGTCCAGTTTGCCATGACAGGTAAGGCGTCATTTGGCGACTTCGCCAAGTCGATTCTCGCCGATATGGCGCGCATCGCGATTCGCCAAGGCAGCTCGTCGGCACTGAGCGGGCTGTTTGGTCTGGCGGCGACTGCTGCGAGTTCGTACTTCGGCGGTGGCACGACGTCAACAGGGTCTACTCAGGCTGGTTACTCATCGACCTACTTCCCGCAAGCGAAGGGCGGAGCCTGGTCCGGCGGCGTGCAGATGTTTGCCGATGGCGCCGCCTTCACCAACAGTATTGTCAGCAAGCCAACGGCATTCGGTATGGCCAACGGTAAAACCGGTGTGATGGGCGAGGCTGGCAAAGAGGCAATTGTTCCGCTGGCTCGTGACTCGCAAGGGCGCCTTGGTATACGCGGCGGAAGCAGCGCAACACCCATCACCATGACCTTCTACATTGATGCGGCTGATAACGGTGCCAGCACAATCCCAGATCCGGCGAAACTGGCTGAGGCGATGAAGGTTGTCGCACAGCAGGAAATCGCGCGGCAACGCCGTAACGGCGGGCAACTCGCTTAAGGAGGCGTCATGCCGACATTCACATGGGTTCCGACCTACGACGCCACCAAGACGATCACCCCGACGGTCAAGGTCATCAAGTTCGGCGACGGGTACGAGCAGCGGCAGGGAACAGGCATCAACCGCCAGCCGCGCAAGTATTCGCTGACGTTCAAGCGACCAAAGGCAGAGATTGAGGCTATTGATGCCTTCCTTAAGGCTAGAGGAGCGATCGAGGCCTTCACCTACACGCATCCAGGACAATCAGCCGGGCAGTTCGTTTGCCGGGAGTGGCCGCGCATCAATGTCGCCAAGGGCATTGACAGCATATCGGTTACCTTTGAGGAGGTTTACGAATGAGTGAACTTCAAGGTCAGCTCTCGCTCGCGAAGGGCCTGACGATATGGGAAGGCTTTGAGTTGGTACTGCCTGGCCAGACGCTTCGCTTTCATGCGGGCGTGAACGA
>Ga0065714_10064966_pt1 | contig 14782 bp, 21 predicted proteins | sample MisRhiReplicate2_FD_59101 | JGI IMG/M metagenome (GOLD analysis project Ga0065714, IMG submission 59101) | Miscanthus rhizosphere microbial communities from Kellogg Biological Station, MSU, sample Rhizosphere Soil Replicate 2: eDNA_1 v2... | ecosystem: Host-associated > Plants > Roots >...
TGTTGCCGTCGTTGAACAGGTTCATGTTTTTGAGTTTGCGAGGCATGGCCATGGCGGTGTTCTCCGGTGTACTGACTCGGGTTGACTCCCCTCACAGGGAGCCCCGGTTTAGCTGTTAACTTTGTTGGCGAACTGGATCAGGTAGCGGTCGGTAATTCGCTGCCGAAGGGTCAGATCTTCCAGTGGCGGTACCGGCGTATAGTCGTAATCAAGAACAAGCTTCCCTGCCTTCAGGCTGTCTTTGTCGTTGATGTCATCCGGGTACCAGCAGCTCCCGCCAATCAGGTAGCCCGCAGTGATCAGTTCGCGGAACTTGGCGTTGATGCTCTCGATCATGTCGCGCACCAGGGAGGCATGCATGGGCCTGTCCACGGCCCACATCTGCGCCTCGGCCATGGTGTCGGCGAGGATCTGCGCGGTACGGGTGTAGTTCTCGAAAGCGAATAACGGATCGACGCTGCACGTCCGACTGCCCCAGAAGCGAAAGCCGCCCTCGTTGATCAGTGTGGTGACCTCGTTGCTGTTGAGGTAGTTGGCATCGGTGGCGGGGTTTTGCAGGTCCCAGAACACGTCGGCGCTGATGCCGGTAACGCCGTTGACCGCAACGTTGGACAACGTTTTGTGCCAGCCCACTTCCTGGTCAATCTTGGCGCGCAGGCCCAAGGCGCGAGCCACAGAGGAAGCCTTCGCGGTTGTATTGGCGGTGGTGTTCCAGTTCTGGAAATCCGGCCAGATGACCATGACTTCTCGGGCGCCGAAGTTTTCGCGGTAGGCGACGGCTTCTTCTTTGGTCTTGCAGTTCCAGGCACTGACGTAGTTGAAGGCGCGCAACTGCTGACCGATAGCGACCAGGGCGCTGGCCACCGGTTGGCTGTCCAAACCAGGCACCCCGAGAATGCGTGGCACTAGGCCGACCTTGGCCTTGGCGGCAAGCAGAGCTTTCATGCCGGTGTATTTGCCGTCTGCGGTGGTGGTACCGATCAGGGCGCTGGTGGTTGCTGCTTCGGTTGCCCCTTCCTTGACACGCACCACGATCACGTAGGGTTTGGTCTGGTCGGCGATGGCTTGGAGAGAGGCTGCCAGCGTGCCCTTGGTACCGGCCTTGGCAATAGCGGATTGCACGTTGGTCAGCAGAACTGGTGTGTCCAGTGGGAAAGCAGTGGCATCAGCGTCTTCGGCCGTGCAAACCATGCCGATAACAGCGGTAGGGATGGTGCGGATGGGGCGGGTGCCGTCGTTGAGTTCGATGACCCGCACGCCGTGGAGATAATCGGCCATGGGTTTGCCTGCGCAGTGAATGAGATGACAGTGCGCAGGCTGCCGCGTGCGCGCCTGATCGGCGAGCACTGGGGATTGTGAGAGCGGGGATTACAGGGAGAAGTATTGACCTGGTTTCTGGACCGCTTTTACGGCCCAGGGTTAGGAGCCAGGGCTGGGGTTAAATCGCGTCCAGATCGGCGATCACCAATTCGCCAGCGATGACCACGGCTTCGACGGTGGTCAGCTCAGCCAAAGACGCTTTGCCGCCAATGCGGGCTGCTTCGATGCGAGCAGCTACCGCCAGCCAGGAATCACGAGCTTCAATCACCCGGTTTGCCTGCGCTTGTGGGGTGATCTGCAAAGCTTCGGCTTCTGCCTTGAGCAACACGTAGTCGCTGGCATCTGTTGGCGAGCCGGCCGCGATATAGCGCTCAGCTTCGTTTGCCTTGAGCAAGTACATGGAATCCTGACCATCGATCCGCGTGGCATTGCGTGCGCGGGCCTGGGCCACAGCCGCATCAATCCCTTTCTGAACCTGCTCAGCCGCAGCCCCCGCCAGCACCAACACAGGGATCCCTACCGTCAACGCATCCTCGACGGTAAACGCCGAATAAAACTGCCCTTCGTATGTGAAATTAAGCCGCATTTTTAGTCACCGAGTTAAACAAGATTCACGTTAGTAACGACACTTCGGGTCGCGCCATTGGAGTCAAAAACAACGCCAGTCAAATAGTCACCCGACCATTTCGCACCGGCCGGCAAGGTATTGGATTGCGCCGCAAAAATAATCGGACTACCGGCCGTTTCGATTAATGGCGTGTTCTTAACCACCGGACCTACGCGGCTGATCTTGTTCAAGTACAGCGAAACGATGCCGGTTTGCCCGTTGATGGTGTGACGAGTCAGGGCGGTATCGCCCAGCTCAATCTCACAACCGGTCACATGAACCATGCCCATCGGGCGGTCATAGCGACGGAAGAAACCCGTGTAGACGTTGTTCGTCGTTGACTCGGGCTTCGAATAATTGGCTGTGCGAATGCGGATGCTCCCCAAAACAACGGTGGAACTGTCCAGCATAAAACCAGTGGTCGAGTTGTCCTGATTCCCCGCGCCATCAGCCCCGTTCGCCTGCACGCAAATATTGCGCAGGGTAGGCATCACCGTCTCACCCTCGGCGACAGTAATTGTCAGGTTCTTGGATGCGACGAAAATTAAACTCTCGACCACATGTTCATGACCAAACAACCGGACATAACCACCACCGCCGTAAGGAATGGTGTTCACGGCCTTCGCCACCGTTTTAAACGGTTTGAGTTTGTCGCCCGTGCCGGCGGCATCATCGCCAGTAATAGCGTTCACGTAGTAAGTCTTGTTCATCGCCGGGACCGCACTGATTGCAGCGGCCACGGCGTCTTTAATACTCTTCTCTTTGTCCTGAAACATTGCAACAAGGCGAGTAGCCTCAGCCAGCAGTGCCGACATGCCCATAATGATTCCCCTGCTTTATTTCTGTTTAAGTTGCGAAACTTCGTTTTTAAGCACCCGAATCGACTCATCCATTTCTGCGATCGAGTCTTTTTGCGTCATGTAGCCGCGCATCAGATTCACCAGGCTGGTGGTGCAGTCGCCCGCCAGGGCATCGACCGCTGCTGCCGCCCAGCCTCCTTCGTGGTACATCGGATAAACCGGGTAGCGCAGGTACAACGCGCCAGCGCCCTCGATTTTGGGCAGCACCGCATAAATGCCCGAGGCGCGCACAAGACGAGGCGTTCCGGCGCTATCCAATACCCAGCGCGGGCTCGCCCCTGTATCCGCCGGATCGGGATCTAGCACCGTGTCAGAGAACATCTCGGCCGGCGTGAGGTAGTGTCGAGAGCTATCGCTGCGTCCAGTCCAGGCGGTTTGCGCAGTTGCACCATCGCCGGCCGCGGCATTTACTGTGGCGATGCCGTAAGGGTTCCAGCCCTCCAGCGGGGTACGCAAAATCAGCTCCAACGGAATCGCATAGCTGTTGCGATAGGTTTGGCCATCCGCCGCAAACGACGCCACCTCGGGGCGGGTGTTGGACGCAACGAACAACGTTGGATCGTTATAACTACGCAGGCCCTTGGTGCGGCCGCTGGCGTTACGCTCGTGCCCATACCGACGGTTGTAGTAAGCCGCGTTCAGCAGCTCGGCGCTGTCCCACTTGGTCAGCTTGGTCACCACGCCGCTGTCCGTGTACTGCTCGACCAGGTTCGCCCCGGCGCCGTTTAGCCCCGGAACCTTGGCCATCAGTTCATCGAGTAGATCGATGGTTGGGGATTCGTTGTACGCGCCCCAGGTAGGATCGGCCGACAGCTCACGGTTGATACGCCACCGCTGACGGCGGCTTGTCGCCACCTGCGGCCCGGTCAGGTTTGCGTGCCAACGCTGCAACGGCAAATCGAGCGGGGTGACGAGTTTTTCCACGGGGTAATCCCCCACGCTGCCCACGTCCGCGACCGATATACGGTAGCGCCAGGCCACGTACTGCGGCCGCCCAGTCTTGGAAACTTGCCGTACCGAGCCGGGGATAAATGATCCGTTTTCATTTCGGCCGCTGTAGCCGGTGGCGCCCATCAACAAGGTCCGCGTCAACAGATCGCGATAACCGTTGATTTCCTCCAGATGGCGGAAGCTTTCAAACGTGTCGTTCACCTCATCGGTCAACAGCTCCGGCCAGATTTCCAGCACCGACAGGTTCCAGCGAAAATGTGGCCGGTAGTCGCGAATTTCCGTATCACGCGTAGCAAAGGCCCGAAAGTATTCGCGCATTTCTGCGACCTTCGCGGGAATGCCAACTGCCGAATTCACCGACGCGGGGGCTGCTGGTGGAGCAATGTCCACCATTGCCAGGTAGTTACCCGGCGCAGCGCTGCGCAGGCGGTAGTCGTTATGCCGCGTCCTGACCATATGGCCGTTGATCATGGCCGCGATTTCCCCCAGCCCCGGCGTGGCCAGCAGGTTGGGATGGTTGTGCAGGTTGATGGCCGAATAAGCGCCGTCGAATGTGCGGTTGAATGACTCGGTCCCGGCAGAGCCGTACTGGCGACTGCCCAAAACCCCCGACTGGCCAAAGGTGCGGAAAATTTCAGCCAGGTATTCCGACTGGCTCGACTCGGCGACCCAGTCGGTTTCGATGAAATTAGTCAGCGGGTAATTATGAGTTTTGCCTTCCGCATGTTCAGCCGACAGGTCCTTTTTGATGCTGGCCAATTCGACTTCGACAAACTCTTTCACCCAGGCACGGGTCGCCTGAATGACCGAGCCGTCGAGCATCAACGTCACGTTGTCGGCATTGCTGGTGGTGAAGATGGTGCGGATGTTGATTTCGCGACCGGCACCGGTGGCAATAAGCGGCTTGAACGACTCAGGGTATTTGCCGATGGCGTACAGAACACCAGTGTCAGTCCAGACGGCAACTTCACGAATCCAGAAGCCTCCGACGTTTTGAGGAATGATCGCCTCGACCACCAGCCAAGCCGTGTTTGTTTTGTCTTGATACAGGTTGCTGAAGCTGCCTTCCCAGACCTTACGCTTCAAGGCGACTTGCGTATCGACTGGGTTGTAGGAGGCGCCGTTCCCGTCACCGACGCTCATCTTCACCAGCTTGATCGGCTTACCGGTGGCCTTGCACTCGGCTTCATATTGAATGCCGGCCTTGGTCAAAATCGTATAGAACTCTTGCGCTGCCATCACGCCTCCAACGGGTAGATAGTGGTCAATTCACCCGCGTCCACGGCGATGGACTGATAGGCCGGATCGGCCTGTTGTTCCAGCGCGGTGACGTGCAGGGGGTGGATAGTCGTTTGCTCGCCAGAATCACCGCCGACCGCCTCCCGGGAGGGATAGGCATGCTGTTCCAGCAACGTGGGTTGAAGCGGGTAAAGCGTGGTCATTTCGGTGGTTAACGCGACGCTCGCCGCGTCCCGAGCCGTGCAGGTGAGCTCCAGCAACGTGACGTGCAACGGGTAGATCGTGGTGATCTCGCCCTCGACAACGCAGGCACCGAACCAGAGGGCGGCGGTGGTTTCCAAACCAAAGGCGAGGCGAGTCATGTGCCGACTGACCGGCTTGGCGTCATCAATGAGCCGGGTCAGCTCCTGGTACATTTCTTCGGTGATGCCGGTATCCAGAACCTCGACCTTCAGCGCAAAGGTGCCCGGCTCGCGCTCGGGCACGGTCTGCCACCATTCCTCCACCTCGATCAGGTAGCCCAGAGGCTCGACCACACGGCGCAGCGCACCGAGGGTGCCTTTGCGTGCATGGATGTAGAACGACGCGCGGATGGCGGTGCGCTTGGCGGCCTCGGACCATCGAGGGTCCCAGCGATCGACCGAGAAGGCCCATGCTAGGTAGGGCAATAGGTGCAGCGGGCATAGATCCGGGTTGTACAATTGTCGCAAAGGAATCGGCACACGCTGAATGTCAGCCAACGCTATGGCGGCCTGGCGTTCAAGCGGGGTGACGTTGCTCGGGAGCAAGGCTTGGGCGGTCATCACTCAGCCCCCAGGGATAAATCGATGTCCGTGCAGAAGGGCGCCTGGTAAGGGGTGGCAACGATATCCTGCCAATTCTGCAACACGACTTTGCGCACGCCCTCAACGTGAAGCGAGGCGTGCACGATGGATTCGGACACTTCAAGCCCGAGGCGACGACGCTGGTTCACAAACTTGAGTAGGCTGGTCCTCGCCGCTGCAAGAGCGAGCTCGCTCTCGGGTCCATTGCTCAGCATGTAGAGCTTGGCTTTCACCTGGTAGTAGATGATGTCGGCGCCCTGAACGGTCAGTCGATCAGCGACCGGGCGGCGATCATCGTCACTCAGGTAGGTCTTGACCGTGGCCAGCAGCGCAGGGGAGGCGGTACCGTCGCCGAGCAGCGATTGCACGATCACCACCACTGCGGCTGGTGTGGGGCTTTCAGCGGTGGCGTCCGCCACTTGGCCATCTGCCGAGCGAGCATGAAAGATGTAACTGTTGCGAGAACCTGCGGTGCTCAGACCTTCCCAGGCCATCTGTGCGCGCTCGCGCAGGCTGTCGTCACTCTCCATCACCCGAGGGATCGGCGGTATCGCGGATGGCTTGGATTCCTGAACGACCAGGCGTGCGACGTTGTAATTCGCGGCGATGTTTTCGAGATCGGTGCCTTTGGCCAAGGCCAGCATGTTTGCAACGGACGCTTCATTGACACGCTGACGCCAGACAGTCTCGCGGTAGGCATTCTCCTCGAGCAGCTTGGTCAGTGGCTCCGACTCCAGCGCAAGGCGTGCAGCGATTTCGGCCTGTTCTTCGACCGGCCAGAGGCTGATGGCGTAGGCCTTGCGCTCGGCAAGGATCTGTTCGAAATCGATCTGTTCGACGATCTGCGGGGCCGGCAGCTGAGCCAGGTCGATGGCGGTAAAGGTACTCATACGCTGGCCCCCAGCTGCAATGGGACGCTAAGACTCAACGGCTCGTTGGTGTCGACACGGCTGCATTCGATATCCATCACCGTCTGGCCTTGCAACGTGGCCCCCAGGAACTGCACGCGACTGAGAGAGATCCGGGGTTCCCAGCGCATCAGGGCCATGACGGTGGCGGCATAGACGCGCAGCCGGGTGATGTCATTGAACGGATGGTCGACCAGCTCCGGCACAAAGCTGCCGTACTCCCGGCGCATCACGCGGGTGCCAAGGCGAGTGGTCAGGATGTCGGTGGTCGACTGGACGATATGCTCAACGGTGTCGATCGCAGCGCCGGTTTCTCGGTTCATTCCGGTTTCCCCGTCTTGGCGCCGCCTGACATCACACCGCCGTGCAGGTGGTTGACCAGGCTGATGTCTGCCGCGATCACGTCCACCGATACGGTGACCTTACCGGTGATTTTCTGGTTGCCGGTCTGGGTGTAGTCGCCCTCATGGGTGATCGGGCCGACGATGTGGATGCCGCCGGTGCTGATCAGGTTGGTGGTGCCGCCTTCGGTCAGTGTGGCGTTCAGGTGGTGAGCGACGCTGTCGTACTCGATAACCGTGCCGTCGCGGTAGGTGCAGCGTTGCAGACCTTCGCGGTCGCCGTTGGCCGGCATGTGGTCGCTGAACAGGCCGGTCAGGACGATGCCATTAGCGAGCTGGCCTGAAGGGCTGAACAGGATGACTTGCTCTTCGACGGTAGGTGGATTCCACTCGCGGTCGGCACCGGCTCTCGGGGCAATCCATGGCAACCAGCCTGTGGTCAGCGATCCGGTTTTGACCTGCACACGCGGGGGCTTCATCTGGACGGCAGCGATGGTGCCGAGGCGGATGAGGTTTTCAATCAGGCGGGCGAGGGTGGCTAAGTCGTTCATGGCGCCGATGGTGGCGCCACGCGTATGTGAGTGCAGCTTTAAAGGGTTGTACCAAAAAAGCCTACAAGTCTTGATTGGCTACGAACCGTCTGTGAAACGGTTGAGTCCAATGGACTGACGCGTTTGCGTTTACCAGTCTTCTGACCGCTCTGTACGCTGATGGAGGATGCGGAGAATTTGAATTTCGCCGTGAGCGAGGCGATATGGGGCGATGAAGGGGAACTTGGACAGCACCAACTCCCGGATATCTGGTACCGAAGAGGGTCTGCCCAAGCCGGTAAATGTTTCCAGCTGCTCAAGCGCCTCGAAAATTTGAGCGATCACCGCGTCTGCGGATATGCCCCCTAACCGTGCTTCGTAATATTCGTGAATAGATTCTAAATCACTGTCCGCTTTGTCCGTCAGCACGATTTTTGCCACGATTCACCCACTTAGCCTTAACGGCTTTCAGATCTGTCAGGTTGCCTGCCTCAGCATCTGCGACACCTTCGGCAATTGCATTGATATGCCATGACTCGGATTCAACGTAACGGGCCAGGGCACGTTTGAGGTGGTATTGGCGATCTCTATCAGTTGCTTCGGACAGCTGATCAAGCTTTTCAACCAATACGTCTTCGACACGGAATGACAACACAGGCGAAGCCATTTTAAAGCCCTCTTCAGGAGATGTATACACCGTATACGGTTATAGAGACTGTATACTAATTATACGGATCCCGAACAACTTTTTTGTATTTTTGGACGAGCGAACATCTGTTTTTATGCTGTAAATGCTGGGTTTTTGACCCGTTACCCCTTGGAAAGCGGCGAGAAATATATTTCTCATTGCGGTAATAATGCAAAAACAATCGGCATTACCGTTCGTCGGAATGTTGGTGGAAGATGCCTTTGCATTTACGCGGTGAGGTGTTTTAGGAGTGAATCACGGATCAGATCCAGATCCGCCTCAGTAAATCCGAGAACCTCTCGTTGTTCGTACTTCACTTCTGGCGCACCCCTAGTAGCGCGATCCTTCAATCCGTATTGGTGCACCCGAGCGATGCGAGCGATACGTCCCGTGAAACCAACGCTGAGGGCGTTCCCGTCGCCTTTAACCTTTAGAAAGCTCGCAGTGCGTAGCTTCTGAAACATCTGAGCCTTTCGCTTCATCCTCCCTTGTTTTTCGCGCAGGTTTCGCTGTTTGCGCGGCGCATATTTGCTGCCGTCTGGATTGCGCTGGGTAATGATTCGTTGTTGCTGACTGCGTCGCAACGCTTGGCCGAGGCTGCGGGCCAGCTTGTTGCGCGATGTCGGTTCAAGCTGCCCGAGCAATCCCGCCGCCCAGTCCTCCAGCGCTTCCAGGCGGTTGCTCATTTCGGCAGCACCCATTCGCTACCGGTGCCCTGGTTGCCGGGGATCCAGTTCGGATCAAGGAAGTCAGCGGCCCGTTGTGGTTCGCCGGGATGGCGGATGGTGGTGTTGCCCTGGTCGTCCTTACCCACCACCACCCGTTCGGTCAACGGCAAGGTCAGGCTCAGATCGACTTTGCTGTTGTCGAGGATGTCGGCCTCGAACTGGATGCCGTCGGCGGACTTATTCAGATTTTCCAACAGCTCGGATTGGTGAACGCTGATCCAGCCGAGCAGCGGCAGCATGACGCTGTCGGGGTGGCCGGCGAAGTCGGTGAGGAGGACTTGCAAGTCGAAGCTGTATTCGAACGACAGAGTCGCAGCTGCGGTGCAGCGGATCTTGCCGTTGTCGATGAAGATCAGAAGCCGGTCGGGGTTGTATTTGAGTTCGGCGACGGTGGTCAACAGGTGAGCGCGCAGGCTTTCGGGTTTGTTCATGGATGAGCCTGCTGATGTCGGTAAACCATATCGACCTGACTTGCGCATTCCGCCCAGGCAGATTCAACGCGGTCTTGGTCGGTGAGCTGGTCGCCATTATTGCGCGGACTGGTCGCCGGCAGGGTGCACGGCACTACGGCTGGACAGCCACTGGCGATAAGCGTCGGCGCCGGTGAGGGTGGGGCGCTCACGCAGCCGGCGAGCAGCGTCAGGCAGAGGCTGGTAAGCCCAATCGCGTAGTTCAGCGTTTTCACGTTTCAGTGCCTCAATAGTGAGTTCGCGTTTTGCCAGGCCTTGGCGCAGCTGGTCCTGTTGGGTACGCAGGCTGGCCTGTGCGTCTCGTTCCTGTTGTAGGGTGTTTTGCAACGCGTTGGCGTTGGCGAGGTGACGCCTAGCTTCTTCCCGGGCGGTGTTGGCGTCCTTGGTTGCCAGCTCTGTGTTCTTGTCTGCAACGGTGACACGCAGTTCCTGGCTCCAGATCAACAACGTCAGGGCACCGAGCAGGGCGATGCCATACAAGGCCTGACGCAGGGAACTCATGCGCGGTACCAGCCGAGTTTGTTCATGGCGTCGACGTCCAGCTGATGTACCGGGCCGCGAACAATTACGACTTTGCAGCCGGGTATCAGGACGTGCAGTGCATCGCACAGCAGTTCCATGTCATGTTGGTTTGTGTTCGTCGGCACCACTAACAGGTCGCCATCCTTTACGTTCAAACGTTGTACCGCGTCGAGGTCGATCATGCCGCCACCGCCTGACCGCAGCCGCAGTCGGCATGCCGTTCATAGGCGCGCTGTAGCTTGATGTCGTACAGGTTTCGCTGGTAATCCGGCCCGTTGTAGAGCTTGGCGAACTCGGCCCATTTGCGTCCTTTCAGTGCCTTGTGCAACGCCGGTTCGGTTTCGATAAAGCGAACGAAGGCATCGAACTGCTGCGACTCGCCCGCACTCATCGCCGTGACGAAATCCTGCACGCTGGCGTAGCCGAGGCGCTTCCAGTGGAAGCCCATGACCTGGAACGCGCCCCAGGAAGCAGACTCCAGCGCGGCGGTGTCATCGATCAGGCGAGCGGTTGCCAGGCGTTGGTGTTCTGCGGTACCGCCGGCATAACCACCCGCGTTCGGATTGATGATGGCCGGGTTGGTACTGGCGAGATGGTCAGCGTGGCGTTTGAGTTCGGCTGCGTCATCGCCTTCGTTTCGAACCTTCGAAAGCTGGCGGTACATGATGTGGCGTTCGAACAGGATCACCGGCTTACTGTTGTCGAGGAAACCCTTGCCCTTCGATTCGACTTCGTTGACTGCATATACGCTGGCCAGAGGAACGTCGAGACGTTGTGCGGCGTTGACCAGGTCGGTGTTCTTCAGCAGTTGCTTGCAGTCATTGCCAGCGAGCGCTGCCTGCGTCTTGTTGCCGGCGGCTCCATCAGCGACCAGGCCGACCTGGAGCTGATAAGCCCGCACAGCTGCCTCGGTGACGTCACCGTAGTCGCCATCGATGGTTAACATCGCACCGTGATTGTTGAGGTTTTTTTGCAGGACGCGCACCGCTTGCGAGCGGTCGCCGTGGCGAAGTGTATTCATAGCTGCTCTACCTTGCGGGTGAAAAACTTCCTTGCCGCAGCGCGGGTACCCTCGACACCTAGCAATCCGATGACACCGCCGAAAAATGGCGCGGTCGATGCGGGAATACCCAGCAGCGACAAACCATGGCTGGCGGCAAGTGCCAAGGCGCCGCAAAGCGGGGCCTCGATTGCCATGCGACGTAAAGTGCCTCCGCCGTACATGATCCGAAGGGCCGCGATGATCAGAGCCAGGATGCCGGCGTAGAGGGTCGGCCAGTTTTGTTCGAGCCAGGCGGCGAGCCAAGCCCAGGTATCGGGACGTTCAGGCATGTGTTTCATTCCATGGTCCAGTGTGGGTGGTTTCAAAGACACGGTACGTGTGAGTCAGTCCCATAGGTTCACCATCTGCCGCTGTGGTGCGGCCGTTTGGGCTTCGGGCATTTGCACAGCCAGGCCATGTGGCAGCACCGGACCGTGATCGGCCAGGCCAGGGTTGGCATTGAGTACGGCTTCGGTCACGCCAGCGGTACGGCCGTAGTGACGCCAGCAGAGGGCGTCGACGGTGTCGTTTTGCTGAACGCGGACGGTGACGGCCATCAGATCAACTCCACGGTGGTGCGACCGAGGCCGAGGAAATCGCGCACCGCCCAGCGTTGATCCCGGCGTAGTTCGTCGATGCTGGGACTGAGGTCGTCGGCGTTCTGGTTTCCGCTGTTGGTGGTGTCGTAGGAGCGGTATCGCTCGCAGATTTCCGCGCCAGTCGCGGCGTAGATGGCGCGCTGGTAGAGATGGACGAACTGCGACACGTCATTGATCCGCTCGGCCGGGACGTCGGCGAGAGTGCTGTAGCCCTCGGCCTGTTTGGCGCGACGCCACTCAGCGAACTCGCGGTTGACGCTGATGGCAGCGGCGATGGTCGCCGTTTCCAGACGGATCAGGGTGACGCTGGAATCGATCCGCAGCGTGCCGCGCACGTCATCCAGATCGATCGATGGCCAGAAAGGGTCGGTGTTGATGTGGCCGGTGGGGGTCGTGCCTCCCGCTACGAATCCGCTCATGGAACTGCGCTCTGTTGTAGGTCGCCGGTGGTCGGGGCTTCACGTTCAGGAGGAGCGGCTTGGCCGATCCGCCCCGAGCCGGCGGGGTGCGTGGGGACGCTCGGTTAGCTGCTAGGGGCAGCAAGTTTGTTGAGCAGTCGTTCGGCCCGCTCCAGATCCTTTTTGCCACCGCAGGCGTCGTGCAGTTCGATGGCCTTCTTCAGCAGGTCGATGCCGGCTTGCACCTGGCCCGGTTGGCCGGGTTGCTCTTCGATGATGCCTTCCAACGTCGCGCGGCCCATGGCGAGGAATAGCTTGGCGCGGGCCTGGTCGGGCATGTCTTCGGCGTCGGTCAGTTCGGCGGTGCGGTGCAGGATGGTCAGGTCGAAAGGCTCGCCGACTTTCTGCGCCTTGAACGCGGCGGTCGCGACTTCTTCGGCGACCAAGCAGCCCAGTGTGCGTGCGAAGCGGTCGGGCATGACCATCTTGTGTTGCAGCACGTACTGGGCGATGTCGAGGCCACCGGTAAAGTCGCCGGCATCGAAGCGCCAGACCATGACAGTGGTCAGCACTTCGTCTTGCGCACCTTGGCCAGCGTCCAGCACACCCTGCACATAGGGGATGTATTCGGGCAGCAGCTGACGTTTGAGTTCGGCCTTGCCCTGGTTCGATTGCACCTGCTTCAGCCGCAGGCGGTCTTGCAGCAGCTGGTTGAGCTGATGCTCGTAGGCCGTGGCGCCGGCCATGGTCTGAGTGGGCTCGGTCGCTGCCGCCTCGATGGCGGCAGTTACGCGTTGGAAGTGCTGCTTGGCGAGGCTGCTGGCCATGGCTTACGCCCCCTCAAGCTCGATGTTTTCAACCAGGCACCCGAGGCCGTAATCCTCGACGACGTAGGCGTCGTTGCTGGATTCGTAGTTCTCGATGCGGTTCTTTTCCGGGGCTTCCTTCACGTAGCGACGGCGTCCACCGATTTGCCAGTAGATAGCCAAGTTCGCCAGCGTGGTGATCAGCGCCGCGCCGTCTGGCACGTATGGCACTTCCACCGGTTGCTTACCGCCCATGCGCTTTTGCGAAAGGATCATGTCGGTCGCCAATTTCTCGGACGCCGGCTGTTCCTTGTTGATCAACGGGAAGTACTTGTCGTGCACCAGATTGCTGCCGAGGATCACCACGATACCGGGATCCTTGCGGTGCCATGGGTCGATCAGGTTGGCGATAGCGTCGTACACCAGCGCGTCGAGGTTGTTGTAGTCCGCGTCGGCACCGGTGCCGATGACGATCTTGCCAGCAGCCTTGCCGTCCTTGAGGACTCGCGCCGATGCGTTGGTACGGTACTGCTGAAGCCATCCGATGTTAACGTCTTGCAGCAACGGATTGGCTTGGCGGTCAGTGGTGGCGGCAGCGCTCACGCCATTGAAACCGACCATGATGCGGTCGAGGGCTTGGCGCTTGAGGATCGCGTCGCGCAGACGCGCCTGGAAGTCCGGGAACTTCGCCCAAGCGTCGAGTTGCGCGTAGCGGATCGCGGTATCGAAGTCGGTGTGCTTGGCTTCATAGCCTTTCTTGTCCAGCGACGACACGTCGCGAGGCTGGCGCACGCCATTGCCTGTGGTGTCGGTGCGACCGGCAATGGTGCTGCTGACGCCCAGGCCGACTTTTTCGCCTTGCAACTCGTCTACGCCGATGATGCCGATCTGGCCGAGGAACTCGCTGGATTCCTGCATGCGGGTTTCCAGCGTCTGCTGAACTGTCGGGTCAACGGAAAAGGTTGCGCTGGTCGAAGACACGCCATTGAGGCGTGCCAGTTGGCTCAGGTAGGCGTTGAAGTGTTCGCGAGTATCGTTACGCATGAATGTCGTCCTTCGTTGATCGGGGCTGTGGGTGGGCCGGCTGTCAGCAGTCGGTCATGACCTGGTTGTCGCCACCGGTTACCGGAGGGCGCTTCTTTTGGTTGTGGTCTTGGGTTATGGAGAGCTTGGTCTTCAATTCGGTGAAGTCCTTGCTCAGTTGGTCCAGCCGGGTGTTCAGGCCGGCGGAGAATTTCTTCTCGGCAGTCAACTGGTCGGGCAGATCCTTGACGTGCTCGGCGACGGCCTCGACGGCCTGGCTGATCTGCGAAAACTCGGCGTCATCCTTTGCCTGTTTGCCGCCCAGCAGGGCTTGCACCTTGCTGAACAGCTGGGCGCCGAGGCTCGGTTTGTCTTCGATTTCCTCGAACGTCAGTTCGGCCTCCAGCGCCTCGGTGAACATCGAGGTCGCGGAGTAGTGGCGATCCTTGAACGGGTTGGCGTCAGGTTTCTGGGCTGAGAACGCCAGGACGTCGGTGCCCAGGCTTGCAGGAGAGTCGGTCACCGCGAGACCAACGATGTAGGCCTCACCGGTGTCGGCGAAGCTGTCGTCGATTTCGATGGAGGTGTAAATCTTCTGCTTCGCCTTGTTCATGGCAATCAGTTCAGGCGTTGGCTCGACCTGGGCGAACAGGGCCAGTTTCTTCTGGCCATTCACGTCCACTTCTTCGGTCTTCACCGCCAGCACGTCGCCGTAGGCCTTAAATGGGCTGTCGGGCAACACGCTGCGGTAATGCTCCAGCCAGATGCGGGCGCCGTAGGTGGACGGGTTGAAGTTCTTCGCGGCCTGTTCCAACCAGTTGCGTTTGATGGTGCGTTTGTCCGAGGTGGCGCCCTCGACGGCGACGCGGAACCAGTTGCTGCGAAATTTCTTCATGCCGGGAATCCTCATTGCTTGGGGCGCCTGC
>Ga0065714_10002544_pt1 | contig 14768 bp, 10 predicted proteins | sample MisRhiReplicate2_FD_59101 | JGI IMG/M metagenome (GOLD analysis project Ga0065714, IMG submission 59101) | Miscanthus rhizosphere microbial communities from Kellogg Biological Station, MSU, sample Rhizosphere Soil Replicate 2: eDNA_1 v2... | ecosystem: Host-associated > Plants > Roots >...
AGCCTCATAATTAATAGTGATTTGTGTATGCAGCGCGATTGCCTGCATAAAATTTTGGTATAAATTTTATACATTTTTAATCTGTTAATTCGTAATAATTTTGGTGGGTGGTTGGTGTTTTTGGTTTCTATTCTGGTATTATCTATTTTACTTTTTCAATACGATGATTTTATTCTCTTCTATTTCAAACTTTACTGCTTCCGTAAGTTCTAATAGATTTAATACATCAGCTATGTTGCTAAAACGGCTCAATGAACCGTAAACATTTCTATTCTTAATACTTTGATCCCTGTATTCAATCTTCACATTATACCAGCGGGCAATTTTATTCATGGCTTGTTCAAGCGTTTCGTTATTGAATCTGAAATAACCGTTTTTCCAGGCTATTGCATCTTCGGCCTTTACCTGATCGATATAAATTCTACTTGCTTTTATGTAAGCTTGTTCCCCTGGCTTAATGATTACGCCGGCCTCATTTTTATTTGACGAGAAGCCAATATGAACAGATCCTTCTAATAAAGTTGTTTTGGTATTTCCGTTATCTTTATAAGAATTTACATTGAAATGGGTACCCAAAACCTTTATTTCCTGATCGGCTGTGCGAACTATAAAAGGATGGAAGGTGTCTTTTGCTACCTCAAAGTATGCTTCTCCATTTAGTTCAACTTTTCGTTCTGTAAGTGTGGCAAAAGAGGCCGGGTAGCTGATAGAAGAAGCTGCGTTAAGATATACTGTAGTATGATCGGGTAGGGTAATGGTATAGGTTTCGCCATTGGCGGTAGACAATGTATTTATTTTATCTTTTGCTGAAGTTGATGCCTTTGTTTCATACAGGATCTGTCCATCTTTAGTTTTGGTGATCCGAACTCCGGCTTCATTGGCTAACTCTCCTTTGGTAGCAGCATCTAATCTAATTTTGCGGCCATCAGCTAAAGTCAGGATTGCTCCCTTTCCGCCCGGTTTTATATTTTTCAGGTAAGCCGTTTCTCTCATTTTATCAGCCTGTCTCCCTGTGTAATAAAATAAGCTTAGTCCAACAACTAACGCTAATGATGCTGCCACAGCAATGCGTGGCCAAATTTTAACAGTGCGGGATTTGGGAATCTGAAGGTTCGCTTCGGTTGTTATATTTTTAAATATGCGCTCAGCTAAGGCTTCCTGATTTTTATCAGAAGTTACGTTTTGCTCCAAATTTTCGTAAGTAGCAAACCATATGTTAAATTCTTCCATTTCCTGCTCGGAGATGGTTCCTTTAACGATTTTATCGGAAAGCATATTTATTTTATGTTCGTCCATTTTTAGGGCAGTTTAGAACATAGTCCCACGAGTAGTGCTATACCCTACCTTTTATTTTTAAATTTTTAATTTTTTTAGTCAGCTGTATCGGATTGTGAGGCAATTAATTGAGGAATAGTATAAATATCAGAGATAAGCCCAGTTTAGTTCTTAAAACTTTTAGCGCCTGAGTAACATGCTTTTCAACAGCTTTTTCAGAGATCCCCAATTCGGCTGCAATCTTTTTATTGGTATAATTCTCATCTCTGCTCATGTTAAAAACCAGTTTACATTTGGGAGGTAAAGTGTCTATGATTTTAGTTAACCGATTCTGCAGTTCTTCTAAATCATATTGATTCCAATCGTAGTTTTGGTTTTGAAAATTCTCCAATTCAGCTTCAGTTCCAAGTTGTTGTTCAATAATAGACCTTCTAAAACGTTTAGATCTTCTTTTAATCACCTGAAATTTTATAGCTATAGCGAGGTAGTTCTCAAAATTGACCTTAAGCTGAAAGGTTTCCCTGTTTTTCCAAAGATTTAAAAAGATATCCTGAACGGCTTCTTCAGCTTCAGCAGGATCATTTAAACGTTTTGAGGCAACGAAGTAAAGTTTACTCCAAAAACGGTCATAGATAATTTTAAACACGGTTTCATTACCATTCCTTAAAAGGTCTGCCAGTTCCTGATCAGAAAGTGTAACATAGCTTGCCATTTTTTATCCCTGAGCTGCAAGTTTACAGAAATTTAATAGTTTTTTAAAACAAGGATCAATCTTATACTCAACATTTTGTTATAGTTATATGTTATTCATTTTGAAATGGAGCAACATAAAATATGCTGTATTGTGAAAATCTATGAATTATTAAGACTAAGATTTGTATCATTGACGAAAAAATGGCAAAGTTAATTTATGAGCAGCTATTTTTTGTAAAAACAAAGACCATGATTAGATTGAATAATGAAACCCCGTCATCCGTATTGCAAGAGGTAAAGAAAGGAGATCTGGTAACGGATACTTTTAGTAAGACCGGGCTGGTTGAAAGTGTTGAAACTTCTGATGATGGTCTGTACAGGATATATACCTTTCATTTGGTAACCGGTAGGACTATTACCATTAAGCGGTAGTTGCAAGACTAAGCTCAGCGGATTATTTTATAGTAAATGTTAGGGTAATCTGAAAATAAATCTATAAGATTGCCGTAGGAATTACTAAATCTATCAAGGAAACTTTCAATGACTTCTTATACTGAATACAGTGATAGTGAACTGACGTCGCTATTGAGCAAGGACGATAGTTTTGCTTATAAGGAGATTTATAACCGTTATTGGGATAAGCTGTATTACATTGCTCACAGGTTACTGAAAACACAAGAAGGGGCAGAGGAAGTTGTACAGGATACTTTTGTATTACTTTGGAAAAAGCGTTTAGCTCTTCAAATTCAGTCCTTGCCCGTATACCTGGCAGCTATGGTTAGGTACGAAGTTTACCGGTACCTGGCCAGAGGTAAAAAGGATAAGCTTAATGAAGCAGCTTACCAGACCCAGCAAACGGAATTCACTTCTTTTGATACTGATATTGAAAATAGATTATTGTTGGAACTCATCTCAGAGCTTTCCAATAAATTACCCGAGAAATGCCGCCTGGTATTTCAATATGTGAAACTGCAGGACAGGCCATTAACCGAAGTGGCCGAAGAATTAAACATCTCTCAGAAAACTGCTGAAGCGCATTTAACCAAGGCCCTTAAAACAATCAGAGGAAACATTGGTAATGCCATGCATCTTCTTTTTTAAAAATAATTTCATTTTGCACTAAGGGTAAATTAGCTCGCCCATACTCTATAGTTTTAAATGCCCACCTTAATCATTTATGGATAAAGCAGAAATACAATATTTAGCAAGTCGGTTTTTAAATAATAAAGCTACTCCTGAAGAACGGGAGAAGTTGCATAGCTGGTTTGAAGTCGGATTGGTTGGTGGGGAAGAGTTCGTGTTTACTAAAGAAAATGAAGATGCTGAAGCTGTAAAATCCAGATTATTTACTGCAATAAATGAAAAGCTGATACAAGAACCTAATGTAGAAATAATCAGGAAAAGCAGATTATGGCATTTTATCTCTGCCGCTGCAGCAGTATTGCTAATTGGCGGAGTTGCTCTGTTTTATTTAAAGCAATACCAAAACAACCTAAAACCGGAGATGGCTTCTGTAAAAGATGTGAATCCCGGGGGGAATAAAGCTATTCTGACATTGGATAATGGACAGGTGATCAATTTAAGCGATGCGGATGATGGTAAGCTGGTCGAGACAGCAGGTATTGTTATTACTAAAACCAAAGACGGACAGTTGGTCTATGATATGCAAAACGCTGCAGCTAAGGAAAGCGCTGGACAACAATTGGAGGGCAGCTTTAATACAATTAGCACACCGCGTGGCGGACAATATCAATTGATTTTACCGGATGGAACACGTGTATGGTTAAATGCTGCATCCACTTTAAAATTTCCATCTTCATTTGCAGGTTTAAGGAGCAGGAGTGTTGAGTTGAGTGGAGAGGCTTATTTTGAGGTTAAGCAAGATAAAACGCAACCGTTTAAGGTTGTCAATAGTAATATTTCCGGAAGAAGTCAGGTTCTTGAGGTCTTAGGTACTCATTTCAATGTGAATGCCTATCCGGATGAGGAGGTTACTAAAACAACATTGCTGGAGGGAAAGTTGAGGGTTATACAGGGAGCGTTAGATGCCGAAACGTCGAAATCACCAACAATAAAAGGACTGATATTACAACCGGGACAGCAATCTGTATTGGATAAAAATAGCTTAAGCAAAATGGATATCTCCGATGCTGAAGAGTCTATAGCATGGAAGAATGGATATCTTCAATTTACCCATGCTGATCTGGAAGCAATTATGAGGCAGATTTCAAGATGGTATGATGTAAAAATTCGCTATGAGGGCCCTGTGCCTAATCTGGAATTTGGTGGGGCTATACAGAAAAACCTGACTTTAAGCCAGGTGCTCAAAATACTCAATAAAAGTGAAGTTCATTTTAGGATGGAAGGAAGGGAGGTGATCGTTATGCCATAAAATCTACTTTCCTTTTACGAGTAAATGTCCCTGAAAAAAAACCAGAAGTGCTCGATACACTCCTGGTTCCGTTTGCTGTTTTATCAGCATAAGTATCTGGGCCTACTTGTACAATTTTCGTTAACCGTATTATCAACCCAAACTAAACAAATGTATGATTTTTTTTAAGTCTGGCGAACGCTGTATAAACGGCCGCCATAAGGAGACGTATTGTGCCTCCCCGAATCTAAATACTGATAATCAGAACCGGTTTTGGAGTGTTCTGCTCCCTTCTCCAAAACAAGTATTATCAGCTAAACTAGTACTGATTATGAAATTGACTTTTTTATTAACCGCATTGGTGGTGATGAATGTTTCTGCGAGCAGTTATTCACAAACGGTTACTTTTTCAGGGAACAATGTACCCCTGGAAAAGGTTTTTACGGCCATAAAAAAACAAACAGGATATGTCTTCTTTTACAATTTTAAATTGATGGATCAGGCAAAACCAGTAACGCTTGATGTAGCTGCAGTGCAGCTGTCTGAGGTATTGAAGGCCTGTTTTAAAAATCAATCGCTTGATTATAGTATTGAAGACAAGACTATAGTAATTACCCAAAGAATTTCTTCTACAGGAGGGGATTTGAATACCCAGATTAAAGTAGCGCCTCCTAAAACTATTAAAGGCAGGGTGGTAGACAATAAAGGAAAGCCATTGCCGGGGGCAACTGTCAAAATCAAGCATACGAATAAGGTAGTGCAGACAAATTCTCAGGGTGAATTCGAATTGAAGGATACTGAGGATAAGGTATTACTTTCCGTGTCTTTTATTGGATATAAACCTCAGGAAGTTACAGCAAGGAGTTCTGATCCGATAACGATTATGCTTGAAGATGTTGAAGGTTCCTTAAATCAGGTTGTTGTAGTTGCTTATGGTACTTCTAAAGTTAAAGATGTAACCGGGTCTATCTCGCACCTTGGTACCGCAGATATTGCAAATGCACCAATGGGGGCGAGTGTCCAGAGTATGTTGCAGGGGAAGGCTGCGGGTGTCAATGTAATGATCCAATCAGCATCACCTTCATCACCTGTTTCTGTAATTATCCGCGGGGCATCTTCACTTTCAGGTAACAATCAACCGTTGTGGGTAATTGATGGGGTTCCTGATTATTCAAATACTTCCTTTGAAAAAGATGGAAGGATTAATAGCTCTATATCCGGAAACATAGCAAACAAGTTGTACAACCTTAATTTAAATGATGTCGAATCTATTGATATTTTGAAGGATGCTTCAGCCACAGCTATTTATGGGTCGCGTGGTGCACAAGGTGTGGTCCTTGTTACTACGAAACATGGGCGTGAAGGAATGAAGCCAACCATTGAATTTTCAACACGTTATGGTAAACAGTTTATTGATAAAAGTAAAATAGGGGTGCTGGTAGCGGACGAATACATTGGTCTATCCAAAGCTTCTGTAAGAGAGGCTGTAATGTCGGTAGGCGGTTTAGATTATTTTACCAGACAATTTATTGATGAGGCTAAGTTTAATAACAAATTTAAGAATACCAGTCATTTAACAAAAAACTGGATTACTGATGACCTGTTTAGATCTGATGCTTATTTGAGTGGAAATACGGATTGGTGGGATTTAATGACCAAAAATGCAGCAACTAAAGATTATTCATTGTCCTTAAGGGGCGGGACCAAGCAGTCGAGTTATTATACCTCAGTATTTATGAAGGATCAGGATGGGGTAGTAACTGGTGGTAGTAGTAAGACTTACGGTGTTCGTTTTAATTTTGAATCTTCAATCAGAGATATCCTTAAACTAGGCGTAAATATCAATGCAAATGCGAGAAATACGAATAATAAGGATGCAATGTTGGGGGTAATCCTGAAAATGCGCCCGGATTTTCCAGCTTATAATCCAGATGGCAGCATCAATAAGATTTCTTTGTACACTAAGAATCCTTTGTTAGAGCTTCAGGATAGGAATGAGGGGAAAGGGAAATCCGGAGCTGTATCGATGTTTCTTGAGTATGATATTATTAAGGGGCTAAAATTAAGAACAACCGGTACTGCAGATTACTCGACCAACAAAACTGATATTTTTAGAAAAACTCAATATGATGGTAATTTGAACTCCAGGACTATTGATCAAAGCGAAAATACGGTGTTGGTTTGGGAGAATACACTGAATTATTTTAAAACCTTAGGTAAGCATGATATCAATGCTTTAGCGGGTTTCTCCATGGAACAAAGTGATAATGAGGCTTTCTCTGCTGTGGGTACTAATTTTCCAGATGAGGATGTTCTTATTGATTTAGGTAGTGCTGCCGTAAAATCGAGTATCAGGAGTTCACTTTATTCAAACTCGCTCGTCTCGGGATTTGCTCGTGTAAACTATAAGTTTAACAATAGATATTTGGTTACAGGAACGGTACGTAAAGATGGTTCGTCGCGTTTTGGGTTAGACAGGCGCTGGGGATTCTTCCCGTCGGCGGCTCTAGGCTGGATCATCACTGAAGAGGCTTTTGCAAAGCCTTACAGCAATATATTCTCTTATTTAAAGGTACGTGGTTCGATAGGTAAAACTGGTTCTCAGAATTTGGGTAATTACGCCTGGCAAACATTAATGGGCGCTAAAATTTACAACGGATTGCCGGGGATAGTACCTTCTACATTGGGAAATGATATTCTTCAGTGGGAATCACAAAACCAAATAGATCTTGGTTTGGATTATGGATTGCTTAATGATCGGATCAGAGGTTCATTTGGCTGGTATCAGAAAAAAGTTAGCAATCTGTTGTATTCTGATCCGGTACCTACATCTTCAGCATTTAATAACGTTACACAAAATATTGGAAGTCTTAAAAATCAGGGGCTTGAATTTGATGTAAAGGGGGATGTACTGAATTCAACAAACCTTACCTGGACACTTGATTTAAATATAGGCCATAATGTTGGCCGTTTGGAAAAATTAAATAGCAGTGCCAAATTTTATGGTGGTACTGCCAATGACTATTTTAGGGTAGATGTTGGAGGTAAATTAGGAGATTTTTACGGTTATAAATCTGCGGGGAGATTGTTGCGTACGCAGGAAGAGATTATTGCTTTAAAACCGCTGTTGCCAACTGGGTATCAGGATTTTTATCGCGATTCTTATGAAAATCCAGGCGATTTATATTTGATGGATTTGAATAAAGATGGTAAAGTTACGGTAGATGACAGGACTTATTTAGGGAATGCTAATCCTGATATTTATGGTGGCTTTGGCTCTACGGTAATCTGGAAAGATTTCTATTTCAACGCAACTTTTTCTTATGCCTTAGGTGGGAAAAGAATATTTGATTTAGAAAAATCTACTTCGGGCGACATGAATGTTTATAATGTTCCTACTATGGCACTAGATTCCTGGACCATGAAGGGAGAAGAAGGTACTTTACCGCGTTTAACTTATTACGGTAGGGGTGCGAACAACATTATGACTGATAGGTATTTACATGATGCTTCGTATTTGCGTTTAAGTGCACTAAATATTTCTTACCGCTTGCCGAAAAAATTGATGAATGACAGCATGTTCAAAACGGTTGAGTTTTCATTCCAGGCAACTAATTTATTTACCATTACAAAATATCCGGGTTTTGACCCTCAAGGTAATTTTAGTGCCTCTAGTACTGCTTTTATGAGTATGGGAGTTGACTATAGTACCTATCCACAGGCCAGAACATTTAATGTTGGTTTGAAATTTATCCTTAACTAAAATTTAATATTACACTGATGAAAAAAGTTAAATTATATATGCTTCTAGCAGGATTATTCCTTTTTGCTTCGTGCGAAAAGTTCCTGGATAAGCAACCTCCACATAATCTTACGCTGGATAATGCTGTAATTGATTATGCTGGTGCTAAAAATGTATTGAATGGTATGTACGGTACAGTACAGAATCAATATTTGGGTGGGACTTTGATGGTTCCGCTATCGGCAATGGCTGGGTTTTATACTGGAGAATATGCTGTAAACTATAATATGGCGACAAGACAGGGAGACAAGGATTATGGCGATCGCTGGAAGGGCATGTATGAGGCAATAAATGCAGCTAATGCTGCTATCATTTCTATTTCGGCGCTTGCTGATGATCAATTTCCTGCAGGATTACCCAGCAAAAAGAGTATGGTAGCCGAGGCGCGCCTGTACCGTGCCTGGACCTATAGCTGGTTGCTGTGGACGAGATGCCATTGGTGGTCGGCGCCGGAAAACCCGAATGGACTGATTTACCGGGATAAGATGGCTAACCTTTCCAATCTTCAGGTTGCGCGACTTACTGTGGGTGAGTCATATAATAAAATATTTGAGGATATTGATGATGCGATAGCTAATGCTCCTGGTTATACTAATTCCAAGTACCTATCAAAGGAAATGGCAATGGTGTTGAAGGCTAAGCTTTTACTGTATCGGGGTAAGGGCAATGACTACACGGAGGCGTTAAAATTGGTGCAGGCCTTAAAACCAAAAGCTTTTATAGAACCGAATGTAAAGAAGCTATATGAGGATGCCTGGGATTCTAAAGAGGTGCTTTGGAGTAGGTATCTGGAGTCGCCCGGAAGAACTCAGGCGGAATTTGCATATTCTTATGGGATTGTTTATAATCATAAATTCAATCTTGAGTTTGCTACCGGTTGGTTAACATTCGATCCGAGGTACCCTGAAGTAACGGGTGTTATTAGATCGCCAGAAACCTGGGATGATAGGACATTTCCGGCATTCACCAAATTGGCACATCGCGGCAGGGTGACTGGACCAGAGGATAAATATGCCACCTATTATTTTCGTTGGTCTGAGCTTTACCTGATGGAAGCAGAATTGATTGCCAGAACAGGTGGTACCGTAACAGATGCTTTAAAACCAATAAATGCTATGCGCGCTGCGAAAACAAGCGTAGCGTTGCCGGCGCTTACGGCTTCTTCTCTAAATGAGTTTTACGATGTATTGTTCAAAGAAATATGGGTGGAGCTGGCTTTAGAGAATGGTAGTGAGTGGTTTGCATCTCTAAGATTTATTAAGGATGGAAAGCCTTGGGTTTACAGCTTAAAAAAAGATATAAATTTTGATGAAAATAAGTATATCTGGCCAATACCTGATGCAGAAATGATCAGTAACAAATTAGCCACTCAAAATCCAGATTTAAAATAATTTAATGAACATGAAAAGATCTATTTATACATTAATAGGGGGATTGCTGTTGTTGGCAACATCCTGCTCTGATAAAAATGATTTGCTTATACCCGAAGCAAACGACATCACATTCAATGAGATAAAACTGAACGATTTTTCATTCGTTATTCCTGACGGTGGATTCAAGTCTGGAATAGTAAATTTCAATACCAAGAAAAACCCGGATGGTTCTTATTCCGGCTTTGCCTATTCTAATAGGAATAATCGGTCGTTTACCTGGAAAAATACCCAGGCATCAATAGATACCAACAGGTTCAGTGTATTCACAGCAAAGTATAACCGCACGGAAACATTTGCTGTGGCCTCTGTGAAGGATGACGATGCTTTTTTTACTTTAAATACGCCCTCTGTTATCGAACATATTCTGGTTGCGAATACTACTTATGGTTATTTACCCATGAAGTATGGTGATGTTTACGGGACTGTTGCAGTACCTGAGGTTAATCCGAACATAAAGGGGGCACCTAAAGGGGTATGGTATGCCAATGTACCAGGGGGAGTAAAGAAGATGGTTGACGTGAATAAGGATTACTTTAAAATTATTGCTATAGGTTACAAAGGTGGAGCTCAAACGGGAACAAAGGAGTTTTTCCTTTGCTCTATGACTTACGATCTGCTTTATCCAACGCAAAGTTACCTGTTAAACGATTGGTATAAATGCGATTTAACTTCCCTGGGACAGGTAGATAAGGTTGTTTTTCATTTAGCCTCATCTGATAATGTAGCAGGTGTAATGAGAACGCCATCATATTTCTGTATGGATGGTATCAGAATTAAAAACTAATCAATAAACTACATAAAACAATGAAAAAAATAATTGTATCCCTGTTGTTATCAGCTCCGCTTATGGCGTTTGCGCAGGAAACTCCTTATCAGATTAAGGGACAAGTTGGTAAACTAAGTGCACCGGCAAAGGTTTTTTTAACCTATCGCCTGGATGGCAATTCAGTAACAGATTCTGCGGCGCTAAAGAATGGTATGTTTGAGTTTAAGGGAGCTGTGCAAGGCCCATTACAAGTTAGACTAGTGCTTGATCGCGAAGGAAAAGGTTTACGTTCTGCATTAAGAAGTACAGATGCTTTGCAAGTTTATACCGACAAGCTTGTGATGGTGAATGCATCGGATTCTATTAAGCATGCGAAGATTAGCGGGTCGAAAATTAATGGGGAGAATGCTACTTACACCAAAATGCTAGCCGGACCTCAAGCTGTAATGACTGGACTGGATGCCCAATGGGCGGCGGCATCTGCTGATAAAAAACAAGATCCGGCTTTCAGGAAAAGTTTGCAGGATCAGCATAAGCCTGCTCAGGAAGAGAAAACAAGATTGCAGAAAGCCTATATTAAGGCCAATCCAGATTCCTATTTTAGTTTGTTGGCCTTAAAAGAGATTGCAGGAAGTAGAATGGATTTAGCGGTAATAGAGCCAATATTTAATGGGCTTACACCTGCTTTAAGGAGTTCTGCTTCTGGGAAAGCTTTAGCAAAACAGATGGAAACGACCAAGTTAACTGCTGTCGGCTCCATGGCCCTCGATTTTACCCAGAATGATGTAAATGATAAGCCGGTTAAGCTTTCTGATTTCCGCGGGAAATATGTATTGCTAGATTTCTGGGCTTCGTGGTGTGGTCCATGTCGTGCCGAAAATCCGAATGTAGTATCGGCCTTTCATAAATTTAAAGATAAAAACTTCACTGTTTTAGGTGTTTCTTTAGATAATCCCGGTAAAAAATCAGATTGGTTAAAAGCAATTGAAACTGATAAGTTAGAATGGACTCAACTGAGTGATTTGCAAGGATGGAAAAATGCTGCTTCGGTCCTTTATGGTGTTAGAGGAATTCCTCAGAATTACTTAATTGGACCTGATGGGAAAATTGTTGCGAGCAACCTGAGAGGGGAAGAGCTTCATAAAAAGCTGGGAGAATTACTTTCTAAATAAACCTAACTCAAGGCCTTAAAAGACCATTAAAATGGGGCATGCTGGAAGAACAGCTTGCCCCATTTTTTTATACTATCCATTTATCGCACTTCGCTAAAAACACCGGATCCGCATCCGCACCAATTCCTGGCGTATCAGGAACATCAAGGAAATAGCCATTATAAGTAGGTCCACCTATAACCGGATCAATAAGGTGTCCTAATAAACAGGTATCCAGGTCAAAGAATATAATATTCGGGCAGGACAACGCAAAATGAAGATTAGCACTTACAGCAATCCGGCTCTCCAGCATACCGCCAATCATACATTTAGTACCGGTTTGTAAAGCAATTTCATGAATTTTCTGAGCCTCCAGAATTCCTCCCGATTTGGAGAATTTGATGTTCAGATATTCACAGGATTTGCTGTTGATCAGTTTTCTTGCATCATGGTGGTTATAGCAGCTCTCATCTGCCATGATCTTAATTGCAGAATTCAACTGCAGTTCGGGAAGGTGATCATCATACCAGGTCCGCATTGGTTGTTCACAGAATTGTATGTTATAAGCCGCCAACTCACCGAGTACAAAAAGGGCATCGTCAAAACTCCAACCCTGGTTAGCATCTAATCGTAAAATCATTTCATCACCCACCGCGGCTCTGATCTGTTTTACTCGTTCAATGTCGCTATGTATCTCTTTACCTAACTTTATTTTTATAATCCTGCAACCCTGGTTTTTGTATTTTAAGGCTAAAATAGCCATGTTTTCCGGGCTGCCTATACCAATGGTCATGTCGGTTTCAACAATACGCTTTTGTCCGCCTAAGAATTTGTACAAAGGCAGTCCTGCATGCTTTGCCGAAATATCAAATAAAGCCATGTCAAAGGCACTTTTAATGGTGCTGTTGTGGGCAGCATACCCCAATAGGTCGTTCATTCTTTCGGGAATGTCCAACGGATCCTTATGCAGTAATATAGTGGCGAAATCTTTAGCCATCGCTAAACAGGTCTCCTGACTTTCACCAACAATCATTGGAAAGGCAGAGCATTCGCCCACACCGTAAATTCCAGTATCTGTATAGATTCTTATCAGTACATTCTGTGCAAAATGCATTGTTCCTGTAGCAATTACAAACGGTTCAATCGGAATGCTAAAACGGTATATTTCGGTATGGGTAATTTTCATGTCCAGGCATTTTTATCTAAAATATAAAAACAAAACTTAAATGGAAGCAGGATTGTATATAATTTATAGCTTTATGGTTTTAATTTCATAGCTCATGTCTCAGGTAAATCAAGAACCCAATAATTTAATAAAAGCATCCTCACCCTACTTATTACAGCATGCTTATAACCCGGTAAACTGGTATGAATGGGGGGAAGAAGCCTTNCAGAAGGCCNGAAATGAGAATAAACTAATCTTGGTGAGCATTGGTTATTCGGCCTGCCATTGGTGTCATGTGATGGAGCGTGAGAGCTTCGAAANTCATGAAGTCGCAGAAGTAATGAACCGCCATTATGTTTGTATCAAAGTGGACAGGGAAGAGCGTCCGGATATTGATCAGATTTATATGCTGGCGATACAACTGATGACAGGTAGTGGAGGCTGGCCGTTAAACTGTATCTGTTTGCCAGATCAGCGACCTATCTATGGAGGTACTTACTTTAAAAGAGAAGATTGGATAAACGTATTGTTAAGTGTGGCAAATATGTGGACCAACGAGCCGGATAAGGCCAAACAATATGCAGATCGGTTAACCGATGGTATCAAAAACGCAGAGAAGATAATCCCTAATCTAAAAGTGGATGAATATACCAGAACGCATTTAACTGAAATTATTGAGCCCTGGAAACGATATTTTGATATGGCAGAGGGGGGATATAACCGGGCACCTAAGTTCCCATTGCCCAATAACTGGCAGTTTATGTTGCGCTACAGCCATCTGATGGAAGATGATGGAACGCATGTTTCAGCCCTGCTAACCCTCGAGAAAATGGCGATGGGCGGTATTTATGATCATATTGGTGGTGGATTTGCCCGTTATTCGGTAGATGGAGAATGGCATGTGCCGCATTTCGAGAAGATGTTATACGACAATGGACAATTGATCAGTTTGTATGCAGAAGCGCATCAGTATTCGAAATCGATGCTGTTTAAAGAGGTTGCAGAAGAAACGATTGCCTGGCTGGAACGAGAAATGACATCGCCCGAAGGTTTGTTCTATTCCGCACTGGATGCCGATAGCGAAGGGGTAGAAGGTAAGTTTTACGTTTGGGATCAAACCGAATTTGATGCAGTACTTGGTGATGATGCTGATTTATTGACTGACTACTTCAATATAACTGAAGAAGGGAATTGGGAAGAGGAGCAGACAAATATCCTGCTGCGGAAGTTTGGGGAGGAAGAATATGCTGTAGTTAAAGGCGTGAGCATTATAAGTCTGATCGAGAAAATAAAGGTGGCTAAAGCCAAATTGCTACAGGAACGTAGCAAGAGAGTACGACCTGGGCTGGATGATAAATGTTTAACTGCATGGAATGCTATGGCCATTAAAGGCCTTGCAGAAAGTGCCGGAATATTTGAAAACCCGCATTATTACCAACTGGCTAAAAAGGCTGCGGATTTTATATTAAGTAATTTAAATACGCCAGATGGCGGGTTGTATCGCAATTATAAAAGCGGTAAAGCCAGCATTTCTGGCTTTTTAGATGATTACGCTTTCTTCATCGAGGCCTTAATCACCGTGTATCAATATGATTTTGATGAAAAATGGTTGCTTGAAGCTAAACGTCTCACGGATTATGTATTGACCAATTTTGAGGATGCAGATAGTCCGATGTTGTTTTATACAGCCGGTAATGGAGAAACATTAATCGCTAGAAAACATGAGATTATGGATAACGTAATTCCATCATCTAATTCCGCAATGGCACAAAATCTGCACAAGTTAGGCTTGCTATTTGATGATGATCGCTATATATTGAAGGCCGAAGGCATGCTGGCATCGGTGCTCCCACAAATTAAGACTTATGGCTCTGCTTATTCCAATTGGGCCATCCAGGTTTTGGAGGAAGTTTTTGGTATAAATGAAGTGGCATTAACGGGCAAGAATGTCGAAGAGGTGAAAAAAGAGTTCAATAAACACTATGTTCCTAATAAAATTACACTTGGAGGAACAAATTCTGAACTTCCTTTGTTAAAAGATAAGCAAAGCCAAGAAACAAAAATCTATATTTGCCGAAATAAAGTATGCCAGTTGCCGGTATCAACGGTTGA
>Ga0065714_10064968_pt1 | contig 14739 bp, 25 predicted proteins | sample MisRhiReplicate2_FD_59101 | JGI IMG/M metagenome (GOLD analysis project Ga0065714, IMG submission 59101) | Miscanthus rhizosphere microbial communities from Kellogg Biological Station, MSU, sample Rhizosphere Soil Replicate 2: eDNA_1 v2... | ecosystem: Host-associated > Plants > Roots >...
CCCCAGGTATTAAAGCCGCGAACTCTCCAGCGCTGAGCGAGTACGTGGTTATGTCCCCCGTCCTGCCGTAGGGGTCCGCGACAGAGGCCAGGGTGAACGTCTGTGCTCCCACGTCGGTGTTGTGGATGATAACCACCTCGCGACCGGTGGCCACGAACTCTATCCCAGCCGTGTCCGTGGGGGCCGTCTCGACCACGTCAAGGCTGTTCGCCGCCACCGGCAACGGTGGGTACTTTACCAAGTCCTTAATTTCCGCAGCTAGAGTCTTGACCGCCATTTTGCCTCCTACGTTACCGAGAAGTCGAAGTTTACAACTAGTCTGACTCGCCCTTGTGCATCTACCGGCCCCAGTGGGAACGGCTCCTGTACCGGTGTGGCGTGCAGAACCTTCGTCCCGCCCACCTGCTGGTTCACCAGGGCGGACATCAGGGAGTAGATCGTCTCTATCTTGGTTCTTGCTGTCTGGTAGTCCCTGCTCCTCACCAGCGTCTGTATGGACGGGTTGCGCCACGCCACGCCGTCGTGCATACGGACTTGGCCGAAACCCCCGTACTCGTACAGGCAGATGGCCTCGTCGGGGCCGTCGGGCATGGCGCTCTTGTACACATCGGTCAGCCCGTTGATGGTCAGCAGTGTGGATAGGTCGTCCAAGATCATCCAACCAATCTCAATGTTTCTAAAAGCGACCGATGACTCTTGGCCGCATTGCACGATTTGCAAGCAGGAACGATGTTGTCCAGAGTATGCGAACCACCGGCAACTATCGGGATCATGTGATCTATCGTTAATTCAACGCCGGTCTTCCAGCAGTAGGCACAATGATTGTGAAACTCCTCACATCGAGCCAGCCATTGCTCGCGAGTAAGATCGTTTACCGGAACCTTTTTTAATCGCTGATGTCGAACATTCGCATGCCATCTACTTAAAGTCGGATCAGATAGACGCCATCGTTTATGAGCCGCATGGATCTCTTTTTTATGATCCTGATAATACTTTCGAGCATAGAGATTCTGAGCGGCTTTGTGCATGAGATGCCAGTCGTGGCGATTGTTCTTCCGCCATTCTCTGTTTGCCTCACGCCACTCTTTCATCTTCGCAAGATATTTTTCTCTATTCCGGTGATATGTCTTTGTGGCGTGCTCTCGACTAGAGGCACGCGCATGTTCTAAATTCTTCTGATACCAATTGCGCTTGCATTTGTTCTGACAGTCCATGCAGACAAGTCGTCGCCGACGATTTTTCCCATAAGCAGCAAATCGTGTCTCAGGTTTTTCTTCTTGACAGATTCGACAGATCATTTCTTGACCATATCATCAATTCGTTTTGCTATACGACCCGCCATCGTACTTGCGCGTCGTTTCGCAGGATCTTCGAGATATTTCCATTTTCCAACAGGGTGATTTGCTTCAGCGTTCTCATGTACGAAAACAGCGTAGGGTGCCGCAATACCGCCGAACCCAACCTGGACCGTTACCTTGCTGTTCTCTGTCACTGGCTGGGCCACGTACCCCGACGCCCTCAAGGCTCCGGTGTCAACTGGTGTCTCCTGCTTAGCCTCGGCGATGAGACCTTCTCCCTCTTGGTACAGGGCAGCTGCGAGTACCCGAGTGGAGTCGCCGCCGAGGCTTCGCAGGCGGCCAATAACCTTGTCCTGACCCGTGATGTCGATCCTGATGTTCATAGATAAACTTCGCTGTGGCTGAATCCCGCCTTGTCGTTCACGTTGCTCACCGACAGTATCGGTGGCTGGCTGGGCCCCTTGAACGATCCCGGCATGGTGATCCTGTCCCGTGGGTCTATCGGCCCACCGATGACGTACAGGGTCGTCGTGCTGGCCCGCTCCTGCCCCTGGGCGTCACGAATCATCCTAACTTTCTCCTCGATGTGGCACGGGATGTCGGCGACCGGTGACCCGTAGGTTGACTGTCCGTATGCGTCCGATGAATCAAATGGCTCCAGTGTGATGCGTGAATAGCACCAGTCCGAAAATCTGAGAGCAAATGCTCCCGCCGCCATCTAGATCGTCTGCTCCTCGTCGCTAGGCGGCGGTGAGTTGTCGTCCCTCACCCTCGGTCCTCTTCCGCCAACACCGTCGAACTGCCTGAACGAGAACTTTTGGCTGATCTCCTCGATGCTAGGAACCTGGTGTGTTCCACCGATGAGCCTGAACTCCTTGGCCTGGGCCGTGTAGAACGCCACCGACCCCTGGCTGTAGCTCTCCGACAATCCGCCCACCGACTTCGAGGCCAGTCCGCCCTGGGACACTATCGTGGTCAGCTTGTCGCAGCACAGGGCCGCCGCCATGTACACGTTGGCCTGGCCGTTTATCAGGTAGACCAGCTCCTCGTCGGTGAAGTGGAACGGGGCCGCCGTGTCGTTAATCAAGAACCTCAGGGCGTCCTTGGGGGTAGATGCGGGGTTGTTGGAGTACGTGCTGCCCATCAGCGCCCCCTTACGAAGTTCGCTGCCAGGGCGAAGGTAAAGCTCGCGTTGGCCGTCCCCGCGTCCACCACCTTCCACTTAACACGCAACGTCGAGCCAATCGGCCCCTGCTTCACTCCTACCGCCATGGTGGCGTCGGCTGGCGCAGCAATCTCGGCCTCTGGAGCCATCAAGGCGTTCCAGTAGGCGATGTACTGCTTAGTCCCGCCGTTGCCTAGTACCTGGGTGAAGTGGATGAAGTCGTCGTAGGTGTTTTTGTCTATCGAGGACTGGACGAAGACGTCTAGGGTGTCGTTGACTTCCGTGGCGGCGGCGAGGACAACGAGAATGAAGCTCGCGGCTACGATGTTCCCGAAGTCACCGATTATGACCTTGTTGCCGTCCGCAGTGACGATGTTGGTGTTGGGTATTAGTGTCGGCATTGCGACCCATCACGGGACCATCGGGACGACCATGTACCAGACACGATAGAGAAAACTTCCCGTGCCCGTGGTCGGGTCGGCCACCAGGACGTGCAGAACCAGAGGGGAGGCAGCCACCATCAACGTGGTGTTGGCCCCCGATGCTGCTGTGTGGGGCTTGGCCCATCGGGACTGAACCGTGGACTGGTCGGCAAACCCCGATGTGGCTATCTGGCTAACTTCCAGGCCCGACGCGTCGGTGTACCTGACCACTATGTTGTTGGCGGCGTTGTACCCCGTTCCAGCCTGCTTGTGCAGGACCAATCCCTGGAACACGTTGGCCCATCCGGCCTTGGGTGCGCCGACGATAGTCTGGGGGGTTGTGAACATGGCCTTGTACTGGGTGGCCGTTATCACGCCACGTCGTGAGATCGGCATGAACGGGCCGGAGATCTGGCGGTATGCTTTCATTATCGACATAAGAGACCTTTATCCGTTCCGACTGGCCTCTGTCTTCGACCAGTCTATTCCCTCGGTGAGCTGACGATCTTGTCTGTTCGTCTCGGAGTCTGTCGGGTCGGGCACGTGGAACTCCTGGGGATTGACCCGCCACCCCCTGTCCCCTCTGTTTAGCCCAGGCTGTCCAGCCTCGGCCTTGATTATCTCTTTCTGCTCGTCGGTGAGCTGGTCCATGTCCACGATGTTGAACCTCGGGGCGGTGTGCCTTCGCTTGCCGTGGTTGTCGCGGTAGACCTCCTCGCTGAACTTGACCCCGCACTTCCCGCACTCCGACACCCCGCTGCCCTTGTACGAGCTTAGGTTGTAAAGCCTCACTAGCTTGTCGAACCGCTCCTTGGGAACGGAGAACGTGAACTTGTCGGCTGGGACCAGTGCGCCAACGTCGCCAGGAATCCCCAGCAGGGTGGCGTCGCCGGGGAGGGACCGCCCGATGATGAAGTACTTTGCGTCGGTCGACTCCTTGGGGACTTCGGGGTCTTTCTTTTTTGGTGATGGCATAGCGTGTTTATGTTGGCAGAGCTAATCCTACACTACAGCTGTCGCGAGAAAAGTCCCTGAAGCAGCAGAGGTTTGTTTCTGGTCAAAATAAGATGAGACCTCAATAATGTCGAACTCCGCCTCCTCGTCGCGCATCCTCTTGATGTACTGCAGCGCATTGGCCACTCGGTTCCACACGAACGTGTAGCCCGATGCCGGCTGCATCAGGGATGGTGCCGGTGGGACGTAAGCCAACAGTGCCCCCTTGCCGAATATGCGGACGTAGGTGGCGCTGGCCTCTGCCACTCCGGGGTTGCTCGACACACGGATGGTCCTGCCGATAAGTATCCGGGGAATCTCCACCAGAGACCCGAACAGGTCGGGACTCATCACACCCCGCTGGGTGTACTTGATGGTGTCGATGAGGTCAGGGTGCCACTTGAGCTGTATCCACACCTGCTTCCCGATGACCAGTGTGTTAGGCTCCCTGCCGATTGTGCCCTCCATATCGTCGCGGTATGTCTCGATGTCCTGTAGGGGGGTCGATGTGGCGTAGTCCGACCACTGAACGAAGTCCGACCCGCCCGTCTTGTCTGTCCACCCCTTGGAGGCAGCGAAGAAGTCGGTGGCGAAGGCCACCTCTCTCCGGAGGTACCCCTTCTCGGTGACGTAGTTGACCGCGTCCCGGTCCAGGTTGAACGCTCCTGTTATGGAGGCGGTGTCCCTGACCTCGTCGGGCAGCTCGAACCCGAAGCTGAACCTCGGGGCGAAGTACGTGTCGGTGATGTTCACCTTGAACCCGCCACGGATGCTCCGTGTTCCCGGCGCTCGAAGCTCGGCCTGGTCGCGGAACCAGTAGCTCTTGTCGTAGCTCGGGATGATCCCCGACTGCTGCGCCACCGGCACAAGCGGGAAGACCTGATCCGCGATGTAGGTCTGGTTCGTGTAGGCGATGCTGATGCTGGTTAGTATCCGGTTATAGTTTACATCAGCTGAAATTGGGCTTGGCATGTGGTGCCTCCAGTTAGAGAATTAAAAAATTCAATTATAGGCTCGTGGTGAACGGTCCGGTAAACAGGACTTCGATCTGGACACCGTCGGCTGCGGCGGCCTCCAGGGCTATCCCTACGGCGTTGTGCTTGTCGGTTGCCGACTGCACACCGACCCCGTTTGCTCCGGACTCGATGAAGTCCCCAGCCGCGATGTTCGGAGAGTTGGCGTTGACCGTGACCAGGCCGATGCCGAAGATGAGCACGCTGGCGGGCTTGCCTGCGGCCCCGCAGTCCTTGGCGTTCTGGAGCAGGCCGATGGCCTTCTCGTTAGCGCCGCAGACCGTGACCGTCTTCCCAGCCGACAGCTTCACGAGCCGGTTAGAGTATGTGGTCAGGTCGGTCGCCACGTCGAATGATCGGGCCAAAAGAGTTTGTTCGCCTGGCATAGATGCCTCCTAAGTAGATGAGTCGTTTCGTTACTGGACCTTGACGGACTGGACCTGCTCCCTGCGCCACTGGGTGTGCCAGTCGGGGTGGTCGTTGAACACCTTCACGATGGCGTCGGGCTCGGTTAATTCCTTACCCTCGCGCTTGGCAACCGCCATGTAGTCGTGGGCCAATGCGTTCACCCTATCGGTGATGTTGCTCGCGTCCCCGCTATGTAAGATGCCGTTCTGCCCCTTGCCCTTGCCGTACTCAGAGAAGAACCCGCCCTTCTCGATCAGCCCGTCGGCCACGTGCAGGATGCGGTAGATCTCCTCGGCCTCCTGGGGTGCGTTCTCGGCCACGGCCTTCATCACCTTGCCGAAGTGCTTGGGGACCAGGTTCAGGTACTTGAACTCCTCGGACTTGCGGATGTGGAACTCGGTCTCCCTCTCGTCCTTCTCGTCCTTGGCCTTCTTGGCGAACGCGTCGCGCTCCTTCTCGATGGCCTCGAACCGGTTACGGATGGCTGGAGGGACCCCCTTCCAGATGGTCTCGTCGTCGGGGTTGGTCGGGGCAGGTTTCTCTTCGGACTCCTTGGCCTTCTTCTGCATCTCCAGCATCTCCTCCTGCTGCTTGAGGATGGCCGCCTGCAGCTCTTCGTCCTTGATGGCCGCGATCTGTTCTTTGGTCAGCATAGTTGCTCCTTTTGACATCATCTTGTCTTTGGCCGCCTGAGCAGCGTCCATCGAGTCGTACTCGCCCTTCTTGGTCTCCCCGTCGTACAGGCAGAACTTGTCGCCCTCTTTCTTGATCGACATCTGCTTCTCTATCTTCTCTGACTTGATGACCAGGAACGTCCTCTTGTTGGCTGGCCGGTCCACACCGGCGACGTGCTGAATCTTTAGGTCGAACAGGCGGGTCGCCATATCACACCGCAGCCTTCCTGGCCCTGCCCCCCATGCTGTAGCCCTTCCAGTGGCCGTCCTCGATCTTCTTGAAAGACTCCTCGTCCCACACGATCCCCGCGAGCCACGAACCCTTCTTCACCCTCTGGCCGCCTATCTCCATGTCGGTCGGGGCGATGAACGATTCCACCACCTCGCTGTTGTCCAGGTCGGCTATGTGCATGGCGTTCACCCCGCGCTTGCCGATCTTCTCCAGCAGCTCGTCGGTGACTTCCAGCTTGACCTCGTCGTCAGAGTCCACGGCGTCCTTAATCTTCGAGATAAGGTCCAGCCCCGCCTTGGCCATCTCCCCGTGTCCTTGGAGAGATCGCATAAAATCCCAGGCGGCCACCTCAATATCCTCAGCCTTGGCGAACTCGTTATCCGTATCCAGGGTGTCAGGCTCATAGACCACCCCCAGTGTGTAGCGTCGCTTGCTGTCCTTGGCGAGAATCGAAGGCGGGTGCAGGGTGGCCCTCACTTTGGCGATGGCCTCGCAGATGGTGCAGGGCTTGTCGCTGTCCTCCGACTTCTCTATCTTGTTGGCGTCCGCCCCTAGCGACGTGTAGCAGATGGCGTGGGCCGACCCCTCGTCGTGCCCCTTGTCCACTAGGTCGCTGATGCACCGCGTCATCTTGTCGGTGTGGTAGGTGTGTGATTCTGATCCTGCTGGCATTTTGGATAAAAAAAAAGCGCCACGTTGCCGCAGCGCCCTTTTTGTCTCATTTCGGGTTGGACTCCCGAATAAATTCTGTTGTGTATTGGCTACTACTCTTCTTTTAGCCCGCCGTCAACACCCCTTTTTTTTATTTGTCGCGATGCGTATAATTATCAACCAGGGCAGCTCCCTAGAATAGGGTGGGTGGCCGCCGGATCTACGCCGGGGACGTGGCCGTTAAACCCCACCCCATTCGTCCTTATCCTCTTCCGTTCAGGAACACCGCCGCCTGATAGCTTGCCCTCTTGATCACCCTGTTCTTCTCCTGGCATTCGAACACCGAGCTGATGTCGTTGCGGTTCAGCAATATTTTCACCTGGAACCAGTTGTACCTGCCGTCCTCGATCTCCCGTCTATGGGACTCCAGTTCCTCGAGCAGGCCTGACTTTATAGTCTCGTACTGGCTCATTTAAGTATCTTGTCTAAAACAACACGACAAGTAGCAATCATTAGCTTGCCGTTTGGAGTAGTTGGGTCGAATTGTCGCGTCTCCGTCTTTGTCTCGTATCCGTAGGTTGATGCGAGTCGTTCATAGGTCTCGTGAAATAACTGCGCCAATTCCAACGGCGTCCAATCTCGTAACTCCTTCTCCCAGCCGTTTTTTGTACCAAATTGAGTCATAGGCTAAGTGCTATTGTGCAACGACAAGACGGGTGGCTCTCCGGTGGCTTCTTTATCCTGCGGCCGTCGCCGGTCGTGAATACTCCATTGAGGGGGGCTGTCTGACCATCCATCGGAAAGCATATCTGCTTGCATGCGTTGTGGCTGGCGATCCACTGCTGCTCGACATCTGCAGGTAGTAAACCTTGGTCCACGGCGCTATTCCAAGCGGCCTGTTGTCCAGCGTTGACAGCTCGCAGTGATTCGGAGCGCGAAATAGTGAGTGCACGCTGTCTGAGGAGCCTGTCCGCATATCTTTGTACCTTCGTATCGATATCAACAGCGCCGACATCAAGCAACCGGTTCTCGTAGTTCATCGCCCAGTTGGTCTGCTGCTCTGTTAGCCCGATCATCGACCGTATCTGGACCGCCGCTAACCGTGGTGGAACCCCGACCTCTATCGCGTTCCCTATCACCGCCTGAATACCTTCCATAGTGGTCTCGGTGATGTCCCGTATCATCGACCCAACCTCTGTCCTGGCGTACTGTATAGCGTGGGGGTTGGTGACATCGAACGACCCTAGCACCTCGCCCGTTACGGCCCCCAGGGCCGCCGTGGCCTTCACCCCCGATGCCTCCACTATGTCGGCCAGGGTGTCGCGCATCTGCCTGAACTCTAGCCCGCCCGTGGCCTCTCTGATCGCCGCTGCCGGGTCGATGGCCCTCATCGCCTGCTCTAGTACCTGCAAGGTGGCTTGACTACGGGCGCTACGAACGGCGGCTAAAAACCCTTCCCTCAACGGTGCCTCCATTCGCCTAGCCAGTGCTTCTAGGGCGCGGAGGGTCCGGCGATCCACGGCCTTTGCAATGCGGATCGCCGGGAATAGGTTGGCGTACTCTAGCAGTGCTGAGGAGAAAATCATTAAGCCGTGGGCGTCACGCCGTACTTGTCCGATAGCCGCTGCAGGTTCTTCTGCATGTCGGTGATCGTCTGCTGTGCGTCGGCCTTCTCTTCATCTGTGCTGTTGGGATCATCCACTACGGCCTGCGCCGATGTGATCAGAGCCTGAAAATGATTGGCCTGCTTTTGCCACTGCGCCCCTGCCTTACCGTGTGTTCCCTGTGCCATAAATGTCTCCTCGTTAGTGAATTAATATTACCGCTTCTACGACTCCACGATATTCCGCTTCGAAGTGCTTCGAAGTGCTTCGAAGCGTGTCATTTTTCAAATACTGCTATTCAGGTTGTCTATGGCAGTGGCGAGTCTTTGCACCCGCGCACTCAGATCGACCAAACGACTCGCCACACTATCGGTGGGTTGCTCTGCCATTTTTTCTTGTTGCAAGTCGAGCCGCATATAAGAGCCTGTCAGTTTCTCCATTGCTGCCTGCGCTTGCGATTCGGCCTCAGCAAGGATTTTTATCACCTGCTCTAGCCTGCCTGTTATTGTCTCAGGCCGAACGGCTGTTGGCATTCCCGCATAACGTTGCGCGTCCTGCATCTTTGTCTCCATGAACTGACGTTTAATCGCTACAGTGAATTCACGTATGACTTCAGCTTGAGAGGTTATCCTATCGTACTGCGTCATAATTTAGGCATGGCTCCCGTTCGCCCAAACGCTCCTGTGTTAGTCCGTAGGCGCGGCACAAGTTGCTCCATGCCTAAAATTGATTACGCCGGGTTACCGTGGCCCGACCCGATGTTCACGTGCTGTGGGTGCATCTTCAGCTCGGTCAGCTCGCTGTCTGTCAACGACCCGTCTTGGTGTCGGGTCTCCAGGTTGGCCACCTGCTTCTGAATGCGCTCATTGTCGTCCGCCTCGGCCTGCTCGGCCTTCAGCTTGTCCATCTGGTCCTGGCGGTCCTTGTTCTTGGCCAGCTTCTTGGTCCGCTCGTCCACCCCCTTGGCGTACTCCCTCACCTTGGCCATAGCCTCGCCCTCGAGCTTGACCTTGGTCTCCGATGGCGGGGTGATCTCGGCCAGCTTGCGCTCCCGTGTCTGGGGCTGATCCTCGTCACCGTGGGGGAACTGCTCTCTCAGAGCCGCCTGGTGCTCCTCCATCCACGCGTCTGTCTTCTGGTTCCACTCGTCGCTTCCCTCGACTACTCCCTCGGCCCGAAGCTCGTCCTGGTAGGCTACCTTGTCCTGCTGTAGCTGTTGCTCGGCCTGCGCCCTGTCGCTCGAATGTTCATTTGCCATAAAGTCCTCCTGTTAGAAACGGTTGTAGGTTTATCTTAGCACGCCCATCAGCATCATAATCAGTAGCACAACCACGACCACCCCCACCATGCCCGACGGCCCCCATCCGTATGAGTGGTAACCCCAGTTGGGTAAGCCGCCCACCAGCAGCAACACAAGCAGCACAATAAGAATGATATACATCAGTCCCTCCGTGTCCGTTTAGGGAATAATCGAACTTAGCGCCCAGAAGAACAAACCAAGGGCCATCCAATTTATCCTGCCCAGGCTCGGTGCGCTCATGGTGGCCAAGGCGAAACAGATAACCGCCAGTATCACCAGTATAAGACCGATACCCAATGGGCGGACCTCGATAGTTCTCATTCTTGCGCTCCGTTCTTCTGCGCCTTCATCATCTCGCGCAGCTCGTTCATTTTCTTCCACGCCACCCGCTTTGTCATCACCCGTCCCGCCTGACCATTGGGTTTAGGCTGGGGCTGTGTCGGTTGTTGTGGCTGCATCAATTGCCCGCTGTCTATCATGTCCTGCTCGGCCTGCTGCTGCTCCTCCGACATCTGGGGTAGGTCGGCCACGTTTCGCAGGTGCTTCTCCATGTCCAGGTCGGGAAACGATATCGCCCCTATGGTGTTGAGGGCCGTCAGGTAGGTGGCCAGCTCGGTTAGGTCCTGGGTCTCTATGTCCCCGTGGTCAAGCCTGGGTGGGTCCTCGTAGTCCATCCCGTTCACATCGAGCAGGGTAGGTATGGCGTGGCGGTTTATCGTCTCCTTGATTCGCTTCAGGTACGCCCCCAGGGCTAGGACGAACATGTCGGTCTTGTCCGATGATAACGCCCAGCTCCCCGTCTTGCCGCTACCCAGGAATATAAAGTCGGCCAGGCAGCTCTGGGCCACCCTGGTGTCGTAGCGGTTTATGATCGTCGACACGTCGAAGTTACGCCGGCTGCCCGAGGCCAATAGCTCTAGTTTCCAACCAAACGGAATCAGCACTCCCTCTCTCTCACCCCTGCGGATGGACCGCACCATATTCTCGGCTAGTTTCTTGTTTGCCACCGCCTCCGGGTCGTTCCTGTTCCACAGATCTACTCCATCCGGTGGTGTAAGAGTAGGTAGTCCCGCCAGGTCGCGCTCTACCCCGATGGCCTCGATCTCCTGCATCCTCTTGCCGTAGAACCACGGGGCATAGGCCGACCTCAGTATGCTGATACCCTCAGGACTGTTGCGGTCTAGCTTGGTCCGAAACAGCAAGGACTTCTCGATGGGAATGAATATCTGCCCCCTGCTCGGCTCGTTGGGAAGCATCTGGATCATGGCCCGTATCCCGCCAGACTCGTCAATGTCCCATCCGTACAGGGTGTTCTGCCCACGGGGTGCCCACTTGCGCCACCCTATCAGCCCGTCGTCGAACTTCGATGACGGCTGGGTGATAGAGTCGGTCTTCCCGCGACGCAGCTTGTAGCACACCTCGGCCCAGTGCCACCCGTAGCGGAACATGGAGCATATCTCGGACAGGTTGTCTGCCCATGACACGTTCATGTCCTCGAACAGGGCCCCCTTGATGAAGTCGGCTGGCTCCTGGTCGGACGGGTCCTCGGTGGCAGGCTCTATCTTCCACTCTACTTGGGCTATCATCTGCTCCAGGACGAACAGGATGGCCCCGACTATGGGGGTGGTTCCCATCTCGGTGTAGATTCTTACCCCGTTTGCCCCCTGAAGCTCTCTTTGGAAGTCCTCTTGTAAGCTATACCCGGTGTAGATGTTGAGACCGGTCCCCCCGATCTCGTTGAACATCGTGGGCTTTTTGGTGGGTGCCTCAGCCATCTATGCGTCCCTGTAGTGGTTAGCGTTGGCTATCATGGTGGCGTAGAACAGCTCCGGCTCCTCCTCGCACATGCTCCCCCACCTGTTGCAGGGGCTTCGCTCCTCCATGAACTCGCTGATGATCTCAGTCCTGACGATGTTGCGCCCCAGGTCGGGGTCCCGCAGAAGGTACTCCAGTGCTCGGTTGGCGAGCATCCAGTAGTGGTGCATTTGTGCCGAGGTATATCACCACGGTACGGGATGGGCAAAGAGAATGTTTTTCAGCGGCTCAGCTTTGCCCCCACCGTCGCCCCGTCGGGACAGTCCTCGTCGTCCCTGTTGTACGTGGTCTTACTCTTCCCCAGCGACCAGCCGGTGTTCCCCACCGCCGTCGGTATGGGCTGGCTGGACCACAGCTTGACTGGCTTTTTCTTCTGCTCTGACTCTATCTCGTCGATGCTTAGGGGTTGTGGTCTGTCTTGGTCCGCCATCTGTCACTCTCCATTCTTGCTATCTCGGCTCTCAGTTCCATGTATCTAGGTGGTGCCTTGGTCTTAGCCTCTGGGCATAAAAAGAATGTGCATAGCGGCCTGTGATGGGGTTCTACACTACAGCCATACGGTGTCAGGTACGGCGTTTCCGTTCGGTTGTGCTCCTGTAGGATGACATGGTGGATTGCCCTGGCCCATCCCTTTGCCTGCTCGCATCCCGCAGCCTCACAGCAGTTAAACGGTATCGCGCATTCCCTGCATAGGGCGTTTGTGAGGGTCGATAGCTCGTTGTAGAGGTTGATCAGCGTAGCCACTATCGACTCACACTTACCGTGGCGTCTGGATACATGCGGCAAGCATTTAAATATTCTTTTAGCCACGGCAAAAAAACTTCATAATTACCCCAACCGTTGGGCGGGTTGTGTTTACGGAAGCGTTCCGGATCGGCCTCCATCTTTGCTATTCCGTTCTCCAGGATTGGGATCAACTGCCTTGCCTGCGTAATTCCGTTTTCATCCGGTCGCCAAACAGCATTGTAAATACCGGCCTCACTCGCCATCACGCTTAAGTTGTGAGTGATGTTAAGGTCGAATACTGTGTCATCTTCTTCGTCACCGTCGCCGCAAGTATAGGGTTCTCGGCCGGGATTTTTTGCGTCCCATTCTTCATGCGAAATGGCTCGCGTCTGGCCATCTTCGCGCACATATATTTGTGCCATTAGATGCCGTTTTGTGCCCGGTAAATGCAAATATACATCTAAGCTCATCTTAACCACCTCGCGCTTGCTCCGACTCCCGTAGGTGCCGCCGACTTAGGAGCACGCTCTAGGTACAATATCGCCTGTGTCATGGCGTCTATCGTGTCGTCGTACTCTCCTTCGGGAAATGCCGCCGCCAGTTCTATCCACTCATCCACCCATGGTGCGTATCGGGTATCCGGCAGTATCAGGTTGCGTGCCTCCTGGTACGGCTGGACGGCATAGGCTCTGGTGATCTTGTCTGACATCTTCTCCCCTTGTGGAGGCCACGCCACGATCCCTGACAGACGGTCCTTGAGCAAGGCGATGACTGCCGGCCCTGCCGCCTTGTTCTCTATCACCTTGGCTCGTGCCTGGGGCCACCTAAGAGTCATCGCCGTTATGTGGTCCAAGGTCTGCTGCATGTCCATGAACTCGTAGACGGAGTCCAGCAGGTAGATGTTCTCGCTCCCCGCTATCTTCCCCCATACCTGTCCGGCCACCTTCGAAGTCCCCGGGTCGATGCCTCCCGTGGTCAGGTCCCATGACTGTATCACCACCGACATTCTCTTAACGGCCTCCTGCGGCGGCTCGGCGTAGTGTCGCCAGTTCTGCCTCTTGAATATCGCCCCCTCGTCGGCTGCCGGGGCTTGCTGGTACTGGGCTGAGTATATCCGTGGGGTTCGTTGCTTCTCCTTCTCGGCCTCCTCGCGGCTGAACCGCCGAGGGCACAAGAGTTCACCCGGCTGCTTGCGTGGGTCCTTCCACCCGATAGACGACACCTTGCTCCGCTTGGGGTCGTACTCCATCGGTATCGTTATCACCTCCCAGTCACCCTGGCGGTGGAGGTGGGCGGCCAGGTCCTTGTCGCTGATGCGTTGCATGATGACGATGCGCCGGGGGTCGTTGGGGTTGTTCACCCGCTTGTGGATCGATGAGTCGTAGGTCTCGATGGTGGTCTTCATCTTGGTCGGGGAGGTCCAGTCCTTGGTGTCGCTGGGGTCATCGACTATGACGGCCTTAGCGCCCGCTCCTGTGACGCCACCCATGCCGAACGCCTCCCTGCTGCCGGTGTGGTCGTTGGCGAACTTCAGCTTAGCGTTCTGGTCATAGGCCAGCTTGTACCGGTCCCCAAAGTAGTGCTGATACCAGTTGGACTCGATGATACGCCTGGCCTTGGTGCTGTGGTCGGATGCCAAGTGGATGGCAAACGATACGTAGATGAACGTGAAGCTCGGATCCTGGAGCCACGTCCATGGGGTCAGACAGATAGAGGTCGGGACCGACTTGGTCATTCTAGGGGCGACTTCTATCAGCAGATTGTGGATGTCCCCCTTAACGACGGCCTGTAGGTGGTCCGTGATCGCCTGTATGTGCCAGTTGGGTACGAACGGCTCGGTAGCGTGGACTATCGGCCAGCTCGCCTTGACGAAGTGATACAAAGAGCGGGAGGCCAGCTCGGCGTCGATATCGGCCTTGAGGGTTGGGTGGTAGGCTAGGAATTGGGCCAGTTGGTCCTGTCTCACTTCTTATTCCTCGCTCGGTATGCCCGCGCTCTATCGGCCTGAGACTTGGGTCCACCGCATCGGCAGGTTGGGCAATGAGGTATGGCGTCACGCTTTGTGACGGTCGCGGTATCCTCAATGACTCGCTCGCGTATCTTACCGTCACGCCCGCGTGACTTAACGGTGGTCAGTATCCTCGGTATGGGCATATGGAACCCCTGACACTGGCTGTCGTAGTGGCCCATCTGTCCGCAGTTCTTGCAGTACGGGTCAACCTTCATCCCCGTCCTCGCTCGCTATCTCCATCAGGCTCTGCCACTGCTCCAGCTGCTCGTCTGTGAACTTCGACAGGTTAACCCGCTGGTTGGTGAGGGCTATGGGGCCGCCCCCTGGGCCTGATATCTGTATCGGTGCCTTCCCGTCTATCTGCTCCCCTATAAACTGGGCCATCTTGTCCCCCCACTTGAGCGATATCGCCTTGGAGCAGTCCCTT
>Ga0065714_10003129_pt1 | contig 14731 bp, 9 predicted proteins | sample MisRhiReplicate2_FD_59101 | JGI IMG/M metagenome (GOLD analysis project Ga0065714, IMG submission 59101) | Miscanthus rhizosphere microbial communities from Kellogg Biological Station, MSU, sample Rhizosphere Soil Replicate 2: eDNA_1 v2... | ecosystem: Host-associated > Plants > Roots >...
TAGAAGAACCGCCAAAACATGCTATTTTCATTTTAGCAACAACAGAGAAACACAAGATTATTCCAACGATTTTATCTCGTTGCCAGATATTTGATTTCAAAAGAATTACCGTAAAAGATGCTAAAGAACATTTAGCAGAAGTTGCTACAAGTCAGGGAATCAATTTTGAAGACGATGCTTTGCACATTATCGCTCAAAAAGCGGATGGCGCTATGCGTGATGCTTTATCAATTTTTGACCGTGTCGTTTCGTATTGCGGAACTAACTTAACACGTCAGGCTGTAACTGAAAACCTAAACGTTTTAGATTACGAAACCTACATTAGCGTTACCGATTTACTTTTAGAAAATAAGATTCCGGATCTTTTACTAGCCTACAATGATATTTTGGCAAAAGGTTTTGACGGGCATCATTTTATTGCTGGTCTGGCTTCGCATTTTAGAGATTTATTAGTGAGTAAAACGCCTGCAACTTTGAGTTTACTTGAAGTGGGAGAACAAGCACAACAAATGTACGGTGTTCAGGCTCAAAAATGCTCTCAGGACTTTTTATTGAAAGGAATTGACATTGCAAACGACTGTGATTTAAAATACAAACTAAGTCAAAACCAGCGTCTTTTGGTCGAACTATGTTTGATGCAATTAGCCTCTATCAACTTTGATGGAGAAAAAAAAAAGCTGAGCAATTTATAATTCCGCCTACTTATTTTAAAAACGGCGGGTATTCTATAACTGAAGTTAAAAGTCAAAAGTCCAAAGTTGAAGGTCAAAGTGAAACTTCAAATAATTCTTCTGAAACTTTAACTTCACAAAAAGAAGAAATAGTTTCAACTCCAAAAGCTGAAAATCCTGTTTCTCCTGCTATTGAAAATCAAACTTCTTCTGCGGAAAATCAACCTAAAAAAGTTTCTGCTTTTTCTCTCGCGAGTATTCGTGCGAAAAAGGAAATGGAAGAAAGCAACAAATCGTATGTAAAACCTACTTCTATTTTACCGACAGAGGAATTTACAGAAACAGAAATGTTAGTACAATGGAATAAATACGCACAACGTCTTGGTGAAAAAGGTTTTAAAATCATGGAATCGTTATTATTGATTAACGACCCAAAACTAAACGGTACGGCAATTACTCTTGAATTACCAAACGAGGGTTCTAAATTAGATTTTGAGAGTCAGCTAACTGGCCTTTTAGGACATTTGAGAGGGCATTTGCACAATCACGATATTACGATTGAAATTATTGTAAATGAAGCCATAGAAACTAAGAGAAGTTTTAATGATCAGGATCGTTACAACCGCTTGTTAGAAATCAACCCAAACATTGAACTTTTGCGTTCAACCTTTGGATTGGATTTGCATACTTAGTATTTTTGTTTGCCACGAATTACACTACTTATCACTAATTTCTCTGTGTCAAAAATAAATAATTCGTGCAAATTAGTGTAATTCGTGGCAAACAGTTATTTATTTCTTAGCCCAAAATCATAAACTTTTTGCAGCCATTTTTCTCTTTGCAGTTCATTAGATTCTTTAATAATTCCGATATAACTTACTTTCACTGGCTTAACTCCGCAAAACTCCAAGGTTGATTTCTTTAACTGATTAACGCTTGGTCTTGCATAAAACAATCTGTAATACCAGCCTGGCTGATCTAAAGTTGTTATAATATGCGCCGTTTTCCCTTTAAGAAGCTTATCCCACCAAACTGAATTTTCCCGATATTGAAAAGCCATTCCCGGTAAAAACAAACGATCTATAAATCCTTTAGTAATAGCAGGAAGTCCGCCCCACCAAACAGGATGAATCCAGACTAAATGATCGGCCTTTTGGATTTTCTCCCAGGATTCCAATAAATCAGGTTCTAATTCGGTTCTTTTTTGGTAGCCAAATTTTAAATTAGGGCTAAAATTTAAGTTAGCAATTATAATTGTTTCTACCTCTGCGCCAGAAGTGATAGCGCCTTTTTGGTAAGAATCTGCGATAGCGAAATTGAAGCTTTCCGAATTTGGATGTCCGTTTATAATTAGTATTTTTTTCATGTTCTATTCGCTTATTTTAAGATTAATGGTATTGTAATTATTTAACGCTTCATAAACTTCCTGCGACGAATGCATTTGATGACTAAAATAAATCCCACTTACTAAAGTTTCACTTAACATCTTTTCGATATGTAAAACAGTAGAAAATGCAGTTAATTCAGCCTGACCTTTAATACTTTGCAAGCTAACTCTTTTTGTTTTATCCTGAGTTTTAATAATTGCTTCAAAAATAGTTTGATCACCATTTCCGCTTGAACTAAAGAGTAATTGTCTTTCTCTTAAAAACATGATATTAAAAATCTTAAGCGACTGAAAATACCCCATTAAACTTGTTACAAACTTAGAATTATAAGTCATCTTAACCGAGACGGTTGGTATTTTTTCTATCTGATTTAAAATAAACAAATCCGGAACATCAAGGTTATAAGCCTGACGTTTTCCAATTCCGAATGAGAAATTAAATTTTTCGGAATTTAAAAAATGTTTGACTTGTTGTGGTTTGTTATTTTTATAAACAACGAATGGTTTACATACATTTTCTGCTAAAAAATTTGCTGAACTTTTCCCAGCCAAATCTTTTACCGAATAATAAATATAAAGATTTGCTTCTTGAATTTTAGACTTATCACTTTCTACAAAATCAACCAAACTGCCAACAATACCACCCATCCAGCCAGAACTAAAAACAATTCGGCTATTAATATTTTGCTTATCTGCTTTGGCTAAATCATATGCAATGGTCAAATCGGGAGTTGGTTTTGTAATATCAACATAATCAATATTATTTTGTATTGCAAATTTCAGAATTTCATTCGCATCATCTTTCGTAGACATTACGATTAAATCGATTTCATTCTCTAAGATAGAATTAAAAGTCTTAGGATTAGCGACATCAACAACCAAACTATTCCTTTGATTGTTTAATTTACGGCTTCCAATAAATAAGTTGTAATCAGGATTTCTTCCCTTAAGGATACGTAATATGACTTTACCTACTAATCCTGTCCCTCCAATTATTAAAATATTCTTTCTCATTATTGTATATTATTTTCAGCAAAAATAATGAGCAAATATTTCTCAGAAACCAGACAAATGTCCTATAAAATCGCTTTTCTGATTCGACTTAAATGTCTTGGTGTAACGCCTAAATAAGAAGCCAAATATTGAAGTGGAATTAACTGAAGGTATTTTTTATGGTTCTGATAAAGTTCTTCATAACGTTGTGTTCCGGATAATTTCTGAAAAGAAATCATTCGTTTCTGAAGCCTTACATGTTCCATTTCAGTTAATTTTCGCCCTATTTCCTGCCAATGAATACTTGATTTATAAAGCTTTTCTAAATTCTCACGACTTATAACCTGCAATTCTGTATTGGCTAAAGCCTGAATATTTTCTTCGGCTATTTCCTGAGTTATAAAACTGGAGAATGAAGCCATAAATTCGCTTTCGAAAGCAAAACAATTCGTGATTTCATCTCCCTGATGATTGAAAAAATACGAACGTAAAATGCCGCTTTTAATAAAAACAATTTCATTACAAACCTGATTTTCCGTCAATAAAAGATCGCCTTTTTTGAGTTTCCGAAAAGTAATTAAACCATCTAACTGATCTAATTCAATTTGTGGTATGTTTTGAATGGATTGAAAAACGGATTTCATTATAATATAGAAAATTTAGTATTGAAAAAAAATATATAGAAATTATTCCAACACATAGAAACATAGATTTTACTAATAAGAAAAGGCATTTCACTTTTCATACATTCACATAGCTATGTAAACTTGGTAGAATGAAATGCCTTTTTAATCTCAAAAAAACTATGTTCCTATGTGTTAAATATTCATTATCAAAATCACTCTTTTGATGCAAAAATCTTTTCGATTCTTTTATCGGGAATAAGCCATGACATTGCCACAATAAAATAGGCTGCACCGGATACCCATTCGTTGTAAAACGACGCCACAATTCCAAAAGTATATAAAACTACAGAAGCTTTTCCTTTGAAATCTTTTGCTAAAGCTTTTGCCAATACAGAATCTTTTCCTTCCACATCTAAAACGGTTTTTTGAAGAATCACGTAAGCAATAGCACATATCAATAAGATACCTCCATAAAATGCCATTGCTGCTTTTGCAAAATTATGTTCTCCCATCCATCCGGTAGCAACCGGAATTAAGGAAAGCCAGAACAACAAATGCAAATTGGCCCAAAGTATTTTCCCGTTTACTTTTGATAAACCGTGAAGTAAATAATGGTGATTGTTCCAGTAAATTCCAACATAAATAAAACTTAAGACATAACTTAAAAACTTAGGAATAAGCGGCTTTAAATCGGCAAATTCATGTCCGTGTGGCACTTTAATTTCTAAGATCATAATGGTTATAATGATTGCCAAAACGCCATCACTAAAAGCTTCAAGTCTGGTTTTATTCATTTTATATAAGTTTAAAAAAGGGTTTGCCACAAATTACACTAATTTTCACTATTTTTTTATTCGTAGTGAAACATATTAACTTGTGTAAACTAGGGGTTGAATATTTTTTGCCACAGATTAAAAGATTTTCACAGATTCCAATATTTTGAATCTGTGAAATCTGTGGCTATTTCTTCTACTAAATTTTACCGTAGTACATTGCTTTTACAATACCATCTGAAAGTCCAATTTTTGGAACGTAAATTTGGCGTGCTCCACTCCATTTCATCGCATTTAGGTAAATACGGGTTGCGTGGATAATTACGTCGGCACGGTCAGAGTTTAATCCTAATTCGGCGATTCTCTGTTCGTACGTTAAAGAATTTAAGAAAGCGTATTGCGAATTGATGTAAATGTAGGAAAGCGGTTTTTCCTGCTGTTTTCCAGACATTTTAAACAATTTATTGATATTTCCGCCAGAACCAATCAATGTTACTTCTTCGTAGTCTGCCGTATTGGTTTTAATCCATTTTTCGATTTCATCCCAAACCACATCACAAACCATGTCATTTAACAAACGAACTGTTCCTGCTTTGAAAGATCTTGAATTGATCATTTTTCCGTCAGAGAATAAGGTAAACTCGGTACTTCCACCACCGACATCTACAAAAAGATAAGTTTCGTCTGTTTTTAATAGGTGATGTAAATCTGTAGAAGCAATAATAGCGGCTTCTTTTTTACCGTCAATAATTTCAATTTTTATATCGGCTTTTTTCTTAATCAAAGCGACCACTTCTTTGGCATTATAAGCTTCACGCATTGCCGAAGTAGCAAACGCCATATAACGTTCTACTTTATGTACTTTCATCAATAGGTTGAATGCTTTCATGGCATCAACCATTCGATCTATATTTTCTGCTGAAATCTCACCTACTGTAAAGGCATCCTGCCCCAAACGAATTGGAACACGAACCAGGGAACTTTTATTAAATTGTGGTTCTTTGCCTTCTTGTTCTACAACATTCGATATCAGCAGCCTCATGGCATTTGAACCGATATCTATTGCTGCAAACTTCTTTATATTAATCATGCTCACTTATGATTTGAAATTGATTTTGGTTTTTTATTAATTTATTTTCTGTGCAACCTCTTCTAATACCGCAATTTTATTTTGGTAATATTTATAGGTTTCAAGCTGAGCTCTAAATGGGGCATGATGGTTTCGAGGCTTGTATTTATTATCTAATTTAAAGGAATGGTATCTTACCTTAACGTTTCCTTTCCATGCAATATTAAAATTATCTATAAGTTCTTTTTTAATTTCAAGGTCATAAATTGGACAGGTAACCTCAACTCTTCCGTCAAGATTTCTGGTCATAAAATCGGCCGATGAAATGTATACTTCGGTTAAACCGGCATTTCCAAAAATATAAACTCTTGAATGTTCCAGGTAATTATCAACGATACTAATCGCTTCGATGTTTTCGCTCATACCGGGAATTCCGGGAATCAATGAGCAAATTCCTCTAACCTGTAATTGGATCTTTACTCCTGCGTTACTGGCTTCGTACAATTTATCGATCATTTTAAAATCGGATAAACTATTCATTTTAAGTTTAATATGTGTTTTTCTACCTGCAAGAGCATGTAAAATTTCACGATCTATTAACTTGATGAATTTGGTTCTTGTATAATGCGGTGATACAATTAAATGTTTGTAACGGTGTACTCTGTAATTAATATCAAAAAATTCGAATATTTTAGAAATGTCTTTTAAAATTCCCTGGTGACAGGTGAAAAGTGTAACATCAGTATATATTTTTGCCGTTGCTTCGTTAAAATTTCCTGTTGAAATAAATCCGTAACGTCTTGTTTTTTCATCTTCAACTCTTTCAATCACACATATCTTACTGTGTACTTTTAGTCCTTTAATTCCGAAAATAAGATCAATTCCTTCTGTCTGCATTTGTTCAGCNTACGAAATATTTGTTGCTTCATCAAAACGGGCCTGCAATTCGATCTGAACGGTTACTTTTTTACCATTTTTGGCGGCATTGATCAAAGAACTGATAATCTGCGAATTCTTAGCCAAACGATANAAAGTAATTTTTATACTGGTTACTTTAGGATCTAAAGCAGCTTCGCGCAAAAACTTTGTCAGATAAGAAAACGACTGATAGGGAGCATGCAATAAATAATCTTTTTTACTAATTTTCTCCAATATACTTCCTCCCAAACTCAATCCCGGAATAGGCAATGGTTCATTTGCTTTATAAAGTAAATCGAATCTTCCTAAATTTGGAAAATTCATATAATCACGACGATTATGGTATCTTCCTCCCGGGATAATACTATCTGTTTCTACAATTTTCATTTTATCCAAAAAGAAACGCAGGGTGTCTTCTTCAATTAAATTATCATAGATAAAACGAACTGGCTCCCCTATTCTTCTGTCTTTTACTGAAGAAGCAATTTTTTCAAGCATACTTTTACTCAAATCGCTATCAATATCCAATTGTGCATCACGCGTAATTTTGATCATATGCGCTGAAACACTTTTATAATCGAAAATGTTGAAAATATTCTTCAGATTATAACGAATCACATCATCAATCAAAATAACATAATGTTTATCATCATGCGATGGCAGAACGACAAATCTGTTTATTGTTTTAGGAATTTCGATAACCGCATAGCGAACTTCATCATTCTGGTTCATCTCAAGGCGAACTGCCAAATATCCCAAAGTATCTTTAAGAATAGGAAATTCTGCTAAATCATTCAAAATGATAGTTACCAGTTCCGGGCTTAATTTCTGAATAAAAAAGTCTTTCAGAAATCTTTCCTGATCCTGCGTAATTTGGCTTTCGTTGATAATGAATATATTCTCAGCTTCCAATTCAGCTTCGATATTACCTAAAATACGAAGGCTTTCAGATTGTTGCTGAATAACGATTTCTGTAATATCTTTTACTAATTGATGGGCAGAAACGCCTCCTAAATATTTTTCGCCAGAAATTCCTGAAAGGCTTAATCTACGGATTGCGGCATAACGAACTCTAAAAAACTCATCTAAATTGTTCGAAAAAATTCCAACAAAACGCAACCTGTCTAAAAGTGGTACTGTGTTATCTGCTGCTTCCTGAAGTACTCTTGCATTAAACGCTAACCAACTTTTTTCTCTATCGATATATTTCTGTTCGTACACTTTATTTATTTTAAATCTTTGGGGAAAATTGTTTTATGGGTTTTGCCTTTATTGATATTATCCCAGCTTTCACTATCAAATTGCAGTGATACAAAACCTGAAGTTGGGACGTTTTCGATAAAAACATCCCCAAATTTATTAACAAAATTTGTAATAGCCTCGTTATGTCCGAAAAGAATAACGCTTTCGAAACTATTATCACATGATTTAATAACCTTTTCGAGCTGTCTTTCATCAAAAGTATAAAGGTCGTCTTTATAAACGATACTCTCTATAGGATATGAAATATTTTGGGCAAAAATTAAAGCAGTCTCTGAGGCACGTGCTGCAGTGCTGCTCCACATTATATAGGTCTTTGGAAGAAATTTTGAAATATTTGCCGATACATCATGCGCATCCAGAATTCCTCTTTTCATCAGAGGTCTGTCAAAGTCTTTTAAAGGTGCTTCCCAACTTGATTTAGCATGACGTATTAAAATTAAATTTTTCATAGGCTGAAGTATTTAGAAACATCAAAAAAGAAGTTCTGATTTATTGAAGTTCTAATTTACAAAAGAAATTTTAATAGTAATCACTTTTTTATTTCTGTTAACATTTAGTCTAAAATATTAACAAGAAAAAAGACGGCGCAACTTTGCCTGAAATTTAAAAATTAAAATGCTCCTTTTTTTTAAAAAGTGTACTTCATCTATTAAACCATTCACTTAGTCGATTTATTTAAATTAATAAATTTTTAATTAAATACCTGATTATCAATAATATACAACAACATAAAAATTGCTTTTTAAATCAAAAAAGTAAAAAAAACATGATTTTTTATTTGTTAGAAATGGCATAAAAAAATGTTTTTTTGATCATTATTTAACAAAAAAAAGACACTTCAACGAGTTTTTAGGTTAGTTATAGACAAAAAAAATCAAAATAAAACAGTCTCTATAACTTTGATTATGTTAAAATTCAACAAGTACCAAATAACAAAAACCAAAATTATGAGAACTAAAACTACTCTAATAAAAGCAGTAAAATTTGTCAACAATTGTAAGTTTATTTTTTCGTTCAGAAAAAACATCTTCCAAAAAAATATTTTTTCGATACTGTTCTGTTTCATTATACTTATTTCATTTGAACAAACCGGATCGCTCGATCTTAATTCAAAAATTGAAAGCAACAGAAGTAATAAAATTTCATCTTTAGAAGTCTACAGTAATTCAAACATTCAAAATATAGCACTTATTAGGCCTTTTACAGATTCTTTTAAAAGCACGATAACAGAATTTAGTATTGCTTTTCAATATAACTCCGACACTTCTATTACTACTTAATTCATAGTATTTAAAAGCATTAACAAAATACGCTCCCAATCGAAAACAGGAAAAATCTTCTTTAACAACAGTTTCCTGTTCATACCGATCGATAATTTTTAATCAAAATAAAACTGATTAAAAAAAAATAGAAGTCTCATAATAAAAGTATTAAAGTTTAAAAATTAGAGATTATGAAAAACATTACTTCTTCTTTAAAAAATATCAATATTAAAGGCGTTTTCATAGCGTTACTTTTAGTATTTAATATCCATAATTCGTTTTCGCAAGTAGATTTGAGAACGTGCGGTTTTGCTTGTACATCAAACAATTATACACTGACAGATGTCTATCTAAGCCTTTCCGATGTAAATGGAGTACCGATAACCAATACGACCTGTGATATTGGACAGGTACAACAGGTATATATCTATCTTAACTATTCCTCCAATTCAAATTCTGCTATTCACTTTACAAGAATAAATTCAGATTTGACGATCAATGGGGTTACCACATTTTTAAATGTTTTACTTGGGGATATTGTTCCTGGAAGCAACAAAAAAGTAATTTATGGCCCATTTAATTGGGTTTGCGGCCAAAAATTAAGTCTTTCAAACACAATAATAGCCTGGAAAACCAATAATAATGGTGATCCTGGTCCAAATTACAAATGTTCAGATTTTACAAATTCACAATGTGACTTTACAAATTCATTTTTAATTTCCACACCCTTAGCAATACAATTTACTTACAAAGCCTGTAAAGTTGGAACAAACACAACTGTTACGTTCGACTCAGGATTAACAAGTGGAGGCGAAACGCCCTATACCTATGCGTGGGATTTTAAAAACGATGGCGGAGTACCTGATTCGACTATTGCCAATCCTACCTATACATATACAACCTCAAATAATACAGCAAAATTAACCGTCACTGATTCTCAGGGTATATCAAACTTTTATACTCTTCCTATTGTTGAACCGGCCGAAATAATAATAGGCGGTTCCCCTAGTAGTATAGGCTGTAATGGAGGTACCTCGACTATTACATTAAATGTATCCGGAGGAACTGGAGCATATACTTACTTATGGAATACCGGGGTTACCAGTAAAGACTTAGTTAATGTAACTCCCGGAACATATAGTGTTACTGTTAAAGATGCTAATGGCTGTACAAAAACTCAATCTTTCATCATTAACCAGCCGACAACCCTTACGGCCACAACTTCACAAACAAATGTAAGTTGCAATGGGGGAATGAACGGAACAGCCACAGTAACTGTTAGCGGCGGAAGTCCTGACTATACTTATGCGTGGTCTCCTTCCGGCGGAACCGGCGCAACAGCTTCTGGCTTAGCAACAGGAGCGTATACCGTGACTGTAACAGATGCAAATGGATGTAGCTTAGTTAAAAACTTTAATATCACCCAGCCACCTGCTTTGGTTGCAACTGCATCCAGCCAAACAAACGTAAGCTGTAATAGCGGGACAAACGGATCAGCCACTGTTGCTGTCACTGGCGGCACCGGAAGTTATACCTATCTATGGGCACCAACTGGCGGAACCGCCGCCACAGCTTCGGGTTTAACCGCAGGAACTTATACGGTAACGGTTAAAGATGCTAATATGTGTCAAACAACTCAAAGTTTTACCATTACTGAACCAATTACTCTTTCCGCATCGACCTCTCAAACAAACGTAAGCTGTAATGGAGGAAGCAACGGATCAGCCAGCGTTCTTGTTTCAGGCGGAGCAGGCGGCTATACCTACTCATGGTCACCAGCTGGCGGAACTGCGGCTACGGCAACAGGTCTTACAGCAGGTACTTATACTGTAACTATTACAGATGCTAATGCCTGTACCCTAACCAAAACTTTCAATATTACGGAGCCACCGGTTTTAGCCGCAACAACTTCACAAACCAATGTAAGCTGTAACGGAGGAACTAATGGGTCAGCCACTGTAGTTGCTTCAGGAGGAACTTCTGGTTATACGTATTCATGGTCACCAACTGGCGGAACTGCGGCTACGGCAACAGGTCTTGCAGCAGGAACTTATACCGTAACTATTACAGATGCTAATACCTGTACTTTAACCAAAACTTTCACGATTACACAGCCAGCTGTTTTAACCGCAACAACTTCACAAACCAATGTAAGCTGCAACGGAGGAACCAATGGGTCAGCCAGTGTAGTTGCTTCAGGAGGAACTTCCGGATATACGTATTCATGGTCACCATCTGGCGGAACTGCGGCTAGCGCAACAGGGCTTGCAGCAGGAACTTATACCGTAACTATTACAGATGCTAATACCTGTACCTTAACCAAAACTTTCACGATTACACAGCCAACTGTTTTGACCGCAACTACTACTCAAACTAATGTGAGCTGTAATAACGGAAGCAACGGATCAGCCGGAGTGGTTGTTTCAGGGGGAGCAGGCGGCTATACATATTCATGGTCACCTTCAGGCGGAACTGCGGCTACGGCAACAGGTCTTGCACAAGGAACTTATACTGTGACTATTACAGATGCCAATAGCTGTACCTTAACCAAAACTTTTACCATTACACAACCAGCTGCTTTAACCGCAACAACTTCACAAACCAATGTAAGCTGCAACGGAGGAACCAATGGGTCAGCTAGTGTAGTTGCTTCAGGAGGAACTTCCGGATATACGTATTCATGGTCACCCTCAGGCGGAACTACGGCTACGGCAACAGGGCTTACAGCAGGAACTTATACTGTAACTATAACAGATGCTAATGCCTGTACCTTAACCGAAACTTTCACGATTACACAGCCAACTGTTTTAACCGCTACTACTACTCAAACTAATGTGAGCTGTAATAACGGAAGCAATGGATCAGCCGGAGTAGTTGTTTCAGGTGGAACAGGTAACTATAGCTATTCATGGTCGCCTTCAGGCGGAACTGCGGCTACAGCAACAGGTCTTGCACAAGGAACTTATACTGTGACTATCACAGATGCTAATGCCTGTATCTTAACCAAAACGTTCACCATTACACAGCCAACTATTTTGATAGCTACTACTACTCAAACTAATGTGGCCTGTAATGGCGGAAGCAACGGATCAGCCGGAGTGATTGTTTCAGGCGGAGCAGGCGACTATACATATTCATGGTCACCTTCAGGCGGAACTGCGGCTACGGCAACAGGTCTTGCACAAGGAACTTATACTGTGACTATCACTGACGCTAATGCCTGTACCTTAACCAAAACGTTCACGATTACACAGCCAACTGTTTTAACCGCAACAACTTCACAAACTAATGTGAGCTGTAACGGCGGAAACAACGGATCAGCCGGAGTGGTTGTTTCAGGCGGAACAGCCGGATATACCTATTCATGGTCACCAGCTGGAGGAACTACGGCTACCGCAACAGGCCTGCCAGAAGGAACCTATACCGTAACTATAACAGATGCAAATTCCTGTACCTTAACCAAAACTTTCAACATTACAGAACCAGATGCCTTAACAGCAACAACTTCACAAATCAATGTTGGCTGCGGCGGCGGCAACACAGGGTCAGCTACCGTAGTTGCTTCAGGAGGAACATCCGGATATACCTATTTATGGTCTCCGTCAGGTGGTAGCGGTGCTACTGCTAATAATCTTACTGCAGGAACTTATTCAGTAATGATTACAGATAGTAAAGGCTGTACCTTAACTAAAACAGTTACTATTCAGGATGGTGATTCAGTTAAACCTATAATTGCTCCCCTTCCATTAGCTTCAATTATCAATTGCCCGGATGTTCCCGTTTTTGCAGAAGCTACTGCCACAGATGATAACGGAACAATTGCTTCATTAACTTATGTAGACAGTACGTCACCAGGTAATTGTGTCGGTTCCTATACAAAAACAAGAACCTGGACTGCAAAAGATGCCTGTGGAAATATTTCATTACCCGTAAGCCAGACTATTACTGTGCAGGATACTACTGCTCCAACATGGTCAACACAAACAGCGTTCTTAAATAAAACAATCGAATGCGATAACCTGCAAGCTTTGGCAGCAGCTCAGGCCTTGTTTCCAACTGCTTCTGATTTATGTGATAACGATGTTTCTAATATCGTAAAAACAACAGGCTTATTTGTAGCTTCTCAAGGATGTTCTAATGCTGGTACTTATACCAATACATGGACTGTAAAAGATGATTGTGGAAATACTTCTGAAACTTTTACTCAAATAATAACTATCGAAGATACCACTGCTCCAACATGGACAACAGAAATAACTTCTTTAAATAAAACTGTTCAATGCAGTGACACTGTAGGATTGGAAGCTGCTCAGGCCCTATTCCCTACTGCTTCTGATTTATGTGATACTGATGTAACTAACATTATAAAAACCGCAGGTGAGTTTGTAGCTTCGGAAGGATGTTCTAATGCCGGTACTTATACTAATATCTGGACTATAAAAGATGATTGTGGAAATACTTCTGAAACTTTTACTCAAATAATAACTATCGAAGATACCGCAGCGCCAACATGGAGTACGGATACTTTCTCTCTTAATATCACTTTAGAATGTACTGACACAGACGGATTAGCATCGGCGCAAGCCAAATTCCCTGTTGCAAGTGATTTATGTGATGGTGATGTTGCTAATATCATAAAAACAAGTGGTCAGTTTGTAGCGTCTGAAGGATGTTCTAATGCCGGAACCTACACCAATACATGGACTGTAAAAGACGACTGTGGAAATACATCCGATACTTTTACTCAGGTAATCACTATCCAGGATACTACTGCTCCAACATGGACAACAGCAATTGCTTCTTTAAATCAAATAATAGAATGTAGCGATACAACAGGATTGGCAACCGCTATGGCCCTGATTCCTGTGGCAACTGACTTATGTGATACTGATGTTAACAATATTGAAAAAGTAAGCGGCTCATTTGTAGCTTCTGAGAGCTGCTCTAATGCCGGTACTTATACCAACACATGGACCGTAAAGGATGACTGTGGAAATATCTCTGATACTTTTACTCAGGTGATCACTATTCAGGATACAACTGCTCCGCTATTTATTGGTAATCTTCCACAAGATATGACGGTTTCCTGCGATGCTGTTCCTGAACCTGCGACGTTAGAAGCTTCTGATAATTGCAATGATAATTTACCAATCGTATTTTCTGAAATCAAAAGTGATATTCAAAATGAGTGTAATACCAATTATACTTTGACCCGTAAATGGACAACAAGTGATTGTGGCGGAAACATCGTTTCTCATATCCAAATTATAAAAGTACAAGATACAACTCCTCCAACAGGAACAGCACCAACAGCTGTTGCTAATTTGGAAAACATTGCTTCTATTCCGGTTGGAAGCCCGGCTGACATTACTGATGCAGCAGATAACTGCAGTCAAAATGTAAACATTACGATTAGTGATGTTAATAACGGAGGAAGTGGTTGTGAAGGAAATGCTTATATCCTTACCAGAACATATACACTAACAGATTGTGCCGGTAATAAAACAGAGTTAACACAAACCTTTACGGTAGAAAATAAAGTATCTGTATCGGGCATTGCCTCAAATGTAACTTGTTTTGGTGAAAGCGATGGTTCCATTATGGTAACCAATAGCCCTGGATCAACAGTTGTTATTACGAATGAAAACAATGAAGTGGTTGGAAATACCAATTTACCAGCAGGAACTTATACGCTTACAGCAACATCTGCTGTAAATATCGAGAACCAAACTTGTACAGCCACTGCTACAGTTATTATTACCCAGCCTA